>JACCDO010929546.1_pt1 | contig 172961 bp, 185 predicted proteins | sample 7446101 | NCBI WGS metagenome assembly JACCDO01 (sample SAMN15323440, study PRJNA562643) | freshwater metagenome | isolation source: river surface water | place: USA:Blue River Watershed | collected 2017-08-16
CCGGACTTGCGACAAAGTCGCATATGAGCGCGAAGCGCTCAAGCCCCTCCTATCAGAATTAAACTCTATAAAAAAACATCCATTAAAACATAAACATAAACATCCATTAAAACATAAACATAAACATCCATTAAAACATAAACATAAACATAAAAAACCTAGGGCACTTACACCCTTTTCTCATTTTACACCACCTCTATCATCCCTCTCGTCTCCGGGAACCCAGGTTCCCCGGAAGCCCCTCCTATTAGAATAAAACTAACAGTAAAAATTAAAAAATAATAACATATAAGCGCTATTTTTTATTGATTATATGTGGATACTAGTAAATAATCAATATTTTATGATCCAATTAACTCCAAAATTATAAGGACGAGTTTCATTCGCATTCACAGAGGTTGTGCTATTGCCAATAGTTGTAGCGACAGTAACCCCAGTAGTGTTCGGGTTGATATTTGTCCATGTTCTAACTCCGGCGCTGTCATATGGCGCAAAACTTGGATTGGAGTTTAATGGATAACCACTGCCGCCACTGCCGTTAAAATCATCATTCACTGCTGTTTGCGAATGCGAATGACCCGGGTCAGTTACAACCGAGCTTGCTGTATGTGTATGCGTTTGCGTTGCGTGAGCTTGTGATGTATTCAGCGACGGACCCGAATAGTCACCAGTTGTCCCAGTTCCTCTCAAAAATGCTCCCTGATAATTTGGCAAATTGAACGTAGTGGAATTATTCCCAGCTCCAAATGTTACTCCGATAACCGCAAACAGTGACGCATAGGTTGTCCGACTTATTGCCGAACCATCACAAATTAACCAACCCGGCGGTGATGTTGCTAAAGTATACGCAGTAATACTTCCAATTGGCGGAGCAATGGAAACACGATTTATGGTAAAATCAGAAGATGTGTTTATTGTTCCAACCACATCAAGTTTCGAACTAGGTGTTTTGTCCCAATGCCAACATTTCCGCTATTATCGTTATACAAGTTATCCCCGCTAAGTAACCAAGTAGTTTCATTCAGTCGATTGTCATTATAAAGAATCTTGTTTAGTTCCATTGTTTTTCTTCTACCAGACCACATTTTCGGATATATAATATTAATTTATTAGAAATACCAGCAATTGAATAAAAAATACATATACACAATCCGGTTATCAACTATTTTTATTCAACGGGAAACTCGACAACTGCGTCCTGATCATCACGCTCCTGCGCATACTTTCCTGTATCCATAAACCCATACATTCCATAATCATACCAATATCCCGCCTCTTCATATGTAAATTCTTCGTTGTTAACAATCGGATTTCCAAAATTTGCCGGACCCCTTATCCTGGGCGATCTACGCAACCCAGTCGGGCGCTGAATAAAACTAATCCCTTTTCGGTCTGAAATATACCTACCGCGAATTAAATCAATCTGTCTGTATCTATCATTTTCGCTCAAATTCTCATCTAATAACAAACTGTTATTCAACGTTCTCAATATAACGCAACCATAATTAAACTCATGAAGCCCGCCGAAACTGGTTTTGTATGCCGAATCAATGTTCAAACTTGTCGAACTTTTTCCGACTCCAACGTACGAAACGAGCTCATCGGCTAGCGGTTCCATTCCACAGCTGGTCATCATCTCGATCACCTTGAAAGCAAACATAGTTTTCGACAAGTCGTTCGTTTGAGTTGATACGACGTCGGTATATGTCCCCTCTTTTTTTAATTGTTTAACACATAGCTTGACGGCGACCTGAAGTGGTTCGGCGCTCTGTACCTGCCTCCAGAAATAAGTTTTCATCGCGACCATCCTTTGGTTAGGTCCTCTATTATTCTCTATAGGATGCTCAGAAATTCCGCTTACATACTCGAATGTAAAGTCGGCAGTCTGTTTCTTCGCAATGAGCGGAGCTAGTTCATGTGCTGTCAGTTCCATACCATTGTCAAGTAAGCTCAAGTCATCTGGAATCAGCGTGACCCCGGCGGTCTGGTCGGTTGGCTTTGCATAAGAATAGGGGCTAATCGGCATGTCAGCGGTCATCACGTAGGAAAGGGTAAGCGTCCTTGTAATGCGTCCAGTGTCAATGCGTTCAGTCATGGTTAGTTGTTGGTAGAAGTTTATGGTTAAAATAACTAAAGAATACGTTTCACAATCAATTTTTCGTAAAATTGATTCAAAAAATTACAATCTACAATTTCAATAAAACAAGCGAAAACAAAGCAAACAAAATGGTTAAGAACACTACTGGAGGCTCTAAGCACAAGTCATCGGCGAGGAAGCATGCCGCTCCAACCTCATACTCAAACAAAGACCGCGTTCCGTCATCGCCGTTCGAAAAGATCGCGGCAGTAGAAAAGATGCTAGGAAATGGAATGTGTCAGGTTATTACAATGGAAGAGAGACCACAAACCTTGATTTGCCATATCCGCGGTAAGTTCCGCGGAAAGCAGAAGTCACAGAACATTGTTACAACCAAGTCATTCTTGCTTGTCGGATTACGTGACTGGGAAGCGACTTCAAAGAACTGCGATTTGTTAGAAATTCTAACAGGAAATTATGGCGCTGCGTTGGATGAACCTGATAACGTTTATGCGAATGACATTGTATTTACAAACGAAGAGGTTGATGAGCAACCTGAAATTGAGGGACTAGATAGGGACAAGGACATTAATAAGGAGCTGGTAACCAAGAATTCTAAAAATGTGATTAAGGTGGACGATGAGGAGATTAACATTGATGATATCTAAACCAAAAACCTATACATATCAATTATCAAAACTATTTTTATTGATTTATTTTTATACAAATCAATAAACTATTTTTTAAACAACCGGGTAGCTCGCCGACAGAAGAAGTCCACACTGACCATCACCTCCATTGAACGCCTTTCCACGAGCCAACTTGATAAACCCGCCATCGCCCCACGTCTCACCCCACGAGTTCTTCACCAAATAATAATCACTGCCATTCTCAGTGCCATATCCAACAGCAAGAACTCCGTGGTCGAGCGTCGTTCCGCATTTTCCAGTGAAAACACCCGACTTGTAAAGCTGGAACTCGCGCTGGTCAGCCTCAATCGCAATCGCGACCGGCTGCTTAGAAAGAGCAGCCATCATCTGATCATCATCCGACGGAGCAACATCGACATACTGAACAACCTTGCTGCCAGGGTAAACAGAGCAAGACTTCTGGCACGTCCCCTCATCCTGGGTGTCGCCAGAGAAATACGGGTAATCGGACTCAAGGCAGAGACCACCATTCTTCGTAATCCAGTTGAACGCATTGTCCATGAGACCGCCATTGCATCCCTGGTCGCGTCCGCCATTGCGAAGGATATCGCAATCAACCAGCTGCTGCTCAGAGAAAGAAACCAGCTTTCCGTTCTTAACGAAATAGGCACCCTCGAGAGCGCCCGTCGTAGAGAACGACCAGCACGACCCACACTGTCCCTGATCCTTGACCGGCGTAACAGCGCCCTTCTCAACCCAGTTAATGGCATCTGCGGTGGCATCTGTGTCTAGCCAGCGCGTAGCGGCAAAGCGTTTGGGCTTCTCGAGCTTAGCGGAGTATCCGAGGAAGTTCTTGTAGTCATCGCTGTCCATAGCGGAAAACTGATTGTGCCCGAGAACATGTGACGAGTTCTTGGCATTGTGCTGCTGAATGAACTCATCGTTGGCAATCCACTTGTCCAACATATTTAGGTAGGACTCACTGTCTTCCACATAAACATTATACTCGTTAAGCCACGAGTTGAAGCGGTCACCAACGTGCGCGCTAGCGAAGGAAGTCACACCCAAAACAAACGATAGAATACTAAAGGCCTTCATTTATATAATACTATAAGAGATAATCTTTATACCGTTGATGTAAATCTATGAAATATGCTTGTCCCACTCATCCAATATGTTCACGTCAACGTTCTTAAACTTAACATGAGCTTCCCAGAAGTATCGGCAAAATGCCCATTGAAATTCTATACTATCCGGATAATATTCACTAAAATTGGCCTGTAAGTATTTTCTCGTCTTATCTGGAAGCAGGTCGAATTGTGCAGGCGGTAGAACGTATGCCAACTGAACATTTGGCGTGAAAGGTTTGCGCGATTGCTTTAAAATAATCTTTTCGTGAATTGGTATGTAATTGTTCAGATCAACAAACAGTGGCGGATAGTGATATTCATACGACCACCGCCAATCAGGACAGTCTCCTATGTAATACTTAAATGTCCATTCCAACCCTTCAAGATAATTAGTACATATCTTATCCAAATTGCTGGGGTTCCTTTCCATTTCAAATAGCGATGTATAATACCTCTCCTCCCAGTGCGCAATATCCGGACAAATATATTTCTCTTCAACTCGATGAATCATCGGCATATTCAACAATGCCATTTCCCTGTCCGCCTTTGTTTCTGTCTTCCAAGTTCGCTTATCGTATTTATTTCGAGACGCATACTCATCTGTAATGTAAATAGTCTCATTCTTGGCCAGTTCAGCAATCAACAACTTAAAGTTTGCCCATTGAATTGCGCTTGATGGCGAAATGAAATACCTTCCCGCGTGATTACCGATGACATTCGAATAGATAGTCAATAGGGTATCAATGCCATGCGTTCGTATATTGAGCGCAGGAAAATGCGGTAGGAAATCATTACCAAGCAAGAAACACATAAACGCATAATCAATAACGCGCTGCTTATCCAGGAACTTCGGATCAATCTCATTCAGTATGGAGTTGCATAACATAGAAATATCCAACAGATATGGGTCATCGGATTTTCCGACATCAATCGAACTCTTCATGAACTCAGGTGCCTCGCGAAATACGTAAATGTCCTTAAAAAACCTCGTATGAAAAATAGATAACATAATCAAATCCGAATCGAGACCATAAATAATCATATTTGAATTAACATTTGCTACGCCACGAGCATGTTTGAAGATCTTATGTTCTCCTTCTCCGACATCATTAGACCCAGAGAAAATAACCGTATCCACATTGTATTTGCGTTCCTTATTCTTGAATTCGGTAGTCAATCTCGAAGACAAATTATCCATAAATTTAGTTCCAGGAGTAATATTCGACGTGCTCCACCCACCAGGCTTAATCGGTTCAACAAAATCATTGCTCGCCATAAACGCGCTCTTATAACGCCGAGTCTTCTGTTGATTCATCTTCGCAAAAGGAGCGACCCCATCAAATGCGATAAACACAGTATTCTTCGGCTTAACTTGGTTTATGTATCCATCTATATTGAAAATAACCTGATCAATCAACTTATTTTCAAAATCAGGGCTGCCGCTATCCAACTTGCGAACTGCATCATATACAATCGAATTACAGTCCATGTATAGATGATTGAACGATTTTCGTTCCTTGGTCAAATTTTTAACCATCGACGGGCATTTCTTAACGATTTTAGAAAAGTAACTGGGGATTCCCATTGTTAGACTGTATATTAATAACGCATTCTGTTTAAGTCAATTTAATAAAACTTTACGCGGTTTGTTCCCGACATATTAATAAACCATTATTGTATAAGTCAAATAATGAATAAGTCATCTAAAATAGATGATACAAGCGATCTAAAAAAACTAATTATAGAACGAACTGAACACATTAGAGATATAATACGTTCTACGACTGCATCTGCACAATACTGTAAGGGACTATCTATATTTAGTAATGTAGACCTAAACGCATGTTTAACCGCATTGAATGATCTATATACAAGCACGAACAGTATAATAGATGATATAGAATCAAACGCAATCGAAACCATAATCAATATGTTACAAAAAATAATAGATAGATTGTCAATCATTTTATCTGGATATGGAACCAAACATATGGATGATCTTATATATATAACTCTAGGTTCCGAATTCAATAAGTCCCTCCATAGAAAGGATTTGATTTCTAAATATGAAATCATACGACAGCATGTTCATCCAATTGGATTCAAACTCATAACGGATTCAAACACAACCATTCTTTCGGATAGCATTTGTATGGATAAAATAACCGACGATTCAATAAAAATCGAATCGGCTCCAATGTTAGAATGCTTTGCATATGATCTACCTACTTCGTCTGTTTTCTGCAAGATAAACGGGATTCGCGTAGTTATACGGGGTCCAGGGAATAAACTAATTATAATAAACGGAATAGTAGACGACGTAAACCTCGAATTGTTCTCGAATGAATATGTAGATAAACGCAAGAGTCAATTAACAAACAATCGTCCTGATGTAATAGACGACGTATTCAATAGGCATATCGAACAGCTAACTATTCGAGACATACTGATATTCAGCAATCAAGACATTATAAAAAAATACTATTGTGTATTGAGCACCGTAAATTCTATTAAAACAGACAATATAGAACAAATAATAAAGAAATTCACGAAATTGGACACTATAGGTCGAAGGAGCATGTTAATTGATTTACTTACCTATAGTATTGACTCTGAAATACAATATATTGCGTATTTACTTTACGATATAGTTACAAATGAAACGTCTGAATCCATTGACAATATATCGATGTTTGATACATTTAGTTGGAAGACAAGGCTATTGTTCAAAGATACAATGAAACAAACCGTGAAGCACGTTCAAATGCTAACAACAAAATATGATGTAAGTCGGATAACGTTAGAGCAACAAATACATTTATTGCGTGTGCCAGATGGCGTAAAAGAAAAAGCTATGAATAAACTCAAAGAGGTTAAGAATAAATCAGACGAATCTGGACTAAAGGCGAAACAATACTTAGAAGGTTTATTAAAGATACCATTCAATATATTCCGCGAAGAACCGATTCTACATATCACCAAGCGATTAAACACAATGTTCTCTAAGAACTTACAGGCGATTCGAGTATTGCTTCCAGATGTGGTTATAGAAGATAAGCCGTCATATACTAATTCCGAAATTTACAATATAATATATAAAATAAACGAAAGGTTATCGGACAGTTCATCTATATTGAACAAAGCGTCAAGTAAGCAAATAGATTTACTTATTAAAAATATAAATGCGAACATAGAGAACAAAGGCGATCGAATTCGACTATCCAAACTTAATAACAAAAGCGAACGATTGAAAGCTATCAATACGCAAATGACTAAGTTTGACATGTCCAAACAATGCTCAATATTAAGCACAATTGACGATGGAATATCAAGAGTTCATAAAGATACAAATCTAATGCTGAATGAAATAAACACATTTAAAAAATCAATGGGTGAAATCGAGCGTGTGTTAGACGCGTCAGTATATGGACATTCAAATGCCAAACAACAAATTACAAAAATAATAAGTCAATGGATAAATGGTGAATTGTCCGGATATTGTTTTGGATTCGAAGGTTCTCCGGGAGTAGGCAAGACTTCGCTTGCTAAGCTGGGATTATCAAATTGTTTGAAAGATGAGAATGGAAGCTCTCGACCATTTTCGTTCATCGCAATGGGCGGTGCGTGCAATGGTTCGTACTTGGTCGGACATGGGTTTACATATATGAACGCGCAATGGGGTAAGATTGCTCAAATAATAATGGACAGCGGATGTTTGAACCCGATAATATACATAGATGAATTCGATAAGGAAAGTAAGAGCGAGCAAGGTAAGGAAATTACGGGAATACTAACACATCTACTTGACCAATCACAAAACGATGAATTTGAAGACAAATTTTTCGCTGGAATACCATTGGATTTATCAAAGGCGCTCATTATTGTATCATACAATGACCCAAATAACATAGATAAGGTGCTATTGGATAGGATACATCGTATAAAATTCGATAATCTAGAGATAGAAGATAAATTGATAATTGCGAAGGATTACATCTTACCCGACATCAATAAAAAAATGGGGTTCCACAATACTATAAAAATATCCGATGAAATCCTGTATGAAATAATAAACTCATATACATGCGAACCCGGAGTCAGAAAATTAAAAGAGGTTCTATTTGATATATACGGTTCTATAAACGTTGAATTATTAAAATGCGACATATGCGCTAAGACATTTCCGATTATACTGACTATGGATGATATAGAATTCAAATACCTTAAAAATTACGATAAGATAAGCGAGGCAAAAATAAACGCCGTCGATGTTGTAGGAACTATAAATGGAATGTGGGCAAATCAGCTTGGCAAAGGCGGTATTCTAGGAATTGAAACCGCATATTATCCTTCTAATACATTTTTAGATCTAAAATTAACTGGCCTACAAGGCGATGTTATGAAAGAGAGTATGAATGTCGCAAAATCGTTAGCTTGGTCATTATGCTCAGATGAGACAAGAACCAGAATATATGAGAAAAAGAAAAACTGCGGAATACACGTTCATTGCCCAGCCGGCGGAGTCAAGAAAGAAGGACCATCTGCCGGAGGGGCGATTGCTGCAGCTATATTTAGTTTATTTAACGATAAGCCTATACGCCGTGACGTTGCAATAACCGGAGAAGTTGATTTGCTCGGAAATGTTACAGCGATAGGAGGTTTAGAATATAAAATTTCAGGTAGTATTCGCGCTGGCATCAAGAAAATCTTATATCCATCTGAAAATGCGAACGACTTCAGAAAACTAAACGAAAAACGCAAATTGCCGGATGACGTTGAATTTATAGAAGTATCACATATTAATGATGTATTGAAACAAATTTTTATCTGACGATAATATAAAATATGAAATTGAATATAATAGAAGCTGGGCTAGTTGGTATCAGATTATCACCAGTTTTAGTATCCAGTCATTTCGCATTACAATCTATTCTAAACCAAGATACTGGAGGAGTTTTATACTTAACTGGTCTTATGTTTACTTGTTTGATAGCGTATTTATTCACAAGTATTTTAGAAAAACCAACGTATGATGTCGAAGGGAGCGCACAGAGACTAATATGTAAGAGCATCGGAATCGACTCGTTTGATAATATTTCACTAAGTCAAATTGTCCTTAATTACACGCTTGGTTATTTTTCAATAGCCGTATGCATGGGAGGTAATATGTGCGCGGACAGGTGGCAACCTATAGCATTTTTCATTTTCTTAATTCTATCAAATTTTATATTAGAATATAGAAATATTTGCCTAAGTGTTACAACTTTAGTTTTATCTGGGATTATCGGTATAACGGGCGGAATGGCTTGGGCTGGATTTTTAAAAGGCGCTGGCTACCGAAATCTTCCGCTGTTTGGAGGAATCAGCGATAAAATTACTTGTGCCAAAGCGCAAAGCAATATCGTTTGTAAGAAATCGTAAAATATCTAACAACATTATTATAAAAATTGTTTATAATAATTTCAAGGATTAAAGTGAGTAAAGTTTTCGGATATCCATTGTTTTATTACTTGTGTCAATCTAGCGCGATACATATCGTCCGAAATCATACGGGGACTCGCGTGTCTATCTAAAAAAGCATTAATAAAATAATTTACAATTGCGCTAAAATTCGCGCTATCATACTTTCGGTCTAACTCTTCTTTGGGAAATTCAACAAATCCCTTTCGACGATTCACCGAATTATGAAATTCAAATAACATATTTTTCAAATCAGTCTTCGTGCGTATATTGTTGAAATTTATACCACTTAAATAGTTTTTAGCATGCCCTGAACAATCGGGACAAGGTAAATTTGTGCATATCGTGTATATATGTTTCAAAATGTCGCCTCGCAACGTAGCAAAACTCTCGTCTTTAACTTTATGAGCTATCGTATGTAAGAAAAACCAAACAGGTTCTCCCCACTTCATTGATTTCACTTTGCTTGGTGCTGCAGGCGGCTTTGGTGGATCAACTGCACGCGGCAACTGGGTGGCAACCGGAATTGGTTTAGGTCGATTTTGCTGCGAATTAACCACACGATTCGACATAAAATAATTGGGTTTAGGACTTAATACCATTGGCTGTGATGTATTCATTGTCCTTCGGCTTGTAGCACTAAACATCATTTTGCCCTAGTTACAATTATGATATATTTTATTAATCAATCAATATCAATTATAATAGTATAAAAATATTACTTTATATATAGTAATGGATAGCAAAGAGAAATTAATAAAGACAATACAAGAATGGGTTAAATTAGATAACGAGATACGAAAACTTAAGAAAGAAGCAAGTGTCAGAAAAACCGAACAAGATAAGATAACCAAGACCTTGATGAATACAATGAAAGCCAACGAGATAGATGAATTCAATATAAGCAATGGAAAAATAACATACCTGAATAAAACTGTAAAAAAACCGATAAACAAGAAAAATTTACTAGAAATATTGTCTAAATTTTATAAGGGAAATAATGAAAAGGTGAGCGAGCTAAATCAATTTATTCTAGATAACAGAGAAGATGTAGTTGTCGAAAAGCTCGTTCGAAAGATTTCACCGATCAATATCAATAAGCCACAGCAGGAGTGAATCCAAATGATTTATCATATTTGCCTATAACTCGCGGGTTCTCCTTATGACTAAGTATATCCTCCATATTATATGCGTTATTGAACTTATCGATATAATATATAATTCCATCTACGTCCTCTGCAAACACCTCTAAAGTATGTTTACTAACATCTGTTAGTTTGCTCGAATCCGTTGTCGTAATCAATCCATGAGGGGCACCTTTGAAATGTGTCCCACAAAATTCACACTGGTCTTTTCGCCTACGTGTGCATTGCTCTCCATTCGCTCTCTTTGCGTTACACCGATTGTCACTTGGAATAGAATTCTTTACTCGCTTTCTCTTGACAAAATCGTCCTTACCAAAATTCAGTCGCTCATATTCATATACATATTCAATCAATTCGTTCATCTTGCTCTTATCATCAAAACCAATATCCATAATTTTAGCGCGGATATCGCTTTTAAACTGACCAACGTAGGCCTCGCACTTCTTGTTTAGTCTCTTGTCCATGTTTTTTCTTGAATTATAACCTAAAATATATCGCATTATCATTTTCAATTTTATATCCAATTGTCCGGTCTAGATTTCGTTCCGCCATCATACTTAACTGCGTAGTTATTCGCAAGCATCCATTGATTCATATGTTCGCCATTATAATAAACGTCGGCTAGCAATCTGCCGTATTTTTCTGTGCTTACATTCTTTAAGGTTACCATATTACCATTAATTTTATCAGATAACGCATCACGGGCCACCTTTGCCATATTTTTTTCATTTTCAGTGGAGCCCTTGATTTCGGGACAATCGATGCCAAGTAATCTCACAGGAAATTTATAAACCGGTGAATTTGGCAATGGCAGTTTAGACGCTATAGTAATCGTGTCACCGTCATACACTTTAATTACTTTACCAGATGTAATTGGCGGAACAAATGGAACCGTGTTTAACCAATCGGCATTTGCCAGCGCATCATCGCAAGTCTTGGGATAAAAGCATCCATAACAAGACAAAAATCCGGTAAACGACAATCGCATATTTTTTATATTTAAAACACATAAAAAATACTTTATATAAATCAATTTTAAGGTTGAACCCTTGAAGAATTAAAATATTCATCGGTTTAAAACAGACGTCGAATGTTGTTATACAGCGTCTTTGCCTCGGAGCAAGCGATCTTTAAATATTGCTTAACCGTGTTCAGATCTGCCGGCTGAGCAAACGCGACCCTTATAGTTCCATTGGCGTCATGTGGGTGAAATTTCTTGAATCCGCAAAATGTCAGCGTCTTATCTCCCATATAGTATCTATCATACAGAATATACTCAATCGACTTACCAATCGTATAATCCTCATTCTCTAAATTAATATCGTAACAGTTCTCGACGGTAGTTTCGCTCAATGTAATATTGACGGTCCCCGAATCCACTTGTGTAATCAGTTCGTCAAACTTCTTAGCCAATATCTCAGTGGCAAATTTAACTATGTCACGATTCTCATAAAATCCAACCGTCCGAATAACGAAATCGAAACTATCGGGAACAAAGCTACGCTGAGCATCTAGAATATAGAAGTTCTTTTTCTGAAACTCGATATCAGCCATCGTGGCTTCCTGAGACCTAAGCTGCGACTCGCGCTCGTCCCATAGCTGATTGACCTTAACCAAATCCGGCGTATTTCCATATGAACACTTAGACACTACATTGAACGAACTATTCTCGCGCGCGCTACCGATCGAAAACTCGGCAGTCAATTTAAGGCTCTCGCCGGGTATAGAATCGCTGATCTTCGGACGCAGCCTGGTAAAATCGATATACGAATTCGTCTTGTTATTCGGTGGGAATATCTTCATAGTCTCTTCGCGTGTCAAATAGTTTCCGTTCTCCTTATTCTTGATCTTGAAATGCTCCGTGGTAACAAACATAATATTATCAGTGTCATTGGTAACATCGACCTCGAGCATATACTTTCCGGGAAGCACGTTGATATCTTCCATCTTCATATGAATGGGGATACAACTTAGTCGCTGCTTTAGAATCTCATTGTGAAGACGAGTTGTATTCACTGTTATAGAGCATTGATTGTCCTTATACGTCTCTGTTTTAATCGCAACGCACGGAATCTCGGATAAGATGATTCTCCTGATAGCATTTGCCAAGCTAACGTTTAGTCCGCCAAGCGTAAATCTATAAATGTCCCCTTCCTCGGAGATGTTCGTAATTGTCGGATTCATTTTATGGCTATAATTGATTATATTTTAACGAGAAATATTTATATCAATTTTTCACTAAACGACTTAGAATATTCACACGATTTAACATCAAATGAAGGTTTCTCTAATAATGGGTTGTACGGGGCAGGACGGGAGTTATTTATCAGAGTTGCTGCTTGGCAAAGGATATGTAGTATGGGGAATAATACGGAGGTCATCGTCGATCAACACCGCGCGCATCGACCACCTATACGAGAACCCAAATCTAATTCTTAAATATGGTGATTTATCAGATAGTTCTTGTATTTCATCAATAGTCAATGAAATCAAACAAAAATATTTTTCATCGACAATCAATGAACAAGAGGACCGTTTTGAAATTTACAATTTGGCAGCGATGTCACATGTCGCCGTAAGTTTCCAACTACCAGAATACACTGGTAATATCGATGGTCTCGGAACTTTGCGATTATTAATTGCTCTGAAAGACTTAAATTTGAACTCTATAGTTAGATTCTACCAAGCATCCACATCAGAATTGTATGGAAAAGTCGTAGAAGTCCCACAGAATGAGAACACCCCATTTTATCCGAGGTCTCCGTATGGAGTCGCAAAATTATACGCTCACTGGATTACAAAAAATTATAGAGAGTCGTACGGCATGTTTGCGTGTTCGGGCATACTTTTCAACCACGAAAGTCCTCGTCGAGGACCAACTTTTGCAACGAGAAAAATCACGATTGCGCTTGGTAATATACTAAAAGGAAAACAGGACAAATTGGTTCTCGGAAATATCAACGCAAAGCGTGATTGGGGACATGCTAGGGATTACGTCGAAGGCATGTGGCTAATGTTACAACAGGATAAACCTGACGATTTCGTTCTATCTACTAACGAATTCCACACGGTGCGCGAGTTTGTTGAGAAAGCCTTTGCGCTGAAAGGATTCGATATTAAATGGAAGGGTGAGGGTATTAATGAAATAGGATATGACGCTAATAGTGGGCGCGAACTGATTTTCATCTCCGAAAAGTATTTCCGTCCAGCCGAGGTCGATGAATTGCTTGGTGATAGTTCCAAAGCCAAGCGAGTTCTCGGATGGTGTGCGAGAACTTCATTTGACGATCTAGTAAAAGAGATGGTTGATTCCGACTGTTCATAAACGAGTCCATTCGTATTTTTTTATATCACGCATTACCGACGCCCATTTCTTATATTCTGGATGTACCTTTATAAATGGAGATACTTTGAAAATGCGCCCACATCCAGACCCATATCGTCCATCGAATGCCATTGTTTTTGCCATTTTTGAATCTGTTACTTTTGCGTCTGTGCATCCTTTAGGTTTTGATTCGTCATCCTCGCAATGACGGCATATAGTTCTGGAGCTCGGGTTCTCTTTGTGAAGCATCACATCATAATGATCACTTATGATTTGTTTGGCATTTCTTGTATCTATTTTTCCATAATATTTATCGTTCAATAAATAATCCAATCGGGCATTGCGCGCGCCTGAAGTTTCTTCTACATTATCGTTACTAATATCATTTGTTTCTAAATTGCGCAATTTAAAATCAAACGCCGAATTCGCGCTATAATATACGCCATCAGACGTGCGACTTATCTTATGAACGTCGAGACCTAATTCCAACATCAGAATCTCGTTTGTTCTTGTATCGCCAAATAGCCAGGCACACGCATAATCTCCGGCATTGTTCTCGATCATAGTCGAACAATACTCATCTAAAGAATTGGAATATTGCATAGCTTGCCTTATCCTACAGAAGTAAGGAACGCCTATGTCGAACCTTGGCTCCTTTTTAAAATCGCTTATCGTAGTTTCACATCCAATCATCCCGTTCGCGCACATGAACCAATCGGTCGAGCTCGCTATATATCCAGCGGCTGTCTGCATAGTGAATTCTATACCCGACGATGGCGTAATTTTAAGAATAATGTTAAGATGATGTCCCATGAAGTATTCGGAATGCGTGTTGTGCGCCATTACAATGTCGCCAGTCTTCGTAGCAGACCCAGTCGCTATAAATGCGCTACAGCGTTCTTGTGTATCCACCTTATATAGTGACATACACGCATTCCAAGCTATCAAGCGTTCGACCGAAAACGACACGCCTTTGCGCCGGGCACCAGCAGATATTCCTTCCAGTTCTCTAAAAAATTCGGGGTATTTTGATTTTACGATTGGATATATAGTGCCGTTGCTTTTCTTAATGTAATCAGTCAAGCTCATATCACAATATTCGCGAGCGACGACTTTGAGAACTTCGTTTATCCGTTTCAGTTCTTTATAGAGAAGCACGCCATGCGCATATCCGCGATCATACGGTTCTCCATATATGTGTATTTTTTTCCATCCTGCCTTTTCTTCCAGCAATTCGCCATTGATTGCTAGACGTTTTCGTGTTGACATGCGTATAGTATATTATAGTAGAGTATAATATAGTATTAAACCCTTGAAGAATTAAAATGGAGCGAAGTTCCATTTTTTTCTTAAGGATTATGACCGATAAGTTTCCAAATGGGACGATAAAATCGTCCCATTTGAAATCTTCATCGGTTTAAATCTTCGCCGGTTTAAATCTTCGCCGGTTTAAAACATTAACATAGATATCATTATGAACATTACAATAAACGGAAGTAGAACTAAGAACCAGGCAATGCTCGTCGCGCCCGCATTACACATGAGGTTTAATATCCATGTCCAGAACAATATATAAATAAACTTAACTACAAAAATAAGCGACGTGTTCGACACATCACACGTATGAGAACCTAGGCAATAAATATTGCTATTTCCGTAATTCTGTAACATAGAAACTAGCAAAAAAACGATTGATAATACTAAATAAACATAGGACGGTGTGCACAAATGTTTAACTCCAAATGAAACCATATTATATATCTTTTACACAGATAAATATCTAAGCAAAATATTGTTTAGTTCCATTTATCATATCGGGTTGAACAGTAGCATCGTTGAAACCGCTATAGCCTAGTCCGCCAACCACTCCGATCGTCGGATTATTAGTCAAAAAAACGGCGTTTCCGCCGCGAATTCTACGTTTCTTTCCTCCCTTCAAATAATTTGGGTTATCAACCTCGCTGTTCAGATCGTAGTAATAACGCACAGGCAACGCATCTAAATTTGCGCTACCACCCAATATAGATTGTCCGCATCCGCATCCTCCACGCAATCGTTTCCTATTATTTCGCGTCTTATTTTTCATAGTAGATCGCCCCCTTCTCGATTTTGTTCGTTTCATCTATATCATAGATATATAAATTAAACTAATTACTCAACATCCACGTGCGTCAACATATGCCTGCGGCAGCAAGGATCAATGATCCCTAAACTATCCAGCACCATCCCCTCTGGCGTCTTTTCTTTATTCGTCTTAGTCAAATATACTACCTTGTCTACCTGAGCGCCTTCGCGCAGTTTAATCTTGCGCGTCTGGTCTTGGAAATATCGATACTTATCGGCAAGCACAAATCCACACGTAAAGCATTTCACGGGAATAATCATCTTCTTAGTCGGTGTATTATAGTATATTTATATTATTTATAAACGTTTCAATTTTTACGCCGAGATAAATTTCATCGGAGTCCCATCAGAATATACATGTATTTCACCAAATCGCGTCATAGGAGAGTATGCTATTTCATTCCAGGATGAAGAAAAGTCTATTCCGTCGCGTAGAATCTCTTCCGCGTCATTCACATTGTTGATCTTTGTATCCAATCCTGAAATACCGGATTTAGGTTTTGCCTTCGTTCCATATATGTAATATTGTTTCTTCTGCGCTGCAGTAAGCCCCTCTCCGTATATAGTATTTTCAAACATATACTCCAGCATCGAATGTATGTCGAAATGTTGTTGATTTTGCGTAAATTTCATGTTTAATTCTTTGAAACGTCTTCCGAGTATATTCAACAAACGAAGATCGTGACTTGGATTGTGAATGGCGCTACATATGAAATGCGATTCTTTCAACTTACTTCCCGTATTCATATACTGGAATCCATATGAGGCTCCACAAATGCTTTTTTTATAATAGTTGTCATTACAATCCGGTTCTTTACACAACTGCTTTAGTATATTGAACGAATCCATCTTGTCAGATTCAAAATAAGACCGCCCATAATCGATTATTTTCGCTATATATGGTGATTTGAATTTGACTATAGTTCCATTTTTAAGGTGATAATTATACTGAATGTATTTCCCGGCCGCCGGTTCATACAACAGAACATTATCGTGATGTAGATCATAATGAGTGAATATTCTAGACATTTGAGATAGGGGAAAGTATATTTGATATAAAACAGGAAGCATTTCAGTCATATAGAAATTAACAGATACTGACCGTTCCGCTTTCATTATCATATCACCTATCGTCTTAACTCCACTCAAGTGTTGAATCAAAATTGCTCCATACTTCGCTGAATTACACATACGCTTAAAGTCCAATTCATTATGTTGCTGCTCCAGCGAATCCTTCAGAACATTTGTAGTTATCGTCTGTGTCTCCATCGCGTGTTTCCACTGTTCTGGCGTTTTATAATAAAAAAGGCCGTATGTCTCAAGGAAGCATGGATATAGTTTACATTTTTCGTTCAAGAATAATCCGACTAAATACTCATACGCTAAATTATCCGCCCTGGTATTCACCGACGATTTGAGAACAGCCTCTGAAATATATCCATTTTTCTCATATGTTATCGATTTTACAAACCCATTCGATGATGGTTTGCCGATTGCCTTGATAGGCGGTTTCACATTCTCGAAATTAGTAAATCCGTCAAAGAACTCGACAATCTTTTTGCGATTCGTGCCGAGTGCTATACACATACCAGAATCGTCACATACCGCTTTCAAGAACTCTGCTCTTCGTTGCGTTTTCGTGCGTTTCATAAATTGGTGGATTACATCAGCCTTCTGTTTTTTAGAGGTTTTTCTACGCACAGAGCAATCGCGTTTATTCATCTTGAATGTTCTCGCCAGGCGGCAAAACTGACGACGTTCTCCATTTGCGTATGAACATCTCGGCGCATTTTCGCATATACTGGCGTCTAAACCTTTACATCCAGATGCGCATTTTTTATCTGGCATATATCTATACTATATATATAGAATGTTACAATTTACATATAATATATTAATATCATTGCTGTTATTGTCGATTATATGTTTAGCCGCTTTCAATACAACGATTGAAGGTCTCAGTGGTTATAAAGCCGATGATTTGGACGTCATTTATCACACCGACGAAACGAAAGATTACAATAAACTATTATCTGACGTTATGGGCAATTCCGACGTAATTGTTGCTTTTACTGGTTTCGATGAAATTAAAGAGAAAATCAAAACGGACCCAACAATATTAATCGATTTGAAGAGTAGATTGGCTACTTATATCGAGAAGAACAAGACTGACCCGATTAAATCCGCGCAATTAGACGCGCTAATTGCCAAACTCGAGGCATCCGTCAAGGCTTCCGATTTCATAATTGACAAAGGCCCAGTTGCTAACACGACTGTCAAAGATTTCCGAAAGCTGTTTGTTTCCGTAACAGAAGATCCGGACATTAAGAAAATGTTCGATGCCAACCCTTCGCTCAATCCGATTTACTTGAGAATGAAGAATAATCCCGAGATTATAGATAACGCGGCCGTCCGTTTAAAGACTGAAATCGATGCGGTTAATAATAAAACTCTAACTGACGATCTAATGGCAAAAATATCAGTTGTTGTAGGGAAAACCGATTACATAAAGAAACTTAATATTACCGACAAACTTGGAACTGTGACATATAACGAACCTGGGTATTTCCGTTTTGGTCCGTCCAGTTATGTTCCTAATTACGAAGATTCTGTTTATCTAAGTCGTCTGACCAACATCGATTGGAGAACGCCAGTCGTGGATTTTGCGTCGCCGGTTGGAAATAGTGGCGCTAAGCTTGGTGGGTTCTGTTCATTCCATAAATCGAACCCCAGTCAAATCGAGACCGAGTGTGGTAAATTAGATAAAACTACTTGCGCTTCCACATCATGCTGTGCTCTACTCGGCGGCGAAAAATGTGTAGCAGGAAATGAGAGCGGACCTACGATGAAATCGAATTTTAGCGATATATATGTGCGAAATAAGGATCACTATTACTACCAGGGTAAATGTTATGGAAATTGCCCAGACAAATAAACTTGTCCCTATGTATATAGATGTCATGTCCATACAAAGATTCCCTCGGTAAAGTCGGTGAAGGCATTCATTCCTATCGCGTGTTTGATATAGCAATTATGGATGTAATATTTACTGTGATTGGTGCGGCAATCATTCATTTCTTTATGCCACAATATAGGTTTATTGTCATACTCGCATCGCTATTTATCGCAGGAATCGTTATGCACCGTTTATTCTGTGTTAGGACAACGGTTGATAAGATCCTGTTTAGATAAAGTGTTTTCGATGGAAATATACATAAAGAAAAACTGTGTTGAATAGTGGGTGAGTGTGTCAAAAAAACGTCCGATTGGTCTAGAGGTATGATTCTCCTTTTGGGTAGGAGAGGTCGCGGGTTCAATCCCCGCATCGGACCTTATGTTTTTCAATAGACATAAAAATGTTTATTGAAATTAAAAATGCTCCATCTGTGAATCGAACACAGGACCTTTCGTTTACAAAACGAATGCTCTAACCATCTGAGCTAAGAGAGCTTTGTACCAACCTCTAATACACATATTAATAGTATAGCGTTTTTTTAAGTATATTTTACCTTATAATATTTATTTTTTACGCTTAGAGTTTATTAATTCTTGTAATTCCTCCCTCGTAAGCTTTCCTGACTTTACTTTCTCTGCGTCAATCAACCGACGTTCTCTTTCTTCTAGAGCACGTTCTACTATTTGTTGTGCTTCCGTAGTTTCATAGGCAACGTCGCCTAATACATATTTAATCTTATTCAAACCATTAGTTATAGATTCTAATCCATATGCGTTATGTTCGGCTGTATAATGTTCTAGATACAATTCTTTTTCGCGCTTCATGTTATCTATCGCAGGATATAGGAATGTAGCATATATTCCCTGTATCAAAAGCGACATTCGTATATAGTTATCTATATCGACCGCTGGATTCGATGATTCTCCTATTTTATCTTCTTGCGTTATGCCGATGTCAGACAACGCGATTCGTTCGCCAGATGACGTATTTCTGTATGTTATCTTAACAATATCTTGATTGTGTATTGGAATTGTTGCCTCAATTTCATACCCAGGTCCTTCGCATAGTGTTTTAATTAGAGATCCTATATATTCCGCTAATTTCTTTCGAGTTTCATAGGATGATTCGCCATCTTCGACGTAATCAGAACGGCGAATAATTGCAACATCAATGTCACTTGTAATTAACGTTTTACCGGCTGCTTCCTTATTCAAATATAACGCCCGGGTGCCTTTCATAACGAGTTGATATGGTGATTTTGTAGTATATAATTGTGTTTCTATAGCGCCATACAAAACAAATATCTTACGCAGTATGGATTTCACAATCAAATTGGCAGGGTCAAATACTTCATTTCCATATTTTACTATTGCGTTTGGATTATTCGGCTCATAAAATACATTTCTTATAGGATATTCTAACTTCTCATCTGTATCTGTATACTTGGTAACATTCGTTGTTTCATTTGTGGTTAAGTCGTTAGATGACACAACAAGCGCCTTTAGTTTGTCAAGACGCGCTTGGGTAAAAAGCGATATGTTTTGTATATCAATTGCTCTTTTTGACTTTTGTTTTTTAGGAGGCTGAGGCTTTAACACAATTTCCGATAGATGGACTTCAGCTTCTGCCTTAGCTTTTGCTTCAGCTTCTACCTTAGCTTTTGCTTCAGCTTCTGCCTTGGCTTTTGCTTCGGCTTTCGCCTTGGATTTTGCCTCAGCTTCCGCCTTGGCTTTTGATTCAGCTTCTGCCTTAGCTTGCGCCTCAGCTTCTGCCTTGGCTTTTGCTTGCGCAATTTCTTTCTGTCTATTTTTCTTATCTTTCCTCTTTGCGGCCTTCTCCTCTTGAGCCTTTCGCTCTTTCTCGTCCTCGATTGCTTTAAGCTGAGCTGCTATAATCTGTTTGCTGTCATCATCTTTTTTAAGTTCGGAATCAATCTCGCTTTTATTTGCTGATTGCATTTTCGGCAGCCACCAAAACCAACCGGATTGCTCTACTACAGGCATAGTATTAACGCTATTCATCGCCGGAACTTGTTCTGCCATCTGTTTGTCAAGCAATTTTTTCTGTAAATGGCGTATCATAGCTGGATCCGGTTTTGGTTTACCCCCTCGAATGCGCTTTGTTATTCTAAAGCTATTATTTAATTTTCGTTTATTTCGAGTTTTAACCATAGCTATACAATATAACTATATAATTATAGTAAGCGTCCAATCTACCTAATAAAAAATGTGGTTATTTTGATTATAATGTTAAATTTTAAACCGCTGAAGATTTAAATCCGCCCCTTCGGGACTAGGATTTATCTCTTTATCGGTCATTGACCACGAAGAATGTGAATCCGCAGAGCGGATTAAATTCTTCGTTGGTTTAAACCTGCTTACCGAATACCCTCTCACTTCCATGCGTCTTGCCGCTCTCATCCAAAATCTTTATTTCCTTAATGCGCTTACAAATTTTCTCTGACGAATCCATAACGGAACGCCCCAAATACAATTCTAACTCGAACTTCTTTGTCTGTTTGCCGCTAACCTCGATCACGATAACATCTTCGCCGTTCAGGAAATGTTCCAGAACGCGCTGTTTAGAGTGAGACCCGCCCTGTGGCATCGTCTTGTCACCACGAGGCACGATCGCCAACGTAAAGTCATACTTATTCTTTTTATGAATCTTCGCAGCACGTTCTACCAGTTTCATCGCATGTGCGTTATTCCCAGTTCCTCCGACGGTTCTTGAAACCAAACTATTCAGAATTGTCTCATGTTCTAGTGTGTTATCGCTATACACAATCCCGCCGTTCTCTTTCACACCATAACCAATTGAATTCATAAGCACCAATACGCTATCATGTCCGAGAATCTTGGCGTGAGCGTCCAAGAACTTTTTAATGTCATCATCGCTGAACATATCCACCCCCATTTCGACTTCATTGAATGGCGCTAGTGACTGACCATCAATACACTGTCCAGTGGTCGATCCAATACTCCACGTAACCACGTTATTCTCGTCATATACAAGCCTGCAGTCGTTGAGTTTGGTGATGAGTTTATTTTTATCATTTGTTTCAACAAAGTTGCGCGATTCCCACTCTCCCTCTTCTTTTTGTGTCATTATAACGACTCCCATCGAAACTCCGTCGATCTCCATAATTTCTCCGTTGAACATGCAATTTAGGTCATCCAAATAATACTGATTCGCCACCCAGGTCAAAGATACTACTAACGCCGAAATATAAAGTGACGACGCAAACGTCATAATAGTGAATATAGATAAATACATAAACCAATCCGCGCTTGACATGGTATAACCACTATACAATTTGTTACGGTATTCACCAGTAACACTGAAGATTACTGGTTTCCCTTGGTCCCTCGTGTTATCCGTACCGTAAGTTTTCTCGAACTTGTCGAGAATGGCGCGATACTGAATCTGCTTAGACATTATTGCTGGCGTAGGTGGTTGATATCGCCTTTATGTTAAAATATAACACAAATCAATTTTTACTTACAAACACTAACTAACATCATTTACACCCTGCAAGGGTTTAAACCCATAAAACATTATATATACGTATAATAATGACTACACAATTCAAAAAAAATGGCAATTTTGTTGTCACAAATGACGGTGCGTTTGCCATTCGTCCGGAGGAATATGTAGATTTTGTTTCGTTTAAACAGCGCGACTCAGTCGGCTTATATATTCGAGAAGGACTACAGTTGGTGGATTCGCCATTGAAGCGCTTGATTGATGCCGGATTTATCGTAAGCGACGGAATTCTTTATAAAATCGCGAAACAGGTTGGCGAGTATCGCCGGTATGCGTTTTTTCGCCCATTGGTAGATAAGCGGAAGTATTTAGGTTACCGACAACCGATCGACGACGATCTGAAGATCAACGAAAATGATTGTTTGAAGTTCGCTGAGTCTATTTCCGTCGCTTCAAATACACTTAAGAAAACGACGTTTAATAAACTTATACGTTCCAATAGCAGTCCGTGCGTATATCAAGCGAAAGACGTGCCGTTATTGTTTGGCGAATCTGACACGAAAAACCGCAAATTGCTCGCTAAGATCGGAACTAAAAATCATAAGGCGTTTCCATCCGCTGGTGAATCATACGCAATTGTCCGAAGAGAACTAGTTATAGACTCGGCGCCATATCATATCGCATATGTATTATATTCGAATAATGGTGTAAATATTACACTGGAGGCCAATGCCGATGATGGCGCAGAGTATTATCCGAGGTTTGGATTTTATGACGCGAAGAAAACATTTCATAAATTATTTGTCGATATGTATGATAACGGAACTACGATTGTTTTACAGAGTAGGCCAATTGATGAGTTTTTAAGCGAATTTGCGGCGGAGAACAATAAACGACCCTAACCCTAAGCTATAACATGTATAAATTTATACACGTTAAGTTTATTTATCAATAATTACTTCTTTTGCTATCGCCTTGGCAACCTTAGAAAAATATGTGTCTCGGTTGTGCGCTGCCATCGAATTCTTTTGAATTACTATACATAGATTGGAGAACTCCGAATCATTGTCTTTATAATCTGGATTTTCCTCTTTCCAGTTCAATAGAGTTCTCATGCTCTTACGAGTAACTTCTTGGATCGCATTATTGATTTTCGTCGAGTCTTCCTCTTTATTCCACTTATCTTCGTCTTTGATATACATAGTCTCGCGTTTAACATCAGTACAGTGGATCGGACGCTCTGTTTTGCTAAGCTGTTTTAGATTCTCAATGAGGATCTTGGAAAAACCATCTACGAAACCCAATTGAGCATTGTTCTCCAAATCCTCTCGGGAAACCTCTATGTTTTTTATAAAATCCGAGAAGTTGATCGCATCTTTACATTGTTCATTAAGATACACGTTAATATTGAATTTCTGGTTATTATTGACATTTCCGTTTATGGTATTATTATTATTAGTAACCGGCTTGACGTTTTCGATTACTTTGTTAACAATCTCGAGCGTTTCTTTCTTGTTTTCACTTGCCTGTTCAATTATGAAATTCTTGAGTTCATTGTTCTGATTCAATAACTGACTTATAATCGTCATATAATCAGGATTATCAGAAGTTTTCGGTTTGGATTGACAGGTTTTCAAGTGCTTACATAAACTTGATTGGTGTTTATATTCGCTATTACAGTTTTTACAAGTATATGTTTTTGCAATATTTGACAACTTTTCATTAGTCTCGTTAGTCTCGGAATGCTTTCGAGTCAATAAATGTTTATTGAAATTAGTTTTATTATAGCATACATAGTAACATTTTTCGCAAGAGTATTTTGAAGCAACATTTAACAACTTTTTGTTAGTCATAGTTAGTCTATATAGACTAATGGGAAAGTTGCTAAATGATTTCTACGCAAAATATAGAAAAAATATTATGCTAACAAAATTTTCAAGGAAAAATCACTTTCAAAGCATTATGCTCACAACCGATTTTTCGGAAAAGTGATTCTGAAAGTTATTTTTGTAAAGGTCAATTTTGGACATTTATTTCTTGTCCATTTTTCGAAAAAATATTTTTAAGTTTCAAAACGTGTTTTCTCAAAATTTTATAAATACCAATAATTATGTTAATATTATATATTCCTTATGACAATTGGTATCATTTGGAAATATACGATTGTTATTTTATAATTGTTCGTCTGGTATTTTGTTATTAACGGTTTTATGCATTTTAAAATTTCAACCGCTGTTAATTAAGAATCCAATTATTTCTTCTTTTGGAATATTATATCTTTTTCTTGTAATATATTTTTTTATTGTATGACATTTACTTTCACATAATTTGAAATACATATCACAATCGTTATCATCTATAGTATAAGTAGTTGGAGGGCTGATACAATTACAATAATAACAACAAATCAATACATTGCCTTTATTGTGTGGCAACCTGTTATCAATCCTATCAAGTATAAATTGATATAAACACCTAGATTGCCATTCTTTGGTAACAACAGTGTCATAACAAACGTAACATTTATTTTCTTGGTTAATCAACAGTTGTTTTACATCATCAACAGAAACATAATCATCGGTTATTGTAAAATTAATGATTTTTTTGTTGTTTTTGTCTTGAAACTTATATTTTTGTATTTTACGTGCAATTATCTTATCAATGTTTCCAATACTATCTGGAACATATACTATTTTTGTGGAATCCATTAAGATTACAATATTGATATTTAACAATATTATTGCGGACAGTTCAATTTTATTATACTAATCGACGTATTACATGTGAAAAGGTGTAAAATTTTCTAACATCTTGTTTATAATGTCAAGAGTTTCCTTCTTATGTTCTCTTGATTGTTCGATTATAAAATTTTTGAATTCATTATTTGTATTCAATAATTCGCTGTTCTGACACAATAGTTGTCGTATAACATCCGCATCGTAATCGGGGTTGGTTTTACTTTCCGGATTATTTATCTCCGGTTGTTTTTTTTCGCATTTCTTCAAATGATACCATAATCCAACTCGAGATTTATATGACGCATTACAATTAGCACAAACAATGAGAGGAGGTTTATCTTTCAAATCGTGTTCAGGTTTTATTAAGCCGCTCTTTTTTTTGTGTTTAGCAGTAGCCAAATGCTTACCAAAATCCTTTTTGTTATCAGTTCCAGTGTCACATATTTCACATCTAAATTTTGTATCTGTATGTTCTCGGTTATGTTTCTTACTTGATAAATGCCGTTGCCAATCATTTTGTTTACAGCATGCTACATTACAATCTTTGCAGTAAAAATTTGATGTATTTATGTCATTCGGAATTTCATCCATTATATCGCATTTAGATTTCAGAGGTTCTATACTATTTAATGTTGCTTGTAATTCGACGTAATGTTCTTGTTCCTTCTCCTTTGCTTCGCGCAGGTTGTTACAGTTGTAAAAATTTACTATTTCCATTTTCCAATTATTCCATCCGCCATTGTCCCGAATGAACTTATATAATTTTAAATTGTAATTTGGTGATTTTTCACTTTGAGCGTTATTCGAGTGTGCATATCTGCGTTTGACGAAGTCGATCGTATGTCCGACATATTTGTCAGTTATATTAGGGTCTTTACATGTAATTTTGTAAATTATAGTATTTGAATAATCAAGTTCTGCAGTTGACATTATACAATAGATGATATAATATATCTATGTTATTTTATCTATTTATTGACCATTGTTTCCTTGGCAATCGCATGTATTATCTTAGGATAATACGTATCACGGTTATGAGCAGCCATCGATTGTTGCTGGATAACTATACAACGGTTTGAAAACTCTGAATCATTATCTTTATAATCCGGGTTCTCCGCTTTCCAGTCCAAAAGGGTTCTCATACTTTTTCGCGTTACTTCTTGTATTGCCTGATTGAGTTTTGTCGAATCTTCTTCTTTATTCCACTTGTCGTCATCTTTTATATACATAGTCTCACGTTTTACATCAGTACAATGAATCGGACGTTCTGACTTGTCTAGTTGTTTCAAATGTTCTATAAGAATCTTTGAGAACCCTCCAACAAATCCCAATTGAGCATTGTTCTCCAAATCTTCTCTAGAAACCTCGATGTTTTTAACGAAGTCTGAGAAGTTAATGGCATCTTTACAATGTTCATTCAAATACAAATTGATATTGAATTTCTGATTATTATTTACATTTCCATTGATTGTATTGTTATTAGTAGTGACAGGTTTCACGTTCTCAATTACTTTATTAACGATTTCAAGCGTTTCTTTCTTGTGTTCATTGGCCTGTTCGATAACGAAATTCTTATGTTCTCCGGCCTGTTCAATTATAAAATTTTTAAGTTCATTATTCTGATTTAACAATTCACTATTTTGGCCCAATAATTGTCGTATAATCGTCATATAATCTGTAGGCGGAATTTCGGAACATTTTGAAAATGTTCCATTTTGTGACGGACAATTGCGCTCGGTCGCGACGGCACTCGCAATATCGCGCGAGTTATTACGTTCAAGCATTTGATGTTTATTTGTCGATAAATGTTTATTGAATATGGAGAGTTTAGAGCATCTATAGTCACATCCAATACATTCAAATTTTGGTTTGTCATTTTTAGAATTATTCATTTTATCAAAATGCTTTTTAGTTTTCTCGTGACGCAGGAGATCCGATTTCTTACCGCACATTACGTCACAATAATTACAATAATATTCAGAGTTCATTTTAATAGGCGCAGAAAAGGAATACCCCTAAATTACGCAAAATGTTCCTAAATTGCGCTAGCGACGAAAGATTATAATTTTTATTATGCTAACAAAAAAATCAAGAAAAAATCACTTTCAAAGCATTATGCTCACAATCGATTTTTAAGAAAAGTCTTCTGGAACTTTTTTTTATAAAGTTGAAAAATGGACAAGAAATAAATGTCCAAAAAAAATATTTTTAAAAATAAGTTTCAAAACGTGTTTTTCCAAAATTTATAATTATCAAAATATAACAATCTTATTTATTTTATTACGATACTACGGTGTTATTCTTCCCAACCGGCATAAATGCCCAAGCGGCCGCGGTGATAATAGATTCTAGTTTATAAATCCGGTCCTCCTGTTCGCGCACCTGGACCTCCAATTTCTTGGCATTCTCGGCAAGCTGATGAATATTCAAGCGCGTTTCAGTTACGGGGTTCTTGTTTTTCAACAGCGTCCACTTCGGACCGCCACCGAAAAGTTCCGGTTGAATCTTGAACGGTTTATTCTGGACAAATACCTTATCAACTAGCACGTCTGTGGTAGGCACATCATATACAATTTCCATATGAACAAACGCCGATTGGAAATTGGGATTACCTGGAATTTCGACAAAGTCGACGCGAAGGACGCGACCGATATAAAACCGATCGAAAACCGCGGTAACTAAGTCTTGGTTATAATGGATAGCGACGCGAGGAATGTAGAAACTGCGTGCGGTGGCCATTCTGAGTTTTAAGAGAGAGTATATTGATTATTATATAGAATCTAATAACAATAATCAATTTTTGTAATAGTCTGTGAGAAATTCATCATATCGAACTGGTAAATACGGATTATCCTTAATCGGAACCTGAATAATCGGATTTTCGCGATCATACAAATCAACTCCATTATTGACACGCTCTTTAATCTTACCAAGATCGGTGAATTTCGACTCATTAAATTCCTGGTGTGAGAAATTCATAATTTTGTTTTGAATCTGTTCAACGGACCCGAAATAAGACAAATGCCATCCACCGGACGCCAACGCATTACAATTATAGAATCGCAATTGGGAGCACGACATGTTCAAATCGCAATATACTTTGTATGATAGAATCTTAGGATGTCGCCAGATTTCACCGATAACGCGGCAATTCAAATTATAATAATACATATCCATCTCCAGCGAATATATATTAAACGAAAAATTATTATCTTTTATGGTTGTCAGCAGCTGCGGATCAGGTATCTCATCCAAATCAGTTATTGTAATTATATCTTGAGTGGTTAGTTTGATGCGACTTATACCGTCATCGATCCGATCTCGCTGGAATCTCTCATTTGCCCACTGTTCGCCCTTTTCACAGTTAATGTTAGGGTATTTGTATGGAAGATTGCGAACAATGACGTGTATGATTTTATCGGCAAACTTGGAGAATCTCGATTTATTTTCGTTGTAATATAGCGGTTTATCGTGACCAACATGAGTATGCGTTGCCTCAACGATGACAAACCAATCAACTACTTCATATAATACGTTAAGGCGATATGTTAATAGCTCAAATTCATTATAGAATGTGAAACAATCAACAATCTTCATTATATTAATATAATATATCGGTTTAAGTTTATTTCACAATATATCCCTTTGTCGTTTTCTTCCGAACTAGAACCGTTTCTTTTGCATGAATGGAATCGTGGCATTTCTCACAAACCGCCAGCAAGTTCGCCTTATGGTTCTTATGGAATGTTCCTATATGCCCATCCGGTGATGCATCCTTCTGTGGCGACATATGATGTGTCTCTCCCGCAATTTCTGATTTACATAATTCACATATTCCGCGCACTTTTTTGCCATTATATGTGGTCGATTTATTAGAAAGTTCTCCGCGATTCTCCGGAAAATATTTATTGCGAATACTGTACGCCTGGGTTAAGAATGCGTCATCTAAATATAGCGATTTACAAACTTCCAGACCATACATCCGGTCACCTGGACCCGCGGCCAACTTGCGGTCGTAAATAAGGCAATCGCGCTCTCTATCGTATGTGACAGCCATATGACATAAGACCATGGAGGTCAGCTGTTTTACTTCATCGTATCGGACGATTTCGTGGAAATGCGTGGCAAAGATGAACGACGACCCCTTCTTCGTCAGGTCGAGGAGCGCGCTAACGAAGATACTGAGGGCGGACTCGGTTTCGGTTCCAGAGCACACTTCGTCTCCCAGGATGAGGCTATTCTGGTCCGACATTTTCAAAATAACTCGCAATTCCGACATCTCGACCGCAAATGTGGAGAGACCCTTGAACAAATTATCATTACCCAATATGCGCGAATAGATCGCCGTATAGGGCTTGTATGTAAATTGAGAACATGGGACATACATGCCACATTGCGCAAGAACTACAGCGATGCCGAGCGCGCGAATCAAACTGGTCTTTCCGACGGCATTAGTTCCATATAGCAGCATTCCGTCCTGGGCATCGCAACCAATATGTATATCATTCGCAACATAGACTTCATTTGTCTGTATATGCTCAATCAAGCAGTGACGGATACCACATGCGCGGGCATTCGACTTACTTGCGTCGGAATCGATGATGGGACGACAATAATTATAGGTCTTGGCAACATACGCCTTGGATTGTAGAACGTCCATGGCGGCAATATATCTGCTAATTTTTTCTATCGTTTCGAACCAATTTCGTTCCAGGTTATCCAAGAAGTCGCAGTAGACCTCATAGATCACCTTCGAAATGTCATCCTTAAGTTTGAAAAGTTCCTTGGTAACTGAATTCAAAAGGGGGAAACTGAGTTCATCCGCATTGGTCGAGGCGGATACAAACTTCACATCAGATGTATTGAACTTGGAACCACACACGACAACATCCTTACCGCCAACAATCATGGTTTTAAGAACCCCGGCGCGCTTCTTGGTCAATTGAAGAGTGACGCACGATTTTTCTGGTTCATGCTTTTTTACGACATCATCGCCCATCAGTTTATTGAAATATTGCTGGATACCATCGAGAATCGCAATGCTATTGGCCTGTTTATCTATGAGCGCGTCCAATTTATCAGAAACGCCGCGTTTGATAATATTCTGGTCGAATGACATGGACTGTAGTGTCCGAGATAGTTCGACGTCCAAATGTGAATCTATGAATCCCATAATGCCTCCACACAAGTTCTCCAGGTTGGCGGATTTCAATCCAAAATATTCACACAGGTCAGAGTTCTCCACATTCAACTGTTTAACAACGCAAATGCTATTATATAAATGATATATCGATGCCGGATAAAGCTTACGGACGACTAGCTGACGCGCAATCTTGTCCAAGTCCTTGACTGAAGTGAGTTGTTTCCGGAATAAATCGACGTAATGATAGTTCTCTAAGAGAAGGTGAGTCATTTCATATTCCCGATTCAACCACTGCTCATTGAACGTAGGCGTGGTGATCTGTTGATGAATCATGCGTTTCCCCATAGGAGTCTGGCATTTGTTCAAGAATGAATAGACGGATGACAATTTGCCGGCATGCGCCTCATCGCCAATCATATTCAACTGTTTCAGCGTATGGTTGGCGAGAACTACGCGGTCCGATGTGTTCTGGAACATTGGTAGCGAGATTTTTCGAACCAAGTTTGGGTTGTGCTCTTGAACAAAATCCATCAAATAGCAGAATGCCTGAGTAGCAATCGCGGATTGCCCGAACTCGGCGCACGCACTGTAACTTTCCTCACCGAAGAAGGTCCCGAGAATATGGCTGATATACTTCTGCTTGGCGCAATTCTTTACTTTTTCGCTGGAGTCCGGACTGAATCGATGAATTACGCTCGTTTTCACGCCCGAATATTGTAGAATGGTGTTCAGCGTGCTATCATCAAATGGCGAAATGACAATGAGTTCGCTGGGCGCAAAAATCGTGACGCATCGCTCGAGCTCGTCGAATGTGGTAGGGTTTATATAATAAGGCGACTCGTATTCGAAAATATGCGATTTGCCGGTGAATATATTGGCGACGGCCACGCCACAAACGAGAGTTTGCTTCGTATCGCGCAATCCAGAGTGTTTGTCGAACCAGACGCACATGATATGATTGGTGATTTGCGGGGAACTATCGGTTTCATAGGAGATGTATGTGCCGGGTGAGTAAATCGCGAGGAGATTGCGATCCTTTGGGTCGTTTTTCGATTGGACATAAACGACAGCGGTGTAGCCGCCGTCCGTGATGCGCGGAACATACTTATCCAGGCTGTAATCGCGAAATCCGGCCATAAACACGGTATCGCCATTACCAACACAAATCCTCTTATCGGAGGTGTTAAGCTGGCATAATTCACAAAGATCAAACATTATCGACGAATCAGTTTTGGTTCCATACATCTCAAAAAAGGCGCCGACCTGCATGAGAACAATCGTTTTGGGTCCGTATTTTGTTTGATAATCTAGAGTAAGACGGAAATATTCATTGATAAGCGAAGTCATACTGTATTACGCAGCAAATCTATATATCGATTATAAAAATTGATTTTAAAATTACGCAATAAAAATCAATCAATAACTAGCAAGAATGGGAATCATAAACGTAAATAACATCGTTGAGGACGACGACGAGACCGCCGCGTTCAAGTGTAAAGTATGGGACATAGAGCGCGACTATAGGTTGTGGGGCGGGCGCCATTTCAAAGGACCAAACCTTGATAAAATCTACGACGATTTCAGCGAAATAAGCTTCAAATTCCGCGATATGTATTACCAATTAGGCGAGGACAAGGAGCGTATTGTAGCGATGCTATATCAGAAGAGTGCGCAACTGACCGCCGAGATTTTGGAGATGACGTATTACATATCCCCTAGCGACGATGAGAAGTCGGATATTATCCAAACTCTTGCTAGGCTCCGCGAGACGACTACGATGACGGGTTGGATGCTGTATGACATCGTGCGAGAGGAAAAAGTTAGCGACTTGCTCGAATGCGTTCGGGTCGGTCATGGTTCAGGCTACAATAGGGACATTCTCTTCTATAGATGCCTACTTCACATGTATGACTCGGATGTTGGTGAAGCGGAGCAGTTCTACGGGCTCGATGAGTTCAATCGCTATGGTGAACATTATAACGACGTCGAACTATACGACGAGTATATCAATTACGACAACGGTCACGGACCGAGTGAAGACCCTTATATTAAGACATACGATAAGTGTTTTTCGAACGGGATTAATTACATGAACCGATTGTATTGGTGGGCTTGAATAATGAATAATAGTAATAATAAAAAACATTTATATATAGACATTTTTTGTTATTATTATACATATAATGATTCGCAGAGCGCTTCCACTACGGTCAAAGTTCAATTTCCTAGACCCTTTTCGTCTAAAATTGACACCAGACGAAGTTCAGATACAGCAAACCGCTAGGCAATATTGCCAAGCGGAGCTTATGCCGAGAATATTGATGGCAAATCGTAATGAGAAATTCGACCGTAATATAATCAAGGAGATGGGTTCGCTGGGGTTCCTCGGACCAACGCTTCCGCAGCAGTATGGTTGCGCCGAGACAAATTACGTGTCATATGGTCTGATTGCCGCGGAAATCGAGCGCGTAGATTCGGCGTATAGAAGCGCAATGAGCGTCCAGTCGAGTCTGGTAATGTATCCAATCTATAAATATGGCACCGAATATTTGAGAACCAAGTATCTACCGGAGCTCGCAAAAGGGAATCTAATTGGGTGTTTCGGACTTACCGAGCCGAATCATGGGTCAGACCCATCTGGAATGGAAACGAACGTGAGATACGACAAAGGAACTGGCGAATATATAATTAATGGCTCTAAAAATTGGATCACGAATAGCCCTATCGCCGACGTGTTTGTTATATGGGCCAATGATGAAAATCGTAGGATTCAAGGATTCGTATTGGAAAGAGGAATGCCTGGGCTAGAGACAACAAAAATCAACGGTAAATTCAGTCTTCGCGCCAGTGATACGGGAATGATATTTATGGATAATGTGCGCGTTCCATCCGCGAATCATTTGAAGAATATAAGTGGCCTAGCGGGTCCATTTGGGTGTTTGAACAAGGCAAGGTATGGTATTGCGTGGGGGTCACTTGGTGCTGCCGAATTCTGTATGGAACAGGCAAGGGCCTATACTTTGGATAGAAAGCAGTTCGGCGCACCCCTGGCAGCAAATCAGATCATACAAAAGAAACTGGCCGACATGTGTGCCGAGATTGCGCTAGGGCGTAATGCGTGCCTCGCGGTAGGTCGATTAATGGACGAGAATCAAGTAACGCCGGAAGCGATTTCGCTGATCAAACGCAATAATGCTGGCAAAAGCTTGGCAATTGCGAGAGAATGCCGTGACATGCTAGGTGGGAATGGAATATCAGACGAGTATCATATTATCCGACACGTGATGAACTTGGAGGCGGTCAATACGTATGAGGGAACTCACGATATTCATGCGCTTATTCTTGGGCGCGCGATAACTGGCATTCCTGCGTTTGTTCCGGTTCATTCAAAATAGCCGAGAATCGTATTCAATGGTCTTATATAAACAAATAGTATATGACGATTCAAAAACCACACAATTTGTATTTAGGAGGAGGCGCGTTCGGTTGTATTTATCACCTAGGAGTTATTCGCGCCCTGTATGAGGCAAACATTCGCGATTTAACCGTTTATGGCAATTCCGCGGGAGCGTTAGCGGCTGTTTTTTATATTATAGGAATGCCGGTCGATGAAATCGCCGATATATTTGCTAACGCTGTAACGGACGCAACTTCTAAAATAATTATGAATCCACTTCAAATCACGGCATATCAATTGACACAGCATCACTTGGCAACGTTCGATATCATACATAAACATTCGCCCGACGCATACAAGAAATGTTCAGGTAGATTAAAAATCGGCGTAACTACAGCATCCAATGGGTTCCAATGGAAGGATACGTTCGAATCGCAAGCAGAGTTTTTCAATACCTTGTTATGTTCGTTCAATATTCCATACTTATGTAATTATGCGGCAAAAATAGATGGCGCGAATTGCGTTGACGGAGGTTGCGGATTTGTAAGTTCGCGCGATTTACCTAGCGATACGCTTAGAATTGTCCTATCTGGTGCGAACAAAAATGGTCTCAGCGCGAACATTCCACTTGTACATCGCATATTTCCACCGCCCAAGTTATTCTGGGAAATGTATTTGAAAAATGGATACGAAGATATGAAATATCACATAGAAACTGGTAAGATCAAACAAAAACTAAGGTTGGTCCATGAAGTAATCTCCGATGAATTTGAAGATATTTTATTATTGCCGCGAATTCAATTATTGGCACATTCTCTACAGCAAGCGTCTGGTGGAAAAATATATGATTATTCTGTGTTAAATGAGCGATACAAGTGAGCGCGCGTTAAAATCCGGGCAATATATATACAGAATGAAATCGCCGATCTTCTGTATCTATTTTTTGCTTGCGCCAGTGCTAGCCCAGTTCAACGTTCCGACTGCGCTGCGTAATCTGCAAATAGCGGCATCTACGTATTGTGACAAAACTGATATTCCCGGGCTAACTGTAATCAAGGAAATCCGAAGGGCAACAACCGTAATTATAGCAGACGATGATGTACAGGATGCGCGCATCGTTTCATTTCGTGGAAGTTCCGATATAGAGAACTGGATATCGAATTTCGACGCGATATTTACTGAGCCATATGACGACAAGACGATAAAGGTCCATAAGGGATTACATAAAGAGTATTTGGAATACAAGTCGGAAATTATGGAGTATCTAGCTCCAAATATGGTAATAAGTGGACACTCGAGTGGCGGCGCGGTAACGATGTTTTTCGCGTATGATATCCACCAAACTCGCAAAGACATAAATGTAACGGCATACACCTTTGGGAAACCGAGGATAGGCAACGACCGGTTCGCCGAATCCGCAAAAGGCATAACCCACTATCGCATAACACACCATCATGATATAGTGCCGCACGTTCCAGAAGAAGTGCTGGGGTATAGACATACGAGTTCGGAAATATGGTTTTATGACGACACCGATAATTACAAAGTATGCGACGATTCTGATGGTGAGGATCCAAATTGTAGCAATAGTTGTGCGCCACTCAAATGTACATCGATTAGCGACCACCTATATTATATGACGATGAACATAGGCGGACCTTTTTGCTAACCAATATAAACATATGAACTTATGTAATATAATTCATATGATTACTTCTGCTTTTGTTAAGAACATTACCGCGCCGATTTGTAAGACGTGTAAGTATCTAGTGATGGACCCAGTAAGACCCAAAGATTATTTATTCGCGAGATGTCTTCGTTTCGGAGAACAATGCCGAGTTTCCGGTGAAGTAAAATTCTATTACGCGGATCGTTGTCGTCGCGACTATTCGCTTTGTGGGTCGGAAGGAAAATACCATAAAACCGCTTAATGGTCATTGTTATTCATGAAATTATATAGCAAGTATTCGGGATTATGGTTGGTAACTTCGCCGCACATAAGCGTGGCCGATTCATACATCTTTCGGAGAACATCGTTTGGCGCTATCGATCCTACTTTAATAAAACCATTTTTGATAAGATATTTTTTAACCTCTCCAATCGGCGTCTGTTTCAACAATTGCGATTTAGTAGTAATATGGTTGCGTATAGTGCGGTTCGATACCAAAACCGATACTTTGGGGTATATCTTGGACCTACCGATCTTGTATGTTCGGCGAACAGTTCGCTTTTGTTTTTTTTGTTTGGGTTTCGATGACCTAATTTCATTCATCCGATCAGTCATCTGTTTGATATGATTTATAGACGATGGATTTGATAGATCCGATATTCGAAGAGGCGGAGCGACTTGATTATTTTTTTGTGTTTGATTATGTAAATTTCTATATAACGGAAGAGAACCGCCCTTAAGACAGCCGTAATTTGGAAAAGGAGCGGGAGCGGGAGAAGGCGTTGGTATATATTGGGATGCATGCATCTGATTTTGAGGCGGAGGAACTGGCACTGGATTTTGAGGCGGCGTTGGTATATATTGGGATACAGCAGGTACCGTATTTTGAGGCGGCGTTGGTATAAATTGGGATGCAGGCACCTGATTTTGAGGCAGAGGAACAGGCACCGGATTTTGAGGCGGCGTTGGTATAAATGTGGGCACAGGATTCTGAGGCGTATACGCGGGTGGAGGAGCTTGCGCATATGATGGCATCGGATTTTGAGGAGTTAGCGAAGGCAAATCAGACAGTATATTGATTTTTGGCAAAGGTCCATACGATTTCAATGTTCGATTATTACTAGCGACATTCGCATCTGTTTGTTTTGACATTTTACTAAGATAATCAAGCGACTCTTTGAATTCTGTATTAAATGTCTCAGTTGGTATAGGTTCAACGTCCTCCTCCTTCATTTTTCTATCATGTTGGCTTCGAATAAATTTCATCAACTTTCGCTTTAATGTTGCGTTATTTTGCTCTTTTACCGGACTCTTGACTTTGATTTTGCCTCCGCTATCAGTTGGAGGTTTGCGATTTTTCCGAGTTGCACTCGGAATTTTAAATAGTTCTGTATTAATTTTTATAACACGTTTATTATCGCTCATACTCCTGATATAAAAACGTTCTATTTTTTATATCAAGAAAAACCGTAAATGCGCACGCCCTTCCTTTTATAAATTTCTCAGTAAGAACATAATTAAGGAGGGGTAGCGCCGCTTAAACACGAAGCGTTTATATGCGATTACGTCGCAAGCGCTGCTGAAAACTGAATTTTCAAGTCCCATGGTCCACTAACCCGAACCCTAATTATAAATAATAACTCAATTTAGATGTATCTTTTTTATCTTTGCTATTTTCCAAAAATACACGGAATCCATTATCTAGGTCCTCGATCGTAATTTTTTTACGTAAAGACGCATCTTTACCAAATATACGATTCGAATGGCAGATTTTAACATGCGAGAACAATAATTCTACATCGCGACCAAAATGTTTGAAATTAGATGCTCGTTTTTCGAACCATTGCTCTGCAAAACATTCAGTCGTCCAGCCAGCATCTAGGACCTTCTTATCAAAAATTCGCATAATTTCCAGAGCAGAATAATCATCAATCTTAAATTTCCAAATAAATCGCGATTTAAGTCCCCGATTTACTCTAAACAATGTATTATTGAGTTCGTCGTTATATCCGGCAACGATAACCATCAAGTCATCTTTGTGATCACTCAAAGCTTCGCATAACGTATCGATACATTCTTTAGAATAAATATCATCATCACCAAGCGAATATGCCTCGTCAATAAATAGACAGCCGCCGATACATTCATCGATTACTTTGCGTGTCTTTATTGCGGTTTGCCCTAAATATCCGGCGACTAGGTCAGTTCGTGTTACTTTCCGGAAGATATTTCTACGTAATATTCCCGCCTTGGCATACATGCGCCCGATGATTTTAGCGACTTCCGTCTTACCAGTTCCAGGAGGACCGCATAGAATAGTGTGTTTAAAGTCATCCGCGCGATGTAAGTCTTGTATGTAATAAATCAATTGATTCAACACAGACTGTTTCAGACTGGACATTCCAATCATATTATTCAATTCAACCAACTCGCTGCGAATTCGCCGCAGTGCAGCCAGATTAATATTATATATAGTATTCGTTATAAACGGAGTTTTATCAACAATCGTAATCAGATCCGCAATAGAATTTACGGAAACATCAATCGTGTGTATCGACGGCGGCGCATATATTAAAGGGTCTGATACTAGCGGCGGGGCGCGATAATAGTTCAAATTGTTATTATAATAATGGACATCGGCGGCATAAATGATGCTTACTACATCATAATAATCTACGGTTTTGCGCTGCTTATATTGATTTAAGAAATCGACATAATTATCCATATTTTATGTAGTAATTAATAGATAACAAAAGCCGTTTTTTTATATGGATATATAGAATATATATGATATCTTCATCGGTTGCAACAAAAAACAAACAGAATAGGTCGATCTTTTATAGTTGTCCAGGTGGAACTGGACCAATTGGTCCAACTGGTCCGACTGGCACCCCAGGCACCTCTGGGAGCACGGGCCCAACTGGACCGAAAGGCGACATGGGAACATTTACTGGAAATTTAATAATGACAAAGGGAACAAATATCAATATTACCGACAGTCCGGTAAACGACTACATTTTGATAGGGAATCATAGTTTCTATTTGATAACGTCGGACAATGACACGCCTGCCAACATAACCGGAATTGCGACGGGGATTCCTGGGCGATCATTGACGCTAGTAAATACGTCGTCGGTCGTCCAGACATTTTTACAGGAGGACGAACAATCGGCGGCATCGAACCGGTTTGTTCTAGGGTCGGCGGATAAGCTGGTCGACGTAAATGGGACAATTACATTCCTATATGTAAATGGATTAACGATCGGCGAATCAACCAATCAATCGCGCTGGATTATGACATCGAACACTTGATAATTTACATAATACAAAGATAAAGATAAGACATTATTCATACTATATAAGAATATGAGCGAAATCATACTAATAACTGGTGGCACTGGGCTAGTTGGAACGGCAATTCGTAAACTGGTCGATGACGCGGCAAATTGTATTTTCTTGTCATCTGCCGATTTTGATTTGTCTGACATAGAACAAACCAGGCTAGCGTTCCAAACATATGAGCCAAAATACGTAATCCATTTAGCAGCTTGCGTTGGCGGGCTATTCAAAAATATGAATAACAAAGTAGAGATGCTAGAGAAGAATATTCAGATTAACTACAATGTGGTGAAATGCTGTCATGATTATAGTGTGAAAAAGCTTATTGCCTGCCTATCCACGTGTATTTTCCCAGACCAGACGACATACCCAATCAATGAAACTATGCTACACAATGGACCGCCACATTCGTCAAATGACGCCTATGCCTACGCAAAGCGAATGCTTCATACACACTGTAAGGCCTATCGTGAAATACACGGTGACAATTTCATTTGTATAATACCAACCAATATTTATGGACCAGCGGATAATTATAGTCTGGAAGATGGACATGTAATACCGAGTTTAATTCACAAATGCTACTTGGCTAAGCAAAATAACGAGGATTTTGTTGTTCGTGGAACAGGTTCTCCGCTACGCCAGTTTATATATTCAGAGGATTTGGCAAGAATAATATTGTGGTTGATGTCGTATTATAACGATGACGAAGTGATAGTATCGGTGTCAGAGTCCGAGGAAGTATCTATAGCCGACGTCGCAAAATTAATCGCGAACAAGTTCGAATATATGGACAGGATCCGATTTGATTCTAGTTATAGCGATGGACAGTATAAGAAAACGGCAGATAATTCAAAATTGCTTTCACTGATTGGATCTAATTATAAATTCACTGAAATGCGCGATGGAATAAACAAGTCGATTGACTGGTTTTTAGCAAATTATTCTAACGCTAGAAAGTGAAAAATTGATTTTAACATATGTTTCTAAAAGTTATGTTAAAAAACGCAATAATGAGCCTACAAATGGAAACGCAAGCGCCCAGGGAACGTGTCCGCATTAAAGTAAAGAAGCAGACCGCAATCGAGAAGCAGATTACTGAGATGGTTCATGAGGAGATTAAACAACATGCCGCCGATACATCGGATAGTCCTATAGCGCACTTGGGTGATTACGTAGAGGAGCCGCACGTGCTGATTGACTCTTATTTCAGAGGTCAGCATCTGGAGCGTCTGGTGCGTCATCAGATCGAGTCATACAATCATTTCATCAATTCCCAGATTTCGCGCACAATTCAGATGTTTAACCCGGTTAGTATTCGGTCAGAGAATGATTTCGTGGTAGAGAATGGTCAGTATTTCCTGGAGGTATTCATTTCATACACGAATTTCCGATTATATCCTCCGCAGATCCACGAGAATAACGGAGCAACGAAACTGATGTTGCCGCAGGAGGCGAAGCTTAGGAATTTCACATATGCCTCGACGATGACAGTGGATCTACAGATTCAGTATGTGATTCGCAATACTGACAAAATGGACGCTCCGAAAATCATAAACAAGACGCTACCGAAAATTAATATTGGAAAGATGCCGATCATGGTGAAGTCCTCGATCTGCGTCCTCACGCAAAATAGTTACATTTCTCCGAAATTGACCGGCGAGTGTCCTATGGATTGTGGCGGGTATTTCATTTTGAAGGGTTCGGAGAAGACAGTGCTTGCTCAGGAGCGCGCCGCCGAGAATCAGATTCACTGTTTCGATGGTAAGAATACGACAAAATGGTCCTGGTATGCCGAAATCAAGTCGGTGCCGGATTTCAAGTGTATTTCTCCGAAACAGGTTGATATGATGATAGCGACAAAAAGTAATGGGTTTGGGCATGGAATGTATATGACGGTTCCGCGAATCAAGCAGCCGATCGAACTATTCACGGTATTCCGTGCGCTCGGGGTAATGACCGACAAGGATATTTGCCGTTACATAGTGTTGGATGCAGAGGGAGAGAAACAACAGGAAATCCTTAAATTCCTACAAGCGTCCATCATTGACGCCAACAAATACATGACGCAGGAGGACGCGCTAAGGCATATTACCGCGTCGGTTGCGTATAATCCGATGACTATGGACAAGGAAAATGGCGCGAAGAAGAAGCGCGAGTTTGCGGTGGACGCTCTCAATAATGATATATTCCCGCACTGTAAGACGATGAAGCAGAAGTTGTATTTGATGGGATATATGGCAAACAAATTGATTCGGACCAGTTTCAAGTGGCGGGCGCCTGATGACCGAGATTCGTATATGAACAAGCGCATTGAACTGACCGGAACTCTATTGAACAACCTATTCCGCAACTATTTCAACAAGCTGGTGAAGGAGATGCAGAAGCACGTGGTTCGCGAGATTAACAGCGGTTCCTGGCGTTCGACAGAGGATTATGAGAATATCGTCAATATGACGAATATATACAAGATTCTGAAATCGACTACGATTGAAAATGGTATAGCGAGAGCGCTATCTACTGGTGATTTCAGTATCAAGCAGACGAATAGCACGAAAGTAGGAGTTGCGCAAGTGCTAAATCGATTGACATATATGGCAAGCTTGAGTCATTCGCGCAGAATCAATACGCCGCTAGAGAAGAGCGGAGAGTTGATCGCTCCGCGCAAACTACATGGAACAACGTGGGGTTTCTTGTGTCCAGCAGAGACACCGGAAGGTCAGTCAATTGGAGTGGTTAAGAGTATCAGCTACATGACGCATATAACGATTCCGACGAACAGCTCGTCGCTGTATGAATACGTGGCGCCTCATGTTCTTAGCGTGGATGAAGCAACTCCCGAAGCATTATATGATATGGTAAAAGTATTCGTAAATGGAGCCTGGGTAGGAATCGCGAAAGATCCTATCCAGCTTTATGCAGACATGAAGGAGAAGAAGCACAAGGGAATCATAAATATATATACATCTGTCATTTTCGATTATAAAAACATGGAGATTCGTATTTGTAGCGACGGCGGTAGGCTTTCACGTCCAGTTCTGCGCGTCAAGGGTGGAAAGGCTCTGATCACAAAGGAAATTATTGACCGCGTCGGATCCGGCGAGCTGTCATGGAATGATTTACTGACATCATGTAAGTTGCCGGAAGCAATGATTGAGTATATAGATCCGGACGAGCAGAATCAGTCGATGATTGCTATGAAAGATAAGGTTGCTAAGGTCGGCGGAGTTCGACCAACCTATACACACTGCGAGATTCATCCGAGCACCATCTTTGGTATTCTGGCGTCTTGTACTCCGTTTCCCGACCATAATCAGGCGCCGAGAAACACATACCAGTGTGCGATGGCTAAGCAGGCGCTCGGTATTTATGCGACGAACTTCGACACTCGTATGGACAAGACAGCGTATATGCTGACTTACCCGAGCCGACCACTAGTGGACACGCGCGTTATGAACGCAATTCACTTGAACAAAGTTCCATCGGGAACACAGATTCACGTTGCCATTATGACACACACAGGTTATAATGTGGAGGATAGTGTCATGGTGAATAAGGGGTCAATCGACAGAGGATTGTTTGGAGCGACGATTTATCACACAGAGAAAGACGAGGATAAGAATATCATCCGCGACGAGATTATCCGTTGTAAGCCGGATCCGGCAAAGACTCGCGGAATCAAATTTGGAAACTACGATAAGTTGAATGCGCAGGGATTCATCAACGAGAATACGTTGGTGGAGGATCGCGATATTATCATTGCGAAGATCATCCCGATCAAGGAGAATCGCAATGACCCGACGAAAGTGATAAAATATGAGGATCAAAGCCACGTGTTTAGCACGGCAGAGGATACCTACATCGACAAAAATTATACAGGAAGGAACGGGGACGGATATAACTTCGGGAAAGTGCGAACCCGGACATTCCGCAAGCCGACGTATGGTGACAAGTTTTCGAGTCGTCATGGGCAGAAGGGCACGTGTGGTAACATCATTCCCGAGTGCGATATGCCATTCACAAAGAGTGGTCTGAAACCGGATATCATCATCAATCCGCATGCGATCCCGTCGCGTATGACGATTGGACAGCTCAAGGAGATGTTACTCGGTAAGGTCCTGTTGGAACTCGGACTGTTCGGCGATGGAACCAGTTTCGGAAATCTGGATGTCAAAACGATTGCCGACGAGCTCATCAAGCTCGGATACGAGAGTTACGGGAATGAGGTGATGTATGACGGACTGAGTGGAGAGCAGATGGAGACGAGTATCTTTATGGGTCCGGTGTTCTACCAGAGATTGAAGCATATGACGAATGACAAGGTTCATAGCCGCGCGACTGGACCGATGGTGAGTTTGACACACCAGCCGGCGGAGGGTAGGTCGAGGGCGGGCGGACTGAGAATTGGAGAGATGGAGCGTGATGTGCTGATATCACATGGCGCAACGCGATTCTGTAAGGACCGCCTATTCGACGTGTCAGATAAATACAAGGTCAATGTTTGTAAGAAGTGCGGAATGGTTGCCGTTTGTAATGATGGAACTAATAGCAACAAATTCTACACGAATAGTGATTTCACAGTTCATATGTGTAAGACATGCGGAAACAAGACGGACTTTGCGCTGGTCGATATGCCATATGCGAATAAATTGATGTTCCAGGAACTACAGACGATCAATGTAGTGCCGCGAATCATTACCGAATAAGGGGGACCCATGTTTTGAAAACGCAGTTTTCAGCTGCGCCTTTGGCGCAACCCCTAAGACCCCCTCCTTTCATAAAAGAACGACATATAAATTAAACCCTCCTTTCATAAAAGCTCAGTGGGGGGTAAAATTGATTATTAATAATTTAAACAATATTTTTTTATACACTCGACTGCAGCCAACAAAATGGACATTAATCAATACTCCTCATTCTGTGTTATGAACCGATCGAATATTTTCGTAGAACTTCTTGATGTGTCGTATGATAATATTACAGGCAAGCTCTACTATTATGACCCACGCGACGATGACATATGGCCAATCGAGAGATTCGTTCGCGAACTTCATGGCAAAGATGCGAGAATAGAGGATTATTTATATGTAAAAGATGTAACTGGCAAATTAAATCGGTTCTTTGGAATGAAGCCGCAATTCAAAAATGTCTGATATTTGTGTGAAGCAATTTCATACCCCTCTTTTATAAAAAGATTATTATAACACGGTTTAACTATACTCATAAATTTAGTAATGGGTAGTTGATTAGAGTAATCTATATGACCACGTCCGAATAGATTTACTATCAATGTACTAGATGTAGTTTTTGGTTTCATGTTGGTCCAGAACCCATCAAACGCATATTTTCCACGAACAATCGGTATATTGCGAAACATGCCGAGTATATGACCAGTGCCTATAATGGCGTCGATCAGTTCTTCATTGGAACCATATACGCTAATTCGCTCTTCATAAAATCCATAAAATCCTAACCGCGAAACGATTATATGTAATCTATCACTACATATTTGATATGCGTCGCTAGGTAAACAATTTCGCCATGAGTTCCGCATGAATTCGTCGCTATCTAAAAACAGATATAACCGTCGTGTTGACCAGTAATTATAGCAATTTTTCCATTCTTTGTCGCACCAGTTTGTCATGGTTTGCCCGAGCGCGAGAATAACGGCGGCATATGACCCTCCGGAACAACATAAAATATCTATATCTTTAGTATCAAAATTTTCTAAAAGATACTCGGCAACGCCTCCGTAAAATTGGAAACGGGCACCGCAACCACTGAAACTGATTGAGGGTTTGTTGCGAACAATCGGTTCAATATTATATTTTTTTAAAGAAAAACAGTATGAATATGCCGTTGCCGCAAATAAAAATAGCGCCATTCACTGGTTTCATTAAAAACTATCATTTTTTTATATAATTTTAAAATTAATGTAATACGAAGGACTCGTGCTAATATTCGTGTAACAATCTATTTTTTTTTGTATAATTCCTATAAACAATGTCCGATATAAACGATATTCGAAGTTCTCCGGCATTCAATGGAATTTCATTTTCCGGATATAAGAAAACCGAGGTTAAGAAACAGTTCGTCGAGAACATGTTAAAAGGTAAGATAGAACCTGCGTGTCATTGGAGCGCCGAACTAATATGTTCCGGTCATTTCGGCGACGTTTGGGATTCGATTTTCTACTATGTAGGGAAATACATCCATATCGGCAATCCGAAAATAGCAATCTATTTAGAAAAACGGTATAATGTTTTTCGAAATATAATGAATCAAGGTCATTTCACGAGCGAACTACAATTGCGAAATAACGACACAATTCGCAGGATGTTCGCCGAGATAATAACGATCATTGCGCAATCGCCAAAAAAAGCGAGTTTTGAATCTATAAAAATCAAGCGTGAAGAAGAATTTGATATAACCCAGATGACGGAACGATTGAAAGCGCCAAGTATTACATTCGCCGAACCGATTATACACAAGGATGATCCAAAGGAATTGCTGATTGCGATAAATGAGTTTGCTTACCATATAGGCGGAGACAGGCCAAATATGATGTTGGCGTGTTACTGGGTAGAATGGATTATAGAATTTGAATTGATATGTAGGAAACGAAGAGAGCCGTGCGTTTGTAAGCGTAGAAATGCGAGTGTTGATGCTAAGTATCAATGTGATGTGATATGGATTATATGGGACGCACTAACTCACTATTCCGGCATTAGGGGCGGGTTAATCGATAGTGTTATGAAATCATTAAACGTATTGTTTGCGGCAAAGTATACTATTGGAACTCCTAAAAAACGTAAATATCTCTTATATTTTGCCGTGGAACTATTAACCGAATACGTGCCTACAAATGTTGATATAGTATCGAATAAGGAAATATTAACCATAGTTACGAGTAAGATAGACATTGTTTATAAAAACATAAAGAAAAACGAAGTTAGTCCAAATACAGAATACTTGTTCTCGAACATGGATTCGGAAGCGAACTTCGAGAACTCTGTCAAGAAGATGGAAATGTTAGGGTCACTCGATTTTGTCCCGAGAAACGGATGAAGCTATTAGTTTTGATTTCGGTTTATATAACTTCCATAAAATATAGACATCATAACAAATGAAAAACAAATACAAATTGCTTAGCGCGCGTAAATATAAATAATGTTCATACGAACTGGTTTCTTTCAAATATGGAAGCATTATATTCGGATTATAATATAGATAAAACCAGAATGAAAGAGGCATTCGAATAAGTAATATACAAGCCGTTCTATATATATTCAACAATTCCGGTCTGTTTCGCCAAGCGTAGTTCATCAGCGAAATCGATTCCATAACGAGAACATTGTTCATCTGTAATGCGGTGTTATTGATATAACTCAAATATATAGCTAATGTTACCGAGTGATGTATCACCAAATCCGTTCTATATAACAATAAGCTGTTTGGCGAAAGCGTCATATGATACGTGTCCCAACATAGATAAAATATCATCAATATACAATTCTGATAATAGGCAGTAAAAAAACTATTTATAATCGGATCGAATAGTGAATAATTATACCAGCTATACAATGACGCGCTACACATTGCTGATATGAAATAGCATCGGTGTTTCATATGCTCATTGTGTATAGTTAGCGCGTCCATTATAACATATATGCGTATAAATATATGTTGTATATTACCAATCTGTTTCACTAAACGTATTTCCACAGTCGCTATAGCTAGGTCGCTGCTTGCCGACCTTCGGATTCAAGCAGATCCAATTGTCCCGTGCCTGTAGCGGTTTCCAAGCAACGTCGATTGCGTATAACCAATGACAATTGGTTGCCTCGAATTGTATGACTGCATCAGAAAAAACCTTGATAAGTGCGTCATAGTAGTGACTATTGATAATGTAACCTGATGCTGTTTGTGCTTCATGAACCTTATACAAAAAATCGTGTGATTGGTGTGATGAAATAGCCATTAGATCTGCAGATAGAAAACAAACGTCGAACTCCAATCCATCAATCTTGCGAAGGCATTCGGCAAACTCGGTTGGTCCAACGGTGAACATGAAATCATCTTCTAAAATCAAAATTTGAGAGTATCCACGCTCCTTTGCGATTTTGAGAACTTCGATATGGGACCGCCCGCAACCGACTCCACCAATTGTTTCGTGACGAATTGCCGGAAATCTCTCACTCAAATCGAGGAGACCATGAGATTCAAGCTCGCCACGAATTTCCGATAGACGATCGTGGCGATGGTCGAGATTAATGAAAAATACTTTATCTAATGGCATTACTGATAATTAGATAAAATATATATATGTTTATATCAATTATTTACAACTTCAATTTATTATACGTGCCGCATGTTCCCAAATCGTTTTTGCCACGATGTATTAGGAGCGCGCTACCTTTCTCTCTCAATTCCCTCCAAGAAATGCGCTTTGTAATTGTTTCAGGCTGACCCGAATATGACTCTTTTTCATATTGGACGGATATGCCTTTACTATTAGAGTTAATAACTTCGCCAACATATCGCCTACCACCGTCCTTTTTATTCCATATATATATATAGACTGGAACTACGTATATTGGGTTGCCCTTACTATCTAACTTATCGGTTCCATTCGCATCTTTTTTGGTTATGGAATAGTCATCATTATCCTCATCGGGGTTATATGAAGGGTCCGGTTGATTATATTCTCGAGTTAGACCGAGAACAAATGTTCCGATAGCAAATGAGGACAATAGCGCTTTGAACAATGATTCTGACGTTGAACTCTTATTGCTTAAATTGATTGTTCCATTTTGAAATATAAGGTAGTATCTGGATACATAGTATGCTAATATGAAGGTGAAACCGGTAGTTATACTGGTTATTTGAATAGACTCGTCCCACTTATTTCCGATTGTATTTAACAGTGCCAAACAAGTAATTACTGCAATAATCATAAATGTTGCAAACGTGCTCTCATATAAATAAAAATCTGATGAAATCTTGCTGAATAATATTTGAAGAAATACAAACAATGAAATTACAACTAACATATTCGTTTGGAGTGGCAACTTAGATGGCGCGAATAATTGTGAAATTGCGAATATGGCATATAATACGAACAGCATGAATACGAAACGACTATTGACATTAGTTAAGATTTCACCTACTATTTTGTAAAAGTCAGTTTTTTGGAACTCTGCCAACATATCGAGAAGGAATTTTTTTACGTTCATTATATAACTTGTAGTTATCATATAACCACAAAATATTTGCTTAGAAAGCGGAGCCAAATGCGCCTCCGAGCACTCCATTCGCCGCCATGGGTCCAGCAGTAAATGACGGCTGCTCATTCCTAGATACGGGCGGGTGGCTGCTTGCGACGGGCGCCGGCGGGAACATATCCTGCTGAACGGCACTATTGTCTAAATAATCCGCCTGGCTGGGGGCGTGTTGAACGACCGGGTGGCGCGAGCGACTTTCACTCTTCATGGGCATCTTGGGCTCTCCATTCCATAGCTCATTGAGACGATCTACGATGATATTCACCTTCAGCCCAATCTTGGATTGAATGCTGAGAACAATCATTAAAAATGCGAGCACAACGCTGGTAAGAGTCAAATGCTCGTATTTGAATCCGCTATAAGTGGGAATGAATGTAATCAAACGGTGCGAGAATACCAAACCGCAGAATATAACAATTAACTGAATGATAACTTCTGCTAAAAGTTCGACGCTGGATTTGTCAGGATCCGCCTCCGGAATGAACCTCTGGATCATTTTATTGAGAACCACCACAGGGATAACGCCCAATAGCGAATATTGGACAACATTGAGTATCTCCGCCTTATCCTCTTCCGTAGAAGAAAATACGTGGGATAATAGCGACATTTTGGAAATATCTTTAGCTTCTTGAAGGACGTCCATATATAGTTTTAACTAGAAAAAATATAGAGTCGTAATTGGGAAATATATCAATGGACGAAGAACAACAGTATCTAGATCTAGTTAGCGAAATCATCAACAAGGGGCACGTCGAGGAGGGTCGGAATGGCGCGACGCGTGCCGTATTTGGGAGAACCATGCGGTTTTCACTGGCAGAAGGAACTATTCCTATATTAACCACAAAGCGGGTCGCCTACAAGACCTGTTTCGAAGAATTATTTTGGTTCATTCGTGGTTCGACAAGTAATGCAGAGCTTCGCGCAAAAAATGTTACTATATGGGACGGCAATTCGTCGCGTGAGTTTTTGGATAGCCGAGGACTAGTGGAGCGAGCGGAAGGCGACCTTGGTCCAGTGTATGGATTTCAGTGGAGACATTTCAACGCGCCGTATGTGGATTGTTCTACAAATTACACAGGACAAGGTGTCGATCAATTAGCTCGAATTATAGCTGACTTGAAAAATCCGGAAACGAGGAGTTCGCGTAGGCATATTCTGACCGCGTGGAATCCGTGTCAGATAGACGAGATGGCATTGCCGCCATGTCATATGATATGTCAATTCAATGTGAGACAGGGTAAGTATTTATCATGCGCCCTGTTTCAGCGGAGTGGCGACGTTGGACTCGGAGTGCCATTCAATATTGCTTCATATTCTATGCTGACGCACCTTTTGGCGAATCACTGCGGGCTTATCGCTGAAGAGTTTGTTCATTTTATAGGAAATTGCCATATATATGAGGATCATGTATTCGCGCTAAGTTGTCAGCTAGAGAGAGAATCAATGGATTTCCCAAAGATCCGCATTGCTAACGTGCGCGATTCCATCGAGGAATATACTATGGATGATATAGAATGGATTACGCCATATAAATCGCATGGCCCTGTTAAAATGAAAATGAGTGCGTAGAAACGTATTTAGAGATTCTATTTAGATATATTAATAATAACGTAATGAGTGGTTCTTTAGCATCTGCAAAGGCGAAACGCGCGGGAATTAACCCCCCACCTCCGGTCACAGCTCCTCCTAGGGGTCCTCCTCTCCCTCCGCAGTCGCCCCAGGGCAGCGTTCGACTGTCTGTTCCTCAGGTTCTCGCAATGTTTGACGCCAGACTTAATAAGCTTGAGAGTGCGACAAAGAGTCCTGTTTCCACCACTACAGCTGCTCCGGATTCTGACCGGTCCTCCGCATTAGAGGACATGGAGGCTAAGTTTATGATGTTGGCCGAGGAAATTACAACTATGAAGGATGTAATCATGAAGCTCCAGGCATTTACAATGGACGTAAACAAGACCTTATTTGAAGAGCGCATCCAGATTATGTCCGATATGAATGATGATATTAAGACACAGCCGGTCGAGGAGTCAATTCAGATTGAGAAGATATCCGATGCCGCAGCAATGTAGATAATTCGGTTGAAAAATATAATATAAATATAACTCGTATATATTAATATTATGTCTGATAATCTACTTAGCGATTTAGAAAAGTATAAGAGCGCATATTACTCCGAAAATAAAAAGAACATTTTTTTCAAAAAGGACCAAAAAATGGATATGGCGTCCAAGATTGCGACTGAATTCAATTTAGATGATTTGATACGTAAGACAATTTATATAATACCGGGAACCAATCAGATTTACTTCGACTATAATGTTTTTAAGATGTTCGCGCACCCGACTAATTATGAACTTTTTGTTAGCTATTCGCAAATGCTGATCGCCCAGCCTATCAAAACTCATGGTTCTTTCGAGTGCCACGTTAACATGAATTCATTCACTGCATCCGCGGCAGAGCGCTACAAAGGCGTATTGGAACTATTCAATGCGATATCCGAGCGAAATGATACCAATTATGCTCCGAGGATGACTCAGCTTCACGTATATAATACGCCGTCGTCTCTGGAACATGTGTATAAATTAATCGTTGGTCTAATAGATCCGTTGGTTCGTAGCAAGATTGTATTCCATAACAAAGCAGATAGTGCGCTATTAAATCCCGCAAAATAAAAACAAACATAAAGACATTGATATGTATATATAAACTAGGCAATGAATTTGACCATCAATAACCCGGCAAAGTTGGAGGCATTCTCGGCTATATTCCAGAACATGAAGTTGTTTTCGGATAATGTAAATATTTCATTGGAGACTACTGGGCTATTCCTTCAGGCGATGGACTCGGGACGCGTCTCTGTAGTAGAATTGACGATCCCACACGATTGGTTCGATACTTATTCTGTAGATAACGGCATGACCATCGGATTAAACGCTGTTATATTTCATAAGATTCTGAGCACGCGCGATAAGTCGCAGAATATTCAAATCGAGTCAGGCGACAATCCGGACACGCTCCTCGTTCGTTTCAAGTCTTCAGATTCTGCAGTATTCGACAAGACATTCGAGATTCCATTGATTGATATTGATTCAGAGACGATGTCAATTCCTACCATTGAATATCAGGCGGAGTTCTCGTTGCCGTCTGTGAATTTCAATAATCTTATGAACCAGTTGAAGATGTTTGGTGAGAACATGGATGTGGATTGTTCCGAGGACCAGATTGTCTTGTATTCGAGTAGCCAGGATTGTGGAAAGATGTCAGTGGAAATTAAGATTGACGATCTGAATTCCTTTAGCATTGACGAGGGAGAGCGTCTATCGATGTCATTTAGTTTGACATACTTGTATAATATTTCTCAATTCCATAAGATTTCTAAGGAGGTTGAATTGAAATTCAAGCGCGATTATCCAGTCCAACTTGTTTATAATTTAGGAGCTGAGAATGCCGCGCTCCGTTTCTTTCTTGCGCCCAAAATAAAGGACGATGATATGGACTAATTGATTGCGGTAATCACGCCCTTCAAAAAATAGATTTATAAATTATAAATGTTGCTAACAGTTATAATTTTCATAATAGTTCTCCTTCTGTATTTCCATTTAATGAACCAATTCAAAAAATCAGAGGATTTGGAGATATACGAAATGGATTATTCAACCAATGCTAATCTACAAACCAATTGCGAATTGAGACAGCCAGTTCTATTTGACTATCAAAAGATTAACCCCGAACTATTCGAGACCCAATATACGTCGCCCGATTCAAAAATAAACGTCCGAGTCAAGGACATGAAGGACGCAAATACAGGAGATAGTATTATTTTGCCATACAGTAGCGCAATCAGTCTAATGAAGACAGATACCAAATCCAGGTTCTTTTCAGAGAACAACGCTGAATTAGCGGATAATAAATACCCAAGTGTGGATGCACATTTAATGCCAAGCATGATTGTTAACTCGAGACGGGACCTAATGTTCGGGTCTACGGGTGCGTCAACTCCTACGAGATACCACACAGAATACCGCAACTTCATTTGCGTCAGGTCCGGAAAAATACAGGTTAAAATGACGCCCTGGAAAAGTAGGAAATATCTATTTCCAGCGAGCGATTATGAACATTATGAGTTCCGGTCTCCAATTAATGTTTGGACCAATAACGACGAATGTGCCAATATCAAGTTCTTAGAGTTCGATGTCGAACCCGGATATATCTTATACGTGCCCCCGTATTGGTTCTATAGCATTAAATACGCGGCGGATGATACAGAGCTATATGGATTCTATTATAACTCGCTCATTAATTGTGTTGCCAATATTCCGAATTGGTGCCTTTATTACCTACAACAACAGAACACAAGGTACAAGGTTCTCAAGACGCGCGTCCGATTTGAAGATGAATCGGAAAATGTAGATAAAGAAATTGCCAAAGATAATACATCACTATAATGGATGATTTTTTAAAATTACAAAGCTTCATATTGAATAAACAGAATAGTAACGAGCCATTCTTCATTGGACGGCTGTCTGGGAATGAAACGCGATTTACTGGCGATATTTTATCAGGAAATTCAGTCAGTCCGGAGTTATTCAGAAACATGCTATATGGCGCGGGTATATCATTTGATAATTCTACAGATATAGAATTGTACATACAATTATATGATATCGCGATTTCAAATTGCGACATGATTGGTGTATGGAACGGAAATATGAGAATGCAGGCAGCAAATTATTACAGACATCTCGATAAAGAGCACGCAAAAATCCCACAAATAGCAGCACAATCATTGGAACCATATTATTATATGGATTCATCTAAGTATCAGTTTCATAAGATTTTCGAGAACAAGCGTGTGCTAATAATATCATCGCATTATGAGACGGTAAAATCGCAGATCGATAAGAAGGCTGTGTTATTCAACAAACCTATCTTTTCGGATAACACGCAATTTTTTGTATATAAGCCACCGCAGCAAAATGGAGGCAGTCACAATGGACAATCTTGGGTAGACCACTCAGACAAAATGAGGCGAGATTTGCGCAGTATTAAGGAAAATAAGTTCAATTTCGACATCGCGTTAGTAAGTTGCGGTGGATTTGGAATGATAATTAGCGATTACATATTTGGCGAATTGAAATCTAGCGTAATGTATGTCGGAGGCGCATTACAAATTTACTTTGGAATAATGGGTCAAAGGTGGAATTCAAACGACCGAATAAAGAGACATATGAATAGCGAATGGGTCTATCCAATGGATGCAGATAAACCCAAACATCCAAATTTATGCGAGAATAATTGCTACTGGTAATATATAACAACCATGTGGAAAGAATTGATAATTTCAGGAATCATCTTGCTCGTTCTCGATGGGATCTTTTTATACGCGAACGCGCGAATGTTTCAGCTTCAGGTCGCCGAAGTCCAGCGCGTTTCATTACAGATGAAGCCATTGGGCGCGATTCTTTGTTACATTCTCCTAATTCTCGGACTCTACTATTTCGTAATTCGACAGCATAAACCGGTAAAGGACGCCGTCCTACTTGGTCTGCTTGTGTATGGAGTATTTGAGACTACCAATTATGCTCTATTGAAAAAATGGCATATGAAGACGATGATCGTCGATACAATGTGGGGAGGCATATTGCTCGGATTGACTACTCTTCTAACTTATGAATTAGCATAAACTCTTTACCATATTTTTCGGCTATCATACAATTCAGTGTTATGATTCTAGCATTCATGCTGAATTTATACTCATTCGGCAGCGTAAGACCAATGTGGTGTTTGTATTTATCTGTCTTCCTTGTATAGTTCAGTCGATAGGATTTGTTAGGATTTTTCGATAATGACATATACGGTATCTTCCAATCGTCGTATGTTTTCAGGAAATATTCCATATCTTGGTATTCATCTTGATACGTGTGGTGGTTTTTTATTAATTCATCGTAGTCGGCCTTTGTCAGAACATCATGATTAGCCGGCAGTTCAATCGAATGTGTGTGTATGGCAGAGTATATTTGACAAGCACGTGGTTTCTTACAGTTATTTAGTATGAAGATATCGCAATGTTCGAACATTTTGATTTATAAAGTAAATATTATAAATCAAACAAATCAATCAATCAATTTTCTATAAATAAAATTCTGGTAAATGCGTTTGTATTTAGATATACTATAAAACATGTCGGATTACCGCAAGTCCCGCAAATCGCACCCGCCGATGTTCCGCCAGATCGAAACCTCTCGTTGGTACACACCGCCTCAAACTTCACGCAAGAAGAGAACAGGCAAGACGAAAAAAAGTAGGAAAACTAAGGTCCGGCGTTATTGAAGACTTATCGGTTTAAAGATTCAAGGGTGTATAATCTCAATCTCGTCATTTGATTCTAAATCCAATTCATGTAAACACATATGATAATCCACTCTGCTTACCATATATGATTTATGAACGCCCTCGCCAATTGATACAGCATATTTAGAATATAGTTTTGCCAGAATAAATGCCGCCTCATTCTGTGCGAAATAAGCTCCAGCGCAGACGCGGTCGTCCTGCCATAAGGCTTCGCCCGCCTTCGTCTGAGGATTGTTTATCATATATTTATATCGCGCATGTGTGTTCTCGGGCGCCGGAGCATCGCGGTCGCAATTCAAACTCATAATAATAATATCGCCCGGTTGATAAACATCGACCGTTTCGCGCACAAGTTTTACAGATACCATAGTTGGAGTCCACCAATATAGCGTATTTACGACAAAGTCAACCCATGCGTCGCCCTTGATTGGTTTCTTAAGCGTCTCGTCTTTGTTTTTACATGTTTTATAGAAATTACTTGCGCTCTCAATTAGACCTCTATATAGGACAGGTTCCGTGTCGCGAATGTAATTCAGGTAGTGAACGCATCGCGATGAAAGCGACGCGGTAGTTGGAACTGCTAGCATAAACATAAGCGTTGCCTCATTAATGGTTTGAATCAAGTTGATATCCACATATTCATTTGCGTAATCCAATAGTTTATTCAGTTCGCCAATATTATTAATGCTAACGTCATGCTTTTTAAATAGCAATCGGACAACCCAACCATTCGTTCGCAACTTGGTACAGCGTTTATACATTTCTCTTGTGTTCTTAAATAATTGGAGCGCATATTCGTTGTTCAAGTGCTTCATATTCGACACAATATCAATCATATGTTCGCGCTGTGGTTTGAAATACGCGTCATAACAATGCTCGAAAGATTCGCTCGTCATTTCAATTCCAGTTATGTCTATCATCATAATTCGCGTTATAACTCTATTGAAAATCTCATATCCATTATCGTCCTTATATTTGTCGGATAACTTGTCAATCGGCAAATCAAATTGGTCAGTGCTTTGGTCGAGCATAGAAAATGTAGGATTCTGAACACACGTCCGAAGCTCTTTCTTAAGGTCCGCCCAAACTTCGTCCGTTTCTCTAGAAAACAAGGTTACTCCGGCAACGTCATTGATGGCCTTCAAGAACGGCGCAGTGGTGCTCGTCCCCGAACGCTTGCTAATTGGTTTTGGAATTCCGGTTGTCGCGATATACGACGCATCCATAAGCGGAATACGAAACGCGCCTCGATCGTGAATAATTTGTAGCAAATTATCGCGAAATTTAGATGGGCTTGACGAATCCATATAATACAAATCACGCAATGCGAAACATCCATTGAGAACCTCCTTTGGATTGCGCAATATTTGTGTGATAATCGGGATTGAATATACCACATATATATAATTGAAGAATCGGGAACTCGTTAGAGTCGGTAGCAATAACACAGTTTCAATCAAAAACTGTCGCTGAGGAAGCTCTCTTGAATAGCACCAGAACGCGCGGAACATATGCGTGAGAGTTACATTCCAAGATGAGAAAAATAGACTGGCAATATAAACGATGGAGGCACATGCTGGATATGTCTGGTAGAGAACGAGCGCACCATCATTATAAAACGGACATTTATCAATCGCTGTATTTGACATGACGCTGGTATTCAAATGTTTGAAGATTCCATAATGCATAGTTGAGTAAGCAGCACCAACGAATGACAATAGAGTGATAATCACATATGAACCCAATTGGCCACAAATCAGATAAAGCAGGCCAATAATCGAAGCATATTCGACTATATTACGCTTATATAGAGATAAGTCAATGTTATTCTCATAAAGAACTCTGCCGATTATATAGGCGAATGCGTGCGACAATGTAGCGATTATGTGATGTTCGGTTTCATTTGCTGACATCTTGTCATATACTTGGAGTTGCTTTTGAATATCTGGTGCTATTCTAGGCACATTATAATGAAACCACCCGAAAGACGCTATAATATAGGCAGTCAAAGACCATCGTCTCGAAATATTATGAGCAACATTGAAATAGCCAATCGCAAATGAAAGAGTATAACTCGCCGACGCGATCATCGTAATGTGTAATGGCGTCGTTATGCCATCATCTAGCAACTGCGCGAGAACTTCATTGAACCAAACAACTGTGCCTACGAAAAAAACGTAGGTTGTCAAGAAACGATTGAAATCCTTTCCGAAATTCAGCGAGTGAACTACTTCGGTGTATCTACTACTTTCACTAGGATCTTCGTCTCCGTTCATCAACATGTGTTCGAATTCTTTATAAAAAAACATGTTTCTATTATTATCATTATGTTAAATATTCTATTTATATGGTTTTTGTTGTGCCGAACCAGTTTTCCTTGACGGATGGTGGCTGTTCATCTGGTTCGAAGTTATGCCAATTATAGAACTGCTCCTCATGTTCATCGTCGTCAAATGTTACCGTTTTGGATTCATGGCATATAGTACCGCCGTGTTTTTCAATTCGTTTTTTCCAGATTGGTGAGAGCGCTGCCTCGTATATCCAGTTTTCATAAGAGGCAATGGTAATTGGTGCGTGTCCTGGTTTCATTCGCAATTTGTATTTACATTCGCGTCGGGGTATCTTCCAACTTTTTAGTTCGATTACTGGTTTTGTCTTGTATTTGCTCACATCCTCCATCTTTATTTTTATGCGTATTTTGGGGTTTTTGTTTAAAAGGTTCTCGATGATCGTTCCGACAATAAGCACATCACTTTCAAGGTCCGGGTGTTTATAAAAGTAGTCTCTCAGTTTAGGACAAACTACTTGTTCTGCTGCGAGCGCGGACACTTCGTGTGTGAAGCCTGAGTGGTAGAGTTCATATGCCCAGAATAGGGCTTCCTCCCGCTTTCTCTCGCTCAGCGCAGTGATTAGAGAGAACTCGACGAGTTCTTTGTCATATAAGTAGCGGGTAAATACCATTGTTTGGTTTTGATTGTTTCGTATTTTTAAATTTGGAGGAAATCAATCAATTTTTACAAACAGGCAACCACAATCGCGGCAGTTGTAATAGCCGTTGCGAATACTACGATCCCGCCAATTATAAAGCGCCGCACTCGATTAACGTCTTCAATTGCGGCGTCGCGGCTCTCGCGCTCGATTCTACCAAGAAGAGTGTCATTCTCAGTATGGATGTGAATTTCATAATCCGAATTGTTCATATTTGTTGTGTTTTATATAAAGACAGACATTTTGAATCAATTTTCTTGTAAAATATAAAATCTGATCGTAGGTTATAAATGAAGACTCGTTCGAATCGCGTTAGAAATAAGAAAACCAGGAAAAACCAAGCGCAATTAAAAAATCATTTAGCAGAAGTCTTTCTAGGTCTATTGAATTCAGTTAAGCTATATCACTGGAAGACATATTCATTTTCACAACACAAAGCGACAGATGAGTTGTATTCTAAGATGAATGATCATATAGATACATTTATAGAGATTCTCTTGGGAAAAGATCAGTCGAGAATACCCGATTTTAATATACGCACCCCACTAGTGAATGATACGTCATTCAAGAGTCGCATTCTGAAATATCGCGAATTCTTGATTGATATGACGCATACATTCGACGCAGAGCGCGACACAGATTTGCTGAATGTGCGTGACGAGATACTAGGAGATGTTAACCAATTTTTATATTTACTGACCTTTAACAAGTAGGCCACGGATTGACGGAAGCTTAGGTTGTGACGAGTTACCGAGAGAGCGATTCTGGATAAGTCGAGGATTCTTGTATTGATTAATCATCTGCTGGCGCTCCCGGAACACGCGCTTCCATGACCGCTGAACCAGCTTCAACCAGAACGTCTTTACAGTAACATTGTATGCTTGATGTTCGTCAATGTGAACTTGTAAGATGTGGACATTCGGTTTATGAACGCGGCTCGTGCTATATTCCACAAGATACTTTAGAACGTCGGAATATTCGTGCTTGAAGAATGCGTTCGGCGAAATCGAGTTCATCAATAGCAGCTGATTCTGACTTGCGAGGAATCCTGGTAATCCAATATAATATGCCGAATCTAGTTTGTCAGCATCCATGAAGTTCTCGTCCATCTCGAAAATAGCATCGGTCGCACTATCCTCATCTAGGTCGGAGTAATCGTAAGCAGTCATTTTGTAGTCTATTATTGTTATCATATATGGTAACAATAATTCAAATCAATTTTTCGACATAGATGCGTAGGAATATCCCCCGACCGAATAATTTAGTATAGTATAGTATAATCAATGAACAACAAGAAACGATTCAATAGCCGAAAGCACATAAATCGTGTAATCGGTGAAGAATTGTCTAACTATAACGAGTCGACGCTGAAACAATCGTTGGAAAACATGCAATATTTATCTTCGAAGGAACGTGTTAAAGTCGAAGCCAAGTTTTCCAAACCGAAGAACGAGTCACAGGCTCGGTATATGCGTGCGCTCAATAAACGTGACAATAAAATCATAATCGCGACCGGTCCCGCCGGTACTGGAAAAACCCTATTCGGCACAGAGCATGGTATCAAGATGTTTCTGGCGGGCGATTACGAAAAAATCATATTCACAAGACCGGCAGTGAGCGCCGACGAGGACCTCGGATACCTACCCGGGACACTAGAAGATAAGATGGCGCCGTGGGTTAGGCCGATTTATGATATTCTATATAGGTTCATCAGTCCCGCCGAAGTGACGGCTATGTTGGAAGAGAAGACGATCGAGATTGCTCCGCTGGCGTATATGCGCGGCAGGACATTCAAGAATACATGGATTGTAGCGGATGAGTGCCAGAATACGACGACGAACCAGTTCAAGATGCTACTCACGCGTTTGGGCGAGAACTCGCGGATGGTAATCACGGGGGATCTGGATCAACACGACCGTCATGATGAAGTCAACGGTCTGGCGGACTTTCTAGATAAATTCAAGGGTTGCCGGTCGTCATCTATATCGAGCATTGAATTCGATAAAAAAGACATTGAACGCGAGGAAGTCATCAAGGAGGTTCTCGACATATATGCTGGAATCGTGCCAGAGCATTATTTAATGGAGGATTCTGAATAATTTGTCACTAAACATAGACGCAATCCGTAATATACTCAAACTCAAAATAAAACCGCCTATGAGAAACGATGGATCATTTGTAAAGGAATACTGAGATTTTCCAACATTTCGAACATTAACTCTAACCATGCCGGCAATCCCATAGACAGCAATTAAAATCGCAAAAGCGAACAGCGTCTTTAGCAAAAACTGAAATGAATTTTTCATTATATTATATTATTCGATAAAATTACATTGAATGCGATGGAATAGGATACTTGATAACTTTTTTACACATACAAGCTCTGTGCAGTTGCCACGTATTTTAGAATGAGTCCATCCACTTGCGACAACTTATATGCCAACTCAACACTCTCGCAAACTCCGGTCAGCTCCTTCACAATCGCACTGATTTTCATTATACCCTTAGTGAACTCCCCGATCGAGAATTTGACGCGATCCCGAATGAAAATCCGACACTCGGTTTCATCGGCGCAGTCACACCAGTCCATCATAATATCAATAGCATCAAAAATGAGCGCATCGTCATAATCTACACCGGAATCCGTGCCGCGCTTGGTTTCAATCTCGCCATACGTTTTATATAATTCAGCAATGTCTGATACGACGGCTTTGACTGCCTTATCAGGTGTAGTGGGGATCGATACCTTGGAGTCCTGGTCGACTTTGATGTCCGAGAAACACGAGAGGACACCAACAATTTGCTTTGGAGACAGTGGAAGCAGCTGTCCGATAGACCTGCTCATCACCAGCGGATGAACCTCAGCGATTCCCGCGGCGATTTTGCCGGTAGGCGTGAACGAATAGACGCCCGTTTCGACGTCTATGGTTATGAACCGGTTCTCCGACAAAATATCACAGATGGCCGATACATTCGTGAATACATAGTTATCCAAATAATTTACATAAGATTGAATTTGACGCATTTCATCTCTGATTTTCTTGTAATGTTCTCCGTCAGCTGGTTTGATTTGATATTGTGAGAGCTTACGTTCCACTTCCTTTTTCTTCTTGTTCGAGTACATCGACGCCAGTTCCTTCAATTCCAAATAAGAATCTAGGACATCATGTGGAATATCGATTTTGGCAAGTTCTCCGCGGACCCTCTCCAGTGACCGGCGCTCGCTCTCAGCAGAGATATTAATTTCATTTTGAATCATACTCTTCTCGACAAATTGGGTGAAATCGTCGATGGTACATCCACCAGGCTTATTGCGCATCAGATTCAAAATAATCGAAAAAGAAATACGGAACTTGGATACCAGCGCCTGTGGCTTGCCACATAGCATATTCTTGTATTCAACGGACGTCGGTAGGTCAAACAGATTATTACAATGGACGACGTGCCCGATCGTATCAATGCCGCGCCTACCGCACCGCGACGCCGCCTGGTTATATTCATGTGGCAACAGGAACCTCAAGCCGCGCCCATCAAACTTGGTCAAGCTAGTGAAGATCGCCGTCCGAATGGGACAATTCAGTCCTATCGCAAATGATTCCGTTGCGAAGAGGAGCTTGATATAACGCTTCGAAATCATGAACTCGACTATTTCTCTGAGGACCGGTATCATACCCGAGTGGTGGATGCCGATACCCTTTTCAAGTAGCGCGACCAACTGTTTATATTCGGGTAGTTCCAGATATTCCTGATAGTTAGGAAGTTTCCGGACAATCTGCTCACACTCGCGTTTCACTGTATATGCGACCTTGCTATCAAATTCCAACAAGGGAACCGTGATTTCCTCGGCGCACTTTTCCACATTCTTGCGTGAAAATACGAACGCAATCGCTGGCAACATCTCACGGTCCCTGAGCATTTGCGCCAAACTATTGAGCACATGTTGCCGCTTCGCGAATGCCTTGTTTGCGTCCAGTAGCTCGCGAGTTCTCTTGACTTCGACGTATCCGGGGTCCGAAAACTCCCCATTCTCCGATTTCAACGGGATGAGCGTTCCAGTGCTCTTCTGTAGTTTCGCAATCGTTTCCTTATCTTTCAGTGATTTGAGTGTTCCGTCATTTACGACCAAATATCCATAATGAACCAGCGGAACAATACGAGCATAAGTGGATGACAAATATACCTCTTTGCCACTATCCGGTTTCTCGCACCATTTTGCGAACTTTTCAGGCGCATCAATAGTGGCGGAGAGCATTATCATTTGAATATGCGGCGGCAGCATCAAAATTGTCTGCTCCCAAACGCGACCGCGGTCGACATCATTAATATAGTGAATCTCATCGAAGATAACACATGCGAGGTCCTTGTTAATATCCATTTGAAATTGTAATTGCGATTGCGATTGCGTTTGCGTTTGCGCACTGTTATTCATCATAAAGAGGTGATTCATGAGGATCTCCGTTGTCATAATCAGTACATCCGCGTCAGGATTCACTTTGATATCACCGGTCATAATCCCAAACGAAATATTCGGATATTTCTGTATAAATTCATAGTATTTTTGATTAGATAGGGCCTTGATAGGCGATGTATAAATTACCCTCTTTTTTATATCTCCCCCCGCAAAGTATTGGATGGCGAATTCAGCGGGCAGACTCTTACCTGACCCTGTATGCGCAGTAATAAGCGAATGATGCCCTTCGACAACTGCCTGGATAGAATATTTTTGGAAATCGGATAGTGGATATGGAAATAAATCGAAATGTGCATCATACTTCGATTCATTCGGGAACGGCGTATCGCAAATAACGACCATTGTCTCTGGTTAGAAATACTACGTAGAAATCTTTATGCCTGTTTACTAATCCACTTTAACAATCTTGGTATAATAAACCCAAAGTCCTAACCCAATCATACATTTGGCGAACATATCTAGAATATTATACGCAATATTCTTACTCTTCTCTTCCAACAAATACGAAACACCATATAAACTCCAAACTGCGAAATACATACTAAATAGCACTATATTATCAATGCCGCTCGATTTCTTCACATAACGGTTGTAAATCATATAGAACATTCCGAAGAAGGCACCGAACCCGAGCAAATCCGCTTCCATGCGACCCATTGTTCCAATTTCGCCCATATATCCAACGAGTAGCATGAAATAATTCAATAGTATGATTGCCACCATATTTATGAGATGAACTTGCTCTTTGATGTTATTAGCGAGAACCAAACATAATGCTAAAAGCATGATTGGCGTAGTAATCGCCCAATCAACATACCTGAGTTGCGATATTTCATTCCAATCGACTTTGCTACCCTCGGCATTTATTTTAGCAACAAATAGCGAGTAGAAATATCCGGCGATCAGTGAAATACATGTTTCTAAATTGAAAATGTGGCGCACGTTCGGTATATTCGTGCGCATTGCCTCGATGAACGTAATGGTTGCTGTGGTCAACAGGAGAACATAGGTTATATAAAATGAGAACTGGACCTGATTTTGTTCCATTATATATTATTATACACATATAAAATCATTTGTATAGAAACAAACTATGTCGTTGTTTTGGAGTAACCAAATAAGCCCGGAAATGGATGACGCATATTACGTAAAAGAGAACTGCTTATATGGGTCAAATCCGTTCGAATGTATAGATTACATCAAATATCGTATAAAATTGTTTAGATTAACTTATTTTAGAAACCATAAACAATAGATAAAAACATATCTTATAGTATATAAATGGACCGTGTAGATGAACTCAATGAACGACTAGCGAGTCGTATGACGCCATATGTTAACAAAACGCCAAATTTCGACCCTCGCCCAGCGAGCACCAAATACGCTGTGTTTCCCATCATCGACGCGAGAAACAAGCCAGGTTCGAATGCGATTCAGGCAACTCATTTAGACGTAGGCGTAGATTACGAGACCGAACTTTGGCGCGGTTTCACTCCGGCGACTGGAGACGCCAAGTATAGGGTTACGGGCGGAGATGCTGGCGCGAGGCCGGACCCGAATCACGAACTATTATTTAAGAAGCCCGATTTAGTTACAAGTGGCAAGGTTCTCGTGCCGGCACCCAATGGTTTCTATAACCATACACGGACTCAATTGCGGAACTCACAATTCTAAATTTATCATATATTAGTATATATATGATACATATACTACTATTTTTCACACTAATAACAATATTATGGATCGCGTGGAGACAAATGAACAAAGGAAAAATGAGCGAAGGCTTTGATCAAGCTAGCCCGTTTGTTCTGAAGCGCGACAATCAAATATACGACAATTTTTATGCGACCATATACGACGACATTCATGGAACAAACCAGAGTGAAATTGGTGAAATAGTGAAAATCATTCAACCGTCCAAGCGCAGTGTATTCTTGGACATCGGTTCTGGAACCGGACATTTAGTAAATAAGTTGGAGCAAATGGGGTTTAGTGCTTACGGTCTAGACCAATCGAACGCGATGGTGGAACAATCTATAGAGAATTATTCGGATATCAATGTAAAATGCGGCGATGCCTGTGATTCGATGACGTATGACCGCGGAACCTTTACCCATATTACCTGCTTGAATTTTACCGTATATCACATGAAGGACAAGATGACATTTTTCAAGAACTGCTACTATTGGTTATCGCCTAATGGATATCTAATCGTCCATTTGGTAGATCGCGATAAATACAATGCAGTCGTCAAAGCCGCAAATCCGATGTTTGTTGATAATCCACAGAAATACGCGGATTCGAGAATCATCGAATCGAACGCGGTTCTCGGCGGATTCAAGTATTCGAACGCGATTGATTTGAAGAATGCCGAAACAGTTCTCGTGAAGGAGCGATTCACCGATCTAGCGACCAACAATACGCGCGAAAACGAACTGACCCTGTATATGGAGGACAAGACAAAGATACTGGATATGGCCCAGAAATGCGGGTTTATTCCTCACGCGCAAATCAACGCAAACGGCGACGAACACCAGTATATATACGTATTCGAACGGATGTTGTAAAACGGTATAAGTATTGTAGCATATTATAATATAATGGATTATATCATAATGGAAAATAGTAAGACAGCATATTTGAAAACTGAATGAGCATTTGAATGAAAACTTCCAGTTCTAAACGACTGTTTGTAACCATTGTTCAAATTCGCGTATGATTACACGTATATCAGTTTGACTATCATCACTATTGAAATCATCTATATCATATTCTAGCGCGGCTATGTTTGCGTCGTCATCAAGCCCGAAATCTCGGAAAAAATGATAGCCTTCGATAATATACGGTTTATTGAATTTACCTGCCATTCTATATTTACCACTATATAACAGTTCGTCGAATATGCGTCGGTTCTCCTTAACAAAACGAACAAACTCTATTCTATTCTCTTCAAAACTTGGTATCATATTATATTTTATATATGATACTAAAAACCAATACTGTAAATGAGTCAAATAAATGAATATTTCAAAATATGAAAAGGAAGGGGTCGTAGGGGAAACCATGGTTTCCCTACTTATCGCACATACTTACCCGCTCTCGTGAAAGAATCGACTGTAAAGATGACGAAGATACCCAAAAACGTATATAAGATAAACTCTTCCGTTATGTTCGCGGTCTTCTCTACCTGCTGCTCTTCGAGCATCTGAATCATATAGTTGATCTTCTCCATAAGACGGTCATCACTGCTGCCGCCACTCATAGCCATGGGTGCGAACCTAGACTGATACATCTGCGGCGCGGCATATGTCTGGTTATAGTTGCTCAGTTTCCCTAGATGAGCGTCATTCGCCGAGAACATCAGGCTCGTTCTCTTTCTCTCGTCTTCCTCTTCTTCGTCATCGTCATCTGTATCGATTTTGCGGCGGACATTGACAATCGGTTGGTGAATTGGCTCAAAATTGGCGAGCCCGTTACCGACATTATCCGATGCCAAAACGTCTAAAAGTTTGTTGACACGTGCCCCATTCTTTTCATTCTGGGTTTCGGACTCTTCAATAGTCGTCGGCGATGGCTTACCGATCGTCGATATTCGTTTTTTAGGTTGTATATTATCATTTGTCCAACTGGAAGCGGTTGCTGCTAAAGACATATCTATTCTATTATAATACTAGAATAATATTATAGTAATATAATGTGCTTTTATTGTATATATGATATCCGCCCTAGTTATCTTTCTATTGATACTATTGTTTGCTAGTTCTCCGGAACAGTTTGTTCCATTTAGTCATACCAGTTTAGGTAGATTGTTAGCGGTTGTTCTCATTGTGTATTTTACAAAAAAGAATACAGTGGTGGGAATAGTTGCTTGTATAGCGACCATCCTATATTATCAGATGGAAGACTTTGAATATATGCTAAACATCCCCGAAGGATTTCTATGGGAAATGGCCTATACGCCATATTCCAATGAGGTCTATGAACGCCTACATAGTAAGTTAATCGAGCAGTTTCGACAGGAGAATTGCTCGAGAGGAAAGCTAATGTTGAAAGGCATGCCAGTGAATCCGGAGATGACGGAACATGTGTTTCCATCTGTAAAATTTGGTGGAGCTCCATGTGACCCGTGTAATGCTCGTTGCAATTTCACAATCCTTAAAAAGAAGCTCTCGACAGAATCTGATTTACGTGCGTGGTCTAGCAAACCCTCGGCAATTGTATAATTTCTAATAAAACTATATACGTTCGAATGAAACTAGAATTTAAAGGGCTAGCGAAATATATACACAAACATGTCGAACACGTGAATAATAGTAAGATTTTTGCGGGATTGATGATAATAATACTCAATATCGCGTCCAAATTTGTCAACTTCAAATTTAGTAAGAGTGTCGAGATGTATTTGAAGCATACGTTTAGTAAACAGTTGCTTGTATTCGCAATTGCCTGGATGGGAACTCGCGACATTTACATAGCGCTCCTAATAACAATCATATTCATAATTTGTATGGACTACATTTTTAACGAGGATAGTATGTTTTGTTGCCTACCCGAATCTTTCACTAACTACCATTTAGAACTAGATAAAGTCACGGATGACGATATCAATAAAGCGAAAGAGGTTTTGGCGAAAGCAGAAAAACAAAATATGTTATAAATATATATATGTCCGCCGAGGCAAATGTTAAACCTATACGAATTATGTTAAAAACGAATGTAAATGGACAGAAAGAAGATGTGCCATTTACGAAGGCGCTATTGTCGCATCCGGATTACCCGGGTCTATCCGAAACGGACGGATTCAATGAATACCCGTATATATGCGATAATAAATATGTTCCGATTAGCTTAAACTCGGCCAGCTATTTCGAGCGTGTCCAGTTCTTCTTTGATAAGGATAAATTCCGTTCTCTTACGAGCGATTCGCAAGTTGGTTCCGAGAACGAAAGATCTCTTATATTAATCGAAAATGTGAAGACAATGTTGAAATTACTATTTCTTACTGCTATACCTGTTAGTGGGAATGTCAAAGATTCATTTAAGGCGATTTCAGATAATGGAGTCGGATCGTGGATTCCTAATCTAAAATTTACTAAGGAATCCGCAATGGAATTTCTAAACACATATTATTTCTCATACCTGAAAATTGGAGGAAGTGAATATACGGTAAATCGTATTATTTGGTTGAATGACGTTATCAATAACCCTGACTATTCCAAGTTATTCAGCGATTTCGAAACGTTTAATACGTGGTCAATTGGAATTTTGAATAAGCTATTGGCAGACAAGAAGCGATTATATCGCGATATTTTGGACACTTGCGCATATGAGTTTCGCAATTTGACAAAAGCTCCTTCAAAACAAATAACGGCTTATACAGGCACTGCTTTTAATGAAGGATATGCAGCCATATCAGATCTCAAAAAGGAAATATCAGATATTGAAACTCGTAATAGCGCAAGATTAGCAGCTGCTTCGCAGCAGGCTCAGTTAGGTTCTGTCGGCCAAATTCCTTCAATGAAGAAAGAGAAACCTTACACCAGTCAAGAATTGATAGAACTTGACGAAAAAATTATTAGAAAACTGGCGCATGTATCTTATGATATTAAGTTTCCATCATCTACTTCTAACATTGCTGATGCTGACGCTGACACTGACACTATCAAAGAGGTTAAATCAATTCACGCAATTTATGACAAATACAAGCCGTCTAATATCAATAAGCCCATTTCGGATATTAATGAACTTGATAAAGAGCACAACCAAATACAAGGAGAAATTGATAAGCTGCAAATAGAGCGAATGAGTGCTTTAATGGAGATAATTGTATCAGATAAAGGGAATCGATTTTCGCCATCGCTTCAGCGTCTCGTTAGAGATTTAATGCGATTGATTACAAAGAATAATGATGAAATAGTAAGAGTTGTTAGACAAATTATTTACAATAAAACTGATGATAAACCGCTACCGGGCAAATATGCGTATTTAAATGAAATGTTCGAAAAGATGAGCAAATTCACAGCTGAAAAACGGCTACTATTGCCGAATGAAACTAATGATGAAAGTTATACGCAGAAATTAATAGATGATTATGCTAACAGAGTAGATGGTGCGAAATCAAATATAATTGACTTTATAGATAAGGGTATTTCTCCACTAAAAAAGAGCGGAAAATCTGATACGTATGATTCGGATAAGTTCTACATAGGGGTGGTCGAATTTCGAAATGACGATCCTAAATTGCCGACATACGAAATCGTCGTTCAGTGTGATGTATTCGGTGGCCGGTTAGACGCAACCAATATCAAGCGTGCGCGGTGTGTGTTCAAAGATAAAAAATTAACAACACAGTTTAATAATATGAGACGAAATATAAAGACAAATAAATTAAAAGTAATTCCTGGACCCTATTTTGATTTGAAAGATATTAAACTCGAACCTAAGACAGTAAAGCAGCGACCAGTTCCTGTCAAAGGCGGACGTCGAACTCTAAAACGCCGTCACTTCAAAAGAAGGTAGGCTTGCCTGCCTTATACACGCCGACCTCTAGACTGACGTCGCCATTCTCATCTAGTCCGTAAATAGTTCCGCTCGTTTCATTTGTAGTATAATATGACTTACCATTAATGGTAACCTCATATACCTCTTCGTCCTCTGCGGGGGACTCATCAGCTGCTTCCTCTTCCTCTGCGGGGGACTCATCAGCTGCTTCCTCTTCCTCTGCGGGGGACTCATCCCCCCGCACGCCCCCCGATTCATCAGCAGCCTCTTCTTCCTCTTCCTCTACAGCTTCCTCAGTTTCTTCCTCGGCTTCCTCTTCCTCTGTGGGGGACTCATCCCCCCGCACGCCCCCCGATTCATCAGCAGCCTCTTCTTCTTCTTCCTCTTCTACAGCTTCCTCTTCCTCTTCCTCTACTGCTGCTTCCTCTTCTTCCTCTACAGCTTCCTCTTCTTCCTCTACAGCTTCCTCTTCTTCCTCTACAGCTTCCTCTTCTTCCTCTACTGCTGTATCGGCTTCGGCCTCTTCCGGTTCATTTACAACAATCTCATACGCAATGTTAGGCTCGTCGTCGTCGTCAACAACATCCACGACAACCTTCTTCTCCTTCTTTATCTTGACTTCGACCACATCATCGTCCGCGACGACAACTTTCTTCTCCTTCTTGATCTCAACTTCTACCACGTCATCATCGCTCTCAATCGACATATTCTTCTTTTCATTCTCTAACGTTAGTAGCGACACGTTTTTTCCAATCAGTTTAATCAACCGTTTCAGCTCCTTGTTGCGCTTACGCAGCTTCTTGTTCTCCTTCAAGAGGTCGTGCACAATCGGCAACCCAAGAAGATACTGATAGTTTTCGGTTTCGGCAATGGTAGTCATTTTAAGTATAATTAAGTTATTTCTCTAATTATATTTAAGAATCAATTTTTCGACACGCGACTTCAATCCAGTCTCTCGGAAATAGGTCAGAAACACTATTGTTTATCATAGGACTAAACCACACGTCGGGATGAAACACAGTTTTGTTCGCGTTCTTATTCATATATGCTCCCCACCAACTAAATGAGCTATTTGCGATTATATTCACATTACAGCACGACATTATAATTAGTTGCTTCCAATCTGGGATATCATCGCTCACCTTCACAAATGTAATGTGTCCGAATGTCTTTCGCAGTAGATCAAGATGGCATTCGATCGCGTCATTATCCTCTTTCTCGCAAAAAACTAGAGCCCGACTCGGCGTCTTGATATGCGACAGCGCGTTCACATAATAATCGAGCGGTAAAATGTGGTGAAATTCCTGCTTATCCTTATAATCTCCCAATCGAAAGTGAACACTGATTACATTTGGACTGTCGAACAAATCAAGATATTCGGTTTTAATAGAAAGCTGCTTGAATTTAATATCCATAATGTCAAACAATTGTTCCTTTGATTGATCGAAATACTTGAAACTTTGAAAATATCCACGAAGCATCAGCTTATTGTGGCTCGGGATCTCGCTATACGTGAACGCCGGCTCTTGATATTTTGGAAACGAATGTAGAAACTGAAGCACGTCATTCGGGTCGGAATCGGGAAAATTTTGTCTGGAAGTAGTAAAATTATTTAGTTTATCGAAAAATGTGTTCCAATAGGTTGGTCTGTTCCCGAGCGCATCGGAATACGGAAATATAAATGGAACCTTATGTTTAATACAATATGCAATCGTTGCCGTTATTTGAAATAGCTGATTTCCTAGACCGCCTTGTAAGTCACATGTAATCATGGTGTTTCTATTTAATTTGCAAGCAATCCTTTTATATGTTTTATCGGTAAAACACATAAAAGGAATATTTTTTATTTATGTATTATAAACATGGACGATGAATATCCAGAAAGAGAATTAGAGCCTGACTATGTTTCTGATACCGAAGTTTATGATGAGTCCGAACCAGAGTATGAATCGGATGCTAGTTCGGAGCCGGATCGCTTTTCAGACCCTGAACCCGAAGTTCAACTTACCGTTGAAGAGCCTGCGCCCAGCGTTGAGGAGCCTGCGCCTGTTGTCGAAGAACCTGCGCCCAGCGTTGAAGAGCCTACACCCAGCGTTGAGGAGCTTACGCCTACCGTCGAAGAACCTGCGCCCATTGTCGAAGAATTTGTTTCTACGACTGAAGAACCTGTGCATACCGTCGAAGAATCTGCGCCTGCCGTCGAAGAGCCTGTTATTGAGGAACCTATTGCGTCAGTTCCTGAAGTTGAACCAGTTTCAATTAATGAACTGAACCCAGTGACGGATTATTACAAACCGTCCGATGGTCCTGACGAAGAATGGAGAAAACGCATGCGAAATTGTGTATGCACCATAATTTGATGATTATTTTATACATGTAAAATAATTATCTACATCCCAAATTTGTCACGGATAATGCTACTCTTACTAGGTCCCGGCTGTTTCTCGCTCTGCCGCTTCACCTTATACATGCTATTTGTAGCATTACTCTGTTCCGCGTTATTCGAGTCGCCGTAGATGTCCAGAATAAAATTATCATTATCCTCGAATAGTTCCGGCATGACGCGCGTCATCGGCTTATCAATAACCAATAGCAAATGTTCCGTTTTGAGCAACTTTCTATACTCTTGTATGGTCAGATTACCATAGAACTTATCCAACAAATAGTGAGGATCCGGTGCCGGCTTAATGTTCTTCTTATAATCATACACCTTGCCATAGATCTGATTCAATAGATGATATCTCTCGAACTTAGTAGAGTCATCTATATTCTCTTTCATTAAGAATGCTACCGCGCATTCTGGCCTACAGAACGATCCATACCCGAGAGTAGTATCGCCAGTTTCTTGCTTTGGAATATAGCAAGACGGAGTATCGTATTCGTAAGTACACCAAAAACACGCGGATTTAACGTCACTTAATGTGTTCTTATACAAATTAATCTTCAATTGCTTTAGTTTGTAATTAACGTCCTTCATATTTACGTCTGAATCGGTTGCCGCGCAAGTTTTACAAATATTCGTAGCCACGTTCGGTTCGGCATAAGCGTAATTCGTCGTATGTTTCTTTGATTCTTCATATTCACAGAATTCATTGTCGGGATTGTCATACGTCTTGATCTCTGGCGGGATTGCCGGATTATATACAAGATCAGTTACGTTTGTAGTTGTTAAATCGCTGAGTGAGCACTTCAGATGTAATATAACGTTTGCCATAGTTACATTGTTTGTGTCAGTATCGGCCTGTTTCATTACCAGTTTTCCGCCCTTAGGTTTTCTGCCTCTCTTCTTTGCGACTGCCGCTTCGGGTTCGGGCTCAGGTCCTTGATCCGTCTTCTTTCTGCGTCCGCGCTTCTTCTTTTCAATTACGTCTGACATTTATTTGATAATAATTTAACAAAAACAACTTTATATGGATTTAAAAATGTATTTTTCGGTTAAACCGTTGGTTCTTGAACCGAAGGTTCTTCTGCTGGTGCTGGCGCTGGTGCTGGCGCTGGTGCTGGTGCTGGAGCGGGAGCAGGTTCTTCTGCTGGTGCTGGCGCTGGAGCAGGTTCTTCTGCTGGCGCAGGCTCGGGAGCTGGAGCAGGTTCTTCTGCTGGAGCTGGTGCTGGCTCAGGAGCTGGTGCTGGCTCAGGAGCTGGTTCTTCTTCTGGAGCAGGCGCTGGTGCTGGAGCAGGCACTGGTTCGGTAGCTGGGGTTATACCAATTTGCTGATAAACGTAATTGACTATGTAACTATCGTCATTCGACCAATTCAGATAATCATCCCCGGATATAACGATTGTCGGACCATCGAATAATATACCAATAGTGTCACAATATTCTACTCCAACAACGACCTTCCTAAACAATTCAATGCTCTTAATATATACACGAGCTCGAATAACAGTTCGAGTGCTTACCAATTGCTTGGGTTCGATATTCACTGATAACATACTCATCTTATCTTATATCTATTGAATATATTATAAAATCAACAATTATATAAAATGAATAGCACATGTCTAAATAAAGAATGAGCAATTCAACTATACCATGGGTAGAAAAGTATAGACCGTCACAGTTTGACACCATTGTGCTCGACCCAATAAACCGTAAATTGTTCGAGAACATAATTGCTAAAAAATACTTCCCGAATCTACTATTTTACGGTCCGCCTGGAACTGGTAAGACGACTACAATCATTAATCTGATTAATGAATTTCAGTCGAAACATTTCAAGATCAATAAAAGCCTGGTAATACACCTAAATGCCTCAGATGAGCGCGGTATAGATATCATACGAAATCAGATACACTCCTTTGTAAAATCAAAGAATATGTTTGAAATCGGATTCAAATTTGTAATATTAGACGAGGTCGATTATATGACAAAAAACGCACAGCACGCGCTAAAGTCTCTACTTCAGACCTGTTCTGGTGACATAAAATTCTGTCTCATTTGTAATTACATAAGCAAAATAGAAGAACCGCTGAAAAATGAATTTACGTGTATTCGATTCAACCAATTACCGAAGAATGATATATATAAATTTATAAAAACCATACTAGTCAATGAAAATCTCTCAATAAATGAGCGCGCGATCGATATGATACAGCATCTATATCAGTCGGATATCCGTAGTATGATAAATTTCATACAATTGAATCAGAATCTTACCGTAGATGAATGGGATTGTAAAATAATAAATGAAGATATCTTGGCAAATATACACAAGTTGCTACATTCGCCGTCTGACAATACGAATGATATAATTAATACTATATATCAATCGAGTGTTCAATTCAATACAGATAAGCGGTCAATTTTACAAGCTTATTTGAATTATGTTATACGAAATTGTCCGGATGACGTAACGCCTGAATATGTAGATGTGATGTGCGAAATTCTACACAATACCGACGTGAGCGCAGGCGATCTTGTTAATTATTTCTGCCATCAATTGAAGGGATTGAGTAATATGCCTCCATCCGCTTCTTAAGCACAGACATGAACTCATTCGGAGGAGTGCTAGATAAAGATGCCGGTTCAAATCCAACGTTAGCTATGTTATTTTTCCTTTTAATTATTATTGGTTTCGTAACAATAACGGGTTCGCGGACGGCAGGCAATCTAATTTCCAGGCAGCTCTCCATTTATATATTAACGACTACAAAAAAAATGCCGACAAAATTGAAATATAATAAACTGGTTATGGATATAAACAAAAATGGATTCAATTGACGACGAGTGGGAAAACTTTCTGAAAGGCGGCGCGTCTGATGTGTGCGTTGCACCAACTTGTTCAGCAGCTAACCCCGATGCGACGTGTTCAGAATTATATATTTCTACAAAAACAAAGGTGCTCTTCTTGAATCGTCCGATAGAAATCGGCAAGATATTCTGGGAAATACCCATTCTAGAATACTGGAAGCCTGAAGAGGGAGTTATAAAAAAACAGATGAAAATATCATCCAATAATCACGAAGAGCGCGATCGGCTGAATGAGCGACTCGCAAACACGGCTTATTACACAGAAACTGTTATAAAACAGATTGATAACCCAGAGGCGCGAAGAATTAAATTTAAGGACGAACGCAAGATAACGATAGGCATGTCGCGCAAAGATATAGTAAACGCTCGAGGAAAGGTTAAAAATGCGTTCTATAATTGCTTTGCCATGACGCTGAGATTTCGCCACGACGGCACATTTAAGGAAATACATGTGAAAGTGTTTAACACCGGTAAGTTGGAAATACCCGGAATATTAAATAACGACTTCTTGGGAATAGTGAAGTCTATGATACTGTCGATTCTACAACCGCTTATGTGCGAGAACGTGTCGTTCACTGAAAATGATAACCACGACAGTGTTCTGATTAATTCGAATTTCAACTGCGGATACTTTATAAACCGAGACAAGCTACATTCCATCCTAAAAAGCGACAAATATGGCATCGAATCGGCATATGACCCTTGTAGCTACCCTGGCGTTAAATGTAAATATTATTTCAATAATGAATTCGGGTTCGACTCAGAAAAACAGAATGGTAAGATCCAGTCGGGAGACAGGGGAATGAAGATGAGCGAGTTAATAGATAACAAAAAATATACGGAAGTATCGTTCATGATATTTCGAACGGGAAGTGGGCTAATCGTAGGCAATTGCTCGGATGCGATCTTATTCTATATATTCAATTTCATTCGAACAATGTTGGCAGCTGAGTGTGATAATATACGCGTGGAAAGTGAGCCGATGGAAACCAAAGCGAAGATTGTTAGGATAAGGAAGCGCAGCATACGAATGACGCAGACGTATTATGACGGTATCATCAATAACCATTAGTTAAAGAAGTAACCATTATTCAAAGAAGTAACCATTAAATGATTATTAGTTAAAGAAGTAACCATTTACACCATTTTTTAATCGGCATCGACGCATTCTCGTCCCATTTATTCCGCTTATATCCATAATTTGCTATCCAAATGTTATTATCCGGAAGCGCTGGTTGTTTCTTGATAATATTATACGTTTCAGATAAAAATTCAGAGTATTCGATTGCGCTCATTTCGCGTTGCTGTGCGATCTCTAAATAATATATCAGACAGTCGATTCGGAATAAATATGCGAAATTCATAATCGTGCTCTGTGGAATATCCAGCTGGGTTATTTTTGGGTTTTGCCACCATAATATAGTATCTACCAACTTGGAAATTTTAGAAATTGGATACTCACTAATGTTGGTAACTTTGGAATTGTCAATGATCAGTTTATTATAAATGAAAATCACCGCGTCATTTAGGGTTATATTCGAGTTTCTATTCATTTGCTCTATATACTCGGAATAGAATGCAGTCGCTTGTTTACAACTATTATAGGACGCAATTAGAGATTTCGAATGGATATAGTTTAGCTGGAATATATTGGTTATTGCGTGATAACCAATTGACATAACGTTTTGTTTAGATGAAATCTCGGAAATATCAGCAATGTATTCGGACACCAGTTTCACATAGATATTTAAGTAATCATTCAATTCGGATTCCATATACTATAATACAATTTTATTCGAAAGGGTTTAAAGTATATTATATTTTATAGGTATTAAGAAATGAGTGAACTTGCCGCTGCTTCTACTACTACTACTGATGCCAAAGGATATCGTCTTCCCGATGCCGTTACTTTACAGCACGCCGCCAAGCTTGCTATTGTTGAGGACAAGCCCATTCTTATGGACTACTGGACCGCGTCTCTCGAGAAGACCGCACTAATTGGAGTTAAGTCTGACAATGAGAAGCTGCTCGTAAAGAGTGAGGAGGAGTATACGAGCCCGGTCGCCAAGATTTTCAAGGTCGGTAAGGAGTATATCGTCATGACTGAAAATTCTATCTATATTGTCGATGTCACTATCCCTACCAAGCGCATTTCGGCCTAATTGTTTCAAACCACATTAAAATATGCGGTTTGAAAGTTATAATAATTCAGCTATAGCATTCACCGTTTCAATCGGAAGCTGTTCCGGGAAAACGACATCAAATTCGATAATGAGGTTCCCCACGTGCGACTCGCGTTTCATTCCATACTCTGGGATTACTTTCTTGTAACCTGGATTAACAATAGCATGATTCAGCTTATTTTTAAAGCTCAGCGTTTTCTTACTGATATGCGGCAGTTCAAATTCGAATCCACAAAGTGCCTCTTTCAGTGTTATCTTTTTCTTATATAATAGGTCCAGACCATGTCTCGTAAATGCCGTATTATTCGATATGCTGATCGTAATCTTTACATCGCCTTTAATCGACTGGTTTATCGAATTTCCCATCTCGCGAATGACGATCATTTCATTATCATCTATTCCCGGAGGAACGTTTATATAAACGGTCTGTTTTTCAGCAGTTTTGATATTGTTCATCAGACTCCATTTGTCCAATTCTATAGGAAAACTACCTCCGCTATAGGATTGCTCCAACGTGAGAATCAGATTCTTTACAATGGGCGGCGGTTTATTCATGTTCTCGAAAAACACATTCGGAAACCCGGGACCGCCCCCACCGTGGAACATATGAACGCCTGGCCCGAATCCAGGTCCGCCGCCGCCTCCAAAAAATGAATTGAATATGTGGTTTATATCTCGAAATTCTTGCCCCATCATGTCCATTCGAATGCCGCCACCATTGAGTTCATTATCGTATTGCTGGCGCTTTGCCGGATCGCCCAAGATCTCGTTCGCCTCATTGATTGCCTGGAATTTAGACTGCGCCTCCGGTGATGGATTCCTATCCGGATGATACTGTAGGGACAGTTTGCGATAGGCTCGCTTAATCTGGTCTTCGCTGGCATCATTGGATACACCCAATGTTTCGTAATGATTCGTCATGATCTGTTCATACTCATATATTTATATTTTATTTCATCATTAATATAAATGGTTCGTGGTATTATAATTAATTGAACGACCGATTGATGACAACTCTAATGGCAAAATACAAACCTATTCATATCAAGGATTTTAATATGAATCCTGAATTTTCATCCGTATTGAATTTGCTATTCAAGATTGATGATCTGAATTTGCTATTGATCGGCGGAACAAACTCGGGAAAGACGACGTTTCTGTATGCCATAGTTCGCGAGTATTATGGTCTCAAAAAGACTGATCCGTTTCCCGATACGAACATCATGTTCATCAATAATCTGAAAGAGCGCGGCATCAACTACTATAGGAACGAAATGAAGACGTTTTGTAGGTCTCATAGCTCAATCTACGGTAAGAAGAAGATGGTGGTAATCGACGATATGGATTCGATCAATGAACCGAGTCAGCAGGTATTCCGCAACTACATAGATAAATATAAGAACAATGTGAATTTCGTATCCGTTTGCTCAAATGTGAATAAAATTATCGATAGCATACAGTCGCGAGTTCATATATTGAAACTTGAATCGCTTTCGAGGGACCAAACGGAGAACATTATGAATCGTATTATAGAACAAGAGGATATCCATATCGACGATGACGCAAAACGTTATTTACTCCGGATCTCGGGAAATACGATACGTAATGTGATTAATAACTTGGAGAAGATTTATATATACGGGTCGAGTGCCGACGAGCCAGTAACTATGGATATGTGTAAGCGTCTCTGTTCCACGATATCATTTGATAAATTCGAATTATATATTGATTCATTTAGCAGACCGCTCATCGATTCTATAGGTATTTTATACGAAATCCACGATTATGGGTATTCCGTGATCGATATACTGGACTATTTCTTTACGTTTGTAAAGGATACTGATCGGCTAACTGAATCTCAGAAATATCAGTCGATACCGGTTATATGTAAGTATATCACTATTTTTCATAAGATACATGAAGATGTGATCGAGTTGGCTCTATTTACAAATGATTTGCGGAGAGCTTTGAATAAATGATTAGCGTTGAATCTAATATGTATTGTATATATAAGAATGGAGTTCGATCTATATAAGGCGAATCGCTCGAACGAAATCAAGACAAGGTATGCCAGTAGATTCACGGAACTTCTTACTCGATACAATCGCCTAGTTGCCAGCGTAAATGTAACACGGTTTGCCATAAATAAACCTATTGAATTGGCGCGTCTTAAAAGATTATACGACGCTGATTTCAATACCATTACTTCGCAAATGAACGCCGAAATCGCGAAGGTCACAATGCCAGCTCCAATCAATATTTCCAAGGCTACCAAGAAAGCACTGCTTATAGGTATAAATTATATAGGCACCGTCGATGAACTCAATGGATGTATCAATGACGCCGAGAACATAGCCGCTCGATTAGTCGGATTCAAAACAATAACTACGCTGACTGACTATACTGTAGTTAAACCCACCAAGGCGAACATACTACGTGAGTTTACGAAACTATTAGCTGGCGCGGTTTCCGGAGATTGCCTATTATTCGCATTTAGCGGACACGGTTCTCAAGTGAATGATAAGAATGGCGACGAGACGGATGGGAAAGATGAGGGGCTATTTACAATCGATGAAAAACTGATCGTCGATGATGAACTCAATCTGATAATTAACCGGAATTTGAAACCCGGCGTCACGCTATTTGCGCTAACTGACTGTTGTCATAGTGGCACCATAATGGATTTGAAATATAATTATATGGATTATTTGGAGAACCCGAAGAACGCCGAAATGGGCGGAAACGTTATCATGATTAGCGGATGTAAAGATGAGCAGACCAGTGCTGACGCATATATAAACGGCAAGTCCCAAGGCGCGATGACGTGGGCGTTCCTCGGTAATTTACAGCCCGAGATTACCTGGCGCAAATTGGTAGAGAATATGCGATTTAGCTTGAAGGAATCTGGATACACACAGGTGCCCAAGATATCATCCGGACGGTTTATCAATATGGATTCGAAATTCTTGTTCGCGTAAATAAAAATCATGTAAAATTTATATTGTAATTATACATGATTGATGAAAATTTGGTAGCCGGAGTGTTCTCCGGAATAGTTCAGACTGTCGTTGGACATCCTTTAGATACATTTAAAGTATGGAAACAGCAGCGACTGCGTCCTGTGATGTCACATATTTATCGAGGAATCAAATACCCATTACTGACTAATCCTTTGTTAACTGGCACTCAGTTCTCCTTTGCTGACGAGATTGGACGGATATCTGGCATAGAAAAAAAGGTTCTCGCGGATACGTTTGGAGGTGCAGTTTCGGGTGTGGCATCTGGCACGTGTCTTGCACCCATAGATCGTTACAAAATAGCTTTACAATCTACGTCGCGAAAACCCCAATATGGATTGCTTAGTTGTTTGGTTCGCGAGATACCCGCCAGTGCGATTTATTTCGGTTCATATTCGGCGATGCGCGAGAATGATATACCAGTATTTGCCGCCGGTTCTGCTGCTGGCGTTTTGTCGTGGTTACTCACATACCCTCTGGATATTATAAAAACACAAGTTCAATCGGGCGAATCGAGAACCATTCGGGAAGCGGCGCGCAAAATACACAGTGGTCAAGTATCTCGATTTGCTGGACTTGGATTCTGTATGGCGCGCGCGATAGTTACAAACGGTATTGGTTTTGTTGCGTATGAAGAGGCCAAGAATATCAAAATATAATATGCTTATAGAATATACAAATGAGTAAGCGCCGTTCTGCCTCCGCGCAACATAAGAGGATATATAACAATTGTTGTTTAACGCCAGCTTGCTCTCCTGGCACAATTACTGGATTAACTAGTGACAGTGGCTCAATAATAAACGTTTCGTGGGATGCCTTGCCTGGTGCGACGTCTTATGTTGTGACTACGACGACCCAAGAAGGTTATCCCGCAATAATAACGTATCCAAGTGCTACTTCCGCTCAGATTGATTATAATGGCGGCGAAATCTATTTCAGGATGGTTACAGTCACCGCGATTACCGCTTGTGGAAACACTAGTTCTGACATAGAGGTTAATCCGTGCTTCCTTGCGGGTTCTCTCGTTCATATGGCGGACGGTGGGACAAAGGCAATTGAGGACGTGCTAGTCAATGATTTAGTGATAGGTGCGTTCGGAGAAATAAATCGTGTGCTCGCACTCCACCGTCCTATTTTAGGTTCTAATGCAAAGATGTGTAAGATAAATAATGAACATAGCACTACCAATCATCATCCTCACGTAAGTGTTGACAAGAAATTCTACTGCGGCGACCCGGACCTGGTTAGCGGAACAACGTATGGTCACAAACATAAGGTTATAGATGAAAACGGAGACGTGGTCGACCGCATGTTAGATGGACTGGCGAAGGAACGCATTCTTCAATTGGTCACTGGCATCGAACTCAAAACAATCGAGGGTTATCGGGTTGTAGAAACTATTGAAGTTTATTCGATGCCAGAGGATACTCAGCTTTATAATTTGGTAATTGGCGGCAGTCACACATACCACGTGGATGGATATGCCGTCACTGGCTGGCCTAGCGAGCTCGACTTTGACTATGATAGTTGGAGTCCGAAATAATTTAAGATGTATTATGCTAAGGTTATTTTCATATAATTAATAAAAGATACTATATGAAAATTTTGGAAAAACACGTTTTGAAACTTAAAAATATTTTTTCGAAAAATGGACATTTATTTCTTGTCCAAAATCGATCTTTATAAAAAAAAGTTTCCAAGGACTTTTTCAAAAAATCGATTGACAGCATAATGCTGTGGATTGTAAAATGGAAAAATCATGTTGTTAGCATAAGATTTTTTGCCGAAAATCGAAGAAAACTGGGGTCCCGAAATTTACAAACATTTCCCCCGTAATTTAGGACCATTTTCCCGACGTCCGAGCGGAATAATTTTAGATTAATCTCAAAATGTCATATGATATAAGCAGCCCCCGAGAAATTTTAAAAAACTAATGTTTAAAATGTTTATATATATCGGTAAAAATGTTTTGTTTTTTCGGGATTAAGATATTACTATATAATAAATGAGCAATCATAAATTTTTCTGTGAGAAGTGTAATTGTAAATGTCGCGACGCAACTGACTGGGAAAAGCATAAGAAAACTAAAAAACATAACTCTGATGGAACACGTCCCAAGTTTGAATGTAACTTATGTAATTATTCATGCAATATCTTATCGGTGTTTGATAAACATAAGTCAACGTTCAAGCATAAAATGCGCCAGATGGAGTTTGACAAATCAAATGAATGTACCGCGCGAGAACCGTCAAATGATTCTAAGAGTGACTCTGATATAATGATCGTGGTTAAGCAGTTACTGAGTCAAAACAACGAACTCAAAAATTTCATTATCGAACAGGCTTCTGAACATAAGAAGGATACATTCGATATGGTGAATAAGGTGATCGAACAAACTAACAAGGTTCTCGATACGGTCAAGCCGTCCAATACAATCATGGCCAATACAATCAATAACAACAATAATCAAAAATTCAATATTAATGTATATCTCAATGAACAATGTAAGGACGCAATCAACTTTTCTGACTTCATTAAAAACCTCGAGGTTTCCAGAGAAGATTTGGAGAACAATGCCCAATTAGGATTTGTAAATGGCGTTTCCAAGATCCTTATAGATAGTTTGAAACAACTCGATAAAACTGAGCGACCGATTCACTGTACAGACGTGAAGCGCGAGACCATGTACATAAAAGACGAAGATAAGTGGAATAAAGAACCGGATTCAACGAAACTTAACAAAGCAATACAAGAAGTTACGAGGAAGAGTATGGGAACATTAATGAACTGGAAAGAAGAGAACCCAGACTATAAAGACAGAGATTCCGAGTTCTCCAATCGCTGTATAGTTATCCAGCAACAGTCGATGGCCGCCCACAACAGGGACACGTATTATCCTAAGGTAGTAAAAGCTATAGCCAAGGAGGTTGCTATTTCTACATAAAATAATTAATAATATAGATAGTGTTTGTATATAATAATTATCTATATATGACAAGAACTGCAGACTATTCAACCACTGTTATTTACAAAATTACATGTAATGACCCTAATATAATAGATAAATATGTCGGTCACACGACCGACCTTGTTCGGCGCCGTCAAGAACATAAAAATAATACTTATAATGAAAAATCGCCATATTATAATTTAAAATTATATAATTTCATTCGAGACAATGGTGGATGGGATAATTGGAAAATGGAGGTCATTAATTTTTATAATTGTAATAATCTAATTGAAGCAAGACAAAAAGAGCAAGAACATTATGTTGAATTGAACGCATCATTAAATAGCATGGAGCCGATTAGCAGTAAACAAATTGTGGCAGACGAGCTTGTTTCTCAAATAGATATTCCGCTTATTGAAAATAAGTTTTTCTGTGAAAAATGTAAATATGGCTGCAAAGACTCGTCGAATTGGTCAAAACATATACTCACATACAAGCATTTAGATAATAAACCAAAAAAATCTATACCATTAATTGTCTGCGAATTTTGTAATTTCCAATGTCACAAACAATCTAGATTTGAAATACACAAACGTACTAATAAGCATAAAATGAAAGAAGCCGCAATTAAAAAAGTAGAACCATCAAATGACTCGGACATTATGTTTGTAGTTAAGCAATTATTACAACAAAACAATGAGCTCAAGGACTTCATTATAAAACAAGCCGATGACCATAAAAAGGAAATAATTGATATAATGAATAAGGCAATTGAAAATGTAAAATTGTCCGTAATCCAAAATTTGTAATATATTATTCATCGGTTCAATAATATTAAACTAAATTATTTATGTTACGTTAATAGTAGCCGGCAACTTATGATTTTATTATACATTACTATATTTGAAATTTTGTAAAAACACGTTTTGAAACTTAAAATTATTTTTTCGAAAAATGGACAAGAAATAAATGTCCAAAATCAGACTTTATAAAAAAAAGTTTCCAAGGGCTTTTCCAAAAAATCGGTTGTGAGCATAATGCTGCGGATTGTAAAATTAAAAAACATGTTGTTAGCATAAGATTTTTACAAATTTTCTGACAAAGCGGAATTTTAGGAAACTTTTTGTCGGATGTATATATATATAAATGTTTCCAAATAATCCGCCAGCAAATTATTGTAAAGAGTGTGACGTTACGTGTATTAAAACTAACGATTGGAAACGCCATTTACTAACAGCAAAACATAAAAAAAACACAAATTCCGATGATATTATTTCCAAAGTTTCCGCATTTTACTCCTGTGATAAATGTGATTACAAATGCTGTAAGCAGTCTCTATGGGACAAACATATAGCCACTGCTAAACACCAGAAACATAGTTTTTCCGAGTCGGAAACTTCCGAAATTCCGTCCAAACTGTGTTGCGACAAATGTAAAAAAACTTATAAATGTTACTCCAGTTTATGGTCTCATAAGCGGATTTGTAATTCAGATAAGTCAATCGAACTCATTAATAAATTATTCGACAAGAATGTAGAATTACAAAACTTTATATTGGAACAGAGTCGTCAAAATCATGTCGAATACAAAAATGACATTAACCAAATAATGATGAAGCTGATTGAATCGACGAAACCAGTCGCCAATACTATAACGGCCAACACGATCAACAATAACAATAACCAAAAATTCAATATCAACGTATATCTCAATGAACAATGTAAGGATGCTATGAATTTTTCCGATTTCATAAAAAATATAACAGTTTCCAGAGAAGACTTGGAGAATAACGCCCAATTAGGATTTGTAAATGGCGTTTCCAAGATCCTTATAGATAGTTTGAAACAGCTTGACAAAACAGAGCGACCGATTCACTGTACGGACGTGAAGCGCGAGACCATGTACATAAAAGACGAAGATAAGTGGAATAAGCAAGAAGATTCGGCAAAGCTCAATAAGGCAATACAGGAGGTTACAAGGAAGAGTATGGGAACCTTAATGAACTGGAAAGAAGAGAACCCGGACTACAAAGACAGGGATTCTGAGTTCTCCAATCGATGTATAGTAATCCAACAACAGTCTATGGCAGCTCATAATAGAGACACGTATTATCCTAAGGTGATACACGCAATCGCAAAAGAGGTGATGGTTGATAAGTAGTGACGTTCTCGAAATAATTGTGTATAATACTCGAGAATAATTTAATCGCTATAAATATTACACATGATTTATACATTCCGAACGCACAAACCGGTTCGGACGCTGACTAAGGCACAGGAACCTACGCCTCTCGGCATTACGGATTCTATAAGCGAATATGAGAAAGAGGTAGAAAAAATGGAAATGAGAATCGAACGAGAAAAACAAATAGTAGAGGAATGGGATAGAGAACTCAACAAGCAAAGGCAGCTGTATTATATTATTAATCACCAAGACGTTATGCGTGAATTAGAATTATTTTTCATAATGGCAAAATATACACATACCGTTATTTAGTTTAGTGTAAAAATACAATAATTATAATAAACTATTGTATTTTCAAAAACGGAACCCACGCTTGCGCACTGGCTTCAAAACAGAATACGCAAACGACAAAACGAAATACATTATATATAAGATAATAAATATCATAAGCAACATATTCACAAATTTCGCGAGCGAGCAATACATCGATGTATCATTTGCGTCGCACTTAACGACTGTCCCTACCATCCCAAAGATTCCAGAGCCGCCGATGCCACCAAAACCTCCTCCGCTTCCGCGAGCCATTATATATCAGATACCTAGATTTTATCTAAACCACGCCTTGGAAATTATACCGTTCTCGAGAACATAAGCGTGTATAGCAATTCCGACCCGGTTTTCGAAATACGACTTGCTGACAATGAGATCTCCAAGGTCACGCTGTCGCTTACAATAATAGACATATGCGTCGTATATTGGCATATCAGAATCCCGTTTCACATTGTCCGCATGTAACGCATCGAGCGCATCATTGATCCCCTTCTTCTTATCCCATAGAGAACACCGCATTTCCTGAATATATTTGTAATTCTCGATTGCCACATTCGGATAATAATATTGTATCAGGTCCAACATCTGTTCGTCGCTCGTTCCGAATGCCGACACATTCTGTTGCTTTCCCCACAAACTGAAGAGATGGCGTATTTCACCCAACTCGAGCCCAGTTTCGTCGTCATCGTCAAACATAGTTTCGTCCCAGAATTGAGTAAAGCTCTGAATTTCCGGCAAGAATTTACTGAATATGCCGGTAAACGCATCGGACTCCTCGGAATAATTGCCTGACAACTTCGATTTCATAGCAATCTTCAACGGAGTCTGGTATATAATCATTGGCAACCGATTCTTGTTCAAATAGTGCTTCCATAGATATTGAATATTCTTCCAAGTAATCGTTAATCCGCCGCCCTCGACGGTTATGTAATCACGGATGAATCCATCTACCAAATCCGAATCCATCTTATCTTTCAAATATAGCGCATGGGATTTCAACGCTACGTCGTGACTAATATTTAGATAGTCATCTGAACTGCCAAATTGCGTAGAATAATGACAGGCGACGCATATGAGGTCAATACCATGTTCATCGATAACATGTCGCCACATAGTTTCATATTTTACAGTTTCATTCATATTGAGTATTCTACAGTTTGCGTAGTCGTGCTCGTGATATTTCAGCTTGAATGTCTGCGTCATATTCACACCAACATTGATGTTCGAAAAATTATTGAGCTCACGTATGAATGCCTTGGCGTAGGGGGGCAATAGATGAATAAGATCCGGATTCTTTTTTGAGATATTATCACCCAAGATCGTCAGAAAATACTTCGCCTCCGATTTGGTGGAAAATATCGCCGGGTAAAGTGCCATGATCACATTCTGGATTGTAATCGATTCAGGCAGCGATTGGAGTAGCGAATTCTGTTTGATACGCTTCATAATGGATACCTTCGTCTTGTATTTCCAAGACATGAGATTCTGGTCGCGCGTGATCGTAGTTAGAATATGGTGTAGAACTCCGTCTTCGTTGAATAACTTATAGCGAATTCCATCGTAATAGAAAAAGTTCTCCGTAGATGAAATATAAAAATATCGATTATTATTCAAAAATGTCCGTATGAACGAATCGTATTCCACTGTCAGCTCGTCGAACCGCACGACGCTCATTTGGTGTTTCACCGAAATACTATTCATCAACGCGGGTAACTGATTACAAATATAATTATGTAGGCGGACAGACATATATGGGTCATCTGAATATTTATCATGGAGACTACTTATAACGTCAATCGATTTTGATATATCAATCGACATATGAATAATAAATAATATAAGGAATGGTTTATATTATTTGTCATATTGTTATTATAGCGATACAGCGGTCGGAATGGTGGAAGTCGACTTGGAGTATTCGTCGACCATCGACGCTTTCATATACTTAACGATGGCAGCATCCGATTCGCGCAACAATTCTTGTTGGGATATATTCGCCAACCACTGGTATTTTGTGCGCCGGAGAACCTCGTCGCCGGGTATATAGATGCCATAGCAATCGGCGCTGAGGTCGAGGAATTTGTCTTCCATAAGGTCCTCCAACAGGATCGGCTTGCCCGATTTCGTCTTGATACCGATTTTGTCGCCACGAACTAGAACGATCTTATGATCACTAATCGCCTGCTGTAACCACTTATTCTCAGCGCCGACAAATTCGCGCTCGAAAGTATGCTGGTTCGAACGTTTCAGTGTCTCAATCAGTTTGAAAATGACACCGTCATTACGACTGGCGCCCATGAAGAACATATCCGGAATGAATGTCATCTGCCGATGAGTGTCGGTGCGATTGATTGCCTCGCAAACAAATGGCTTGCTGCCACCATCGAGTAGCGGTTTCAGGCTCTTGGAGCATACAAAGGAGTTGGGAACGAGAATCCCACCATATAAGTAAAGCAAAGTAGTTAGTCCAATCTTGCGAGCATTCGTTTTGAGTGGCTCGGGGAGATGCTGGACATCGGTATCCCAACCGGGGATCAAATTACTAAATGTATTGTCATCGATCAAACATACGTGGAAATCGTCGCCGCAGTGGTCGATGATGGACTGGATAGTTATGTGTAGATATGGCTGGTTCAGATTGGTGGAATTGCGCGAATTCCATCCCCTCGCATTGACCTCATATTTTGAGTGGATCCAAATTTTGGGTTTATTGTATCCATAAAGCGGAGACTCGTTCAGTAGGTATTTCTTGATTAGCTCATACTCATCACTAGTGCTATCGGAGAACTTCTGTTTGAATGAATTGCCGACATAACTTGCTAGTATTACTAGGCTAAATGCGAATATATAATGTGTGGCATCTTTCCGATTGAACATATATGAAGGCGTATATATAATAAATGTATTTTATTTATTATAAATAACCATTTTCAGTGCGAATCTGGAATTTTGATACAAGGGACATAATAACCATTTTCAGTGTGAATCTGGCTTTATACAATAGCATAATAACCGTTTTCAGTGCGAATTCAGAAATCTTCGTTACATTAATGTAATGGGTTACAAATAACCGTTTCCGGTAGTGAGATATGTACTATTAGGTTTTAGATATAAGTGTTTATAGATAACCGTTTTCGGTGCGAATCTGGTTAGATTGCGTATTCAAAGATATAGTGTTTATAAATAACCGTTTTCGGTGCGAATCTAGTTAGATATAGTATTCAAAGATATAAGTGTTTATAAATAACCGTTTTCGGTGCGAATCTGGCGTTTGAATTGGGTACTAATAATACAAATTCGGACGTTTCCTTTCTAAAAGTAAACGTAAAAATCGATATTGCTTGCCGATTTATTGTATCGGACTTGCGACGTTATTTTGATGTCGTTATTCTTACATATCTGACGAACAATATTTGTGAATGAATTGTATGTCAATTCGCGGTTCAAATAGAAGTGTTTCGTCGGATTGTAATACTCATAAAGCTGGTTGAGGAATTCTACATGAATGCGAGTGAACAACATACTCTTGTATGAGTTTTTGTCAATCACGTAATATTTCGACTTTTTCAAGCAGATCTTATCGAGCAAATTAAATAGAATGCTCTTGTCGATTGGCTTCACGAATATGTCAGTCGGCTTGAAATAATTATCCATTTGTTTCAAGAATTCATCAGTCGCCGGTGAGAACCCGCCCTTAGGTTTCAGAAATTCATCTAGAGATTGTAGAATGAATTCATTGACTTCGTTTGTTTGGACCTTGAGTTCATGTTGTTGGACCTTGAGTTCATGTTGCTGGACTTTGAGTTCGTGCTGTTGGACCTTGAGTTCGTGCTGTTGGACCTTAAGTTCGTGCTGCCGCGATTTCAAATTGGCAATTGTTTCTGCTTCTTGCTTGAGCATTTCATCGCGGACTAAGCCAAAATCTTCAACGGTTGAAATGGTCGAAGGGTCATTCGTTATTTTGAGCATAGTAGCTAGTTCATCCGTTGTGTCGTCACCGAGCTTTCGTGTCCCGTTTGCGCTGACGTAGCACATAGTTATCTATAGAAACATAGTTCTATATTCTTAAACGCAAGAATTTTAGTTGCAACTTATTGTGACTAGTTGTGACTAGTTGTGACTAGTTGTGACTAGTTGCGAATTACAATGCTCGAAAATCCCCTAAAGTATTGAATAAAACGAACATAAAAATATATCTATATTTGTGTAAAGTGAAATGGATCAACTAGACGATTATAAAAATATACATAGACAACGGTACCTGGAGCGCGAAAATCAGCGGAAAATCGAACAAGACGAAATAAAGAAACAGCTCGAAGAAGAGCGGAAAAAAATAGAAGAGGAGCGGAAAAAAATAGAAGAGGAGCAAAAAAAACAGGAAAAAGAGCGTAAGAAACAAGAGGAAGCTCTAAATCAATTGTCGATTTACTGTAATCACATAATGGTATCGGATAAACTGGCGGACATCGATCGCCTCCTAACTAAACTACACGCCTTCCTAAAGAAGTCAAAAATCAATCATCCGTCGCTTACTAGCCGTGGAATGGATCTGCTAGAAAGCGTGAACGCAAACCCCAACATACATATCAATCTGATGGATCAACGCGAGGTAAAGCTATCAAACAAAATGAAAGAGACGCTAAAGTCCGTTCTCGCGCTCATGGGCGTGGATGCGCAAGACATGAATTTGGAATACGAAATGGACTGCACAAACGACGAAGATATTGCCAGGCGATTGGAGAACAGCTTCATATAGTAAAAATCGTTTCGAACACATAATATAAAGCGTTCGCGTGTTATATAATAGTAATAATGATCTGGGATGAATTGGATGACAAAATAATTATCAATAATCGCTACATAGGTGTTATACGCAGCAGTATGCTGATGACATTTCCTATAGAAATACCCAATATCCAGCGCATTCGTGACGACGACAAAGTAAATGAAATAGTGGCATATCAACAACTCAAACTCAAGCAAACGGGCGCGTGTAACTTTATCGGATGTATCAATATCCACTACTGTGCTGAGAACCAGCAATTGTATTTGGTGGACGGACAACACCGATTCGAGGCAATTAAACAGATAAGTCGGTCAATCAGCATACCAGTTTGTGTGGAAGTTGTGAAAGTGTCTACTATTCAAGAACTAAAAGAGAATTATAATATGATCAATAAGAATACGCCGCTACCCGAATTCCCAGATACAATCGACAAGACGATACCGGAAAGCGTCGCGAATTACTATAAACAACGGTATCCGGATATCTGGTCCAATAGTATGAGACCGCGCCGACCTAATATTAATTTCAACCACTTTCAGGAGGCGCTCGGGGTTCTCGTCGACCGCATGGAAATCAAGACTGCATCGGAACTCCAAATTATCTTGGATGAGCATAATGATAAACTGAGAAGGGTGATTCGCACGGATGTTTCAGAAAAACAAATAATAAAGTGCTTGGAATCGGGTCTGTATTTTGGCTTATATAATCATGTGTCGGATGAATATCGATATGACTGGGTGAGAGAAATCTTGAATATCGATAAGGCGGTAGTCCAGGCTCCAAAGACAAAGCGGGATATACCCAAGAAAATACGTAGCGATGCTTGGAAAAAGTATGTAGGAACAGACAATGGCGAAGTGCCTTGTTTGTGTTGCCGGACAACCAAAATCACGCCTTTCGAATTTCATGCGGGGCATGTGATTTCCGAAGCAAATGGCGGACCAACCACAGTTGAAAATATCCGTCCAATTTGCGGTGGGTGTAATTTATCTATGGGGACACGCGACATGCGCGAGTTTGTCCAGGCGCATTATCCGAAAAACCTCAGTTATTTTGATACATCGACCTATGTGAAAAAGACTGGTGGATGGCAGTCGTTTTTCGTTAAAAATTGAACGCCGGATTATAAAATTAGAAAATATCAATCAAATCACAATGTATCAATACGTCGTAGGAAACAACGAGATGCGCGGCGAGTTCCCGAACTTATCCCAATCCGATTCTGTCGCATTTTTCCGGATTAAACAAGACAAGGAGAACATACGTCCTGGCGCCTACAAGAAAATTGAGCCCAATTCCAAATATTGGATATATAGCTCGATGGAATCTAAATTATATATTATAACAAAATCTGACGCTGGAACAATACAATCATGGTGCGAATGCGAATAGTGTCCCAGTGCTAGCGAATACATGGAAGGCAAAATGGCTCATCACGTGGTCTCGACACAACCATTCTTGTTTCGAGAATGCGTCGCTAAAGAATGCCATTATCGCCACGAAAGATAGCGCAATAGTATACGCCAATTTTCGCCGCGAACTGATTGATTTAATGAACATAATATATGTCGTAAACATAATCAGACTGATCTTTGCGAAAGTCGCGTCGATCCTATGTATCCACGACTGTTTCACCGGATTCATCCAAAACAGCACTGATAAAACAAAGTTTATAGACACTAAACCAATTAAATAGTTTTCCCATGAGTTCCGTCGTTTATAAATATAATTGAGTAACAGCAAGAAACTGGACCATACTAACAAATAATGATTCATACATATATCAATCAATCATTATTTTTTAACGCTTCTTACTCGACTTGCGGTTCTTGCGCGTAGCGCGCTTGACGTATCCGAACTTGCCCTTCTCCGCGAAGAATCCCGCCTTCTCAAGGCGGCGCTCCTTCTTGGCAGTCTTGTGCTTGAGCACGGAAACAACACGTCCATGCTTGTTCATCATGAGGTCGGACGCAACTAGGCCGCCCGCCGTCTTATACGCGCTTCCGCGGAGAACCTGGATACGGGAGCCGAAAAGCTCAGGGTACTGCTTACCCTTAATGTGATAATGTCCATCGCTTTGGCGGTCAGGTCTGTTTGTCATTGCCGTTATATATACTACAGAAACAAAAAAATTAACGGCGCACAATTTGGCTATATCGCATCCGACTACTGATCTGGGTGCTATTTCCGGGGGTATCGAATCGCTTCGTTGTTTTCTGGGTCTCCGTTTTGACGCAAGCCGCAGCAGCGCAATATTTATCTAAATCGTTAGATTTCAGCCAGCGACTCAACATGATCCTCTATATAGTATATAAAGGGTATAAAATTGATTTGCTAAATAGAAGTATAGACAGTCGGTAATAACCCCTACAAAAGCCAAAATGACAGACCTCGCAACCACTTACCAGATGAAGACGGACCTGGAGCACATTCTCCATAATGGAGAGATGTATATCGGTCCCGTTGCGCCGATCGATGCCCATATGTGGGTGTATGACGACGCTACCGGTAGAATCGTATCGAAGAATATCGAGTATGTGCCGGGTCTATTTAAGATTTATGATGAATTCGCCGTGAATGCCCGTGACCAGATTCTCCGCATCATTCATTCGGCGCTACTCGATAAGAAGTTCGTCACTGGCATCAAATTCACCGTAACGGAGGACGGGACTATTACTATGGAAAACGACGGGAATGGTATCGACGTGGCGAAGCACCCGGAGAATGGTCTCTGGGTTCCGGAGATGGTATTCGGACATTTGAGGACATCGACCAACTATAACAAAAATGAGAAAAAGATTGTCGGCGGTAAGAACGGATTCGGAGCGAAGCTGGGTTTCATCTATTCATTGTTTGGTAGCATCGAGACGGTCGATCACATTCGTGGTCTGAAATATACACAGGAGTTCAAGAACAACTTGTCCGAGATTTGCCCGCCGGTTATCACTAAAGTCAAGACACAGAAGCCATACACGAAAATCACGTTCAAGCCCGATTACAGACGTTTCGGTATGCCCAATGGAATCACGTCGGATATGTGCTCTCTTTTCAAGAAGCGCGCGTATGATATCAGCGCCGTTAGCGATCACTCGGTGAAGAAGGTCCAGGTGACCTACAATGGCGAGGCGATCCCCGTCAAGAATTTCCAGCAGTATATCGATAAGTATATTGGCGCGAAGGATGTTGCCGGCGGCACCGGGCTACGCGTATATGAGTCGCCGGATGAGCGCTGGGAGTATGCCGTCGCGCTCTCGCCGACGCACGAGTTTATGGCGGTGTCGTTTGTGAATGGTATCTGCACATCGAAGGGCGGCAAGCACGTGGATTACATTACCGGACAAATCACGCGCAAGCTATGCGCCTATATCGAGAAAAAGAAGAAGATCACCGTGAACCAGAATTCCATCAAGGAGCAGCTTCTTCTGTTCTTGCGATGCGATATCGAGAATCCGTCGTTCGATAGTCAGACGAAGGATTTCATGAGCACGGTATCCAAGGACTTCGGGTCGTCCTGTACGGTGAGCGACAATTTCATCGAGCATGTAGCGAAGATGGGGGTTATGGAGGTCGCGTGCTCTCTAACGGAGGCGAAGGAGAATCACCTGGTCGCCAAGAAGACGGATGGATCCAAAACGAAGACCATTCGCGGAGTCGCGAATCTGATTGATGCGAATTTCAGCGGGACCGCCAGGTCGGGCGAGTGCGTGCTCATTGTTTGTGAGGGACTGAGTGCGTTGTCAGGTATCGTTTCGGGGTTGTCGAGCGAGGACCGTAATACGATCGGTATCTATCCGCTGAAGGGAAAGCCCCTGAATGTGCGCGGCGAGCCTGTCGCCAAGGTGGCGCAAAACAAGGAAATCACAGAACTCAAGAAAATCATGGGTTTGGAGAATGGCAAGGAATACACTACTATTGAGGATGTTCACAAGAGTCTGCGATATAGCAAGATTATGATTTTGGCTGATCAGGATGCAGATGGGTCTCACATCAAGGGCTTGTGTATTAATCTGTTCCACAGTGAGTGGGCGTCGCTGCTCAAGATTCCTGGCTTCCTCTCGTTCATGAATACGCCCATTCTGCGTGCGAAGAAGGGCGCCCAGACACTATTGTTCTATAACGATGGTGAGTATCAGACTTGGAAGGATACGGTCGGACCCGCGGTGTCGTCGTGGAATATCAAGTATTTTAAGGGTCTCGGGACGTCGACCTCGACGGAGTTCAAGGAGTATTTCGCAAACAAGAAGGTGGTCGATTTCGTATATACAGGTCCAGAGAGCGACGATACGATCGACAAAGTATTCAACAAGAAGCGCGCGGCAGACCGCAAGACTTGGCTAGAGGCATATGACAAGGACGCATTCTTGGACACCAGCAAGCCGAGTGTCCCGTATGAGTCGTTTATCAATAACGAGATGATTCATTTCAGCACCTATGATTGCGCGAGGTCCATCCCGAACGGCGTGGACGGATTCAAGATTTCACAGCGCAAGATTCTGTTCGCGGCATTCAAGCGTAAGCTGACGAGCGAGATCAAGGTCGCGCAATTCTCTGGTTATGTATCGGAGCACAGCGCGTATCATCATGGCGAGGCGTCGCTCAACGGCGCTATCGTGAACATGGCGCAGAATTTCGTCGGATCCAATAATATCAATATGTTGGAGCCGAATGGTCAGTTTGGAACGCGCCTTCATGGTGGCGACGACTCAGCGAGCGAGAGGTATATCTTCACACAGCTCGGTCCGCTGGCGCGCAAGATTTTCCCGGAGGCCGATGACGCGGTCCTCACGTATTTGGACGATGATGGAACGATGGTCGAACCGGATTTCTATGTTCCGATTATCCCTCTCGTGCTCGTGAATGGAATTTCGGGAATTGGCACTGGATTTTCATCGAGCATTCCGTCCTATAACCCGAAACAGATCATCGGTTATTTGAAGGCGAAGCTGACTGGACGGACGTTCAATAACCGATTTGTTCCCTACTATGAGGGATTCAAGGGCACTGTTACCGAGATGGAGGACGGCAGCGGCAAGTTCCTGATCAAGGGAGTATACGAAAAAGTGGGAACGGACAAGATTAAGATAACGGAACTACCTGTCGGAACCTGGACGATGCCATACACGACATTCTTGGAGTCACTGATGGACGGCGGCGTTGACAAGGATGGCAAGAAGATTCCGCCGGTAATCAAGGATTTCGTCTCGATGTCCACCGAGGTATCCGTCGATTTCACAATCACTATGAAGACTACGACGGACATAGATATCGAAAAGATGTTCAAGCTGACTACGACGGTCAGTAACACGAATATGCATCTGTTCAATTCGGAGCGTCGTCTGACGAAATACTCGAAGATCGACGAAATCATCGACGCGTTCTACGACGTTCGCATGGGTCTGTATGGAAAGCGCAAGGAGCACTTGGTGAAGGAACTGAAGAGCCGTCTATTGAAACTGACGAACAAGGCGCGATACATCCAAGAGACACTGTCTGGGCTAGTCGATCTGCGAAAGAAGACGGCGACCCAGGTCCAGGACTTGATGCTCGCGCGCAAGTTCGATACATTCGACGGCGACTATAAGTATCTGATTAAGATGCCGATGGATTCCGTTACAGAGGAGAATGTGGCGAGTATTCTGGCGGACAGGGACGCGGCGCAGAAGGAGCTCGATAAGCTGATGGCGACGCCGCTGACGCAGATGTGGCTTGATGAGCTGGACGTTTTGGAACATGAGTATGACCTGTATAAGGCGAAGCGTGAGCAGATTCAGTCGGGAGCGGGCGCGGCAAAAATGAAGTTGAAGGTAAAGAAGGCTAAGGCATAAACAAAAATTGGTTGATTGACCAACCTAAAGCCCTACAATGAGTGTATATATATTAAACCTTTTTGCTATTTATTTTTCCACCACCATACATATTAGTAGTTCCAGAGGATAGTCTGGCAGCTCCTTTGCGTTTCGGTTGATTGGTAGCGCCTTCCTTGGTTCTGCTGTTATAAACCACAATTAACGCAAAAAGAGCCAATAGAGCAAAGATATGAAACGATTTCATTCTATATATTTATGTATTATTTTTTACTGACACCAATCATAAAAAATACGCGCTACAATCATTTTCTAGTTCTGACCGTATAACCTGTCTTTGCTCCTCCAATTTTACCTTTTTTTGGCGGGGTAGAACTTGAAGACATCATAGGTTGCCTAACGGGTTTATTCGGATTTAATGTATTATAGATCAAATCACCAAGTCGATTCAATTGATTAATAATATTATTGTTTTCACTGACAGCTTTATTTATTGAAAGATTCGCTTTTTGTTTTATCCGATTCATATTCAATTCCGTACGTTTCGCATTTAATTCCATACGTTTGGCATTCAATTCCATCTGATTCGCCCGTTTTATCTGATTTATATTTGATTTAATCAGATTTAGTTGTTTTTCTTTTATCTGTTTTAGTTGCTTTGCTTTTATCTGTTTTTTCTCTTTCTGTTTAGCTTGAATAAACCGCTTCTGTTTTGCGGTTAAGCCTTCGCGATAGTTATATCCTGACATTATAAAAATAAATGAAAATAAGGATATTATGAATGCTAGAATGATAACTTTCCAATTCATGCCCTATATACTGTGTTTATAAATTATAAAAATTGATTAAAAATCGTCTATTCTTATAAATTATACAAAAACAAAACCAAAACCAAAACCAAAACAACATGTCCAGCTTCATGTCTATCTGTGCCGCTAAAGAGCGCGAGTGCGAGGATCTCAAGCTCCGCGTTGCTCAACTCGCGTTTCTCTACGGAGAAGCCACTGCTCAGTTGGCTGCGATGAATCGCAACAAAAACGCAAAGACCGCCAAGTTTCATCAGTACCAGTTGATGGAGGATGGCGATGCATCTATCATCTCTGTATCCGGTTCGGACGTCAGCGTATTTGACGACGACGAGTCTGTCCTCGCACCGAACGACGACGAGTCCATTCGTGTAACGAGACGCACTGATGTCAAGTTGCCCGTATCCTCATATTCGCCAGGTCATTTATATGACGAAGCTGAGGAGGCAGCAGACGAAGAAGATGACGTGTTCCAGGATGCCTCCGCCAAATCGCCATCAAAGTATAACAAGACGAGGTATGAGAGCGCGTCTAGGTCATGCTTTTGCGGAGGCAGGACCTCGTCGATCAAGTCACGCGCGAAGATTCACGAGAATTCCGTCAATCATCAGAAGTACCTTGCCTGCTATGGATTGAGGTCGTTCGAGTAAATAAGTAAGCTGCAACAGACGGTTAGTTACGGAAAAAACAGAAAAATCTAGAAAAAACGGAGAAACACCCGGTTTTTTCTTTTGGTTCCGATTCATTATCTTCGCTTATCGTGTGCAAAGGTACTTCATCAAACATATTATATTCGCCATTGAAATCATCTAATATAAGTTGCGGTTTCAGTTTTTTTCGAACTTTCATTTTCTTTATATGTATATAATATATTAATGCCCAATAAAACTAAAAAGCTTAGAAAGCCCGTTGCTGATTATGTGGTGGCGATCCCATCATATAATCGACCGGACATATTGCCTGAAAAAACACTAAAAACACTATTCGAAGGCGGCGTTCCAGCAAACCGTGTACATATTTTCGTGGCGAATAAATTGGAGGAGAAGCGGTATTTAGACGCAGTGCCTAAAAATCTCTATGGAAAAATCATCGTCGGCAAAATCGGCATAACCAACCAGCGGAAATTCATAATCAAACATTATCCCGAGGGTCAGGCGATCGTTTCTGTCGACGACGATGTGGAAGGTATTTTCAAGAAGAAGTCGGACAAGGAGCTTGCGAAAGTAACGGATGTTCATAAATTCTTCACAGATGCGTTCGCCAAGACGCGCAGCGAGGGTCTCTATATTTGGGGCATTTATCCCGTTCAGAACCCATTTTTCATGAAAGATACCGTGACGACCGACCTGAAATTCATAATCGGCACGCTCTATGGATATATTAATCGCAAGACGAACACGGTTCAGCCATCGTCACTCATCAAGGAAAAGGAGGATTACGAACAGAGCATCAAATACTTTATAAAGGATGGAGGGGTGGTCAGGTATAATAATGTCACTATTAAGGCCAAGAAACACTCGGCTGGCGGGCTAGGCGAGACGGCGGGACGCCTCGAGGCGAACAAATTCGCAGCGGATTATCTGGCGAAGACCTATCCGGATTATGTCAGTATTTTCCATAGGGATAATGGTATGACGGAGGTCCGGATGGCACGTATTAAGAGGATTGAATCTTGAACCAATCACCGGATTCTATAGTGTAGAAACGTTTCCTACCATTCGGATATAAATTTTGTTTTATTCCATTTATTAGTTCGCTATCGGCTATAAGATACATATTAGTTTCGTATCGCACACAATTAACTATCACGGTTACAATTTCCCGAATATAGTTATACTCTAATTTATCCAACTCTAGAAAATAGGACGGTTCAGATACTTCATATAATTCCCCAGTTACATTTACTTTATCGATACCATCAAATGAAAAATGCGACGCGTAAGGATATGCGCGGGATATCGCGCCAATAAACGAATACTTATCTGCTGTAATGCCAACTCCAATCTTTCGCAAACTCTTTGTCTTAACATGATTTGTGCCGCCTTCTCTTAGTGAGCCATATACAAAAATATATTGATTGAAGTCCATAATTATTTATATATATTTATATATAAACAAATGTCTGCGGCAAATTGGCGTGCGAAAAGTACGCGTTCAAGCTGTCAAGGTTTCTGTAATGTGCTTGCTCCGCCATATGTGCCCAGCACGCTAACCCGTTCTACATTTACAACTGTAGGGAGCAGTACATGGGTCGCGCCGCCATACGTGACCAGCGTCGAGTATTTAATCGTTGGCGGCGGAGGTGGAGGCGGCGGTGCGTTTGATACTGGTTCCGCCGGTGGCGGCGGCGGCGGATTAGTATTGGCAGGAACTGCAAGCGTTATTCCAGGACAAACGTATAATATTGTCGTTGGCGCCGGCGGAGTTGCCGGCGAAGGAACGCTTATAGATGACGTCCGCGGTGAGACATCGGGCGGCGCGGGAGGTAATTCCTCATTTGCGACTACAGTTGCCGGTGGAGGTGGAGGCGGCAAACAAAGTAGGGTCGTGGTTACCACTGTAGGATTCGGTGGGTCAGCTGCCGCGGGATTAACGCCGCCAACTGGTGGAAATGGCGCTGGAAATAGAGTCGGCGGAGAGGATGGCGGCGGAGGTGGCGGTAACACAACTGCCGGGGGCAGCTCCAGCACAACTCCACAACAATCGAGAATCGGCGGAGCAGGGCGCAGTAGCGGCATATCAGGGTCTGCCGTTGTATATGGCGCTGGAGGCGCTGGAGGCATAGTAGATGCCAGCACCGCTGGAGCAAATGGCGCGAATAACACAGGTAATGGTGGCGGAGGCGCTACGACAGTTTCGTCTGATTACAAGTCTGGCGGGGCAGGTGGATCTGGTATAGTGATTCTCAAATACTACGTTTAGATAGTCTCATAAAACTTCTCGATTGCGTTCAGGAAGGTCGGTGCATCATCAAAAGCAACTTCACGTTTGGACTTGATAAATGCGATTGCCGACTCCGGAGTCATTTGATGGTATCGTATCAAATAGCAAGCGCAAACGGCACATGACCTCTGGATTCCGGCATAACAATGGACGAGAACTGTTTGTCCCTTCGATAGGGCATCGTTCATTCGCTCGAGAACGTTAGTTTCTAGCAATTGCTTTAACAGATTATCACACTCCGATTCATTGTCATCAATGGGGATTCGTATAGAATCTCGCGCGCCAATCAAGTTTTTTGTGCAATTCACAATTAACGCAAACATTCCTTTATGTATCAGTGCGCTCGCGCTTCCGACATATAGCTTTTTTACGATTTCATCATAAGAAGACATGTATAGATATCTATATATATGTCTTAGTTTAGTTCTTTTTAGTTAGTTTTCGCAATGTCTTGTTGTGACGTTCATAGAACCTACGTGTCTTATTCTTTGTCCGGAACCATAACTTATACCGCAGATAGCACACGACAGATAAGCGTTTGGCGTCTTTATCGATGGGTTTCATAGGTAAATTGCCATGCCATTCATGAACGTCCATGAAAATAATATCGCCGGTTCTCACGTCAACGCCGATGCCATATTGTGGAAAGCATGTCTCAGCACCTTCATATGCGCCGTTCTCGATTACTGCTAGATTGCCGAAACCCTCTATGTCATCGCCCTTGTCTTTATGGATAGACGTTCGAAAATTAACATTGGTCGTTATCGTGGTAAATGATGTGTCTGCGATCTTGAAAAATGTCTGTTTTGCCTTATTATTTTGGCGCTCGAAGTGTTCCGGTGTATATTTTTTATATAGGGTGTTGATATCTCGCACGAGTGGAACCATTTTTTCGAATTTTTCCGGGAAGTCGCGATTGAAACGGCATTCGCGGACTTCCAGCGGCGCCTTAATGCCGGCCTTTCTGAATGACATTTTATAGTTCGGCGGGAACCTATCAAAAAACCCGATTATATTCGACTTAATCTTCGGATTCTCATATACGTTTTTCGACTGACTTCCACTAGCGCTTCCGCGGTTAAACGTAGGTATCTCGGCGAAATCAATCACATTATCATAAAATTGTTGAGCATGATCTTTAGATAGCGCGCCCTTGCGAAACCGGAGTAGTAATTTACCCTCTGTCGTAAATACGTCGGCGTCGTCCTTGATAATAAAATCGATCATAGACGGAGTAACGAACTTGTTACCTAAATTTTCAGCTTGTTTGTTATCAATGCGTTTATCTACTGTATATACGGTTATAGACCCATTTTTCTCTGTTTTAGTCACCGGCATCCTCTTTATAATATGCTTACATAAAATGTTTGAACTCCAGCTGCTTGAAATCGCGATCGCTCTGTTGCGGCATACTTAGGGGAACCACTAAACTACTCTGGTCTTGGCAATAACGCTCGTATCCGACCGCCTCATTGAACACCGATGGCACGCAATAATCGAGCACAAATTTATTTAGACGCTCGACCTCCTTTGTGACGTTGCTTGGGTCGTGCTCGGCGTATTGGAGATAGATACTGCGCATAATTACCTTGAGATTATCGATATTCTGATTCGGTATAACATATTTCTTGTCGGACATCTCATATACACCAGCGCGCATGCCGTTCTGTAAGATTTGAATATTGCCAGCAGAAAAATACACTTGGGACAAAACATTATCCTCGAGTATTCCCGATACAGCGCCACGATAATCAGTGGCAATATTCGCCGTGTGGATTTTCTCGGCCATCTTGAATTGAATTGTCATGTCCGGAGGTTGCATAATATTAACACGTCCATTGTATCTCTCTAAATCTAAAATTGGTTGTGAATCGAAACCGGAGAACATCTATATACTCTTGAATTAGAAATTATAATAACCAATACTATTCACCTGCGTATATACCATTCGGGGCGCTCGCGTTTCTTGTTCCAAGCCGCGATTTTCTGCTTCTCTTCAGACATATAATAGTTCCTGTATGAGAGAACTGGGTCGCATGTCTTGTATTTATCTGGCATTGCCAATGCGAACTGTGTTAGTCCTTTCTTTTCAAATTTGCTTTCGTTGGGTATGTTATCCCTCAAATACATAGCAACCAAATACGATTTATGAATCTTAGTTTCGGGATGTCCGTATCGAAATTTCCATTCGCGATGAAGTTCATCGACCAAGTCGAGCGTCCATATAAAATTTTCCCTAGACGTTCTACACCATATAGTTACCGGGTGATTTTTATGGGATATTTTGTATAAATTTTTGTTTGTTGTTTCGTCTTCTGGGTCCAATAAACGTTTCGCCGCACATAACATTTGAATCGCTTCCAATAGAATCTTGCTGACATGTTTATCCATCATAAACTGAGCAATTTCTCGTTGGATTAGTGAAAGTATGAAAATATTCATTTTTTTATTGTTCTTTTACACATTTATATGCTATTTCAATTTTGCTATACAATATAAAGTATTTAGTAATTATATATGGAGGCTTTCTACGTTATCGTGCTTACAATTGCCACTGCAATTCTAATATCTATACTCACAGCAGTTGGTATTGCGATTCGCAAGGCAAACCGTGAAGTTACATGGCCGCCGACTGGCGGGCGCTGTCCGGATGGATGGGAAGAGGATGCGACGACTCCTGGAAAATGCTACATGCGTAGCGATATGGTTAATTCCGGGAAGGTTACTCCAGAATCAAGCGTATCATCGGGTGGAGTTGTAGCTAATAGCGAAAAAGGGTATGCCTTTGCCGCCAATGACTACAAATGGCTCAGCGGAGATAAATGGCGCGAATGTGGAAGCATTAAAAACATAAATGGTAAGATACTATATGCCGATGACAAGTCTAATTTTGATTACTTCAAAACGGGCGATTCGATTAAAGTAGGAACGTTCGAAGCAATCGTAGCTTCAAAGAATGATACTGCTAAAACTTTAACTATTGTCGCCGATCTGTCACCGCTGCCGACAACGCCTGCTAAATTTTACGGAAAACGTATATCAGTGGATTTCGATAACAGCGTATATAAAGGCGCTTCTGACTCGGATACTATTTGCAAACGTAAAACATGGACCGATGCTAACGAAATTCAATGGGATGGCGTTTCCAATTACAACAAATGCCCGTAACCAATATATTTAGTAATTATATATGGAGGCATACCATAAAATCGTATTGGCAGTCGCTGCCTCAATTTTATTATTATATCTATTGACCGTTGGATTTATGATGCGGCGCGATGATTCGGAAAAACCTTGGCCGCCGATCACTGGACGATGCCCTGATGGTTGGAAGGAGGATTCAGATAAATTGAATATATGCTACATATCAGATTCTCGGACAAATGTTGGTTTTTTAGGAAACCAACTCAAAAGCAAAGACTTTAATAAATACAACGCTTGTGAAAAGAAAAAATGGGCAGCTGCGTGGGACGTCAATTGGGACGGCGTGACCAACTACAATAAGTGTAAGTAATAATTATTTATGTAATCAGAATACACAAATAATTTATTTAGAAAATTTCTCGACTCTCGGCGGATCTCCGTATATGTATTCCATCTTAGCCAGCGCGACCTCATATTGATAGAGCGTATCGGTTTCCTCATCCATTTCACAGACTTCGAAACGGAGCCGGTCCAGATTCGCCAGTTCCGGTGTCAGTTCATTGATATGAATATCCAGCGCCGTCTTCAATAAAACTCGGTTCTCCGTTTTCTCATATTCTTCGAGCGTGGACCTCATGCGACGTTTCATCTCATGAACTTGTGCCATCTTCTGTAAAATCAGCTCGCGTTTGTGCGGGTTGTTATATAGGTCGTCATGGCGTTTTTGGGCAGCCGAATAGAGAACATTGCTATCATTGAATGATTCCAGTTCCTTTTTGAATAAATTCGCCGACTTATCCTCTGGAATATAATTAAATAGCGTATCCAGTTTCAGTTTGATAATGCGCTCCTTGGCTTTATCATTATCGGTCTTCATTACACGTAGCAGTTCCTCGTTGAGAACCGAGTTTCCGCGGACCAGTTTAATATCAAGCCCGCATGGATTATCGCGGTCGCCACAGATTGCTGTATGTCCATTCGCATTCACAGAGAAAATAGTTCCGACCGGACGCTTACAATTGACACACTTGCCTTTGACCCGCGATGCGAATTTTGGCCGTTTCTCATATTCCGCCCTCCGGCGCTTCAATAAGTCAGTCTCGTATTTCGACTTTAATTTATAGAATGCGCTCAATCCGTCCATATATGCAATCTTTCTTCCGACGTCCTTTTGCTCGACCTCGCTGACATTGGCCGGTATCGGATTATTATTCGATACAAAATCGTGTATATCTTCCGGTAAATTATCGACGATAATTATCGGATTATTCGAGCAATGTAATGTTTTCAGTTTTTTCAGCCCACGTAAGTCGAGACGTTTCAGGTCGTTATTGTCGCAATAGATCGAAACAATCCCTATCGGAATATTGGAAAATTCCGTTATGCCATTGTCTTCACAGTGGATTTCCTCTAAATGTGGCACTTTAGCGAAATCAAATGTGGTTAGGAAGTTTCGCGAAAAATCCAAATACAGGAGTGAGTTTGGTAAATCGGGTAACTCAATTAACAAATTATCACTACATATAAGTTTATTTATGCCATTCGGAACGTTGACAATGCTCGTTAGATTACCTTTACCGAAAGTTATCGAGCGAATCACGTCAAACTTCATAGTTTTTATAACGGATAAGTCGAGACTACCACTTAGCGGAGCGTCGATTTTAAGTTCAACTGTATCCTTTTTTAATCCTTCTAAAATATTGACTAGAGATGCCTGAGCGGTATTATCATCTCGTATTATATCTTCTCGTTGTATCTGGATAATGTCCATATACAGTAGATTAATATTTTAAACATATGGAAGGTCGGTAATTGTAGATTTATAGTGGCGTATTTTAGATAGAATATACTCTTGTTCCTTTCGCATTTTCTCAGCTTCCTCATATGGCGTCAATTTGCGTTTCCTACATAAATACAATGTGATACCTACCACGCTAAATAATAAAATGAAACCGATAGAATTGTATAGCCACCCGTAAAGGACATCCTTTGTCTCATGACATTTGTGTAGCGTGTTGTATAAATAATTCTGGACGTTAGGTTCGATCAATCTTGGAATATCCATACTATAATGTATTCAATTAGAATAATATTTCTATATTTATAGAATATAGGTATGAGTAAAAAAGTAGATCCAAAAAAGCAGAAAGAGATAGATAGGATAATTACATTGCGAAATACTGAGATTCGTAACGTACTAAAGGGAAATCCGGGGATAATGGCGAATAAAAGGGGTCCGCTTGATGTAAAGAGCACATTCATGAAAACTGTGATTGCTTTTATACCTCTTCTATTTGTTGGTGCTATTTACATAGTACATGGCGTTTTAAAACTTGGTAATACAACAGATACCACGTTACAATATTCGTATAGATTGTTTTTATTCTCTCTTCTTTATGGGGTGATAGTCGTGTTACTACATGCGCAGCTACTAAGTATGTCATTGAGCAATCAAAATGTGAGTAGATTATCAACCGCTCTAAGTAGTCTGATGCCAGTTATGGTGACACTCTTATTGCTGCGCACATATCCAGAATTGACTTCTCCGATTGATAATACACTTGGTTACTGGATGACCAAAGGCGGCGGAACAAATCCTATGACGCATTTTCAAAGCACGATTTTCCCAGAAAGTACCTTAAAGCAGTTTGGCGAAGATGTTAAAATTTCATTTGATTGGCTATTGACGACATTCGATATGAATAATATAGAATCTATCCTAGATAAATTAAAATCCAAGGCGGACATAAGCACGCTCTCTTCACAAACTGGAATTGTTCCGGATTTCTATGTGAATCTTGATAAAGGCACCCCCGAATATGATTCGTTCAAGGAGCGATTGATAGGTCTTATAAAAGCTAAACATTCTGTTGGTCATATGATAGTTACCGTAATTGCTTGCGCTGCGGGGCTTGCCATGTCTCTTGGAATTTCAATGAGCGCTAAATAAGTAAAACCGCCAAATAGGAGAAGATAGCAAGTATTATAGCGACCACCCAAATTGGTATGACAGTTTTGTGTTTATATCCAACCCCAAACTGTCTGAATCCACCTTCTTTCGTATACATGAGCATAGGTTTATAAACATGAATGACCGCAAATAATGCTAAGAAAATCATGATTGCTAAGTTCACTCGGTTTAGTCGTATAAATTTCTTAGTAATAAACATCCGTTCTATAAAATTACGTATTATAATATAATTTTATACTTTTTCACTAAACGTCGCCGAATTCGGTTTCATCTTCGCGATGATCGCCATAGAAATCGCCGTCCATGTAATCCTCACCGAATTGTTCGATTCCGTACTCTTCTTCCTCCTCCTCTTCATCTTCATCTTCTTCTTCCTCGTATTCTTCTTCGCCTAGTTCTCCCTCTTCACCCATTTCAGCGCGTTCGCGTTCGAACATTTGTTTGTCGTATTGGAAAAGTCCCTTCTGCATGCCAACATTCCACCTGCCCATCTTGTATTTCTTGAACTGGTCCTCTATGGCACGCTCGTCTTTGCTCATTTCTCCTAAATACTGGACGATCTTTTGCTTCTCGACGTTCTTCGCCTTACGTATGCGTTTGGATATTTCGTCATAGGATATGGCCAATTCTTTGTTCTCCATTTCCATGTGGAAGAATGACATCAATAATTTTGCGGTTCGCGCTTTCAGTTCCGCTTCGTTGCCTAAACGGATATCTACCTCTTTCATGGTATCGTCGTCATCGTCATCTTGATCCAAACCGGTGACTAAATCGGATTCGTCCTCTCTCATTTTCGCGCGGCGCTGCGCTTTATTGTTCTCGACTTCCATAGTCAGTAGTGAATCATTGCTGGCGCATACGATATATTCATATATAGCAGAATACCACAAATATACATACATCATATTGATCGACGCACTATCAAACAACGAATAGTATGTAATATCGCCTTTCACTAATGGTTTATAGATTGGCAATTCCTTGGTCAGTAAATATATATCGGCAGCACGCGAGTCTACCTCTTTCAGTAAGTCCGACATGACAGCATCGCCAGAGTATTCCTTTATACCGAACCAAGTCCTTTCAATCATCTTCTTCAAGTCCGAGTAGTGCGGTTTCGCGAAATCCCAGCTAACCGGTAAATTGCGGAATGATGCTCCATTGGCGATCATGGTGGGAAAAGCCTTCGTCATGAAATATACGGAATTTCGTATATAATCAATCGAGCCAGACGTGGTCAAGAATTTCTGTAGGTCGGCATATTTCCGATCAGAGAGATTTCCATAATCATTCATGAATTCCAGAATGCGATTCAACATGGTTTGGTTGGATGTATCGAGATAGTTCTTGAAGTTTGTTAGTGCCGGTCGCTCTTCGGCAACCATGACTTTCGGGTCATAAGAAGTCATTACCTCGCGAAGATGGTAGCGCATCTTTTCTTCAACTGCAGGCGAATCGTTCGCGTCGAATTTGTCAAGTATATCAAACATTACGTCCACTTGTGTAAAAGCAGCCGATTTCGACAATATGACCTTGTTTTTCCTCCTTACCAGAGACATCAAGTGCTCGAAATCTGCCATTGTCTTGCGCTTACCATTTTTCTTCAACCATTCGATTTGCTCGCTTAGCGTAACGTTTGCTGGAAATCCAACCGGTTTCTCTGGACTGACTGATAGATATTCCTCGGGAATAGGCTGATCATTTGCGAAGTTACAGTAATATATATAAACTGCATATATGTCATTTTCCATTATGGCTTCCGATACAACTGGGCGTATTGCCGCCGTCGACTCATTGTGAAATAAGGTCGATGCTTTACCATACTTCGCGGCTTCCAAACTGAACTCACTTAACGCTTTCGACACGGAATCATACTGTTTAATTAGAACGTCGATACTCGCAAAATAATCAATTGGTTTCATAATCGGCGAATCATTACAGCATGCGTTCTCGAGATATGGTTCCTTACTGGATGTTTTGAGAAGCTGATCTTTCTTTTGTACTATCTTATTAATTAATTCAATCATACCATACGCATATCTAACACATTTACTATGTATAAGCGCTAGGTTCTCCCTTTGACCTTTATGTCCCGACCTCATCATCTCTAATAGATCACGTTCAAAATCCTTGGAAACAGTCTGGATAGGCCCTGTCGTGAATGATACGACCGGTGGCAGGAATGATAACCATTTAGATACACTATGTTCTTCTGGGATGACCTCCGTCCCACGTTGTGCGCGCTTTTTATTATACATGTCCGTAATGTCAGGTCGGTCCAGTTCTTTCAGCGTTTCTACTATCTTTGAAACATATGCGTCGAGATTGAGTTTCTCTATCGAATTCCAGGGCGCCGTGCTGCTCTTCATTTTATTGAGAACGCATGCGATATAATTGATGCCGGTTTTATCCTCTATTCCGCCATCTAGCGGATATCCACTGAACGACCGAAAGCATCCAGGGAACGTTTTCTTAATACGGAATGCCGGAATCGCGGTTTGTATGGATATCAATAGAGCGCACGATAAATACCAGAACATGAGACGGTCGCTGTGAATATCAAACGCAATCGGATAGACACCCTTCTTCTTGAACATAAGTTCGGACCTTTCTTCATATTTGGCTTTCGCGGTTGCGTTCGTGTTCTTATCCAGGAGTTCAAGAGTCGTTCGCATAACGAAATCCTGAACAGCGAGTGTATCGATTCCAATGTTCTCGCAAATGGCATCCAATACGTTATAAATAATTTCGTTTTTCTTGTTCTCGAATATGGGTTTCTGTTTTACAGCAAACATATCACCGAGTTTCGTTCCCAGTTCCTTTTCCACTACGGCGTGTGTAATAACGCGGAATCCCTGTTCATTGAATCCCTCCTCCGATATAAAATCGATCTTGCGTAGGATGCGTCCGCTATGTTTGTCGACTATAGAGTCGCCGTCATCACTGAGAACGCCCTGCTTGGCACATATTTCATCCAGTTTTTTGGCATAATCTGTATCCAAGACAAATGCGCGAGCAAGTTCGCTGAGACACGTCGGCATCAATTTCGCATTGGTTTCTTTACAATATTGCCAGAACTGGTTTTCGCCCAAATCCTCCAGTGGTTCGCGACAGAACATTTCGGAGAACTTCAGCGTATCACTCTGTTTCTTGATGAAATCATCTTGCGCCAATATCAAATCAAGCAATTGTAGGTGCGGTGAAACAACCGTATCCTCAATAACCGCGGTGTTTCCTAGAGCATATGCGAAGTTATTGAAACGATTGGCTTTAATGGATTTCAACATCATGTCACGCGAAACGCGCTTGAAATCTGACGTAAGCACCTGTTTGATGGTTTTATCCAATTGTTCGATTGATGTTTCCACGCGCTTCTCGAATTCCTTTACTAGTCTCGCTTTATTGAGATCATTCATTCTAGCGATCATTGTTTTATCGGATTCGCAAACCATATTGCTCTCATTTTTGATACAATCCGAACGTATATTACAGAACAACGTGTTTGTATCGACCAATAGGTCAGCCGTCATTGCGCTGTCGCGAACCCAGTGATCTTTGACTCTATGGAAATATCCATCTGGATCGAGAACGGCATATTCGCCCTCGCTCACTGGTTTTTTACCGGCGACCAATATGCGCGCCATTTCTTGTGCGTAATTCGGCTCCACGCTGTGTTTTTGAATCAGGGCATCTACCAGGAACTCCATAAAGTCTTTGGGTTCCATCGCCTTCTTCTCCTTCGGATACTGTCCCATAATGTGGTATGGCGTATCGTCCATTTCCTTATCATAAAACACCTCGTCTTTTCCGTTATCTAACTGTAATTCTCGCATGCTGGCATATCGCTTTGCTAGGTATCGGCGAACGCAGTCCTTCGGCTTTATCTTCTCGGTCGCACTTATATCATCGATTTTCGCCGGTTCAAACATAGCTAGAAGATCAGCTGGATTCGTCAGTGTTTTCAGCGAAAGGGTTATAATTATATCGGATAGAAGCCGACCGCTGTCTTTCTCGATAACGTCGTTTAGAACCTCAGTAGTTCTATCGGCAGTGTAATCGCGCTTGTATCCATCCTTGAACATATTGAGAAATGTAGGTCGGTCTTTGTGTTCGTCAGTATTATTCAGAATATACGCGATTTGATTGATAGGTTCGCTCGTTTCGAATTTCATTTCGCGCATAGTCTTGAATCGATGCGACATCTCCTCATATTTTTTGTGGTATTCTTTGATCTGATCATTCATAAACATCTTGATAACATTGTAATGCTTGAGCGAGACATCATCTGAATATATCCCAAATGGCTCGAGCTCACTAACAACGGATAACAGAGACATTTTGTTGCGAATGTTTTTACCCATTATTTTTATAAGTCCGCTTGTGTCAGGTATGACCGTATTCAGAAATTTCGAAATTTTATCGGGTTCGTTCTCTAATGGCTCGTCCAGCTGGAATTCGCGAATGGTCGAAAAATCATATTCGATTTCTTTGGATAAGTCATCTACAATATACGTATTCACGCGCGTTTTCTTTTTCAATAATCTGAATAAAGATACGTAATTATGATGTAATCCAACACGAGTCGCAATATCAGTGCTGGGTCTATCTATCTTCGAGAACTTGACGACGGGCTGTGGCATAACCATGACGGACTTTACAGTCATTTTATCGTTTGGCGTCATCGGACTTCGCATAAAAACCGTCTTGCCCGACTTTAATAAGTGGGTGTCCTTCTTAGTTAGCCCCAGATTGTAACGCTGTATCACGAACCTACAACGCTTTGCGTTAGAAACTGTGCTATAAAACTCGCCCAGGTTATCGACAATCGCATCTATATCGGCAAGTATTTCCTGTTGGTTTGTTAGTAGAGTATCGTCACTCTTCGGTTTAAATGGAACAGTTTGACTGGAATAATGCGCGGCGTATTTGAGAGACCCATTCATGTATTGTTTATATAGTTCATTCTGAGCAAGTATATCGTTTCTGGTATCAGCCTTGATTACATCCTCATATTCATCGGGGGTGTCTATATAAACTCGGCGCGTTTGAGCGACGATGGGAATGATCCAACGAAGATTCTCTTTCAGACCCTTTATTTTTTCTATAATTGGTTTCTGTTCCAGACCGTCTTTGGAGAACCCAGTGACATTCAAATTATCATCAAAATTAGAGAAATCATGGCGCAACTGTTTGAATCGTCCAATCAAGTTGTGTATATTGTCCATCACTAACTTGGTTCTCTGGTTATTAGGTATATTCGAAAGAAGTTCATCCATCATATCATTCACTTGTAGCTCGATGCCATATCTACGTTCGCTTTCCGGAACTTCAACCACTTGTGTAATCTCGTCCAATTCTTCCCCGAAAACGATATCATTTGCGCCAATATAGAGGTTTCGGAGAACATCGCGCACCTCGTCGTCCGCCACTGCGTCCTCGGGAACATTGATTACGAAATCGCCGGACTCGGAAGTCTCGACCGATGCCTTCTGACGGTCTTCTTCATCCGCCGTTAAATCGGCAACTACTACCATTTTCTTAGGAAGAACCGGCTTCTGACGGATGACAAATTTTTCAATAGGTATATTCGCAGGTAAGCCTTTGTATTCAAAATCAAAATAAATCACACGCCTATCCGGGTATGTCGTAACCTCTATCATATCCTCCTCCAAATTAGTAATTTCGCCGGTAATAATAGCGGGAACATCACCGCCTATGTGAATGTCAATCCATTTGTGTGGCAATAATCCATTTTGGCGCGCATATCCTTCATCCTCACTGCGGTCAAGCAGCGATATGGCTAGTATAGATTCGTCCGCCAAACTGCCATCTTCGCGAATATTCAGCATTATTTTATTTAAATTCGCGACATTCTGAATAATGATTTTAGTTTCATCAATATAGACTATATAATGTGTTTGTTCATGAAGTACCAAATTTGTCGGCGATTCGATACCTATAATATCACCTAATTTCAAATTTAGTTGAGAATCGTCCATTATATACTAATGCGCTATTATTTATCTCGTTATAAACACAAAACACAAACATGCGAAAAATTGATTGTAAACAACATAAACATAAAAAGACAACACTTATAGCACCCCCTACTAAACCAGAAAATGTTCACCATTAACGCCAACGCCGCCACCAACAACCTGAAGGTTGAGTTGAAGGAGTATTCGACTCAGAGCAACTCATACCAGATCCTAAATTATAATCCGGAGTTCGTTTGCGACAACGATACCGCGACCGGTGCCTACCGCTCCGTCGTCCTCGATAGCGAGACCAAGGCGGTGCTTTGTGTGGCGCCGCCTAAATCAGTGACCTTCGATCACTTCAGGGAGTGCGGTTCTGTCCCTGAGATTAACGGCGTGCTCGACTGCTTGCACGAGAAGCCTGGAATGGGATGGCTACAGGACTCGCACGTAAGCAGTCTAGTGATTACCGAGATGATCGAGGGGACCATGGTCAACCTCTTCTATGACGAGCGCGCCAAGACTTGGGAAATCGCGTCGAAGGGCGCCATCGGCGGGAATTACTGGTATTTCAGGACCAGTTATGAGAATGTCGGGCACGACGCGCAGCAGCTGACGTTCCGCGACATGTTCCTGGATGCCCTCCAGGCTCCCCGTGGAATTCCACTGAACGACGTCGCCCTGCTAAACGAAATGCCGAAGACGTTCATGTATAGCTTCGTGCTCCAACACCCCGACAACCACATTGTTCTGCCGATCGCCCGTCCGACCCTATACTTGGTTGCCGCGTATCAGGTCGAGAGCGTAAATAGCGAGACCGGCGACACTCGCATTCGCACGGTGCCGCTCAGCGAGATTTGGTTGTATAGTTTCAACATGAGCGTAAACAACGTCATCATGTTTCCCAGAGAAGTTCCGGCGTCTGAGTTGAAGTATGATATGCTGATGGGAAACGCGCACATATTCGAAGTCGGATACATGCTCTCTGATAAGACCAGTGGGCTTCGCACGGCTATCCAAAATCCGGCATACAAGGAGGTGAAGGAACTGCGCGGGAATCACCCGAATCTCCAATACCAGTATTTCGCATTGTTCCAGGCGGGAAAGATTCGCGAGTTCTTGGAGTATTTCCCGGCGTATAACAATCTGTTCTACAAGTTCCACGTTCAGTCGATGAACTTTATCCAGGAAGTCCACGACGCGTATGTCACGTATTATATTAAAAAGAGGGGCAAGCAGGTAAGGATTAACAAGAGCATATTCAGCCACATCTTCAAGCTACACCATGAGGTCTATCTTCCGTCGATCGAAACGGGTGAGCCCACGATCGTTACTCGCAAGGTCGTGTCGGAGTATTTCAACGCAATGGAGCCCAAGGAGAAGTTGTATCACGTGAACTATAAGATGAGGGAGCCGATCGCGGTTACCGAGAATGCGTAAATAATAACTAATAACCAATAAAAATCAAAAAACCAATAACCAATAAAAATCAAAAAACCAATAAAAAATTTGTATATAGATACAAATTTTTTTATGCAGTCAAATCATTATACGCTTTCGACAACCGACACAGATTCTGTATATATGATAGCGAATGCGACTTATTTGCATCGCTCATTCCACGGATCGGACTTCTCAGCGAATCAACTGCTGCTAAAATGTCACGTGAGTTCGGCAGACTCGAAACGTCATTCGAATAATCCTTGTTTATGAAAAACTCTAAATCACCCGCGTCAATGATAGCGGCATATGGTAGATATACATAGGAATACCAAATCTTGACAATAAGCGTAGGATTTAGTTTTTTCGTGTATTCTAATGAAGTCCTAGATGCTTTAATGTCGACGTTATCCGGAAAAACCGAGATAATATCATCGATAAACTCGAACAAGTGAGTGTTAAATGCGCGCAATACTACTGTTTTGTCAGCCATTTTGTCTATAATATAATTTATTTATACTTTAAGTAGTTTTCAGAATCCAGTATTCATTTGTTTATATTGATATAGTGGCGCCGAATTCTGTTGTGGAACGTCGGCATTGCGTTGTTCTTGTATCTTACCAATTGTCATGTCACCATCGATCTTATCCGGTCTATATGTATCTACTGGAGTATTGATTGCCATTATTGGTTGGCTAGCCGGGACATAATTATACATCTGACGTCGCCCGCCCTGTCCTTTCGCGCTAAGCTCTTCTGGCGTCATATTATAATATGTAAAATGTTCGGATACGACATTAGAACTAGAACCGCCGATAGAATATCCTAAAGGCTCCCCATTTCCGAAATTGGCGCTGGCGAGTTTCTCTTTCATAACCGGCTCGAAATGTCGAATAATATCGCTTCCCATAACCATCTTGTATTTCTGATTAACTAACAATAAAACTGGGACCGACTGAATATTTGGCGGCAATATCGCTTGCTGGCCATTTTCTAAATAAACTACCACTTGATTTGTGTTTGGGTTGCGCTTACGTTTATCAATACAGATACAGCTGAGTGAATCCGTTAGACCACCTTTTGCTAAAAATTCAATGACTTTCTTACTATGCTTACAATAGTTCGAATAATACAATATGTCCATTGACTTATAGTTTGAAAAAATAAAAAATATAAGTAAAATAAACCAATCCTTTATAGCGAATGGACGCACATAGTGTATAGTAACCTCGTCTGAACATACCCAATGGCATAAATAATAGCTATCATTATCGACTGAACATAAAATCCAGAGGATTGGCGTTTAGTTAAACTGAGGCTAATGGTAGAGACAATCACGAGAATAAGAAAGATGAAGCTCGCCACCGACATGTAATAAAAGAGATCGCAATACTGCTTGGGTAAGGGTCCGAATAGTTGATCGTTAAGGCTGGACATTGTTATATAAAATACCAGAAGATTTTTACATATCATCGAAAAGAACGTAGAAATAAATTGTGCCTAAATGTTATAGAGCAATAATGGAGGAATCCGTCATATGGGAAATCATCGATAAATACTTCAAAGAGAATCCGGAAAGTTTAGTTAGTCATCACATTGATTCCTACAATGACTTTTTCAAGAACGGAATTTTTCAGATATTCAAAGAGAAGAATCCGGTGCGCATCAGTTCCAATTATGATGATAGGATCGGCGACTATAGGAATCAATGTCTTATGTATTTCGGTGGCAAGAACGGCGACAAGCTCTATTTTGGTAAGCCGGTTATTTACGATGATAAGGATAATTCGCATTATATGTTCCCGAATGAGGCGCGACTTCGCAACATGACGTATGGTATGACAATTCATTATGATATTGATGTTGAGTATATCGATGTTCTAGAAGAAGGAGAACAACCGTATATCGTCGGTGAAGCTGGTCAGGTTCTCGATGAGGAGACCGAAAAGCGCGAGGATTATGAAACAAAGACGGATTTCGAGAACTTCAAGGAAAAGGGCGCCTTAGTCGGTGGTGCTAATCCCACTTTGAAGATTAAAGCTCCGCCAAAACGTAAGAAGAACTCACGCAAGCAGTTCGCGGTTACGCCGGCAATGGCAGCGGCTATGCGCGAGGCTACGGAAAAGACAATGGTTGAACCGAACATCCAGAGACGTATAATACCCATTAAAAACGTATATCTTGGCAAGTTCCCGATCATGGTCCAGTCCGATTTCTGTATATTGAAAGGGCTTTCGCCCGAGGTGAGGCACACGATGGGTGAGTGTCGTCGTGACTTGGGAGGTTATTTTATTATACAGGGCAAGGAAAAGACCATTGTTTGCCAGGAAAAGTTCGCTGATAATATGATGTATATACGCAAATACGACGATAATGGCGCGAACTCTCCGGAGTACCTGTTCTCTTGCGAGATGCGTAGCGTTTCCGAAAATGTATCGAAACCGATCCGAACGCTCTCTGTTAAAATCGTCGCGCCGACTGCTTCCTATACCAATAAGAATATTGTTGTGAATATCCCAAATGTCCGCAAGCCGGTTCCTCTATTCATCGTATTCCGTGCGCTCGGCGTTGTTACCGATAAGGCGATCGTGGAAATGTGCCTGTTGGACTTGGAAAAATACGAGCATATGACTGATATTTTCGTTCCGTCTGTTCATGATGCGGGCGCCATCATGACTCAGCGTCAGGCAGTTGAATACATCGCGTTACTCACAAAGGGTAAGCGCGTTGAACACACACTGGAAATTCTCGCCGATTATTTTTTGCCTCACATTGGCGAGACCAATTTCATCGAAAAGGCATATTTCCTCGGACACATGGTGTTCCGATTGCTTTCCGCCTACACTGGTCTAGAACAGCCGACGGATAGGGATAACTTCAAATATAAGCGCATTGAGTTGGTAGGTTCTCTGTTGCGAGACCTATTCCGCGAATACTATAGCGACCAGCAGAAATTCATTCAAGTCGAATATGACAAGCGCCTCACGCTGAATCGTAGTTTGTATGCGAGTGACTTACATTTCCTGGTTCAGACATACCAAAGCGAACTATTCAAGGAGCGCGTCTTGGAAGCGGGATTCGCGAAAGCCTTCAAGGGAAATTGGGGTGCGCGCCCGAACACAAAGCGGATTGGAGTCGTCCAGGACTTGAATCGTCTATCGTTCAATAGCTATTTGAGCCATCTGCGTAAGACCAATTTACCTATGGACTCCGGCGCGAAGTTGGTTGGACCTCGTGTTCTCCACGGTTCCCAGTGGGGGTATATAGATCCTATCGATACGCCCGATGGCGGGAATATCGGACTACACAAATCGCTGGCTGTATCGACACACGTAACTCGCGACACGAAAGGTATGCGCGACCAGCTCATCTCTTGGTTGCGCGAGAAGATGTCCTTGAAATTCGTCGAAGAATGCACGCCGAGACTTCTATCGACGCTAACTAAGGTATTTGTCAATGGATTCTGGGCAGGTTCTCTGGTTGAGCCGCTGGAGTGTGTCCGCAAATTCAGATTATATAGGCGCAATTCGCTGATTCCCATTCATACGAGTATTACATTCGAAATTAAAACAAACACTATTTATATTTACAGCGACGGCGGGCGTCTCATTCGACCTATTTTCTATAAAGATGATCTCACCAAAAAGTTGTCGTGCGAGAACCCCGATATAGTAAAAACACTAAAAGCCGGCGAATATACATGGCACGATCTAACTACAGGATTCAACGCAAAACGCAAGGGTTCTATGACAAACGACGCGAAAGTGTTCGAACTATTCGAACTATATGAGGGTATCCAATCGGAAACGAACCCGGCCAAATTGGACAGGTTCTTGAGCAAAAAGGCAATCATCGACTATATTGACAGCAGTGAGAGCGAAGATGCCTTGATTTCGATGAATCAAGAAGAATATCCGAAAAAGAATTACACGCACATGGAGATTCACGAATCGCTCATATTCGGATCTATGTGTAATCTTATTAATTTCCCCGAGAACAACCCACCGACGCGCAACTCGTTCTCTTGCGGACAGAGCAAACAGGCGTGCTCGATGTATCACACCAATCACCGCGTGCGCATGGACAAGACAGCGGTCGTCCTGAACAACGGACAGATTCCTCTAGTGAAGTCGCGATATATGGAATACATCAATGGCGAGGAAATGCCCTATGGCGAGAACGCGATTGTGGCAATTATGTGCTATAGTGGATATAATATGGAGGATTCGATTTTAATCAATGAGGGTTCTCTGAAGCGCGGTCTATTCAATACAACTTATTACACCACATACGAGACGCATGAGGAGATAAATAAATCGGGCGACGAGACCAGCGAGACCAAATTCGCAAATATAGAGCAAACTCCAGGAATCGTAGGAACTAAACCCGGATATGATTATAGCAAACTCGATGATTATGGCCTGATTCGCGAAGGAACGGAGGTTGATGACAAGAGTGTTTTGATTGGAGTGGCAACAACACAGGCAGGAAAAATTAGCGACGCGTCGAAAACGCCGAAGAAAGGGCAGCTCGGCATCGTCGATAAGACATTCATAACGGAAGGCGAAGAGGGTGAGCGAATTGCCAAGGTGCGCATTCGTGAGATCCGCATACCGAATCAGGGCGACAAACTGGCGTCGCGTGCTGGTCAAAAAGGAACTGTCGGTATCGTGGTGCCCGAGTGCGATATGCCATTCACGAGTAATGGACTGAGGCCGGATATGGTCATCAATCCACACGCGATTCCGTCGCGCATGACTATCGGACAACTGATTGAGTGCGTTATGGGTAAGGCATGCGCTATGATGGGCGGATTCGGCGACTGCACAGCATTCGTGAATAAGGGTTCCAAGGTCGGTGTATTCGGCGAGGCTCTCGTCAATGTCGGGTTCCACTCGAGCGGCAATGATATTCTATATAACGGTATGACGGGAGAACAATTGGAGAGCGAGATATTCATTGGACCGACATATTATATGCGCCTGAAACACATGGTGAAAGACAAGATCAATTACCGCGCGCTCGGACCGAGAACGGCACTCACGAAGCAGCCGGTGAGTGGTCGCGCGAATGATGGAGGTCTCCGCATCGGAGAGATGGAACGCGATTCCGTTGCCTCGCACGGGATTGTGAATTTCCTGACGGAATCGATGATGGAGCGTGGAGACAAATATAAGGTTGCCGTTTGTAACACGACAGGTCTGCTTGCGATATATAATCCAGCGAAGAACTTGTTCCTGAGTCCGATGGCGGACGGACCAATCAAATTCGTTGGGTCACTCGACGGAAAGGATATGAATATCGAGAACGTATCCAAATATGGTCGCAGTTTCAGTGTTGTTTCGGTGCCATATTCTTTCAAATTATTAATACAAGAACTACAGGCGATCAATGTCCAGATGCGTATCATAACCGCGGACAATATCGACCAGATTGAGAGCATGTCATTCTCGCGCAATCTGGAGAACCTAACAGGCACTATGGCGGCGAACGTTCTGAAACATTCGATTCAAATAAAACTGGACAAGAAGCAGGGCGCATCACCGGAGGCTATTGAACCTAGCAGCCCCGATTTTGCGACACCGGACTATTCGACTCCCGCTCCAACGCCGGAGCCTTCGCCTATATATGAACCAGAAGCTCCGTCACCCACTGGATATCCTCCATCTTCATATGACGTTGGAACGACAGTTCAATATAAAGTCGATGGTCAAAACTGGACTATATCGAATACGAGTGATACGTTAATAACAATACAAAACGAAAAGGGTGAATCTAAAATGGTAAATAGAACTGACTTGAACGCGCCACCATCACCCAGATTTGAACCGGCATCGCCCTCACCTTCAACTGTATTTGAACAAACATTGCCTTTACCTGTAACATCGCAGCCTATAACGGAGACAGTGCCTCCTCTGCCAATGTCTTCGCCGGGATACCCTCTATCTTCTTATGACGTTGGAACGGCTGTCCAATATAAAGGCGACGGTCTAATTTACACAATTGTAAAGGTTAGCGACACCCTATTGACGATACAAAATGATAAAGGCGAATCCAAGTTGGCAGATAGGACGGAACTCTATGAACCGCCATCGCAGCAAGCTCCCACGATAGTTGGCGGCGGCACGGCAGGCGCTACAAATCTATACTTTGCGCCGTCGATCATGATAAATGGAGGGGATGCTATGAAATCAGTTACTGCAGGCGCTGTGTCGATTGATTCTGGCAATTCTACATCGGCGTCTGAGCAGGTGACTGAGTCAGTGCCAGAATCTGAACCATTATCTGGCGGCGCAATCGATTTCAGTCGATTAGTAATCAAAAAACAAGGCGCATAAAATTGAAGTAATAAAAACAAGCATAAAAGTAATAATATACAAGCATATATTATTACAATGTCCAATTCAAACCGCATCCTACGTATTTATAAGTCTCGCAAGACCATCTTGGAGATTCTCGAGAAACACCAGGGATATGATACGTCCGACTATTCCGAGTTTAGCATTAACGAGATCGATACGATGTATAGCAATAGCCAGCTCGATATGCTGGTAACAAATGAGAATAACACCAAAACCTATATCAAATATTTCCTGGATTCGAAGCAGATTCGCCCGCAGAATTTAGACGACATTATCGAGGACCTGTTTCTGGTAGAGAACATTTTGACGAAGAATGACACATTAATGATAATTACCGAGGACGAACCGAACGACACGATTGTTGCCAGGATGAGGTATCTGTATGATAAGGACGGGATTTTCGTGGTGATTCATAATATTAGTCGCCTCCAGTTCAACGTTCTGAACCATGCGCTGGTGCCTTCGATGCGTATTTTGAGTGCCGACGAACAGGCGGAAATGATGAAGAAGTTCAATATGAAGGATATCTCGCAGTTTCCCGAGATCGGGCGTTTCGACCCACAGGCTCTAGCGATGTCGATGCGTCCGGGACAGGTTGGGATGTTTGAGCGTGATAGTATCACGGCGCTGAAGACGGAATATTACCGTGTTTGCGTATAGAAATTATGTGGGAAGAATGTATAGGTAATGGCGCAATTCAAGGAATATGTTAAAAATGATTTTTTGTATTCGAAATACAACGACGCGATTAATGAAACAACATGTAATGGTGAAGAATATATAGGCCCCACCAATACTATCAAAAAAGAACTAGGCAATGCGCTTTGCCTTAATAAAAATTTGGCTGATGAAATTATTAACAAAACGCAGAGTCACCCGGGCACATATCAGCGATATGTAGATGCTCAGGGGTTCTCCGACACGTCGATGTTGAACATATTCAATTTAGGGATCGGTATTATCGGCGCCGCCTTGTTTATACGCAAGACATACAAATGAACTATTTTTCTCATTTTAGATTATACAAAATGAAAAAACTTATTATTATATCTATTATTCTAATTGTATTTATTTTATTGTTTGGAATGCTCTCTAGCTCTAAACAACTTGAAGGAATGACGGTGAAAAGTGAATTGAATAAAGGAAGTCCATTAGGAAGCGACGGTTTAACCTTTGGCGAATACTCAGTCGTGCTAGTGAATGGTGTTCTAACGATTGCGAAGAACAGTGTCGGCCCTATATGGGAGTCGAATAAATCGAATAACTCATGGAAAGGCGATAAGTTAATACTTGAGAGCAATTCATTAAAATTGGGAGATGCTGGCATCGCAAGTGGTTTGACTGACGCGGATACGCTTGCGCTACTTTACGGCGATTTAGTTATTAAAAACAAGAAAGGCGAAGTTATTTGGAGCTTGCTTGCCGATGAAATACAAACGACGAATGCGATGGTTGAAGATTACCTTAAAATAGAATCTCTTATAGATAAGTCGCGTAAATTAGACGAGCTGAAGGACAAACTAACAAATTATGAAAAATATATTAATAATTTGAGTATCACAGATGAGTCCGACTTAAACAACTATAAGGAATTGGCTGAAATCCGCAGACAAATGGATTTCGAGATTTCTCAGCTCAATGGCAAGAATGGGTCTAAATTGGCAATCAGCACAAACACTCTACAGTCTGCTATGTATCTCAATTTAGGAATTACCGTTCTTGCAGCATCATTGTTCGTATTAATAACGACGAGATAATAATTATATCATTATATTATACTAATAATGACATCATTAACTAATGCAAGTAACAATTTAGGTGTATCCGAATTTATAAATTATAATACTTATGATACAACACCGATTCCGGCTTGTCCTGTCGTTAGTAAATACAAGGGTTTACATTTTTCCAAAGGATGGTTACAAGCCGATACAGCCGAGCAGTGTCATAAAAATTCATTCAAGTTATATGATCAATACAGAAAATGGGAAGATGACCTAATTCAAACTATGGATAAGAAAAATGGGCTCAGGATAAGAACCACCCAATCTGAACCTCCGAATGTAAATGCGTTCAACGGAAAATCGTCATCTGAACATGGAATTTCTAAAAATATTCCTCCGGGTCAATCCGTAGAGTTTTTCGGTTTTTTCGTGCCTCCTACTACGGGATTTTATAAGTTTTCTTTCTCGACCGGCAATGGCGGTAGAATCTGGGCAGGCGATGTAGCATGCCACGAATATATGGAATCAAATCAAACCAGAGAGCATACTCACATGTATGCGAATAAATATTACGCCGTCAGATTCCAAAATTGGAACTCTGGTAGAGATAACCAGTCAGTTCAAATTCAAGTTTCACTCAAAGATGGAAATGTGCCTGAACCAAAATTCGTCTGCCTTATTAACAAAAATGGTAATTATTTCAACCGAAGTTTGCTATATTATGGCTTGGTGAAATCGGAGAGTGCAGGAAAATACTACTGTTATTTTAATGCGCGTTCCAATTATCGTGAAATTAGAAACACAAAGGGGATCGATTCAGTAGAACGATGGTTCACTGTACAATCTGACGCAAATCCGCCTCCGAAAAATGGGCAAAAAGTTGCCAGCGAATGGCTCGATGATTTAAAGCTGGCAGTAAAAACTGACCCGATATATGACGTAAATATAACTAATGGCACTTATAGAGTTCCGCCAGGAAGAGGGCGCTGGGTCAATAAGACTGTTCCAGAAACTGATCCGAATAAACTAAACGAGGATTATCAGGTTGTTATTGGTGAAAAGACAGTAAAGAAAAAAGTTTTGTGGTGGACTACTCGTGTTAAAGAACCGGTATTTGAAACGAGAACGCGACCCAAAAATCCAGTTCCTACAAAGACAATCCGAGTATATGAAGAACCGGGACCATTAAATGTTACTGAAACAGCCAAAAAAATGGGAGATATAAATATAGGACGTGGAAGGTATGATTCTGCTTGGGGCAAGGACCCGGCTCCAGGTCTAGTAAAGCAGACAGTGATTGATTATACAACTTCAATCAAACCCGAGTTAAGAATCAATAAAAGTATTTCAGTCAACGATAAGTGCGAGGTTACAGTAAATTATAACAATATGCCAGATGCGACTGCCGTTCTTTTTACAGGTCAGGGGGATTGTAAAGACAAAAGAATAGTAATAAACAACGACGGAACGGTAACAGTGAATGGAAGTGTTTGGATTAATATAATAGAGACTGTCGTCGCTAAGAAGGTTGATAGGAACAATCTAGTATCAAACCAATTGTGGATCAATCAGAGATTTCCGAATTCTCTAACTATTGGCAACAACTTGAGCACTATAGTATCTAGCGACGGACGTTTTAAATTAGAATTTAAAAGAGGCAATGTGAGATGCTACTACAATGTGAAGGCAATATTAACAGATAGTTCGAATACTAAATACTCCATTATGACTCCAGGCAGCGATTCACCGCAAGCACTATTCCTATATAGACCAAATTACAGCGAGCTCGGGGGAAGGAAATACACAAAGCTACAGAATCCAAATGGAAGTGGAAATAAAATATTAGTAGAGATAAACCCTACTCATCCTACGTTAATTACATCTGGATTTAACCAGGAACATGGTTATCCATTGCTATTTAATCAATACAAAAAAGATACAGGCGATTGTAAGAAAAAGTGCGAAGAATCTAAAAAATGCGGAAATTATATTACTTATGGCAAAGACAAATGCGGACTCGACCAAACCGCGAATGTGAATCCTATGTTTTCCACGACTCCACCACTAGACGGCGAACTCGCTCAAGAAAAAATACCAACTATATATATAAAGAATCAAATAATGAGCGGTTATCAAAGTTTCAAATTAGAGAGTGCTGGCAATTATTCGGATTATGAAATCTCGAAAGAAACATACAAGCAGTCGGCGCCCGTATCGGTCGAACCTGACAAGGCCTCCAAAGTCATTAATGAAAGATACAATTTGTATGATTCTATCATCAAGAAAATTGAACCGAAAAAAGAGGGGTTTAGCGATATTCCACCGAGGTTCTCGAACCGATTACCGAATGCGCCCGAAACTACCGTGGAGGAAGGGCGAATCGAGGATTTACAAACAATTATGTTCCAGCAAAATGTATTGTATTCCGTAAGTTCTATTGCAGCATTATCATTTTTAGCCGGCGCAATTGTTTTAGCACGCAATTAGCATTTTTTCTATCATTATACTATATTAATGTCAGGGTATAATGATATTCAAACAGCGTTAAGAGATATTCAAGGAAGGTTGAATACAGCGGATAATACAACCCGAACAATTTTACAATCCGAAAATCAGCGGCTAATTGATAAGCAAACCGCCATTAACGAAGCTAAGTTTGGTCAGAATCGCATAATTGATTTGAATCGCGATCAAATGAGACGAACTATGGCATATACGAAAGTAGGGATTGTTACAGTTATATCTTTAGGAATCGTTTTAGTGTTCCGTCTGCTAGGTGATCTAATACCGGACTCTGTAATGACCCTAATCTATGTGATCCTGCTTTCTATATGTCTTTTTTATGGAATTTTCGTATATACCGACGTGAATGGTCGCGAGAAGACCAATTATAATCGCTATGATATCCCGGCGCCGGTGACTAACTTGAGCGACGAAGAAAAGGCGAAACAGTTAGCGGCGGCTGTCAAGACTGGCGATTTGCTCGCCGCTAACTCACTAAGCGGCAATACAGTTTGCACTGGACAAGGATGCTGTAGCTACGAGCAGGCGTATAACAGCAGTTCAAATAAGTGCGAAAAATGCTCTGATACAAATAAACCATACTTCGTAAAGGCGAGCAATTCGTGTGATACATGCGAAAGCGATAAGTATTACAATATGAAGACACAGGCGTGCGAAACTACCAAGCCGGTCAGTGACGCGAATGGTTCATACACTCCACGCGAATCTGGTTCCAATATGTATGCGTATTGTCCGGCTGCTACGCCAACTTGGAATTCATCTACAAGTTCATGCACTGCTTGCGACCCTGGAAAAACATGGAAAGTAGTTGATAGTGAATATAAATGCGCTTAGAAAAAATATACATTATTATATCGAATAATAATATATGTCGACTACAGAAATAGATTTAGTAAATGCTCAAAATGAGACATTAAAGGAATTATCCAAGAATATTAACGAATCGTATTCGACCGATGACAGGAAAACAATGTATCAAAACACCATAGTCCGTGGTAATAATTACTATGTCTTTTTATTATTCTGCTTCTATTATGCGTTATGCGCAATCATCGCGTTTGTCCTATACAAGTCAGCCGATTATTCTACCAAAATCAAGATCCTCATTCTATTGGCGTTTCTCATATACCCATTCGTAATTGGCATCATTGAATTAAAAATGTACAATATATTCGCATTTTTGAAGGCGATAGTAACCGGAACCATATATACAAGATCCTCCATTCCATTCCCGAAACCGCCACCTTCACCTTAATCTATTAACCGCACACCGACAACAATAAACTACTCACCTAATTCATCTGGATCGATATCCTGTTCCACAGTCGCAACGTCATTGTCACGTTCGTATCGGATACGCGCCCCAGTCCAAGCATTCACCTTCGTCTTGAAACGTCCCAACTTCTTGTCCAAATACTCATGGACCTCCTTGGCGGTCGGCCCGCCGCGACCATAATTGCTCTGAAACCACGTATTGAAATCGTTGGTAACCTCCGTCTTTGTAATCTGGCCATTCGGGTCCATAACGACCTTATCGCGAATATACTCCGCGATATGATCCTCACGCTCCCTATATTTCATACTCGACTCATCCACAATCTTGCACGGATCCACGCGCCCCTGCTTCTCAAATGCGATCTCTACCAACATCGCCATGAATACCTCGCGCCATTTCGGGAACTGCTCCTTCAACGTATCATTCTTCTTGAACTGATAAGGCTTGTCTGTATCACCCGTTTCCGGCTTATCCGTGAAGAGCGACACGAAATCACATAGCGCGATCCTACGCCAGGTGCCGTGATCCTTACTCTTGACTTTCATGAAATTGTTCGAGCATACAATGATTTTACACTGCGGCACGAACGTAATCGGGTTACAATTCAAGTTCCTTCCCTTAATCGGCTCAACACAACTCGTCAGCTCCTTCATCGCGCCGTCATTGATTGCGTCGTCCTTCGACGGCTCCTGCATAACTGCCATACGGAGCGCCTTGAGCGCAACAATGTCGGGCGACGCGGACCCCTGCTTCTGCCTCGGCTGTGAAATCAGCGTGATCGGGACAACGGCATAATATGTCCCCAAGCACTGCGAGAATAGGTCGGTCAGAACGGACTTACCGTTCTCTCCGGCGCCGATATACATATGCATTTTCTGGTTCAAGTTCACTCCGATGAGAATCGACGCGAAATGCTGCCACATATAATCGCGCAACTGTTTCACAGGGAATAGCTTCTCCATGAAATCCTCGATCTCGGCAATAATAGGCCCGTCTCTCGTTCGGTCGAGTTTCGTATAATTGATATTCGTGCACTTCTCCAAATAATCCTCGGCACGTCCAGGGCGGAACACCTTGTTCTTGAAATCGATCACTCCGTTCTTGAAACACATCAAATACGGATTACTATCTAGCAGATCCAAGAAATTCACCTCGGTATCATAGAACTGCTCACGAGCCTCCTTCAGAATATGATCCTTGTGTGTAGTTTGCGAGAGCTTACCGACGATTTCGCAAACTTTACTGGCCAGGACCTCCCTAACCTTAGTTTGCTCCTCGGTCATCGGCTCACACATTGCCTTCGTGAGTTCATTGTTCTTTTCTTTATACAAATCGCGAAGTTCCTCTGAAATATGCCTGCGCAACGACGTTCCGCATTCATCTTCGACCCAGCGGTGTTTCGAGAATTTATACCATTTGTCCGATTTAAGGCCCGCGCACGCATACTGATCTTTATACATCATATACAAGATCTTCGCGATATCAGTGTCTCCACAACCAATATTACGGTCGTTTTTATTCATGCCGAACAAAGACAAGCTCTTGATCGACTGGTTCAAATGGAAATCGACGCCGCTCTCATGAACACGCTTGAACTCATCCGGCGACGATTCGCGCGCCCAATACATGATCGACCGGTTCGTGAGACCCTGGCTATTATTCGAATCAAAGTTCGACCACTTCTCATATAGATCCGAAATACTGCTGAATTGGAACGTCGGCGACCGGGCACTGAAGGCAATCCAGGCAACAAAGAGACGGCGACTGATGTTACATAGCGCCCAGCCGACGCGCATCCACTTGAGATACGATCCTTCGCCATAGTATTCAATCGGCAAAATCATCACCAGCTCATACGCCTCTCTCAACGCATATTCCGTCGGGTTGAGTTTTTCCAGAAATTCGGCAACGGCATCGTCAATGTCGGATTGGGTTTTCGCCATAAGGATATTTGTTTGATTATTATTATGTCCGGCGATCGTAATTGCACCGCCACCAACTGTCTTTCTTGCGTTGCGCACCGGCTCCGTCGATTTGTGTTTGTCATGAATCGCGATAAACTCGGCGCGGAAGAAGAAATGCGCGTGGTCCAGATAGCGAACCGACAGCTTGGCGAAATCGCGATTCCAGTCGAACTTCTTGATATTGATCTGCTGTTCAATAAACTCGCCGTCCGATAAATCATACTCCATTTCATAGACGCGCGTCAGGACATATTTGTCGCAGTTGGGCTTCTTGGACCCATACAGCTGCCAGTTCACAGACCCCGCGCTGATTCCCCGGTCGAACACGTCCTCCCAAGTATTGGTCAGTGGAAGGTCACCCCACTCCTCCTCGATTTTCGCCATGACTTTCTCACGCAATATGAGCTGCGCCGTTCTGTCCATCTGAATTCCAATAATCATATGGATACCATCCTTTGTGATTTTCTTGTCATCCAGACGATTAACGCTGGGCTTCTCGAATATATAGATCGGAAATGGGGTCTTGTCGGTAAATTGAAATATAGTTTTAATAGCGGCTAAATACAAGGAAATCATCCCGGCAATATGTTTATCCGAATATTGTTTCGTTGTCACATCATAGCTATAGCGAAAATCGAAGTCGCACACAATCGGCCCGCCCGACTCGCGCTGTTTCTCGGTCAGAAACTCGTCATTGCCAGAAACGACGATGTCGCGATAATACAATGACAGGAACGTCATATATTCCTCGTCCGGAATGAAGAACTTTCCTCCAGTAATGCGAGTGTTTGTCGCTAATCGCGGGTCATCTTTACTTATAGAATGTGATCCGATAAAGTCCTGATAATTCTTGTACGATACAACAGCGACTTCGCTGGGCTTCTTGGTTTTGCGCACGACGACTTTGTCCGTCATGTCTATGTGTATATTATAAGAACATTTTAATTGGTTTTTTATTGAATCAATTTTATAAGTTGCTATAAAATAGATTTTACACGATAAATGGTGTTAGAATTGATAGATGCTGCCGCCTACCGTCACAGTGTCGAGCGACGCACTGATTATCGGCGAGAAGAAAATCGTTGCGTTACTATCGGGATTCGCGACGAGAACTTTACCAGCACCGGATGATGTGATGGCATTCGCTCTGGGTCCAGTAGCTCCGGTGCTGCCAGTGGCTCCCGTCGCTCCTGTCGCTCCCGTAGCGCTGGTTGGTCCAGTGAAACCAGTTGCCCCAGTGAAACCAGTGAGCCCTCTCGGACCAGTGGCTCCCGTGACGCCAGTGGCTCCAGTAGCTCCCGTATTTGTGGCTAATCCCGGGATACCGGTTGGCCCAGTCATACCTGTTCTTCCCGTAGCTCCTGTAGCTCCTGTAGCTCCTGTTGCTCCCGTAGCTCCTGTAGCTCCGGTGTTGGTAGCAGAACCGGCAACTCCTGTAGGTCCCGTCCTTCCAGTCGGACCTGTTTCTCCCGTCATACCCCTTGGACCAGTTGGACCAGTGCGACCAGTCACTCCCGTCGCACCAGTATCTCCCGTCATACCCCTGAGACCAGTAGCGCCGCTCGGACCAGTGCGACCAGTCATTCCCGTCGCGCCAGTATCTCCCGTCATGCCCCTGAGACCAGTGGCTCCAGTTGGTCCATCGCGTCCCGTAGGTCCGGTATCACCCGTCATGCCCCTAAGACCAGTGGCTCCAGTGGGTCCATCGCGTCCCGTAGCTCCAGTTTCACCTCTGTCTCCACGTTCTCCAGTCGGACCGGTTCTACCAGTAGGCCCATCGCGCCCCGTAGGTCCAGTGTCTCCTGTCATACCTCTCATACCCGTCGCTCCGGTAACTCCAGTTGCTCCCGTATTCGTAGCTAAACCGGCAATACCAGTTGGACCGGTTTGGCCTCGAACGCCGGTGGGTCCTGTAGGTCCAGTCTCTCCTGTCGCTCCCGTCTCACTGGCTTGTCCTGGGGTTCCCTGAAGACCAGTTGCTCCTCTAGGTCCAGTTGGCCCATCGCGTCCTGTAGCTCCCGTGTTCGTAGCAAGTCCAGAAATACCAGTTGGACCTCTTGGTCCAGTCATACCAGTTGCGCCAGTTTCCGTTGCCGTTCCAGGAGGGCCTTGTAATCCAGTTGGCCCACTCATTCCGGTTGGTCCATCGCGTCCTGTAGCGCCGGTGTCTCCCTTCTCTCCCTGGTCTCCTTTAGGACCCGTTGGGCCAGTTCTGCCAGTAGCCCCATCACGCCCAGTAGGTCCAGTGTCTCCTGTCATGCCTCTCATTCCCGTAGCGCCAGTAGGTCCGTCACGTCCAGTGAATCCAGTGTCTCCGCGGTCTCCCTTCAAACCGGTAGGTCCGGTGCGTCCTGTAGGTCCGTCACGTCCAGTGAATCCAGTGTCTCCGCGGTCGCCCTTCAAACCGGTTGGTCCAGTGCGTCCAGTCGGTCCGTCGCGCCCAGTTACTCCAGTATCTCCGCGATCGCCCTTCAAACCAGTAGGTCCGGTGCGTCCAGTCGGTCCGTCGCTTCCAGTCGCTCCCGTATTTGTTGCGCTTCCGGCAGGTCCGGTGAATCCGGTAGGTCCGGTTCGCCCAGTAGGTCCAATTAACCCAGTAGGTCCAATTGGTCCTGTGCGTCCAGTCGCTCCCGTATTAGTCGCTGATCCAGCTACTCCCGTAGGTCCAGTAGCTCCTGTGCGTCCAGTAGGTCCTGTGTTTCCAGTAGCTCCAGTCGCTCCCACAGCGCCGGTTGCCCCAGTTCGACCAGTCGCGCCGGTAGATCCCGTGCGTCCAGTCGGACCGTCGCGCCCGGTTACTCCAGTATCTCCGCGATCGCCCTTCAAACCGGTTGGCCCAGTGCGTCCAGTTGGCCCGTCGCGCCCAGTAGGTCCAGTATCTCCAGTCCATCCCCTAAATCCAGTTGGTCCGGTTGGTCCTGTGCGTCCAGTAGCTCCCGTATTTGCGGCCTGTCCATCCATTCCCGTCGGACCTCTAGCCCCCGTTGGCCCAGTCCTTCCGGTCGGACCCGTATTTCCAGTTGCTCCCGTATTAGTTGCCTCTCCGGCCACTCCCGTAGGTCCAGTTGTTCCAGTTGCTCCAGTGGGACCCGTTCTACCTGTGCGTCCAGTAGGTCCGGTTGTTCCAGTTCTACCAGTTGGTCCAGTTGAACCAGTGCGACCAGTTGGTCCAGTAGAACCCGTTAAGGATGCAGTTCCAGGAATACCCTGAGGACCAGTCCTTCCAGTTGGTCCAGTAGCTCCTGTATTAGAGGCAGTTCCATTCACTCCGGTTGGTCCCATACGTCCAGTTGGACCTGTCGCTCCCGTATTCGTAGCAATTCCTGCTATTCCCTGCATACCAGTAGGTCCGGTTCGACCAGTCGGTCCTGTAGCTCCCGTATTTGCGGCTGTTCCGGGCGGACCCTGAGGACCAGTTCGCCCAGTTGGACCAGTTCGCCCTGTAGCTCCCGTATTTGTGGCTAAACCGGCAGGTCCCGTAGGTCCGGTGCGTCCAGTTGGTCCAGTGCGTCCAGTTGCTCCCGTGGCGGTAGCCTCTCCAGCGACTCCCTGAAGACCAGTAGGCCCAACGCGTCCAGTGGGTCCCGTCGCTCCCGTATTTGTAGCACTTCCCGCAAATCCCTGAGGTCCAGCAGGTCCAACACGTCCAGTAGGTCCAGTCGCTCCCGTCTCAGTGGCTGTTCCCGCAATACCTTGAGGTCCAGTTGGACCAACACGTCCAGTAGGACCAGTCGCTCCAGTCTCAGTGGCTGTTCCTGCAATACCTTGAAGTCCAGTAGGTCCAACACGTCCAGTAGGACCAGTAGGTCCAATCGATCCGGTCGCTCCCGTGTTTGTAGCATCTCCGGCAAATCCCTGAGGTCCAGTCGGACCAATTGGAGCGGGCGCGAATGACATTGTCCATGTGTTCGACTGATCATTGTTCGTGGTTCCACTTACACTAACTAGTTCATCTAAACCCATAGCAAATCCTAAAACACCAGCATCTTGAATTCGCAGTCTGCCATAATATACCAAATTGGAGTAGGCGTCAGAGAAATATACATACTGACCTGCTGCCCAAGGATAAACATTAGTCATGTAGCCAAGTGACACATTCACTAATCCAGGTGACAAATTTCTCATGGTATCAATTGAACCGACAAATGTTACCGGGGTGAAACCGGCTGCGTTTGGCCCGGTAGCTCCAGTTGAACCAGTCGGCCCGGTCGCGCCAGTTGGTCCATCACCAACTGCTCTCGTTAAGCTCACTTGACCCCTGGCGTTTGGTGTTATAACAGGCTTTAATGTCTGACCTGAAAACAACATTTCGTATGTATTATATAAAACCTTCCGAAAATAAACTGACACTAATTACATATTTCGGCGAATTGACTTGTTAGTGGCGGAGGCAATCCCAAAGAACACGCGTATTCGTAGAACATCGGGTGTATATACAGTCGAACGGAATCGTCATCCAGGCGTTTACATATTTCTACTAAACTAGAGATGCGCCCCTTTGCCCCGGCATAAGACGTCGGTCTAGGTTTTTTACGGGTGGGATATCGTATTAACCATTCCACTTGCATCGCACGAACATTCGTCCATGTATCGCATGTCATTACAGCGATAAATTCCCACGGTCCAATGCCCTTGGTCGCATACGCACCGCCCTTGATTTCGCCATTATGCTGTCGTAATCTGCGATTTAAATTGACAGTGTATCCATTATACGTTTTGCCGGTACCTTTTTGGAGCTGTTTTGATTGGCCTAAAATATAACAATAATACTTCGTTTCTTTGTTTTTCTTGGATCTTTTGGTGGGCGTTGGCGTCTGTATTAATAACTCGTTGGCTAACTCTGTGTCTTGTGTTGGCTCTTGTGTTGTCTCTTGTGTTGTCTCTTGTGGAACTTCGCTCTTACACGTCCTCGAATTATGCCCCATTTGTCTACATTTCGCGCAAGGCATTTAGTATAAAATTGAAATAGAATTAAACATTTATATCCATATTATAAAAGAAGTATAATGAAGTTCTGTGCGAAGTGCGACAACATGTATTACATCGGCATCGATGCCGCAGACAACAACAAGCTCACCTACTATTGTAGAAATTGCGCGCACATCGATATCGCTCTCTCGGAAGAGGGTGTTTGTGTATTGGACACTCACTTCAAGAACAAGGAGCAAAATTCGAAGCATCTCGTGAATAAATATACTAAACTCGATCCGACGCTTCCGCGCGTAAATAACGTAAAATGCCCGAATGCCGCGTGTAAGACAAATGCATCCTCGGAAAAGGCAGAACCCGCCGAAGTAATCTACATGAGGTATGATGACGTAAATTTGAAGTATATCTACATTTGTACCACGTGCGACGAATCGTGGCAATCTAGCAATTAAACAATCAATACATCAATACACTCTTTTTTACTGGATCAAAAAATTGAAACTATTATTTCTCTTTATGAATTTAGAAATAATAACACCGTATAGTACAATGATTAACGACGAGGACATTAGCGATGCCGAGAGTGACGTTGAGGATACTAAGGAAAATAATAAGAAACGGGCGAACTTGTCCGACGACGAGGAGGAGGACGACGATGACGAAGACGACGATGATGTTGACATGTCCGACTTCGAAGATGAAGAGGATGGCGAAACTGAATTTGCGAACGAAGAAGATGATGGTGACAAGAAAATAACATCTGAGATATTGATGAGCGACGATGATGACGGCGATGACGAAGACGATGATTTGGACGAGAATTACCTACAAAAAATCGATTCCGATGTAAGCAAGAATATTATTCAGGAATATCATCCGGAGATATTGTCGCACAACGTCGAGGAGGTGGAAACCGCGTGCACGATCGTCCGCAACGAACATGGCATGATTGTTGATCCGATGCATCGCACGCTCCCGTTTGTTACCAGATACGAAAGGGCCAGAGTCATCGGCGAGAGGGCGAAGCAAATTAATTCCGGGTCGATGCCGTTTATTCCAATCGATGCTACCCTCATCGATGGATACCTGATTGCGCTACAGGAATTCGAACAAAAAAAGATTCCGTTTATTATCCGCCGCCCTCTACCTAGCGGCAACTCCGAATATTGGAGATTGTCCGATCTTGATATAATCTAAATTGTGCTTCGCTATCCCTTTCTGAAATTCTTACCACAATCCAAACACGTAACAAATATAGACTCAGGTTCATCGGCAGAGCGCACTTGTAGCGTGTAGTAGGTGCATCGCCTGGATCGGCAATTCGGTTTCGGGCACGTAAATAGGTCCGTCGACGCCTCTACATTCGCATTATATTTATTTGCATCCACAATACTTTTTTTATTGAGTAGGTCCTTCCACCGTTCCGGATTCATCTCCTGATGGGTCATAAATACCAGTGTTTGCGGCGTAATCTCCTTTGATTTAAGATGAAGCAGTAGTTCCGGATTCTTAAGATTCAGATAAATGGTCCTCAGACGATCAACATAGAGTTGCGCGAAGAGTTTGTTCGTCCACTTTTTGATGATCTTCTTGTGATTTGCCTCCTGTATCGAATAATTAAACACGCCCTTTTCTAGATTGAGCGCAATAATGTCATCTCCAATGAGCGCATTAAGCTTAGTGCGCACGTTACTGCGGAATACGTTGGGATCCGAAAATGACATCGTATAGTTATTGGTATTGAAGTATATAGGGTTCTTTTTATATATTTCAATTTTTATACATAGGCTTCCTCCGTAAGTTCCTCCGAGCAATCCACGTAAGGTTCGGCGGCCTTGTTCTTAATCATCTTCGTCTTTGTCGTGGCTGCCTTGGTTTTTGGCTTTGCCTTTGCCTTCGGCTTTGATTTCTTCTTCTTTTTCTTAGCAACAGAATCATCGGAATCGGACAAAATCTCCTCCTCCTCTTCCTCATCCTCGTCTTCCACTGACTCGCTATCCGAATCTACAACAAAGCCATCCTTTGCGTATCCTGTAGCGGTTATCGGGAGCTCGTCATATTCATCATCGTCGTCTTCTTCGCCCTCAGAGTTTAGGTCCTCGAATCCACCAAACAAATGCTCATAAATGCGATTCCAATCGACCATCGTCAAATCGCCTCCCTGGTTCACCAGCACGCACTTTCCGAAGAATAATGCGCTATCAACTGGCGGCGGGAAATCATACTTGTTTTCTTGGCCAGCTTTTCCGTCGGTTTTACTATATAGCATGATCGTAAATGCGTCGGTTCCAATATTCACATTCCATGTCGTCTGTAGGGAAAATCCGTTCGAACTCTTCAGCTTGATGGCCTTGTAAAGGCCAGATTCCGTTACGTCTCGGCAATTTAATTCCTTTAGTGAACCATTCGTTTCTACAATAACAATTTTGGGCATTCTACAATATCATTTGTATTAATTTTATATCGATTCGTAAATATATTATTCGGATAAAAATACGAAGACATATCTATAAAAATATATATGCTCTATACAATTTTATTTTCGTTGTTAATCATTATCATTTGCCATATTCTATATACGCATTTGCGGGAATATCTGACTCCCCTCAAAACAAAGGATGTATATACATTTCAGAATGAAAAAGTTAGCGAATTGATTGATCTACTCAAAATAAAAAAGGAACCCGTAGATTTTTCGGCTATGGAATGCGAGCTAGCCAATTTAATAGATAACGAAACTGACATAAAAGCAAACTGTGATGTCTATTTAGATGATTCAATTACCGCCTTTTGAATTTTCTTATGAGACTGTCTCGCATAAGAATGTTCCTGATATATATAATCTGGCATTAGCAATTCCGAGTGGGAAGAAATGTTGTATTTGGTTTTCATTCGATCATACGGGTGATCATATGTATTTGTTGGATCTGAATAAAGATAAGAAAATTGTTAAGACTACGCCGGTCGAATCATCATTTGATGTCACTCTCGCGTATGGCACTCTATTGTATGGAGCAATGATTCCCGAGACCAACGCATTTATTATCGAGGATGTTTTCATTTATAAGGGCTCGCCTATGAAGACGCTGAATGTCGGTCAAAAATTATACTATATTCACAACTTCTTAGAACATCACATGCCAACAACTGACGCGGTAACGTTTTCAATGCCAGTTTTCTGGTGCGGTGCAGAGCCAGAATCGGAAATACCGTACGCGGTTCACCATATTCAATATAGATCACTGACCGCAATTGTTCCCTATCTGAATGTGCCCGTGAATAAAAAGCCGATTGTCGATAAGAATGTAACCCCCACATTTGTGAAGCAATCTACAGTTCGCCCCGATTTTACCAAAGCTCAATACAAGTGCGCTGCCGTGTTTCAGGTGACGGCGGATACGCGATATGATATTTATAACTTGTTCGCGTATGGTGACGTTTTCTATAACATTGCTCATGTGCCTGGATATAAAACGAGTGTTATGATGAATCGGATATTCAGAAAGATACGCGAAAATGAGAATCTAGATTACATCGAAGAGAGTGACGATGATTCCGATTTCGAGAACGCGGATTGCGACAGGTATGTCGATTTGAATAAGAAGGTTCTTATGGAATGCGTTTTTAGCAATAAATTCAAACGTTGGATTCCGGTCCGATTAGCGAGTCCCGGATCCCGCGTTGTGAATATAAGCCAATTGTGTTATAAATAATTTACTATGTGTATTATATATAATGAGTGAGGAGCAAGCACCCATGTTTAGTGAAGAATTCAAACTTGGATACGAGGATGGTGTTAAAGTCGGTAAAAAATGGAAGATTGGTAAGCCTATGCCATCTGATAAAGATGGTGCGTCTCAAGATTATAAAGATGGATTTGCTAGAGGATTCTACATGAAAACTTATTATAAAATGCCAACGCACCCCGATTTTCCTGTTGATAAAGTCGATGATGATGTTGATTACGAACAAGTTAGAAAAGGTTTCATTGAAGACGGTCACGTTAGTTTATCAGAAAATAAACAAAAAGACGACGAACTTGATGGTTTTAAGTTTGACATTAGTCAAATTGATGAAGAAGTAGAACCTAGTCCAAAGAGGCAAAGGAATAGAGGAGGTACAACGAAGAAATCCAAGAAGGCGAATAAATCCAAGAAGGCTAAGAACAGCAATAATAAAAAGGCGAAGCGCAGTCGCAAGCAAAAGAAATAAATGCCAATCTTCGAAACGTAAAGGGTTTAAATATTATATGATTCCATATAATACTTACATGGAATCATATAAAATCGGAATATTGGTTCCATGTACATCCCGTGGGCGAGACTCATGGAATTCCATCTGTGATTCTTATTTTTATAACCTGACTATGAAGCACCTCCTTCTCACCCAGAATAAAGAGCATCAGTATACGTTTTATATTGGGTATGATAAGGACGACCGAATTTTCGGCGACCGAGACCAATACGCCGCGTTAGCCAGGTTCTCGACCGTATTCAAAAATGTATCATTCGTTTGTATTCCATTTAACGATATTCGGAAGGGGCACTTGACGAAGATGTGGAATGTTCTCTTTAGAGCGGCATATGATGAAGGATGCGATTATTTCTATCAGTGCGGCGACGATATTGCGTTCCAGACGAATGGTTGGGTGAATGATTGTATCAAGGTTCTCCGAGAACATGGCGGCGTCGGTCTCGCTGGACCCATCAATAACAACTTCCGGATTCTCACACAGGCATTTGTGTCTAGGAAACACATGGATATTTTCGGTTGGTTTTTTCCAGAGGAAATCATCAACTGGTGCTGTGACGATTGGTATAATTTGGTATATTCGCCGGATTATTTTTTCCCGCTTCGCGAACACTACTGCTCGAACAATGGCGGCGATCCACGATACACCATTAATAATAGTGCCGCGTTTGTTAGTAACCTCGCACTAAATACGCAAAAGCTTCGAATGGATACCGCGGTTCTAGCGGAAAAGCATAAGTTGGTATTGCGCGATTATATATACGGTAAATGCTAACAATTTACGATTTCCGAAGGATTGATAGAGAAGAATTCTGTGTTCTGGTAGTATTTCGGCTGTTCATGTAAATTCGGTTCGCTTATAATTATGTTTTGACCTATACGTGTTGGTGTATAATTAACGTAGTCTCGTATTCCCTCCATCATTTGCTGAATAGAATTTTCTTCAGTCATTTTTCCATAACCGCAGCAAAACGAAGTGAATATGATATCGACGTTCTCTAGACTCTCGTTTCTGTTTATAAGCACATTGTATAAGACCGCCATAGTAGCATAGTATGCGTTCCTTGTGCCAGCTACGTTTTGAGGTAGCAGCATGGTCGGTGACATTACAAGTGATTTATTTCCTTTATCCACTATTATAGAACTTCCAATAGGCAAGTATGGTTTTCCGACGATACTTGTTATTCCTAATTGTTTTACGATGCTCTTGACTTCGGGTTCAATGCCAGGGAAAATAATCCTACTTAGTGCATAATCGATTCCACCGTCCATAAAACATAAACTATTTGCTGGCGAAACGTAGTATGTTTTTTTATTCGGATTCGGAATGTAATCTTGGATTTTCATGGTTTTCGCGTCAAAGCCATGCGCGTTCATTTTTGTGGTAAATGTATCGCTCAATGAAATAAATATAATCGGCATATATTTGTCTATTATATTTCGATTGTATGAATAAAACTAATCGTATAGGATATGCTCAATCATATTTGTCCAAGCATTCTTACTATGGACATTCCGTTGATACCATTCAAAGCATGCCTTAGACATTTCATTCCACTTTTCTTCCGTTATTACGTCAATCGTAGGGCGTATTTCGCTAGGTGATGTAACTTTGATAAAATGAACGTTCTCGATCAGCGGTTCCATATAGGACTCGGTTGTTACGCCATCGGCAACTATCGGCACCGTTCCGAACGCCATCAACTCAACTTCTCTATGACATTTGCTGCCATACCCGCGCAAACATAGACCATACTTGGCGCTCCTCAGTTTCATCAAGTATTCTTCGTGAGAGAACTTGTGTTTGGTTCCCGCGGTACAATGATACTCGTCGATAGCGCTCTTCCAATCAACGTCGGTATTTCGGAAACGCGCCTGAACACTATTCTCGAAATTTCCTATAAAAATACTGCCAGTTGTTCGGTTCTCCCATGTTAGCGTACCATGATTTTTAAGTAACTTTTCCAAAAGCATCGGTCTCCTTGGCCAGAAAGTCCAAGGCTTAACCGGCGCGCTCATTAGTCGCTTCAACTGTTCTCCTTCTACCTTGACGTCTCCATTTCCCAGAAGGATCAGCGAAGCCCTTCGAATCTCGTCATTACACCATTCGAGCGTCGGACGATCGTATGTCAGCAAATTCGGCTCAATCCAACAGTGTATGGTCTTGTCAGAGAACCTGACATCAACGTCTTTGTTTTGAACCTTGAATAAAATAGGTAGTTCGCGATAACTATCATTATTGTGTCGGCCCATGCCCTTGATTGGCTGCTGTGGAATTGTGAGAACCCAGGCGCCGTTGATAACTCGATAAATGATCGCGAGAATCTTATACATGTTTGCTTTGCGTAAATGGGAAAGCAAAAGCTCATTGAAGTGCGTGAACCTCTTATCATAAAAGTGTGTATGTATGAACTTAAGCGGTTTGTTTTTATAATATAGTTTGTCGTTTATTTTAGAAGTTATGAATGTATTGATGTCCACCGAAGACAAGTACATTCTCCAGCATTGTAGATTATAATTATCGCCAAACTCAAACCAGTTGTATTTTTTAGTGAGTTGTGTCATATTGATTTGCTCCGGACAGCTATGCGAATGATTAATTAGTTCCAACCATGACTTGGTGACTGACTTCGTGTTCGTCCATAGCATACCCGCATTATAAAACCCAGTTTTATCGACATATTCCTGCTTTATAAACTGTGGCGACAGACCAACTTCCTTACTCGAATCGACGTCGTCGAGCATATCGGTTATGATAATGTCACTATCCAACAACATCGTATCGGCATTTTCGGAAAGCGCATAATCCATTGCCTTCATTTTATAGGACAGGAAATCCCCAAACAATCCGTTACGTTCCATTTCCTGGCGATTCATGTCATCGTATGTATCCAGCTCCAAATAACATTTAAGTTCAAGTCTTGGCGGCGGCGTAATGGTGTCGATGACTCGCTTCGTTTTCGCATCACAAATAATATATACTTTGGCGCCTGTGTGGAATATGGATAGCGATAACAGTAATCCTACCAATTCATTCGCGCATTTTGATGTACATATTACCGAGAAACTACTGGGTTTCATAATAACAATAACAATAATGCCGCTATTTTTCTACATCATTTTGTCATTTACATATATAACCCATGCAACCTCATATGAGTCGCGACGATATGCTTATGTTCTACCGTTATTTAGCTAAGTCCAAATCGTATTTCGAATTTGGGTCGGGCGGCTCAACATATCAAGCATCCATTCGCGAAAACATTCAACGGATAGTATCGGTAGAAAGCGATTTTGAATGGCATTCCAAATTGAAGTCGATCATCAAGAATCCCGTGGTCCAGTTTGTCCATTGTGATATAAGAACGGTTCCGAATAACTGGGGACATCCCGGTGCCGGGAGCACTATAGACGAATGGCGCGAATATTCCGGTGCTATCCAAACGTTTGGTGATCCCGGAATAGATTTTGTATTGATCGATGGAAGATTTCGTGTCGCCTGCTGCCTCAAGTGCTTTGATTTGGTTTCCGATGAATGTCTGATCGCGTTTGATGATTTTTTGGACCGCCCACATTACCACATCGTTTTGGATTTTTACGACATTATCGAAAAAACCTCGGACAAGCGAATGGCAATATTGCAGAAGAAGATGGTATCCGGTCCGCCCAGAGAACTCATCGAAACATACGAAGTCATTGCCGATTAACCATATAGAAACATCTCCATAGTATGATCTAATGTTGATACCATTCAATCATATAGTCGAGACATACAAACCGGCGATTACCGGCATATTACATGTCGGCGCCGGAGATTGCGAAGAAATAGAAGAGTATGAAGCGCATATTAGCCGCGAAAAGATCCTGTGGATAAACCCGGGAAGTGAGAGTGTTACCTTCTGTAAGAATTTGTATCCGGGCATCCAGATCGAATGTGCCAACACAGGCACCAGCACTATCAACGAACTCGTATATAGAAATGATGTGCCCTTTAATTTTTTGACCCTGGACCTCCAAGGGTTTGAGATTCAGGTCCTAGATGGATTGGGAGAACTACTAACGCTCGTCGATTATGTATATGTCGAGATTAGCAGTGTTGAAATGATGTTGGCGCTAGATACCTATTTGAAGAAATTTCAACTAGCCAACGTGGAAACGAAATGGTGGGACGAAGGAACTTGGGCGGACGTATTTTATGCGCGCTCGATAAGATGACGAATCTTCCGGACGTGTGATTCCCACCAATCGCAATTATATTGTTGGATAGTAATTAGAGCAGGAAATTGTGTTTTTATCATATGCTTACAAGCAGTCGCCGCGTCGGGCCAGTTACTCATGTATAAAAAAGACGGCATGTTCCCGTCAAATTGGAATGTCATGTTTATTTCGTTTATATCTCCTACAATTACTGGTATTGCGCCGCTGACGATTGCTTCGTAAAAGCGAAAGCAGTCAAGTGATTGATTTCCTCTTCCAATTGGCACAAATATGGAATCGCCGTATACCTCGTTTGTCGCCGCCGGCGAGTACTGTAATGTGGGTAATTCCCAACCGTTCCGCGTCGCGCGTAAAAACAGTTCCTCTTTCATGTATGCCTTTTCAAACGCACTGAACATCTCAAACCGGTCGGATTTCAGTTCGCCGATGAAGGCAGCTTTGTAAATGCGCTCTACTAACGGCTTGACTGTGGCCGACTTGTTATATCCGGTTGCATAGCCCAGCGGTATTTGAATGCTATTTGGTGGGTATACATAGTGAGCATGATTGTATTGTCGGAACACGTATTTCGCACAGCCGAATATATAGAGCCAATCTTGGTGTTCGCCACTCTCGTCGGACAAATGAAATACTATCAATGGCTTATGTTCGGCGACCAATCGCTTTGCCTCTTCAATCGGCGTTGCGTGATTGATGACGAGAACATTTTTGCTTGTTAGGTCAATCCCCGACAAGAGCTCATTATTTATATAATCGCGTTCCCATTTGGAATGCTCCGAAAAAAAAATAGTCATCCGATAGACTATTGTTGGAGTTTTTTTTAGATTGGTTTATTGATAACCATTATAATACTGGGGGAGATTGGGGTTGTCCGTGCGAAGAATCTCGTAAATACCCGTGCGACGGTTGTAATCGAGAAGGTAGAAGTACTTGCACTGGATCTGGAAAAGCATCTTTTGTTTTTTTTTGTTTTTGGTGTCATTTATAGAATAGCATGTGTTTTGTATCAATTTTTATTCATACCAAACACAATTGTGCCCTCTCCACGTCTGCATGAACATTACGAATATGGACGGTTTCCCAATATCGAGAATCAGATAGTTCTTCATCCCCTAAAATCCATTGAAACTCATTGGTTGGAATTGCGCTATCTGCAATCAGCTTCGCGCGACGATGGTGAAATTGAGAGGTTGTAACGAAAATAGTATCATAGTCGTCGAAATCAACGTTTTTTTTAGCAATTATAAAGTTCTCTGCCGTATTAGTGGCGCGAGTATCGTAAATATAGTCCCACGAATATGTCTGGTTATTGTTATGGCCGGAAATAATGTCAGCCATCAATTCCGCCTCGCTTCGAGTGCCGCCGTTCTTTGCGGTTCCGCCGCTGACATACCAGCTTACCGTGTCATTTTGGTGATTGGTCGCTATATAATCAACGGCAGCATCCACGCGGTTCGTCAATAGGCGAGCAATGTGACTGCCGAGTAGGATTATGAGTAGTTTCATGGGCGTTTTGTTTTTGTTTGTCTGTGTGTTTTTACACAAAATAATCAATTTTATGGCATATCGTGTTTATCAATACATTTTTATAGATGGAGAGAACCGATGTTCGCTATTTGGTGATCGGTAGGTAACCTGTTTCGGAATTTCTGCCAGTTTAGATTCGTTCATAACTGAGTTTGTGTTATTGGGCGATCTCCAATAAAAAAATGGCCAGCAAACCACATTCGACGATTCACGCTCCAGTCGCTTCTGTTCTTTCCGCTGCGCTTCCGCCCGTTTCTTTTCATAATCTTCCTTATCTTTGAATGGGTCCATCAGACCGGTTATAAAGTTATTGATGCTCTCCGGGTCTTTCAGATTCAGTGGGTTTCCACAGCATAATTGTCCGACAAACCAATGATTATTCAGCATCTCGGCGTTCTTGATTTCCTGGACGAACATCTGGTTCACCACAGAGAACGCGGACTTGAGGATCAGGATTTCGCGGATACACTCTTTTTTCGTCGCATATAAGTCTTCGATTCGCTTCTTTTGTTCCACGCTCAGCAAATTTCTCGCCTCCCTCATCTTGTTATAGTATCGGAGTTCATTCTTCACGTTCTTCAAGCAGACAATCGACCTCTTCTTTTTGTCTTCGATTTTCTTTATGATCGCGAATACGTTGGTATTATATACAATCGGATATCGCAACCGAATCGCCCGAGGCACTATAAATTGGTTCGTTTCCTTGATTTCGGCAATCTTCGTTTCTATCATATTCAGTGTCTCAACCAGTTTCGTTTCGATGGTCTTGTCATCCTCTTCGTCCGGCAATAATAAAATAGAGCCCGAAGTGAATTCTACAGTTGATTGTAGTTTATCGTATTTGTGCGCGGATATCTTGTGCGCTTCGGCACGCGCGTCCAGCTTCAGATAACTTACAACGGACAGCAAAAACGCTATCAGGGCATTGACTGACGATATCACTATATTACCCCATTGATATTCGGTTATGAATGTCGCGAGAACGGTGGCGATCGTTGATAGTAGGATCGCGGGCATCATCAGTTTATTCAAGTTGTTTTCCGAGTGCGACTTCGATTCCATATATATGATTTTCTGACCATTCAGATAACTAGCCAGTATATCGAGCGAATTCGAATATACATGCGATTTATCGAAAAAATTTTTGTCAATCCGATCTTCGACCTGCTTATAATTTAATTTTTTATAGCTAAGTGACATGCGTTCACACTCGCTGTCGGAATTGTCCCGGTTAATGTCTATACGGATTGTATCAGAATTGTTACTGTCTACCGATATGGTTTCGTCATCATCCTCGTCATCTTCTGTTCCCGCTATATAATCGGGGTCTTCCTTTGTTGTGGTTGGCTCTGTGGAACTATAAAAATAAGATAACATATACACTAAAGTTTCATCATATTTTATTATAATCCATTGTTTATTTGTGGAGGAATCGTCCTCTTGTCGCCACTACTCGTGACCGCTATATCGCAAACTTGTTCCACCGACACCTCTCGCCACGTTTTGGTCGTTCCGTCCATATACTTCACCTTGCGAATCAGGTTGCCGAATTTCTTCGAAACTATTTGCGCACACGCCGCGCAAACCTTACTGCTGCCACATACGCCAGTAGGACTGAATCGCACGGAAAGCAGAGTCATTGTGCCGCGCATCTTACTCTTAATTTGGTGTTGTCGTCGTGTGAAATTGTTCAGTAGTTCCTGTTCGGCATGAACCGTGTATCTCGTTTGGCCATGTGGCATTTTTTTCGAACATATATATTTATTTATGCCATATGCGAGAACCTCGCCGGTTTTTTCGGATATTAGGAGCGCAGCATGGACCCCCAGCGGGTCGCTGTATTTCAGTGCGCATGGCAACTGTATGCCAAGTTCGTCCTCGATTTCTTCATACATGTTGGTTAGCTTGATTGATATATTGTTTTTATGTGTTTATTAATTCAAATTTACGTAAAATAATAAATAATATTTAAAAACTAACCGATAGTATAAGTATAGTAAAATGTTTATGGGCAATATATCACCGGCAATCGTCATTGTTTATGTATTGATGTATATAGCATATATCAGCTCGTTTGTGTATGATAAATATACAGAGTCGAATAATGTATTGGTCAAAAATTGAAATATGTTTGTATAATCTAATCAAACTTATAAAAACATGAAGAAAAACACCATTTATTTCGACAACGTAGTGGACGAGGTAACCTATTATATAGGAACTAGTGCCACCGATAACTTTGCCGTCATCGACAAAGGCGGCCCAGATGACTATTGGTTCCACGCCAGCGACTGCTCATCGTGTCACGTAGTCGTAAATGTTCCAGAGTATGCCGATAAGCGCGAACTGAAAACAATCATCAAGCAAGGCGCGCTCTTGTGTAAGCAAAATACGAGCAAACTTGCCAAACTCCAAAACGTAAACGTCGTTTACACCAAAGTCAAGTATGTTACAAAAACCGACGTTAGCGGGTGCGTAACCATGACGCACGAGAAAATGCTAACTGTATAAAAATTGATTCATTTAATATATTTTTTTAAATGAATCAATCAATAAATCGTTCAGTAAAAAGCTATGCCAACTACTCTCCAGATTTTCGTCAGCGAGGTAAAGGGTATCCAGCCAACTAATAATAATTTCCCGCTCATCGAGTTTGACTCGATCGAAGACAAACATACATTCATCAATAAGCTCGTTTCCATTCCTCGGACGCATAATATTACCGGCGGTTACTTCGTCCTGAATAATCCACAGCACTTACCAGACAGTGTCCGCAATCGTCATATGTATCCAGCGCCCGAGCGTGAGAAGATGCGTGGGCGTGACTCCGACACCGAATCAGAATCGGACTCCGATGACGACTATTACTCTCTAATGTTGGACGGATGTTTCCCGATCAATGAGAATCTTCATATTCTCAAGCAGGTTAAAATCGACAACAATAGCTCGGGTTCTTATGGATTCAACGACTATATCAATGCGCTATAATAATCGGATAATATTCGCCCATCACTGAAATAATACAGAAATCGTCATAAGTCCTATTTGCATAATCATAACACCTATTTTTTGCCTTCGCAATGCTATACGGGAAATCTGGATTCGGCAGCAATTGCCTATACAGCAATCCCGGTTTGATGACCTCATCGCCCACCTCTATTTTTACCGTGTATTCCGATGAGTCGCATGGAATTTGATAAGTCGAAATGGTCGGGCGCGGTGCTGTTGTCGATACAATACTCAGGCTCATATATCTCATGTCGTATTCCTCGTTAATATAGGGGTGTTCGCTCTTCGGTATGTATCCGAGTGAGCACATGAGTCGGGGCACTCGGATTGTTACTTTATATGATGTGCCGGGTTCAATACACGCAATCATGTAGTTGGCATCCGCGTTCGCCAGAGAACCCGCCGGAACATCCATAAACAAGAATGCCTCGTTTTTCAAGCAGACCGTGTTCGTCGTTGGGTATATGTTTTTTGTTATATTTGTGTATATATTACCTTGTTGGGTGTAGTCTATATCGCAAATTGGCACGTATTTGTCGTCGATGTATGTTTGCGGTGGAAAACCCGACCAGTATTGGATATTTTCGTTCAGGTTCTCCGATGGTAGGCGAGAACCGTAGATGCGAAATAGAAAGAAATAGGTATGATTATTATCTAATGGAACCACTAAGTTGAACCCCGCCAGTAGGTGGGTGAGTCCGTCGTTTGTCAGTAGATCGTAATCGTTGAAATGATAGAGCGAATTTACCAGGTCCGAACCATCATATACTTGAATTGAAAAGTAATCGGCGACGGGATGTCCGTGCTCGCCTTTTATGACAACATTACTGGTGTTTTTGGGGATTACCATGCCATAATACACTGCATTTCTGTCCGGATATACTATATTGAAATGGTTGTCCTCGGTATCGAAACGGTAGTTCCAACTACAATTGTGGGCCATTATGGCCGGGATCAACAATACTAGCAGCCACAGCATTTTATAACATTGTTAGTTTGTTTTTATGTTATTTAAAACCTACTATCGTGCGAATAGTTGAATGTAATTGAATAAATGATCCTATATGAAAATTTTGGAAAAACACGTTTTGAAACTTAAAATTATTTTTTCGAAAAATGGACAAGAAATAAATGTCCAAAATCAGACTTTGTAAAAAAAAGTTTCCAAGGACTTTTTCAAAAAATCGATTGTGAGCATAATGCTGCGAATCGTGTTTTTTTGAAAATATTTTGTTAGCGTAAAAAATTACGACATTTTCCAACTTTACCGTTGATAATATTTCGGATTTCCTTGTGTATTAATTTAGGAAACAAAAAATATTTAGCAATATTTATAAAATTAGTTACGTGACAGATTTATCTCCATAGTTCGAGCGCATAAATTATATACGGAATAATACTAATCAATATTTTTTGTTTCCAATTCGTTCCTTTTATTGGAAAAAAAATATCATACAAATATATAAATGTCAAACGAATTCGAATGTAAAAAGTGTGATTACGCTTGTAACACTCAGTCATTGTGGCGTCAGCATTTAAATACGCGAAAGCACAATAAGCAGTCAGATGATGTCTCGCAAAACATTTGCGCTTGCGGCAATGTATATAAAACACGGTCGGGTCTATGGAAGCACGAGAAAAAATGCGCACCACCAAAGCTCGATACAAGTATAGATTACAAAGAATTGGTTAATCAATTGCTTACAGATAATCGAGAACTGAGAAATTTCATTATAGAACAATCCAAAGCAACTGCAGATACAATAAACAAAACAACCGATACTATGAATAAAGTTATCGAACAGAACGCCGACTTAGTGAACAAAGCGATTGAATGTAATAAATCCACAATCTTGAATCAAACAAATACGCAAAATAATAACCAGAAGTTCAATATTAATATGTATCTTAATGAACAATGTAAGAATGCTATTAACTTCTCTGACTTCATTAAAAACATCGAGGTTTCACGAGAAGACTTGGAGAACAATGCACAATTAGGGTTCGTAAATGGAGTATCCAAGATACTTATAGATAGTTTGAAACAACTCGATAAAACCGAGCGCCCCATACATTGTACTGATGTCAAACGCGAGACCATGTATATCAAAGACGAGGATAAGTGGAACAAGGAAGAAGACTCCTCGAAACTCAATAAGGCAATTCAAGAAGTTACGCGCAAGAGCATGGGAACTCTAATGAATTGGAAAGAGGAGAACCCGGATTACAAAGATAGGGATTCCGAATTCTCTAATAGATGTATAGTTATCCAGCAGCAATCAATGGCCGCACACAATCGAGATACCTATTACCCTAAGGTAGTTAAAGCGATAGCCAAAGAAGTTACTATTTAATTTGTAAATGTATATAATAATATTTTTATTAATATATATATATGACAAAATCAGCAGATTATTCAACGACTATAATTTATAAAATCATATGTAAAGACCCTAACGTAACTGATAAATACGTAGGACACACAACTGACCTTGTTAGACGCAGACAATGTCATAAAAATAGTACATGTAATGAAAATTCTGAATATTATAATTTAAAATTATATAAGTTTATTCGAGAGCATGGCGGATGGGATAACTGGAAAATGGAAATAATTGCGCATTATAATTGTAATAATCTCAATGAAGCTAAGCAAAAAGAACAGGAACATTACAGTGAATTAAAAGCAACATTAAATAGCATAGAACCGTTCAAAATCAAACCAGATAAAACATATGATGTTTCCGATTTGGGTTGTGATAACTATTATTGTAAAGACTGTGATTTCACGTGTTGTAAAACGTCTATTTGGGATAATCATCTACTCTCGCGAAAACACGAAAATCGAATAAATCGAATATCAAAAAGATCAAATAAAAAAGAATATGTCGTCTCTAAATTTACGTGTGAAAAATGTAACTATAAATGCTGTAACAAATTTGATTTCAATAAACATTTGCTCACTCGCAAGCACTTGGAAGATAAAACGTATAACGAAAAATCGCAGAATGTCGCAAACGAATTCAAATGTAAAAATTGTGAAAATATATATAAATATAAATCTGGGCTTTGTAAGCACGCGAAGAGATGTAAAATGACAACTCAACCGCAATCGCAAATCCAAACGCAACCACAATCGTCAGAACTTGCTACATTAACGAATTTGATTATGGAATTAGTGAAAAATAGCACAGATATCCAAAAACAGTTGATTGAATTACGTAAAACATGAACACATAATACAAATAATAATAATAATAAGTTCAATATTAATATGTTTCTTAACGAGGAATGTAAGAATGTTATCAACTTCTCCGATTTCATTAAAAACATCGAGTAGTTAAAGAGGTCGCAATCTAGATCTGGCGAATAAATTGCTTAAAGCGCAAACCATAAAATATGTATATGAATACCTATTTTATAAAGCCGAAATATGAACAGAACGTTAGCGAACGCACAACCTATAGTAATAGCGAAGGAAAGCACTTCACGATTGAGCGATATTATCGGACCGTCGATATCATAGTTAAATCCGACGTAAAACCGGTGATAGACATAGAATGTGTATTTGGAGATAACATGGTCGAATATATAAAAGACAAGTGCCCGAATTGCGAAGTGAAATATACTGTATTTCAACGGTCTGGCGCTGAATATCCGCCAGATATGCCGAGTGATTTGAGAGAAAAATTCAGAGAGAACCCAGACTACGATTTGACCAAGGATGGTTGGAACGCCGGCGAGGCGGAACTATGGGGCTATACTCTGTTTTACGTATTCGTGCTCGCTGCGTAAAACCATATAGAGAAATAAAATATATAATATAACGGTATATGGACGATTTTAGTTTTACTTGCCCACAGGGTTTGGTGGAAGTAAACGAGTTCAACGATTTACAACCAGGCAAATATCTGTTTTTCATTAATAATAATGGTAGTCGGTGCCCATATATTGCGAAAATTACAGATACAGGGGACGTTGATGGACAATATACTATAACATATGTTGTGGTAGAGGGAGGCGACGATAGTATTCACACTTATAATATCGATAGCTGGAGAGCGGTAACGGGGCGAGCATTCAGGCGCATAGTGGACCCTTGAATATTTAGTAAAATGCGTTATTTCATTATACTAAATAATATGTTATTTATACAACGCTCATATCTTCAGGGTCTATATATGGCCGAATACAAATATTTACTCGAATTGCTTAGAATCAGCAAGGAAACTAAAAACCCCGTAATTCTTCCTCGCGCTCGATTGAGCGGCGTCGATTTGAATGGCGTCGATTTGAGAGACGCCGTTCTTACCGCGGTTGATTTGAGCGGCGCTAATTTAGAAAACGCTAATTTGACCGGCGCTCGTTTAACCGGTGCTAATTTGAGCGGCGCTAATTTGAGAGGGGCAGATTTTTTTAAAGACGGAGAACCCATTTTATCGAGTGTCGATTTGAGACGGGCGGACTTGACTGGCGCTGATTTTACAAAGGCGAATCTGAAACTCGCCGATTTGACTGACGCCATTCTGACTGACACTAATTTTGCCAAAGCGAATTTGACCGGTGTGAATTTGGCAGGCGTTAAGAATTTTACACGATATTCGAATGGCACGCGTGATAATTTGCGCGGCACTATTTTGGCAAACGCTATAAATGTTCCCGATTCGTTTCGAAAGGCAAAAACAAGGAAACACGGGGATTTATAAGAAAAACAACATAGAGAAATTATAACCATTATTTTCAACAATGCCGCAATATGTGGTGAAACCGTTCGCGCCCGAGTTTATCATGGAACGCAGAAGATATATCAAGGACGGCGAGAAACCGTTCACAATCGATCTATACTATGAATCAGTAACCATCTTTGTGGAAATCGACGAAAAGCCCGTTATCGAACTGGAAGACCGTGCCTTCGGGTATGATATCAACAAATACCTGAAAGATAAATATCCGAATTGTACTTGCGAAACCCAACATGGTCATTGTTTGGGCAAAAATTCACCTGATATGCCGGAATGTTTGCGAGAGAAAATGGACGAGAAGTATAACGAATACGCTATATGGGACTATTTCAATGACTGTCAATGGGTGGGCTGGGCAATGTGCGATTATGGCTGGGTTCTCGACTACCCAGTTGAGTTATGGGTTTATACCGAAGACTTTACAGTTGAATTTAACGGACCACCGCCCCCTCGCCCACCTTCTCCTCCTGAGGATACGAGCCAATATGTTTATGATACCCAGCTAGAACCGCTCGAAGAGGTGAATATAGATGTCTAAAATAAATAGTATAAAGACGTTTCTATTGTAAAAATAATAGGATGGTTTTTGAACCTAAAACTAAAGAGGATATTGAAAATTATCTCAGGTCATGGTCGCAACCTATAGAAAATGGACCCAAACACACATATAATGGAGATACATGGACGCAGAAATATGGTTTCCGTAGAGGGTTTCAAATACACGGCATCTATGTGAATGATACCACGAACGAACACTCATTTCATGTAGATGAATTCGAATGGAAAGAAAACGTAGAACCCAACTTTGGAGTATATAAGAGTTTTGATAGCATGATTTCCGGCGTTACCGATCTATATTCCAAATTGTGGAAATTAGACCATTGATCATCCATCACTTCCCTCCTACGTCATTATTATAAAGCATTTTTAAGAGTAATTTAAAAATAAATTATATATATTTTTAAATGGCACACCAATTACATCTCGGCGCGATCAATCGTGACACAGGTAAATACGTTCATCCCAATATAGCGAACAAAAAAGACGAATATATCTGCCCGGATTGTAATAAAGACCTGATAGTATGTCAAGGCGATAAGATAAAACATCATTTCAGACACAAAGTCGATATCAACAATCCATGTAACCATTATAGTAATCCAACCGAAGCGCAGATACATAAAGACGCAAAAAATATAATGAAAACACTATTGGAAAACAAAACGCCTATCACGTTTATTCGCAATTGTGCTTGCTGTAAAAAGAACGAAGAATATGAAATTCCTGAAATTAGTGAAACCTCTTCTGTCGAATTAGAGTATAGATTTGACTATAATGGGCCAAAGGTGGCAGATGTTGCGTATATTGACAACAATGAAATATTATGTATATTTGAAATTTGTAATACACACAAAACACGAAGTGAAAATAGACCAGAGCCGTGGTTCGAAATAGACGCAACAGCACTGATAAGCGCAACTAATACTGACGTATCTCAAATACAAATCTCTTGTATACGATGCGAAAAATGTGACGATTGTATTGAAAAAGAACGTATAATACTAGAAAATGAAAAGATTAATATGTATAATAAGAACAAAGCAGTTGACGTTGTATATGAATGGCTTAAAGATGGCAACTTAATCCATCCATTTATATACAACACGACAAATTTCAAGTTTAGTAAAATAGAAAAATATGTAAAACGCGAGTATACAGATGAAATGTATGATTTAATTATTTATGGAAATTACGAAGACAATGAGCACCATGACCATTATTATATTCAATTGGTATATGACTATAAGAACTCATATTTTACAAAAGAAGAGACTGATGTTGCTGAAATAGGCCTCTGTAGTATAAGATATATAGATATAAATTGGGTATTGTCTCAATCCGAACGACCAACAATAATCAATTGTATTGCTGATGTATGTAGATACAAAGATGACGAACAAGATATATATTGTAGCAAATGCGATGCTTATGCACCATTTTATGTAAAAAGAACAAACTTTTATAGTAAAGATTATAAAGTAATAAATGTTGGATGCTTTGACTGTAAATACAATTCAAATACTGAATTTGCTAGTTGCTTCAGGTGTAAAAAAGATACTCCGATTTGGGTTATGGATACTAATGTTATAAAAATGATATGTAAAAGTTGTGATATTTATTTATTTGATAAAACGTTATTAAACGTGCCATACGCCGAAAAAGATGAAGTGAAAAAGTATGGTGCTTGTTTCGATGGATTATGTAAAAAATGGTATGTAAAAAATAGTAACAATAATATTGATATTATTCTATCAAAATGGAACAATACATATCCAGACCAGTCTAATACAAAGCATCCGTATTAAACCTTTTGACATTTAAAACGTCTACTAACTTAAAGATTAAATCTGTTATTTATAATATATTTAATGTCTATTTATGGTCATTTTACTCAACAATATTATGGTAATAAAATTATTTTTCCTGATAATTCATTTTTAATTTCAGGTATTAGTTTTTATAAGGAAAACTGCTGTGATGTAACATATGATACTGAATTAGTTATGAAACATGAAATAAATAATAAATATGACCCATTTGCTATTTCTATTATGAATAATGATAAAGTTATTGGATATGTTCCAAATACTGGAATTAAAGAATTATGTAAAAATAATATAACTGAACCATTGAAAATAATAAATATAAAAATAACAAATGGTTCTTATGGAATTCGTGTTATACCAAAATGTTTTTATGTATATGACGCTACATTAGAAAGTAAGACATTTTTCTCGAATGATTAATCGGTATTTGTATTATCTTCGAATGGTGATATTTTTAGATATTCATAAAACCGTTCTCTTACAATATACATTAAATTTGAATTCGGGTCCCAATCACTACGCCAATTATTGTGAGAGTTTAATGGACGCATGTGTGGGTTGAAACTATCATAATAATCGCAGGCTTCATGTTGCGTTCGGAATACCTTATTTAGATAACCAATATGTTCGCTTTTTCCATTCCATTCCGGATGAGCATTATGTCCGTCGGGGTTATATTTTTGAACTTCTAAAATATAAGGCATTTTATAATAATTAAATGATTATTTCTATATTATTTTATATACGTTTGAAACGAGGAAAATGGGAATAATTATGGTAAAATATCAATGACCGTCACTTCCCTCCTACATCATTATTATAAAATTGGATTGGTATAATCGACTGGATTTTACCTATCGCGCTATCGTTCTCATACCGTTTCGATAAAAATGGATACAGAAAATAGTTGATCGGCATCTCGAAGAAATACGACGCTTTACGTAAGATGCGATTCCAAACGCTCATCCGACACACATATTCGTTTTTCATATTTATTCCATTGAGGTGCGCTAGCTTATGAACATCATCTTTATGACACACTTTGTATTGAACCAGTTCTCTCTCCTTACACCGATTCAAGCATCCGGCGTGTAAAAGATCGCAATCGAAAAGGAACGCGGTACCCTTTGGCCCCCATACATTCAGGATTCGCGAATTCGTAAATGGATTCGTTTTGTCGCTTCCTGGACAAACCGACAGCAATTTACCATCATATAAATAAACTATCAGTGTATATACTGGATACTTGGTCTCGTAAATGGTCTTACTGGACGTCACGTCGCGGTGAAAGGTGGACAAGGATGCGTTTTTTATAGAATAACTATAGTCAAGGAACTGGTAGCCGGGGGGAAGGCGGGCGAGAACATCTGCCGAATTTGGCAGGTCCATAGTAATAAAACCATCGTTCTCGAGCGTCCGGTTTGGTCCAAGCAGCTCATCATCTTCTAAACTATAAAAGAGAACATACAAGACGAATAGCGACAATAAAAGGAGGATTATTATTCGCGACTTCATGTGTGAGTTTTAATATAAAGAAAAAAATATTAATACAAGAATTTTATAGCGGATATGAAACTGACATAATAATTTAGGTAACCATTATTTTCTGCCACGTAATATATACAATGGAATCCGGACGTATGATGTTGTTGCACTCCCTGGTGATCGGCGTTTTGCTGTATCTGTTTATGATCTTTGTGCTTGGTCAGAAGCAAGTCGTCGCCGAGAACCGAAGCATATTGCTAGGCGCGCTCGCGCTGATCTATATGATCCTATTTGGGCACGGATTGCCTACTTCGATCAACAAATCGCTATAAGCAAAAATTGATTTCGAATATTCCCATACTATCGAAATCAATAAAACGCACACACTAATAAAATGTTCGACGACGCACTCAAGATCGAACTTATCAAATACCTCGAGTCAGTCACTCTAGGCTCTACAGAGAGCAAGTCGCTGGAAATAATGACCACAGCCCAGCTCGACGATTTGATTCGTCTATGTCGCGTGAATCCCGACAATTATGAGAGCATGGCGCGTGCCAAAACGGCAATGGAACGTCGCAACGACCTTCGCAAGGAACTGCGTAGAGAATATTGGAGCAAACCACGTTCTACGGAACTGAATGAAATGTATAGAGGACTCGGACACGAATGTAAGTTGGCGTTTAATCAGTTTGTCGAAGATAATCTCGACATAATATCACCGCATGTATCGGACGACCCGGATTTGGCATGGCTATATGACCCGTCGCTTGCGCCATCAGTCGATTTCTGGACGGGAGGTATAGGAGTAGTAATGAATGAGATTTTGTATAGGCTCGCGCATAAACAAACGATTGATGCCGGTTTGACGTGCCAATTCAAGAATTACGACATGACGGTGTATCCGGCGATATGTTGCGACACGCTGGTTCAAGTTCTGGATACCAATGCGAAGAATGATTTGTTCTGGAAATATGCGAGGGCGAGGCTCGGAAGATGAATTATGTTTTAGATAGATATATTATTTTTTATGTAAAAATATACCTATATGATATAGATGGATGATAACGTGAAACCGAAAGACGGAAAAGGAATGTACGAATATATCGACGGTTCCGTTTATGACGGAGAATGGAGGGATGGCAAACGCCACGGACAAGGAGAATACCAAGATGACTATGGTTCTTATGATGGAGCGTGGATAGATGATAAGCAACATGGAAAGGGAACTTATAAACAAAATGATGGAGTAATATATGTAGGAGATTTCGTGAATAACAGACTCGAGGGTAAAGGAACTTTAACCAAACCTGATGGTTCAATCTACGTCGGAGAATTTAAAAATGGCAAACTACATGGTAATGGCACAATGACCTATTCGGACGGAACTATTACGGGGGGTATTTGGATTAAAGGAAAACTTGCACAGGAATATCCAAAGCTGAAGGTTACAAAATCGGCATTCAATGATTGCGCCGACGTTTTTTCTATGGAACTGATGGTAACTGGTGACATAATCGTATTACATAACCAAATGGTAGAATATATGTTTGATACGGATACAACGATTGGCGAACCATTTATGAATGAGAACACTCGAAACATATGCCCATATATTTTTTTAAAGTCTAATTTCGACGAATATATAAAAACTAACCCGACTAAGAGTAACCCGAATACGCGCGAACTTATGACGGAAGATAATTGTAAAACATATGTTTTAATTATTGTTGATGAGAATGCGCCCGCGTCCGCGGTCGATGAGAACGCAAAGCGCAGGTCCCGGTCCAGGTCCAAGGCCAAGTCCAGGTCGCCAACGTTACGCGCCAGGTCCAGGGCCAGGTCCAGGTCCATGTCCAGGGGAGGAAAACGGACCAGGCGCCGTATTTAGACCATTGAAGATTTGAAACGGCACGAATTGTGCCGTTCAAATCTGTAAATGACTGCCACTTTGAAAGAATAAAATGGAAGGCGTGCCATTTTAATTCTTCAAAGGTGTAGAATTATCTCTGTATATGTATATATAAATACATATGGTCGCACTCGCAGTCGAAAACCAAATTATGGAGACGCGTAGTGGAACAGGTAGCTATACCGGTGAAATAAATGAAAGTGGTCAGCCGCATGGATATGGCACGATGCGTTATGAAGATGCGATTTATGAAGGCACCTGGTCAAATGGTCTCAGACATGGAAACGGGAAAATGACGTGGCCAGGCACTGGTATGAATGTAACCCAAACATACGATGGACTATGGATTAATGATAAAGCGGAAACGCGGCATGGAAACAAACACATGAAGGCGGGTGGGAAAACCAAACGCAAGCGCCGTCGCAGTAAAAAAAATAAGAGAACAAAACAGAATCGAAAGCGTTAATTAGAGCCCACTTATATCAATACAACATTTACCGCCAAATTCAGTCGCCGTTTTTTTCTTATCATCGTCATCGTCGTCATTACCCTTTTTGCCTTTTTGACCCTTAGGATCGAATGCCGTAAACCATTCGGTAGTCTCCATATTCGTATATTTCTTACTCGTCGATGTAACGATTTTATAATTCGCCTTCTTATAAAACCGCTTCCGCAACTTCCACTGATTTTGGAACGTATCGTGTGTGTCTATGATATCCACGATAATAGGATTCTCGTGCTTCATTCGCAGGATCCGACCGACTGACTGCGTGATATCCGTTTTGGGCGTTGCCATAACCAGCGTGCTCAACGTTTTGATATCGAGCGCTTCCGCCGCCATCGCGTATGTCGCGAGGACGATTTGCTTGGACTCGGTCTCTTGGAGGTCCTTTTGCTTCATACCGCCTACGTAAAATCCTGCTACGGGGGCTGCCGCCCCCCGTAACCCCCCCGCTAACAACAAATCATTAGACGAACTTATTCTGCAGGCGGGGGGCGTGCGGGGTTGCGACGGAGTCGCAGTAGCAGCCCCCGTAGCATTCAAGGTTTCGTGTAAATACGTCAGCAAGCTCCTATTATGTGCCAATACCATGATCTGGCTCTCCGGGCTTTCCCTAACCAAATCCCTCACAACTTTCACTATAAAATCCCGTCTCGGACCAAACTCGCATATCTTCGATATCATCGTGCTATATTTGGGTTGTCCTTTCCAATCCACTTCCACCTCATTAAATTCCGCGTCATTCGTCATAAATTCGATCCCCCGCACATTCACCGTATCTTCCTGTTTCCGTAACATCGAGTGGATCTTCGGCCCAATGAACATATACAGTAACTTTGTCAGTTTATCTTTCCGTTCAACCGTCGCCGATATTCCCAGCATATATGGCGTGATTGTTTTCAGTAACGTCTTGGAGAACTCCTCGCTCCCGATTCTATGGACCTCGTCAATAATCGTCAGCCCGAACTGCGAATAGACTTCCTGAGGGAACACCTTATTATACATGGTCTGTATCATTCCGATTACAATGTCCTTGTCATCTATGTCACAGGTTGATGCCTGGATTTTGCCCACCCGCGCGCCCGGCAAGAATTCTTCAATACGCTCGATCCATTGATTCATCAGGAACTCCTTATGGACCAGGATGAGCGTCTTCTTTTTCAGGAGTGAGACTATCTTCAGTGCCATCACCGTATTATGCGTTACCGTATGGTCTCCCAGAACGAATCTGCGATTACCGTCGATTTCGAAGCCATAGTAATCATCGACTTCCAATTCTTCGACCTTAATTGCGTAGGTTTTCGCGGATGCGTTTCTCATACAAGTCTTATTTATGATTCTAAAATAGTTACGTTCCACTGGAATATCACCGATGTTCTCGCCATATATGCGCATAACCACTTTGTATCGCGTATTACCCCTATAACGCGTGCGAATGCTCGCGCCGAACCCGAGCGAGCGCGCTAGGGCAACTGTATCACTAGCGAGTGTTCCGTTATCGAACATCTCCAGTATATAGTGGTCAGTAAATCGAGTTGACGCTACGCTGGCGTCTAGAATTCCGGCCAACGTTCGCATTCGCACCTCCCGACTATTACATTTATATTCCATAGGTATGTGAGAACGTTCTCTGAATTCATTCATCTTTTGTTTTAAATATGGGTCTTGCCAATAGTGAAGCACATATAAGTGATACTCTTCATTAACCGTTCCCAGATTCGTCACTTTGTGGATATAATCATATACGTGCTTGAATATAGTGACCTTGCTCGTTTCTCCATCGGGTTCATTATGTAGGTCATACTCCAAATTAATAATATGCCCCATCACATATGGGTCCGCCACGATCGGGCGCTCGGCATACTCGATTTGCGCGCGATATCCCTGGAGCAGACTGCGAATCGTCTTTGGTAAATTGAGGTAATCCTTTACCGAAATATCATGGACATCGCCTGCACTATATGCCTTACTATAGGTGCGACTGACTTTTAGAGACAGAATATGGCTCTCATTTACCGTATATTCTTCGTTGTCGCTGGCGCTGATATGGAACATCTTCTCACGACCCCTTGCGAGGGTCAGCACGTTCCTCGGGGTAGAGTCATCCCCCATCAGGACATCGCCTACCTCAACGTCCTGGACCATCTTTATGGAACCGTCGAACATGAGGATGGGTGTATTGATGCCGAGACACTTCCCAGCGCCACAATAAATCTCCAAAATGCCCCCCGCTGCGGTTGCGCCTCCGGCGCTGTCCCGCACGCCCCTTCCTTCGTCGGCGCAAACAATTGGCGTATTGGAGGCAGCTCCTGTAGCCGCTTTCATGTACACATCCACAATGTTGTTCTGGTAGTCCCTCAGTTCCTTCGGAAACGCCACATCAATGTCCATTCCCGGTGCGATTTCGCAACGCTCCGGCGTCCCATATCGTTCAATACCATAGAATCGCGGAATGTATATTTTCTTCTCGTTCTCCCTATACACCGGGAACGCGTCATCGAGCGCCGGTCCGAATGATGGCCCCGACGTCTGGGGTTTCAGAAAGAGATCCTTCTTCAAGAACTCGAGGTCTTGCGATGTAAGTGCATTTTTAGGAATCGTGTATCCCTTGGTCCCAATATACGATTCGGCGCAAACTTTGGCTTTATACTCAGTAGTTAGGTTCATTGTTATTATTGAATGTAAATAGAATAAATTTATATTCAATTTTACCACCAACAGCCATTAATATGGCATTAGTGACAGCATAAACAATATAGAGAATTTGGCGCAATATGTATAGAAAAGAATGAGTAAAAAGGACGACAATGACGATATCATTAAAGATATTGAAAAAGAATATGGCGAGATGATGAAAGAATTTGGCGAGCTGATGAAATGCCTTGATAAAATATACGTCAATGTGGCCGCGCCGCTTATATGTATGGCTACGCTAACCGGATTTACATTCGGTTTAGTTGGAGAAATTAATGCACTAGAGTCGGGTCGCCCGAATTCGGCAATAACATCATTTGTGAATGTAACCGGCCTTACGTTTATCGGTTTATTCTCCGGATACACTTGGCCAATTTCGATGCCGATATTGAGCATGGGCGCTCTGTATAATAAAATGAAGAGGAAGTAGTTAGTATTATACAAATATTTTTCTTGTAAATCCGTTATTCTCTTTAGGTAGTATGTCGAATGACGAACCAGATTCTTTGGATCCCAGCGCCGACGCGACGCCAACGCCTTCCCCGCCCCCAAGTCCCGCCGCCGGAACAGAACCCGGATCAACCACAACGCAACCTCCCGTGCTGCCAACGGTGCCCATACAAGGAGGATCCCCAGTATCCCAAGATACCGGACCAACCCAAGCCCAAGTCGATGTACCCGTATTACCACCATTGCCAGTACCCGTATTACCACCATTGGTACTACAATCAATACCTATATCCGTATTATCAGTACCAGGATTAGTAGACACGACCATCGTAGATTTTTCATTTAATGAGTTTGTCGATGGAAGCGGCGTGCGAATTACAAATCAGAAGGGTACCAACTCCGAAGGCGACTCCGTTACGAAAACCCTCCTCGATACCCTCGACGCCAGTGCGAATCTCCAAATTACCGAAGATCTATCGCAAGTCATATCCACATACGACGGGCCGAATGGAGCGCTCGTCGCCGAAATCCGCAAATATGCCAGCGAAATTCAGTGCTCGAAATTCCAAGGGAATGGCACAATCGAGGACTATAGCGAACTCTTCAACGCCGCTGCCTCTATAGCGAATGAATCCAAGCAGATGCAGCTATCGATTGATATTGACGGATTCAATGAATTCGCGAATGCCGCTGACCAATTGAGTTCTCTCTTCACTGGATTTATTCTGAAACTACAGAATGTGAATATAATCAACGATTTCGCGTTCTTGACTTCGATCCTGGCGGCGCTCCGAAAAATTGTCCGATTATCCGATACGTTCGGCGAATTCAAGGAGGCAATTGTTGCGACATCTCTGATTGAAATCCCCAAATCATGCCACGAGACTAGTATGATTCTCGATGAGGTCATGGACGAAATCAATTGCGCGGTGGGTATGATTAATCATTTCGTCAGTCCTGTTGGTGTCGGCCCGGAGGGCGCTACGCTGGACCCGAAGGAGCGGATCGTCATTGATACCGCGGTGAAAACTATACAACAGTGGAACATTCTCTGCGAACAGGGCGTGTCGATTGCCATGAGTAGTAATGTCGATATCCAGAACATCGCGCGCGTCAATTCCGCGCTGAAAACAAAGACTTCGAGCCTCAATAATGCCGTGACGGTTCTCACGTCCAAGTTCTCGGCGTTCCATCTATAAATAAAAAATATGTGCTTTTCCACGCACACATTTTTTTATTTTTATTTTGGTTTTCAGTTAATTAGTTTATTTAAACCGTAGTAGCCGAAGCGCGCTGGCACTCGCGCCTTATATTATCATTGTCCATAACCTTCCCGAGAATCTCCAAATACTTTCCTGGCATCTTACGTTCGATCCACTGGTAACCCGCGTAGGTCGGCGCCACATAATTGGTCCCACCACTAAATTCGCTTCGAAGGAACCCGTGTTCCAGGAGAATAGTAACGGCATTCATATAGTAAGACATCGCCTCCGTATTAGGCTCGTTTCCAGATTCACCTCCATAGTAGTCGAGGGCGCGCTGAACCTTCAGACCGATATTAATAGCATACGCCACGATGGGCGCAGCGCCTCTGTGCTCGCGGTGCTCGATCATCGCGAGAATGGTCTCCCTACAAGCGAGTTCTTGAATCGCTTTCTCACCCTCCGGTCCGGTGTGAATTAGCTTGATGCGCTCCAGGGCAGTAATGGCAGGGGTAGAAGACATTTTGATTGGTTGTTGGTTCTTTAAGTACTGTCTATAAAATAATGGGTGAAAATAATCAATTTTCTATGTTTGTGCTTTGCGACAAAAAAGAGGCTTAGCACCTTTTTCTACTTTTTCTGTGTTTTCTGTTTTTCTGGTTTTTCTGGTTTTCTATTTTTATGCCTCGCGAGGCGGCAATAGTCCCTTCTCGCGTATTTCATCGATAATCTCCTTATACTTTCCCGGCGCCTTTTGTTCGAACCACTCATATCCCTTGGTGGTCGGTAACATATGCGCATCCATCATGCCTGGGTGTTCGTACTTATAGACCCCAATGAGTCCTGCCTCTCGTAGACGGTCGATAGAAGCTACGTAATACTCCAGCCACATATATTCGTTATACCAATCCTGAGTGTTCCGTTCAACTCCGATAGACAACATAACTGTCGCCCCAACCCCTCTAGAATATACTTTGCACGGTTCTGTTGGGAATCTCGCCTTGCCCTTGATTAGGGAATACATGGTATTTACGTCGATCACGCTTTGAAGGAACTCGAAGTCGCGGTTGTTCTCGATATCGTTGCGCTGCTTAGCGGTAATCGTTGCGGGAACAGACATTTTGGTTGGGTTTGCGTGTTTTGATTGGAAAACATGGGTATAAAAAATCAATTTTTCTAGGTTTGTGTTTGTATAGGATTTAGGGTATCGACTTAAAATGGTATCGACTTAAAATGGTATCGACTTAAAATGTCTGCTTTTATACTATATAATGGAGATTGCCGAAATAAATGTAGATGTTTTACCAGAAAGTAAAGGTTCTATCGTCGCTAAGAGCAAGGGTTCTAGTTCTGAGGTTCCACCTGCTAAAAGTAAAAGCGATAGTAAGACTAAGAAAAGTCTCAGTAAAAGTAAGAAAAGTGCCCTGCGCCGATTCACTCAGAAACGCGCAGCAAAAACAATCGGGAAATTCATTAATAAAACCGGTAGTAAGCGTAAGGCTGAGTTCTTGAATGCGGTTTGCTCCGATTCCGGTGTGTGTATCGCCTTCGGAAAAGAACGAAAGAAGATATTCGATTTTTTCAAGGGCTTCACACAGTTCGATTATTTGAGCGGCATAAAGACGATCGGCGCCGTATCCGGTAATGGATTCGTAAAAGAACTGGAGTACACGCACAAAGGGTACAAGGCGCACGCCGTCCTCAAATCAGCAAAAGAAACAGATTCAGATAACTTAATGTATGAGTATTTCGTAGGATTAAATATAAATGATATGGCAACAAACTTGCCATGCTTTGTAGAGACATATGGACATTATGAATATAATACTGATGCCGATAGAGAAACATTCGAAAGAGAAGAATCTGGGTTGAAAGATTTGAGTCAAATTCTAACCATGCATAAACCGGGCGAAATTAATTATAGTCGTTCATGCGAGAACTCGATAAACCAGTGTATTTTGATACAACACATAAAAGGTGCCAAATCAATTGGTGATAAAATATACAGCGGTGTTCCAGACCATGATTTCGTCATGAATGATTTACTATATGTTTTATATCAAGTATATATTGCTTTGGCTTGGAAGCGTAATTTGTTTACGCATTATGATTTACACCCGTACAATGTCATTTTATATAAACCTGTCGATGGAAAATATATACAATTTCATTATCATTTGAGTGATACGGATGTACTAAGTTTCAAAAGTCAGTATATTACGAAGATGATTGACTACGGAAGGTCATTTGTTAATATCCCCGGACAATCTAATTCCGAAACTTACCACACTGAATTGTGTAATACAAATGAATGTAACGTCGACTCCGAGGATTGTGGGGATGAGAGTGGATACGGATGGTTACATGACGATTCACTGACTACAGGTAATTATTATATTAGCTCTAGGTTGAACAACCAAAGTCATGATTTACGACTGTTGAAAGACTTGTTGCCAAATCTACCTTGGCGCGATGAACCATTCAAATCAAATACTAGAATACGCAATGTTCTGAAAAATATATTAGAAAGGGTAATCTATCGGTATAAAGATGGAACACCGCCAGTTACTGGTAAACAAAATATTAATGGTAAAATCGAGGATGTTTCCGACGCAGAATTCCATATTCGACACGCAATGGCATATGCTGACCAGCGAAAAGCGAATGATGATTATTATAGTGGAATGGCAAAATTGGGAGACTTACATGTTTATAGTAATAATAAACCTATGAAATTCATACCCGCCTGATAAATAGTTTAGTTGTCATTATAATGTGTATATAACATATATATTATAATGGAGGTCGACGGAATAAACGTTGAACTCGAAAGAAAGAGCGAGGATAAAGGCTCGCTAGAGACACCGAGCAGTAAAAGCAAGAGCAAAAGCAAAAGTAAGAAAAGCCCGAGTGCCAGTACCATACGCAGATTTACGATGAAACGCGCGGCAAAAACCGTCGGGAAATTCATTAATAAAACTGGTAGTAAGCGTAAGGCAGTTTTCTTGAACACAATTTGCCCTGATTCCGGCGTATGTATCGCATTCGGAAAAGAACGAAATAAGATACTCGATTTTTTCAATGGATTCACAACATTCGAATACCTGAAAGGAGTAAAGGCGATTGGTTCGGATTCGGTTAATGGATTCGTGAAAGAACTCGAATATGAACATGGCGGGTACAAAGCATATGCCATCCTCAAATCGTCCAGAAATAAAATAGCCGATAACTTGATATATGAGTATTTCGTAGGATTATATTTGAATAAACTCGCTGAAAAAGTGCCATGCTTTATAGAGACATACGGACATTTCAGATACAAACCAGACAGGTATTTCGAATCAGATATGTTCAGGGAAAATTTTAAAAATGAAAAACCCGGGTTTACAGATCTAAAAAAAATTCTAATACCACATGAACCGGGCAAAATCGACCATGGAAATTCTTGCGAGGACTCGATAAACCAGTGTATTTTAATACAACACGTAAAAGGCGCCAAAACAATTGCGGATAAAGTTTTCAAAGACGTGCCTGACCACGATTTCATTATGAATGATTTCCTATACGTCATTTATCAAGTGTATTATGCGTTGGCTAAGTTCAGCACGGTTTTTACACACTATGATTTACATCCGGATAATGTAGTTTTATATAAACCGGTCGAAGGGAAGTATATACAATTTCATTATTACTTGTCTCCCAATGAGCCGCCTTTAAGTTTCAAAAGTCAATATATTGCGAAGATTATTGACTATGGTAGGTCATATATTTCCACATATCGTAAGTATAATTCTAAAACTTACTATGACAAATTGTGCGCTATAGAATCATGTAATTACGACAATGAGAAATGTGGTGACGAAAGTGGCTATGGATGGTTGGTACCTCCACTAACTAAAGATAATTATTACATTTGCTCCAGTGTCAATAATCCGAGTCACGATTTGCGGTTGCTGAACGACTTGTTTCCGGAGATGCCTTGGAACGAAGAACCATTCAAATCAAATCTTAGAATACGCAGTATTATTAAAAATATATTAGGGCGGATCAGATATGAAGACAAATACGGAACGCCGCCAGTTATAGGTAAAGGATATGGTCTTGTAATCGATGACGTCGCTGATGCAGAGATCCATATTCGGAGAGCAGTTCTGATGGCCGACCAGAATCAGGCGAATAATGATTATTATAGCGGAATGGAAAAGCTGGGAGACTTACATGTTTATGGTAATAAACCTATGAAATTCATACCGGCGGCGTAACTAAAAAATATTAGATGTATACATAATATTTTTTATTTTTATTTTTTAATCCGTCTATGCATAATACTTAATAATTACAATGCCTGAACCGCCATCCCTGCCCGAATAGTAGCTATTGAGTGTTGCACCAGTGCCTTCTCCTCCCTTACCGACATTGCTTGGGGTAACTTGTGTCGATTCGGTATTTGGGTCACCTCCATCTCCGCCTCTTCCGTAAGATACCACTCCCGAACCAGTAAAATCAATATTGATGCTATTTCCGCCATTCGTCCCTCTAAGCACCGTAGAGTTCCATTGATATGCTTCGGAATTAACAACACTTCCTCCGTTTCTACCTCCGCCCGCCCCACCCCTTCCGCCCATAATATTACCATACGCGAATCCTCCTCCTCCATTTTGATTAAATCCGCTTCTTGAACCATACCCGCCGGCACCACCAGCTGCCGTCAGTGTGTCAAAAGAGGAAGCTTCTCCGCTGGTTCCAGAATTTTCACTGGAAGCGGCACCAGTTCCGCCCGCCCCACCCGCGCCGACATATACATTGTATGTTGTTCCAGGAACGACGCTGTGCTTGGCAAAAGGGAATGCCGAACTTGTTTGAACATGTCCGCCGCCTCCGCCGCCACTTCCGGCACTAATATTATTCGAATAAGTTGCGCTGGGTATGCCTTGTGGTAGAATATAAACTACATTTGTAGCGGTTGGAAATCCGCTAGATATCGTATATACAATTTCAAAATTATACCATTTATTGTATGGGTATGACGCTCCATTTGGTGTGACGTCTTGAGGTGCCGTCAATCTCACCGGCTTTGTGGCAGTATAGCGTGAAGCGCCCTTATATAAATAACCATAAAATGACCCGACTGTGCTATTAATCCAATAAGCTGCAGCTCCCGGGCTTGAGTTCGCCATAACTACACTGTTAATAACTTCGACGTCAGAGTAGGTCGATCCGCCTCCGCCGCCTCCGCCTACTATTAGATATTCAACCTCAGTCACGCCGGCCGGCGCCGTCCATGTGTCAGCGCCAACCTCCGTAAAAGTGTCGAAAATAGGTTCTGCATAAGTCGTGTCCGTTATTTCATTCGAGGCAACACTGTCGCCATTTGCGCTAACCGCTTTGATTGAAATGTCATAAGTGGTTTCAGAGGTAAGCCCCGATAAGGTAAGCGGAGACACTGTTCTCACTGGCGATAGCAGAGTGAATGTAAGACCGCCATCGACTGAATATTTATAATTTGTGATTGTCGCGCTATTTGTTGTTTGAGTGAAATTTATAGTAATTGATGTTGCCGTTCTGGAAGCAACCGTTGTAATTACTGGCGCCGGAGGCAATTGTACTATCACAGTTTGCGATTGAGATGCTCTCGCGCCTTTGGCTCGTCTTGCCGAGATGCTGCTCGCGCCAACTCCCGATCCAGCAATATACTTGTTTTCTGAACCCGTAGACGTAGATACATTTTTAAACATCTTGCTTGAATTCATACTCCCCTTTGGCTTACTTATTCCATGTCTTGAGAACATTATATTAAATATGTAGATTATAATATCTTCAATGGTCTAAATGTTCATCGGTTTACTATAATCTATTATTGCTAACTCATCCGTGTAAAATCCATACTTTTCCGATATCTCGCGGGTAATCTGAATAAGTGAGCGACATTTTTTAAACCTAGGTATCTTATCTTAGCCTTTGGATAAAATTGATTCCGTAAACGCGCGACAACTATTTAGTTAAAACTAGTTAAAAACCTATTCGATTATAATATATAGGAAAATGACCAAATACACCTGCGAAACCTGTCTCAAAGTATTCACCCAAAAGGGGCATTTTGATACCCATAATAATCGGAAGCGCCCCTGTAAAAAGGACACCACGATCGAAGCGCTCGTTGAACAGAAAGTCCAAGAAGCAATGACGCAGGTTCAAGACAAGAAAGATTTGGGGCAGTATTTCACCATCGCCGAAGAGCTACAAACCTTCGTATTCGATAAAGTAAAGCACAAATCGAGCCGTCTTCTCGAGCCTTCCTTCGGCGCGGGTCATCTCTTGAAGAAGTTCAAAGAATACGATGAAAATTACCCGATGGTTTGTTATGAACTCGACACACGCGTTAAGCCCGTCGTAACATTCAATTCTTACCAGACGCCTATATACGGCGACTTTACGCAGCAAACCGTAACCTCCAAATTCAAAACCATCATCGGCAATCCGCCCTATGTCAAACAAAAGACCGGAAATCTCTACATCAAATTTATCGAGTTATGCTACGAATACTTGGACGACAATGGCGGCGAACTGATATTCATCGTTCCGTCTGACTTCATCAAACTTACGAGCGCGTCGCACATAATAGAAAAAATGAGCAATAACGGGTGTTTCACCGACTTCTTGTTCCCACACAACGAACGCCTCTTCGAAGGCGCCAGCATTGACGTCGTCGTATTCCGTTATGAAAAGGGGACTCGCAACAATAAGGCCATTGTAAATGGAAAGGAATCATTCTGTAACGTCAATAAAGGCATTATCACATTCAGCGACGCCGAAGTAGCGGGGACCTCCATCGATTCGCAGTTCAATGTGTATGTCGGGCTCGTATCCGGTCGCGACGAAATTTATCGCGTCCCCTTCGGCAATATTGACATTCTCAACGATAAGGACCGAGTGGAAAAGTATATATTCACCGATACGTTCCCAACCAATATCGCCATAATAGACGCGCACCTCCTGGCCCATAAAGAGGAATTGCTGGAACGGCGAATCAAAAAATTCTCCGAAAACAACTGGTTCGAATGGGGAGCTCCCAGAAACATATCCAGTATCCGGAACTACTGGGGGAAACCGTGTATCTACGTTCGAAACATGACGCGCAATAAAGAGGTCGCATTCGTCGGAACCGTCCAATACTTCGGCGGAGCGCTTCTGTGCCTCGTTCCGATAGAAGGCGCGGACATACAAAAAATAGTTGATTATATTAATTCACAGACATTTCAAAAGGATTACTTGTATGCTGGAAGATTCAAAATTGGACATAAACAAATCAGCACCGCCATTGTTCCTACTTAGGAAACTCCGTTTCGATATCCGCCGTTGCGAAATCATTCATTCCCGAAATAGCCTGTATAACTGACGCCTGGACCGTCTTGAGAAGCTCCTGTATTTTTTCTTTGAAATCTGTGTCGGCGATTCGGAACTCGATATTCTTGAACTCATTCGCCCAATTGATTTGTAGGTCATTACACGGATTCGATTTGAATGTGTGAATATCCAAAATCGACTTCAATAGTAGGGTTCCGTCATTCTTATTTACCACGAGATAGTGATACTCGGTCATCGGGTCTCTCGTGGATTTTTTCGAATATTCTTTGAGTGTTTTGAAGAACTGATTGAAATTCATATTTCTCTTAGTAACTTCTGTTCCAGAGATTGTGTATATAATTGCTACCTTATTAAATGCGTTGTCCGTTCCGCCGGTCGTCAATTTCAAATTGAATGGTATCCCATTTACGCGAAAGTCCCACCACCAGCGCTCCACCGGTTGCTTCTCAAATTTCATTGCCGGATACTTATCCGCCAATCCCTTTTCCAAGAGAGATAAATACTCAGTTTCTTTCACAGCGCTCGTGAGTCGCCCGTCGTCTTCTGTCGAATACGTCAAATTTATCTTACTGCACTCATCCTGAATAGCGCTGATGATTTCGACGTAAGACATTTTTCAAGGTTTTGTATCTCATATATGTGCGCTATTGGCGAATCAATTTTTTGTTTTTAGCTCATGTAAATATAAGGCGTTATTATATAAACGATGGCGTCATTTAGAATACCATTCGAAGATGAAGATATGGACGAACCACCATCTTCAGTGCCACCATCTTCAGTGCCACCATCTTCAGTGCGGACGAGATCTCGTAAGCCATTAACCTCTCGTAAAAATAAAACAGTTAAATACACAGACAGTAAGAAATACAAAGGACAATTGCTAAACGGCGTGCCTCATGGCGAGGGGCGAATGAAATGGGCGAATGGCGAAATTTATGTTGGACATTGGAAAAATGGCAAGAGGAGCGGACATGGCAAAATGCGATATGAAGACCCCAATTTTATATATATCGGCGAATGGTTAGATGACGCTATATTCCGCGGAACGATGAAATACCCGGACAAATCCAAATATGTCGGGTATTTCAAAGATGACGCTATGCATGGCCAAGGGACCATGACTTGGTCGAATGGAACCACATATACAGGTGAATGGAGAGATAATCAGCGCAATGGTCCCGGAACATTACGCGTCTTTGAAGATGGGGTATTTACCAAAGAATACGTTGGTAACTGGGAGAACGACAAGAAAAACGGTTCGGGGACAATGAAGTGGTCGGATGGAGATAGTTATACCGGCGAATGGAAGGACAATCATCGCCACGGACGCGGGAAAATGTTAGAAAACATAACCATATATGACGGTAACTGGGAAGATGACGACAAGAAAGGATCGGGATTATTCACGTATCCGGCGACCAATATGTCATATGATAGCACTTGGGATAATAACATTATGGTGGAAGCTCGCGTGAATAAAAAAGGCGATCCCATACATGGCCATATAGGATGGTTGCGCGGAAATTCGAACATTCCAATAACTCGAGACAGGGAGGAGTCATATCCGAGATATCAAGCCACACTACATTATCAGAATGGCGACGAGTATGTTGGTCCAGTTTTGCTATATAAAGATGGCCGCCTACTTCGATATGGACAAGGTAGCTTAAACGGAAAACCTGGCACTTGGGATGAAGTGCCCACGCCGCCGGTCATGGTCGAAGATGGTGACGATATTATGGACGGCGGAAAGCGCAGGCGGAAAACGAGTCGGAATAGAAAAACGAGTCGGAATAGAAAAACGAGTCACCGTCTCAAAAATTGATTCATATTTTGATAAATAATAGAATATGAATAAAAACAATGTCTAACGAAGTACTTGAAGTAAGCGAAGTAAGCGAATTAGTCGGAGTAGTCGAATTAAACGAGAGAATCGAATCTCTCCTAGCTAGGGTCAAGACACTCGAGACGCGACTCAATGACCTCTCCCCGCCACCCAAGTCATCTACGGTAAGACCCGAGGGTGTGCCGCCATTCGACGTGAAGAGGCGCATCGAAGCACTAGAATCAAAAAGAGACGAGGACGAGGACGAATACTACAAAAATTGGGACTCTCCGTCGATTCAACGCTATAGCTCCTTTGTGGCAAACGATGGTTATGTATCCAAAGAGTCGGGAGTCGCGATGTTCACCCGAATTTACTATATAATACCGAAAATGATATCATTGGATACGCTGACAATGATATCGAATAATGGATCTGGGCACGATTCCAATTTGACGGTTCTTCCTGACCTCAGGAAAATTAAAAATTTGAGCGTGAAAAACATGCGCATTTGTATCGGATTTGATTTCATTCCATACTTGGATAATTTCCCTTGTTTGACTCGTTTGGAAATCGTTGACCATCACATAAGAACTGTATTAAATCGAGACCTAGAGAAGAAGCGTAAGATACGTGAATATTGTGAAAAATGGGACATCGAACTTTTGATGTCTTCCGATGAACTCGACTACACACGATTGGTCACCAACAATGCGCATACGTTCGCTAAGGGTCAAAAGAACCTCGTGGCTTGTATCTTCTGTACCAAGATATATGAAACGGATGTCCTTCTATTCTGTAATAGATCCCTGGTTTGTCCGCTTTGTGAATCGTCTGAAGTGTTAATGGTCGTAAATAGTAGTCCGCTACTCGAGATGTCGGATGCGGATAGGATGAAGATACTCACCGAGTGGCGCGCGGAAGCTTTCCCAAACGCATAGATAGAGAGCCGCACCTAAATTGTGTTAAATATAGATTTTTTTGACTTACGTGTCTTTCTACTCTTTTTGACTTTAACGTCGCCCCTACTCATACGAACTCTAAAACTTTCGTAATTTGGATAAGCGATATCTTCATAGCCAGCGGCAGCCATTGCGGCAATAACGTCTTTTTTTGCGTCGACTGAGTTTGTGTTTGTAGTAGTGTGTATTTGGTAACCTACGCTCATCGCAATGTAAACCGGCAATTCCATTTTGATTTCGATATCTTTACCATCTTTATCTTCGGTTACTAGAATCACGTTTTTATTATGTAAATCGATAGTCGCATCCCTTAAATATGCGAATATATCCTTCAAAGAGTATTCTTTGGCGTCCATATATATACTAACCGGAGAAAAATTGATTTGAATAATATTTTGTTATTTATCTAAAAATAACAAAAAACCATGTCCAATAAGCACAGATACGAGCCCTCCGATTACATGCACTGGGTTACCGACAACGTGGATACGTTTGTCAAAGGTGAGCAGAATTTGGTCGCGTGCGTATACTGTATCGAGATTTACGAGACGAGTGTCTTTAAAGCGTATCATAACTGCCTGTTTTGTGACAAGTGCGATGTTGATGCCTTGATGGTAGTAAAACACTCGCCGCTCATTGAGATGTCAGATGAAGACAGGATGAAGAAACTCGAGGAATGGCATAAGAAGGGATTTACTCCGATCCCTAAGACAGCCAAGTGAAGAGAGGGGTTTAATAGGTTCCCTTAATTAGCGGAACAGTTTAAGGTCCATAGATCCACGCACCAGCAATATATATACCAATGTGTGAAGCGCTAAACCGACGGTCGTTGGGCATCCGCTGGGGTCAGAAATGCGTCCTAAAATGCCACCGAATAGCTTCTGTGTGAGCTTGTACGTAACCGGGTGAACAACGAGGAGGAAAATGAGCGCGGAGAAGAAGGTGATTTGCCACTTGACGTCCATTATATATATTAATAATCTATTTTTTTACTTGGTAGAATTTATGGTTGTTCGACCAATTGTGCTACAGGAATCGGTACCAGTTCAGAGTGCGCGAATACAGGCATTACCGGACCCAAATTGTGTAAAAAAATAGTAAACAGCAGTATTGGTATAAGGGTTGTTCCGACCACCTCAAATTTATACGCATATGGTTCCATTTCTTCCTCTTGCTCGGCATTCATTCGATTGATTTCATCATCGCTGGCGCCATTATCTATGGCTTCCGAACGCTCGTATGAATAATCCAATTCTTTTGCGGACGTTTCATATCCGATAACAAGTAAATATATAAGTATTGCCACCGAAATTAAATAATTGAAAATTATAAGCTTTGTGCGATTTCTGCGAACGACATTTATATATTGATTCATACGTTTATAAATATAAGATATTGTTTATGTAGCTTCTATTATTCTTTGTTAGTAGGGTGCGCTGCCATATACATCAGCATTGTTGGAAAACTAATCGGAAACGTTACCCCGACTAGTGTTCCCATCGTTGCGTATTTTGCCATTTGTAGCAGATTTACATAGATAGGCTTTTTCCGTCCATTGCGCATATCTTCAATTGAATTTAATATACCGCCCATATATATCGATTGAACTGCCGCGCAAATTGTCATTGGCTTAACCAAATCTTTATAAAACATAGCCGCTATGAACATAATTTTTTGACTACGGCTCATCTTGTTTTGTCTATTAGGTAATAGCAAGTTATCTTTAACTAATCTTCGGTCAGATACAAATATCCGGCTAGTGCTGGTATCCCGATAGGATATGTGGTGCCAACGCAACACCCGAATAGCGTGCTCTCTACCAAACTCGTCACATATTCAACAACGGTGAATTTCTTCTTACCATACACCAATTCATACGAGTCAGAATAACCGCGCGAATATACGGACATTGTAACTGAGCATATGGTTACAGGAACCACTGTAGCTCTGTAAAATTCGGTTAGTAGTTGTCTGCTGAACATTAATCTATATTAATATGCGGGTTTATGTTTATATTGGTCTTCTTATTTATTTACGAGCACTTCCTTGGCTACCGCTTTAACCACCTTTGGATAATACGTGTCGCGGTCATACCCCGCCATCGAATTCTTTTGAATTGTTATACAGCGATTGGAGAACTCCGAATCATTATCTTTGTAATCTGGGTTCTCAGCTTTCCAATCTAATAAGGTACCCATGCTCTTACGTGTAACTTCTTGAATTGCCTTGTTCAGTTTGGACGAATCCTCCTCTTTGTTCCACTTATCCTCATCTTTTATATACATGGTCTCGCGTTTGACGTCGGTACAGTGTATAGGTCGCTCGTTTTTACTGAGTTGTTTCAAACTATCTATAAGAATCTTGGATACTCCATTTACAAAACCAAGTTGTGCGTTGTTCTCCAAATCTTCTCTGGAAACCTCAATGTTTTTAATGAAATCCGAGAAATTAATTGCGTCCTTACATTCCTCGTTAAGAAACATATTAATATTGAATGATTTATTATTGCTGTTGGTCATTGTTGTATTGTTAGTTGTATTATTCGATTTTGTCTGTTCAATAACCTTGGCGATTATATCAATCGTATCCTTCTTATGTTCATTTGCTTGCTCTATTACACGATTTAATATGTCATTTGTTTCTTTTTTATGCTCGTGAGCCTGTTCAATTATAAAATTTTTAAGTTCATTATTTTGGGCAAGTAGTTGTTTTACAACATCAAAATATTCTGGGCGCGTAAAATCGGGAGGACGCGTAAAATCGGCAAGCCCATTTGCGCTTTCATTTTTATGAGATACTTCATTTATATATATTTCATCTTGCTCGATATTATGAGCTGAAATTGTTTTAGAACGATTAATATGTTTCTGCGTGTTCTCATGAGCATTGTATGCAGATTTTTTATAGCATATAAACGCACAAAGATTACATTCGAATTTTTTATGCGTTAAATCAGAACGCCCAATGTGTTTTTTTGTTTTAATATGTCTCGACCAATCAGCCGGTTTATAGCATTTAAAGTCGCATATTTCACATATTTGTTGTGTCATTTATTATAACGTTAGGATTTTTTCCGGCGTAAATTACGCCAAAAACTGCCTAAATTACGCGAGGCGTGGCGCTGGTTTAAAAATCTTATGCTAACAACTTAATTTTTAAAATTTACAAATAAGAGCATAATGCTAACAATCGATTTTTTTAAAAAGTCATTGGAAACTTTTTTTTACAAAGTCTGATTTTGGACATTTATTTCTTGTCCATTTTTTGAAAAAATATTTTTAAGTTTCAAAACGTGTTTTTTATTTTTTTTGTTCAGAACTAATTACAACTTCCTTGGCTACCGCCTTAACTACCTTAGGATAATAGGTCTCGCGATCATACCCTGCCATCGAATTCTTTTGAATTGTTATACAGCGATTGGAGAACTCCGAATCATTATCTTTGTAATCTGGGTTCTCAGCTTTCCAATCTAATAAGGTACCCATACTCTTCCTGGTTACCTCTTGGATTGCCTTATTAAGTTTTGAACTGTCTTCTTCCTTGTTCCACTTGTCTTCGTCTTTGATATACATGGTCTCGCGTTTTATATCAGTACAGTGAATTGGGCGCTCTGTCCTATCTAACTGTTTCA
>JACCDO010349416.1_pt1 | contig 171581 bp, 150 predicted proteins | sample 7446101 | NCBI WGS metagenome assembly JACCDO01 (sample SAMN15323440, study PRJNA562643) | freshwater metagenome | isolation source: river surface water | place: USA:Blue River Watershed | collected 2017-08-16
GGTTGTGACTGGCAAAAGCGAACGTCATTCGCGTACCTTATTAAAGAGAATGAAAACACATTTCAAAAAGGAAGAATATCAGTGTATCACTATCACAGAATTTTGTCAATATATGGGTTTAGATGAGTTTGTGATTTCGGATATGATTAAATAATAAGATTTATTGTGAATTGATTTAATTTGAAGGTTTTAATCATTATCTTTGATTAATAAACGTTCTTAATATTATTATCAAATAATGTCAAATTTCACGTTACCTAATCGGTTACTAATTTTGTAATTTTTAATGTAACAAACTGATTTTTAGAACCAATTTTAAAGGAACAGCTTCCCAGCGGGATCACAAAAGGGAAGCGAAAGCTTCCCTTTTTTATTAAGTTAATCTCGATCATAAATATCATCCCTGAAATTTAATTTTCCAGAAGAATCAACCCAGGCGGTATAGTAGGTAATGTAAATCGGAACTTTATTTTTAAGTTTAATATAAGTTTGTTTTCCTGCATTAATAATTTGATTTATTTTTTTTGGTGTATAGTATTTATCCTTTCTTAATAAGTAGGTTGCGAATTTTAGTGGAGACTCAATTCTAATACAACCATGACTAAATGTTCGAATTTCTTTAGAAAATAATTTCTTTTCGTGTGTATCGTGAATATAAATCGAGTAGGTGTTAGGAAATAGAAATTTTACCTTGCCTAATGCATTTTTTTTACCCGGTTTTTGTCTTATTGCATAAGGGAAGCTATTCGTATAAATTAACCAATTAATTCTTGTTGATGGAATAATTTCTCCTAGGTGAGTGGTTACTTCCATGTTGTTCTGATGTAGAAAGTTTTTGTTTTTCTTTATTTCTGGTAATATCTCTTTAATAATTATCCCTTTGGGTATGTTCCAATAGGGACAAAAAACAAGAAATTCAATTGTATCATTAAAAATTTTAGTTTGAGTTTTTTTAGTGGGTTTTCCAATAATTACCTTATAACTATTTGTTTCTTCTGAATTGTAATAAGTGTGTAATTTAAATTCCGGTAGATTTACCATCACATAATCTTCACGATTTTTAGGTAGTTCTAATTTTCTTCTGGTTAAGTTTAATTGTATTTTTTGAATTAATTCCTCTATCGGTATGTTTAATTGAAGGAGAGTTTGTTTTGTGATTATACCATTTAATTTTAATCCATACCTTGTTTGGAAATTTTTAACACCATAAAACAAAGTGCTGTCAAATAATATTGATTGATTTGTTTCTTCTATATCTCCTAATAAGTAAAGTTGATTTTTAACATGAATAAGTATTTCTGAACTATCACCAATTTTAAATTCATTTTTAGTGTTAATATAATTTCCCCATTTCTTGTTTTTTAATAACGCACTATATTCCTTTAATTTCTGATAGAGTAATTGATATTCTTCTGAGTAATTTAAAGAATCAAAAGGATTACTTTTGATATAATTGGGTTCGGTATAATGAATAGTTTTTGAGTGTTTATTAAAATTAGTTTTATTACTATTAAGTGTTTCTGCTTGAATAAAAACAAATCCAATAACACTAAAAAATAAGAGGATTAAAAAATCAACCAAAAATGTGAAAAAAGCCTTGTGAGTTGATTTTTTAATATAGTTCATGTAAGAAAATTTAAACCTCTTTTGGATTTCGATTTACAAAGATTACCTTTTAATTTTGATATAGGTTTAAACTAACGATAGGAATTGAATATAAAAAAGTGATTAATCTACCTAAAGTAGTTAATCACTTTATGTTGTGTAGTAAATAACAGATTATTTAGGTTGATCGAAAAATCCAAATGCTACCAATAATACTCCAATTGTAACGATTGAAATAAATATAAACGCAATGGAGATTTTGATTTTATCATCGTGTGTGTTCTCGTCATTTGTTTCCATGACTGTAAATTTTAGTAAAGGTTAATTTGCTAGTTTTATTCAATTTACAATCTTTTTTTATTCTTATCAAATTTATTTTTATCTTTCATAATGAGGTACTTTTATTTTGGCTTTAATCAACATTCCTTTTCAAGAAATTAATATGATTCGGTTAATTCAATTTTTATATTTCTCTAATATCATTACGAGTTTAACGGGTGCTTTTCTTACATTGGGGATTATGAGAAAATTAGGAATAACAGAAAAAAGCTGGTTTTCTTTTTTTGTTTTTTTTGCTGTTTTAGCAACTTATACTTACCAGCGATGGAGAAGGTATATTCAATTAATTCATACCAATTCTGAACATGTGGCCTGGATAAAATCAAACCAACGAGTTCATTTATTAATTTTTGCAATTGGTTTTTTGGGTTGTGGGTGTTTTATTTTTACCCAATTTATGTTCTTTTTGAAAATAATCCCTTGGTTATTAATTCCTTCGTTTATTAGTCTTTGGTATGTCCATCCTTTTTTCGGAATCGTATTTAGAGAAATTCCTTATATAAAGTCTTTTGCGGTTGTTTTCACCTGGTTAATCTTGGTGATTTGGGTTCCAATATATTTATTTGGGGATTCAACTGTATTAACTGTTTTACACCTATCTATTTTCCATTTTTTCTTATTGTTTGGCGTGCTCATATTATTTGATATTCGGGATGTCGAATATGATGCTTCTAAAATAAAGACTTTACCCTTACTTGTTGGTAGTAGGTGGGGTAGGTGGTTAGCAATCTATTGTTTTGTAGTTGGAATAATTTATAGTTTGTTCACCCACTGTTTGAATTATATTGATCTAATTATACCTTTTACATTTATATTACTTGCTCTTAAAGTAAAATCGAAAGGACCTGTTGGTTATTTTGCTCTATTAGATCTCTTATTGGCTGTTCAAGGATTGGTTTATTATTTCTTTTAAAAGTTATAATATAAAAAAAACCACTCCGAAGAGTGGTTTAGAAAAGAATGTGTAATTCTAATTTTATTTCGAAGCAATTTCTACGAATTCATCGTAAGAAACTTCTTTGTTTTTTAATTTAACATTTGCTTTAAAGAACTCGGTTAATTTACTTTCAGCAAGCATGTCATACACTCTAGCAGATTCTTCTCTGTTACCCAAAACTTGAATTGCAGAAGCAGTTAATTCTTTGTCTTCAGGTGCTGGAATCCCGTATTGTGCGTATTGATTTGCTAATAATTGTTTTGTGAATTCGACTGCATCTGTATGGTTTAATTTCAAATCATTTGCTTTGAAAATTTGACCTTGTATTAATTGCCATTTCATTCCTTTTTCATACCCTTCAAATTGAGCATCTATTTCTTCTAATGTAATCGGTTTCTCATTGGATACTTGAATCCATCTTTTTAAGAAGTCTGAGGGTAAATCAATTTGAGTGTCAGCAATTAATTTGTCGTAAACAGCTCTAGTTAACAATCTATCCGAATCATTTGCAAACATTTTGTCTAAATCTGCTTTTACTCTTTCTTTTAATTCTGCTTCAGATTTAACTTCTCCTTCACCAAACAATTTATCAAATAATTCTTGGTTTAGTTCCGCTAATTCCATGTGGCGAACTTCAGTAACTGCTAATTCAAATTTATCAGAGATTGTAGCTAAGTCTTCTTCTTTAATACCTAACATAGCAGCTGTATCTTTTCCACCTTTAGAAACGTGAGCAGGATTAACAACCACTTTATCACCAACTTTTTTACCAGTTAATTCTTTTTTCGCTTTTTTGTCTTCAACAAACTCCATTGAAATGGTAGAAGAATGTACGATTCCACCTTCTTTAACTGTTTTGTCATCATTCAACTCAGTGAATTGAGCCATTACTAAATCAGTATCACCAATTTTTTCAGAAGCAACTAATTTACCGTAACGTCTTCTTAAATCATCAACTTGTTTGTTGATCAATTCATCATCAATTTTTACAGAAACATAATTAAAAGTTTCTTTTAAAGTTGAATCAATTTTAAATTCAGGTGTAATTCCAATTTCAAAAGCAAATTCGAAATCAGCAGGATTATTAAAATCACCTTTAACTTCTTCTTTTTCAAAAGGAATTGGGTTTCCTAAAATTTCAATTTTATTTTCAGTAATAAATGAGTTTAAAAAATCATTCACAACTTTGTTTAGTTCATCTGCTAAAATGGATTTACCATATTGTTTTTTCACTAAAGAAGCAGGCACATGACCTTTTCTAAATCCAGGAATGTTTGCTTGTTTGCGCGTTTTTTCAATTGCATTTGCAACATTTTTCTCGTAATCAGCTGGAGTAACTTTTACTCTTAAAATAGCGCTGTTTGAACTTACATCTTCACGAGTGACACCCATTTTGTTATTTATTTAAATTATTATACAAACAAAAAATGGCATAAGAGAACTTACACCATTTATTAAACTTAATTCAGTGCGGATAGAGGGACTCGAACCCACACGCCTCGCGGCACCAGATCCTAAGTCTGGCATGTCTACCAATTTCACCATATCCGCTTACATTCGACAGTAAAACTCGTTCGTTTTACGAGTGCAAATATACATAACTTTTTTTTAATACAAAATGTTTTTAAAAAATCTTAAATGCTTATTTACTAATTAGTCTTTAATTTTTTTGTTTAATATGTATTAAAATTCTTATTTTTGAAACTTTGTTTAACATTTTGACATACAACTGACAACTTTTACAAAAATGTTGCGTCAAATACAAAATTCTAATTTTAATTATATGATTGGTAGTAATTATCAAAGTAAAGCTATCTTATTTTTGTTTTACCTTTTGTATGCATTCATTGGAAATTCTGCTACTTACTATGTTAATGATAATTCTAATATTGGAGATGTTTGGTGTACAGGTGTTGGAAATAATTCTAATACAGGATCTAAAGCGTCTCCATTTTTGACTTTAAAACATGTTATACAAAACGTAGCTAATCCTGGTGACGTAATTTATATTGATGCAGGAACTTACAATGATAAACAGATTAGTGAAAGTATTTTAAATGACAATAATATAAGCATTATTGGTGCTGGTTCATCCAAAACAAAATTTATAAACTCCGGAGGATCATTTGGTGTTTATTTTATGCGAATTTACAATGTTGATAACATATCTCTTAAAAATCTTTTAATTCAGGGATTTATTAATACAGTATCATATGAGGGCGAAGCTATAACAATTAATAATGCACACAATATAAGTTTCGAAAATGTTGTTTTTGCTAAAAGTAACGGAGGAAGCGGTGAGGCTGCGGTAGTTATCAATGATGAGTCGACCGTATCATTTGATAAAATTTCCTTTGTCTGTCAAACCCAAGCTACTAATGGAGGGGGTATTGATATTAAAAAAGGTAGTGGTGGAACTCCTCATAATGTTACTGTGACAATAGATAATTCAATGATATCCTACAACAATAGGTCAGGTGGATTTAGTGGTACTAATGGAGGGGGAATGATTATTGAAGGAGATGCTACTGTAAATGTTACTATAAATAATTCGTCTATTTCAGATAATACAGCAAGATCTGGTGGTGGAATTTATATGACTGGTGGAATTTTAAACATGAATAATTGTTGTATTGCTAACAATACTTCAACAACAACTGATCCTGATTATGGAGGAGGAATTTGGTTTGCAGGTACTTCTGGTCTTTGTACTTTAACAAATTGTAGTTTTACTAACAATTCAATAAATTCTGCTAGAGGTGGTGGTATTGGTCTTTCTGCTCAGGTTAAAAGTGTAAATGTATCTTTAGTATCATGTGATTTTTCCAATAACAAAGCTACTTTAGGAAATGATATTTGTACTAAAAATGTATCATCTAGAACTGTAACTCTTACTGCAAATAACTGTACATTCGGCAGTATTGGTACTGCTATTAACAACATTTCTGGTTCAATTACTTTAACAAATTGTGGTACTCCTACAACTACAGGTACTGTTTCAAGTAACAATGGAATTCGTTTAGGTTCAACATCAACGAATTGTCCTCTATATGGTGGAGCATGCCCTACGATCTATATTTGTAATCCTGCTAAACCAGGCTCATATGTGACTATTACTTGTCCTGCTACTACAGCAACTCTTACTGCTACTGGACCTTCAGGTAGTATTTACTATTGGTATGATGTAGCTTCGGGTGGAATAGTTTTAGATACATCAAGTTCAGTTACTCCAGATTTTGAGCTAACTGGAGTAAATGCATCCAAAACATATTTTGTTGTTTCTAGTTTAGATGGTTGTGAAACTCGTGTTCCAATTACTGTTACATATGTAGATTGCCCAACATGTCCTACGATTTCTTATTCATCATCTTCTTTTTGTCAAGTTGGTATAGCTACCCCAACTATAAATCCTTCCGCAACTGGAACTTTTTCAGGTTCTTCTACTGATTTGGTAATTAACACTTTAACAGGAGAAGTAGATTTAGTTAATAGTAAGCCTGGTACATATACTGTTAAATGTATTATTACTGCTGGTGTTTGTGAACCAACAACTACTATTACTATTAATCCAAATGGAAATGCAAACACCAATGTTACAGGCTTAACACCGATATGTGCAGGTCAAAACGCTGTATTTACAATCACAGGAACTAAAGATGAAATAATCACATATACTGGTGTTAGTGGGGCTCCTGTTAGTCCTGTGACTTTAGATGCAACTGGTAATGCAACAGTTACTGTATCAAATGCTCAAACAGATCAAACCATAACTTTAGGTACAGCAACTAGTGGTTCTTGCCCAACAAACCTAAACAATAAAACGTTTAAAATTACTGTTAATCCTGTTGGTGAAGCAAATACGAATGTAACTGGAAATGGACCTATCTGTACTGGCGAAAATGCATTTTTTACAATTACAGGTAAACCTGGAGATATAATTGATTATACTGGAGTAGTAGGAGTACCGGCTAGTCCTGTAACAATTGACGGAACTGGTAAAGCTCTTGTTACGGTTATTAATCCGTCAGTTGATCAAACAATCACATTAAATTCTGCAACAAATGGTTCTTGTCCAACACCTTTAGTTGGTAAAATGGCTACAGTTATAGTAAATACTAAACCAAATAAACCTTTATTTAACAATCATATACAGCCTACATGTACTGCTAATGGTACTGCTGATGTAACAAATTATTTATCTACTCCAGCTACTTATATTTTCAAGCCTTCTTCAGGAATCAGTATAGCTGCACCTGGTAAAATTTCGGCTGCCTCAGGTAAATATAAATTTGTTGTTGAAAAAGATGGATGTACTTCAGACTCTTCAGATTTATTGACTATGAATGATGTGCCTAATAAACCTGTCATCGAAGGTCCTTCACAAGTTTGTATCGGTTCCATAATCACGCTTAAAGCTTGGAAAGATAATTCTAAAATTGTTAATGCAACTCCAAACGCATCAAATCCATGGGTAAGTGAAAATGGGAACGTAACGCTAACTTCAGGTTCAGATATTAATATCAAAGGAATAACTGCAGGAATCTCTAAAATCACTTTTACAGATGTCAATAACTGTATCGCAGAACAAACAATAACAGTAAATAGTTTACCTTTAACTCCTAGCTTATCACATATAGCGGCAAATCCTCTCATTTTTTCAGGAAACTTATCTGATACCGTTTGTAAAGGAAATAACGTTGATTTTAACCTTTCTGGTACAGCCGGAAACACGGTTTATTTCAAAGGTAAAACCACACCTTATTCATTTGTTATTGATCCATCTGGTTTAAATAAATTAACAATCAGTCAATTACTTAAAGATACAGTTGTTGTTTTAGATTCTATTTCAAACGGAAGTTGTTCGATGTCTCTTTCAAGTCAATTAAAGTTTGTGGTATCAGATACTGCATTAACCGTAAAAGCTAATAGTACGACTTCTTGTTTAAGTTCAACCGGAACTATAGATGTTACCACAAGTACAAAAGGTCGTATTTCATGGTCTAATTCAGATTTAACTATTACAGGTACGCATACAGTTCTTTCAGCTACTACCTATCAAATTCCTAATCTGAAAGCTGGTACATATAAAATCACATTTTTTAATGGTGGTTGTGAATTAACTAGAACTGTTACAATTTCTGATCCGGATAAACCAAAAACACCATCTAAAATTGAATCGTCAGGGCCTACAACTTTTTGTGAAGGTGGATCAATCACATTGACAGCATCAACAATTCCAGGTAGTGCAACAATTAATTGGACCAAAGATGGTGCTGCTTTCGGTAATCCAAATGATAATCCAATTACAGTAACTGCTAGTGGTACTTATGCTGTAACTGTTACTATTTCAGGTTGTACTTCTGATGCAAATGATACTACAATAACTGTTAATCCTCTACCTGGAATACCAGTAATTGATAATGTAGATTTAAATCAAAAATTTTGTAAATCAGAGAATGCAAAAGTCTCAAATCTTAAACCTACTTCGGGGATAGTTTGGTTTGATGTTAATGGGGTGAAATTATCTGCTACTGACAACTTAGTTACTACTGATTATTATGCTTCTTTAGAAAGTGATAAAGGGTGTTTTACTAAAAAATCTGACAGAATTAAAGTTGGTATTGAAATTAAAAATAATCCTGCAGATCCTACTATTACAACTCCTCAAACATTTTGTAAAGTAGATAATAAAACGGTTGCTGATCTGGTACCTAAAAGTTCTGGAACGATCGAAATAAAATGGTATTTAGGTTCAACAGTTCAGCTTACAACAGATAAATTACAAAAAGGTACTTATACTGTTGAATCTGTTGAGTCAGGTTGTACAAGTTTGAATAAAAAAACAGTAGTGGTAGATGTAATTGATGTTCCTATTCCAAATCTATCTACTGATAAATTATGTGCAAATAATCAAGCAAGTTTGACTTTAGCAGATGTTTATAAAGGTGTTTCAAATTATTATTTTTACGATATTTTGACTTCAAATATCCTTTCTGGAACAAAAACGATAGCAAATGGAGAACAGTACGTTGTAAAACAGTCTTTGAATGGTTGTTTGTCTGATGGACTAACTATTACAATAGCTATTTCGAATGGACCTACTTTATCAAGTAATCCATATATATTAACACCAAGTTTATGTGAAGTAGATAAACCTACTTTTGATGATGTAGAGGCTAAATATTCTACTTTGCCTACTTCGAGTGGAACATTATTTTGGTATGAATCAGAAACATCTACTCTAAGTAATTCAATTGCTAAAAACATACAGGTAGCTACAGGTTCGTATTGGCTAGCAGTGAAAGATGCTAGTGGGTGTTATAGTAAAAAACAAGAAGTAAAATTATCAGTTGACCCAGGAATAAAACCAACATTAAAACCAATTGAATTGTGTTCTACAAGTGAATACAAAGTTGTTGATTTAAATGTTGCAAATATTTCGAATCCTGCGGGAATTATAACTTGGTACTACGCAAACGGAGGAACAAATATAGCCGATAACTCAATTTCTGTTAGTAAAGACCCATCTGTTCAATATTGGGCGAGTTATAAAAAATCAGTAGGTGAGTGTGAAGGGGAAATGGTGAAATTAGATTTGACTTGGATTAAATTCAATCAAAATTTAATATTAGATGAGACAAATCAAAAGTTTTGTAAGACAGCTTCTAAAACAATCTCAGATCTGAATTTATCACCATATTCTTCAGCACAAGTAGCTTGGTTTGATGATGAAACATCTATTGATGTGCTTCCAAATACTACTCCTGTATATGATAAAGTGTATTACGCCGCTGAATATAAAATTACAAGTGACAGTAAATATTGTATAAACTCTAATCGTGCTCCTATTGATGTTAATTTTTATTCTACTAAAATATATCCTACGGTTAAAGAGGGGGTATGTACTAAACAAAATGGTTCTATAGAATTTGTAAATCCACCAGCTGATTACACATTTAATTGGTATGAATTATCTGATGAAACAAAACTTGACTTCACAGGTGCTAAATATACTAAACCTTTAGAAAAGCAATCTTTCAAAATTGTAATGAATGATGCTAAAGGGTGTAAAGATTCAGTGACTGTTTCTATGCCTCAATGTACAGACTCTCCAATTCCTCAAGTGATTACACCAAATGGTGATAATAATAATGATAAATGGGTTATAAATTATGCTTCAAAGTACAAAGATGTACAAGTGAAGATTTTTAATAGATGGGGTAATGAAGTTTATTCAAGCGCAATACCATATTCAGATGATTGGGAAGGGAAATATAATAATGAATATTTACCAACTGGTACATATTATTATGTGATTGATAAAGGTAATGGTGAACCTATTGAAACTGGATTTATTGAATTTGTAAAATAAAATATCGATATATAGATAATGAAAAATAGAATAGGAATAATTTTAGGTGTATTAATTTCATTCAGCTACTTTGCACAACAAGATGAGCAGAGTAGCATGTATATGTTTAACTCACTCCAGTTTAATCCAGCATATGCGGGTAGTAGAGGAGCATTAAATGCTACTTTAATACATCGTTCGCAATGGGTAGGTTTAAATGGCGCACCAACAACACAATTTTTATCTTTACACTCTCCATTCGCCAGAAACTCAATGGGGGCTGGAATGCATGTGAGTCATGATACTAGAGGAGCCACTTCAAGAACATCTGCTTTCGGAGACTTATCTTATTCTATACCTTTTGGACCAAGAAGAAAACATAGAATTAATATTGGTTTAAGTGGTGGTATTGATGCAATGAATGTTTCTTTCAAAAAATTAGTTGGTGATGAAGCAGATCCATTCAAAGTAGATGCTAGTCAGATTAATTTTAATGCAGGTGCAGGAGTTTATTATTACTCCAAAAATGCATATTTAGGCTTGAGCATACCGAGAATGATTAATACAGATTGGACAATGGGTACAACAGCATCTTTAGTTAAAAGACATTTGTTTTTTGCTGCGGGATGGGTTAAACCATTAAATAGTGTTACAGATTTAAAATTAAGCACCTTGGTAAAGGTGGTTCAGAATGCACCAATTACGATTGATTTAAACGCAAATGTATTTTTTTATAAATCGTTTTGGATTGGAGGTATGTACCGATTTAATGAATCAGCTGGTGCGAATATAGCATATCAAATTCAAGAAAAATGGATGTTTGGTTATGCATATGATTTTGTATTCAATGGTTTAAGAAATACAGGTCTTGGAGGTACTCATGAAATAATGTTGACTTATGATATGAATGGAAGAAGAACGGTATATGCTTCACCTCGTTACTTTTAATTTTTAATTTTACACAAAATAAGATAGATGAAAACCAAATTAATTTTAAGTATTTTTTCTGTAATTTTTAGTTCAATAATAATCGCTCAAGATAGAAAAATTGCAAAAGCAGATTCGTATTTTTCCATGAGTAGGTTCTACGATGCGAGTTTGATTTATAATGAGTTAATGTTTAAAAACAAAATAGATGCAGCCACTTACCCTGATGTTTTTAGACATGGGGCAGAAAGTAATATAAGATCAAAACAATACACACAAGCTAAGGAAGCATATGATTATTTGGGTGTTACTGATCAATTTAACTTTGATGATGCATACAGTTTTATTAAGTTATTATTGTATATGGATCGTATTGAAGATGCCAAAGAAATTTATGCTAAGCAAGTTGTGACCTCAGCTACAGATCAACGTAAAATTGAACTTGCAAATTACTTTGAGACTGAATTTTTAACAAAAATGAAAAGCGATTCATTAGGCGCATCGGTAACTTTAGCTCCTTTTAATTCAAATCTAGGTGATTTTTCTCCAGCTTTTCACCCAAAAGGTATTGCATTTACATCTGCACGAGATAAAAGTATGCAAACTCCTTGGTTAATTGAAAACACAGCGTTTTTATCTCAATATTTATATGATAAAACTACAGAAAAGGTAAGTAGAATTAAAGGTATAAAAGGGAAAAAACACGATGGGGTTGCTTATTATGATAGTGTGAATAAACTATATTACTATACAAAAAATTTAAAAAGAAATAAGAAACTCAATCTTACGACTGTTGGTATTTTTATTTTTGATGAATTAACTAAAAAAGAAGAAGCTTTTCCATACAATGACCCGAACTTGTATGTAGCGCACCCTGCGCTTTCAAGAGATGGAAAAACGATTTGGTTTTCTTCAAATAGAGAAGGTGGTTTAGGCGGTCTTGATATTTGGTATTCTATTAAATCTGAAAATGGCGACTGGTCTACACCAATCAATGCTGGTGATAAAGTAAATACTCAGGGGAATGAAATGTTTCCTTTTGAAAGAAATGGAAAGCTGTATTTTGCAAGTAATGGTCATCCAGGATTAGGAGGCCTTGATATTTTTAAAGCAGAATTGCATGAGAAGGATATAATGAATGTAAATAATGCTGGTTATCCTTTAAATAGTCATGGAGATGATTTCTCGTTAATTGTGGATAGTACTGATACATTAGGATACTTCTCAAGTAATAGAGGAGATTTTATTGATAGAATATATAATGTTACTTTAAGAAATATAAAAATTACGCTTGAAGGAACACTTGTTTCAAACGATCCTAATCATTCACCTGTTGCCGGTGCAACAATATTTGTGAAAGACGAAAATGGTGTAACAATTGATACTCTTTACTCTGATGCTGATGGTAAATTTAAATTTGTAGGTGATCCAGAAAGACAATACACACTTGAGTTTAACCATCCAGAACTTGAGTCATTTACTGAAGTGTTTAGTACCTTAGGCGCAGTTAGATCGGAGACGATTACCAAAGACTTTATTATGAATCAAAAACAAGTTGCTTTTTTTGCTACTGTTGTAGATGGTGATAATTTTCAAAAAGTTCCTGAGGCAATTGTTGATATAAAGGATTTAGCCACTAACAAAGTTATTGCTACAGTTAAAACTGATAAGGAAGGAAAAATGTATGCTAGTATACCAAAAAATTTAAAAGTTGAGGTTACTGCATCTAAAATTGGTTTTAACCCTGCTAGGGTAGTGTTCAGTACTTCAGAAGGTCCAAGTGAAGTTCGAAAAGAACTAACGATAAAGAAAACTCAGGGACCTGGTGCTTTAGTAAGATTAGATAATATCTTGTATGAATTTAATAAGTTTGATTTAACTAAGGAAAGTAAAAATGAATTAGATACACTAATTGCTTTCTTAAAAGAAAATAGAGATGTTACAGTAGAGGTAAGCTCTCATACAGATTGTCGTGGTTCTAATGAGTATAATAAAAAATTATCTCAGCAACGTGGACAAAGTTGTGCAAATTATTTAGTTACAAGAGGTGTCAAACGTGATAAGTTGATTGTTAAAAACTATGGAGAAACCAAGCCTTTAAATCATTGTGTTGATGGAGTTGAATGTTCTGAAGAATTACATAGAGTGAATCGTAGAACAGAATTTGTATTGGTTTTCCCTAAAGAAGAAAAACCAAAAGAGGCTCCTACGAATGATCCTGAGAAGCAATTAAAAAAGAAATAAAATAAAAAAGTCCGGAATTTCCGGACTTTTTTATTTAAAAGATGTTTTTTCTGTACTATATTTGCAAGAGTTCATTTAAAATATACTTATTTAGAAAGGTGGAGGGACTGGCCCTATGAAACCTTGGCAACCTGCTTTATTAAGAAAGGTGCCAATTCCTATCAGGTAACTGAAAAGATAAGTGTTGGTTTATTCCCAACTTTCTAAATAATTTAATTTTTACTTATGCATAAAGTAACAGAATTATTAAAAGAAAGAATCCTTGTGCTTGATGGCGCTATGGGAACAATGATTCAACGTCATAAATTAGAAGAGGAAGATTTTCGAAAAGGTTGGTTTGAAAATCATCAACATCCTTTAAAAGGGAATAACGATTTACTTTCGTTAACACGTCCAGAAATCATTGAAGATATTCATAGGAAATATTTTGAAGCAGGAGCCGATATCGTTGAGACAAATACTTTTTCAGGTACCTGGATTGCACAAGCTGATTATGGCTTAGAACATGCTGTATATGATATAAACTTCTATAGTGCACAGTTAGCAAAAAAAGTTGCAAATGAATTTACTGTTTTACAACCCAATAAACCTAGATTTGTAGCAGGTTCTATTGGTCCTACAAATCGAACAGCTTCAATTTCTCCGGATGTGAATGATCCTGGTTACAGAGCAATTACGTTTGATGAATTAGTGGGTGCATATAAAGATCAAGTGAAAGCATTGATAGAGGGTGGGGTAGATATTCTCTTAGTTGAAACAATCTTTGATACTTTGAATGCGAAAGCGGCTTTGTATGCTATTGATGAAGTTTATGGGGAGTTAAATATTGAACTTCCAATTATGGTTTCTGGAACGATTACAGATCAAAGCGGAAGAACATTAACTGGACAAACAACAGAGGCTTTTTTAATTTCAGTTTCTCACATGCCTTTATTAACTGTTGGTTTAAATTGTGCATTAGGTGCTTCCATGATGAGGCCTTATTTACAAGTTTTGAATAATAAATGTGAATTTGGAGTTAGTGCACATCCAAATGCAGGTCTTCCAAATGAATTCGGGAAGTATGATGAAACACCAGAGATGATGGGGGCTCAAATCAAAGAGTTTTTAGACGAGGGGTTAATAAACATTATTGGTGGTTGCTGTGGTACTACACCTGAACATATTAAGGTTATTGCTGATTTAGCGAAAAATTATTCACCTAGAAAAATTGCGTAAAAGTATACGATGAACAATCAATCTATTTTAAAATTATCTGGTTTAGAACCTTTAATTGTAACTCCGGAATCAAATTTTGTTAATGTTGGTGAAAGAACGAACGTAACTGGTTCTCGCGCTTTTTTAAGAATGATCAAGGAGGGTGACTTTGAGTCTGCGCTCGCAGTTGCAAGAGATCAAGTGGAAGGTGGTGCTCAAATTATTGACATCAACATGGACGAAGGGATGATTGATGGAAAGGAAGCAATGGTTAAATTTTTAAATTTGATTGCTTCAGAACCTGATATTGCAAGAGTTCCAATAATGATTGATAGCTCAAAGTGGGAAATAATTGAAGCAGGTCTAAAGTGTATTCAAGGTAAGGGAGTTGTAAATTCAATTTCATTAAAAGAAGGGGAATCAAATTTTATAGCACAAGCGAAAAAAATCAAAAGATATGGTGCTGCTGTAATTGTGATGGCTTTTGATGAAAATGGTCAGGCAGATAATTTCGAAAGACGTATTGAAATTTGTAAAAGATCCTATGATATCTTAGTTGATGTTGTCGGCTTTTCTAAAAATGATATCATCTTTGATCCAAATATTTTCCCTGTAGCAACTGGTATGGAAGAGCATAATAATAATGCTGTTGATTTCTTTAGAGCTACAAAATGGATTCGTGAAAATTTACCTGGAGCTCACGTAAGCGGAGGTGTTTCCAATGTTTCTTTTTCATTCAGAGGGAATGATAAAGTAAGAGAGGCTATGCATTCTGCTTTCTTATACCATGCAATTCAACATGGTATGGATATGGGAATTGTGAATCCTACAATGTTAGAAGTATATGATGATATAGATAAATCTCTTCTTGAATATGTAGAAGATGTTTTATTAAATCGAAGGTCAGACGCAACAGAAAGACTTCTTGAATATGCTGAAACCGTAAAAGGTGAAGGGAAGAAAAAAGAAGTAGACCTATCTTGGAGGCAAAATAATGTAAATGAAAGATTGTCTTACGCTCTTGTTAAAGGCATTGTAGAGTTTATAGATGAGGATGTTGAGGAATGTAGAAAACAATTCGAAAGACCAATTCAAGTGATCGAGGGACCATTAATGGATGGTATGAATGTCGTTGGAGATTTATTTGGTTCAGGAAAAATGTTTTTACCTCAAGTTGTAAAGTCTGCACGTGTGATGAAAAAAGCAGTAGCTTATTTACTTCCATTCATTGAAGCTGAAAAAGATGGAAAACAATCCTTTTCGGGTAAAATATTAATGGCAACTGTAAAAGGCGATGTACATGATATTGGTAAAAATATTGTTTCGGTAGTTTTAGGGTGTAATAATTACGAGGTGGTTGATCTCGGTGTTATGGTTCCTACAGAAAAAATTATAGAAACTGCAATCAAGGAAAATGTAGATGTAATTGGTTTAAGTGGATTAATAACACCTTCATTAGATGAAATGGTTACTGTTGCAAAGGAAATGGAGAGAGCAAACCTATCTATTCCTCTTATGATAGGTGGGGCAACAACTTCTAAGGTGCACACAGCGGTTAAAATTGAACAGAATTATACCAAAGGACAAACTGTTCATGTCTTGGATGCTTCTCGTTCAGTCACAGTTGTAGAAAGTTTATTAGGTCCCAAAAAAGAACAATTTGTAAAAGATTTAAAAGCGGATTACGATCGATTGAGAGAACATCATGCTAAAAGTCGTGCGAATAAAGAGTTACTTTCATTGTCCGCTGCAAGAAACAATCAATATACAATTAATTTCAAACAGGATGATATCGTTAAACCTAAAAAAATCGGAATTACTAAAATTGAAGATTTAGATTTAGCACATTTAGTACCTTATATAGATTGGACTCCTTTTTTTCAAGCTTGGGAATTACATGGTAAATTTCCTGCTATTTTATCTGATGAGATAGTCGGTAATGAGGCTTCTAAGTTGTTTGAAGATGCTCAAAATATGCTAACCAAAATCGTTTCCGAAAAGTGGTTACAAGCAAAAGCAGTTGTAGGTTTATTTCCAGCAAATTCAGTTGGAGATGATATTGAGATTTATAGTGATGAAACTAGAAATCATGTAATTCATACGCAATTTACGTTAAGGCAACAAACTAAAAAAGCAGAAGGTCAACCTAATTTAGCCCTTTCTGATTTTATAGCACCTAAATCATCAAATATGAATGATTACATTGGTGCCTTTGTTGTTACTACGGGTGGTGGTTTAGATGAAAAGGTTGCTGAATTTGAAAATGATCATGATGATTATAATGCGATATTATTAAAAGCATTAGCAGATCGATTTGCAGAGGCATTCGCTGAGTTTTTACATGAATATACTCGCAAAGAACTATGGGGGTATGCTTCAGATGAATTACTGTCTAATGAAGAATTAATAAGGGAATCTTATAGAGGAATAAGACCAGCTCCAGGGTACCCGGCTTGTCCTGATCATACAGAAAAAATTGGCTTATTTGAAATTTTAAATGCTACAGAAATAACAGGAGTATCTTTAACTGAAAGTTTAGCCATGTTACCTGTAAGTTCTGTAAGTGGTTGGTATTTTGGCCATCCAGAAGCTAAGTATTTTGGTTTAGGGAAAATAACAGAGGAACAAGTACAGGATTTAGCAAAAAGAAAAAATCAAATTTTTGAAGAATGTGAAAAATGGCTAAGACCTGTAATAGCCTGATATGTTAAAATTTATTGTTATTTTTAACATATTTTGTCTCAAATGTGGCGTAGTAGTCTGTTCATATTGTGTCTTTTTTGGTTTAGTACGTTTGTATTTAGTCAATCTACTAAGGCTATTTTTGATGTAGATTATGTTAAAGCATGCGTTGGAGGAAGTGTTTCATTTAATAATAAGTCAACAGGTTCTGTTAGTACTTCCAATTGGGATTTTGGTGATGGTGTAGTTTATTCTTCGCCTGGTCAAAAAAGTACAACTCATAGTTTTTCAAATCCAGGAAAATATGAGGTCACTCTAACGATCATAACTTCAACAGGTTCTACTACTGAGACTTCAAAAATCATTGAAGTGATACCTGTCCCCAATTTAGATTTTGGTATTGTTGGAAACAAATGTGAAGTTCCTGCAAATCTAGTTTTTACTAATAATTCTGTAAAAACGGATGGGATAACATACAGTTGGAATTTTGGAAACGGTCAGAGTAATAATTTATATAATCCAGGAACGATTTCTTATGGTTCAACAGGGAAGTTTACTTCTACGTTGGCGATTGTTACAAACCTACCAGGGTGTAAAGTACCTTCTTCAAGTAAAACGTTTCAAATTTATGATTTTAGGGCTACCATCTCAGGTAAAGATATGTTTTGTGCGAAGGCAGGAACTATGCTTACTGCTAAAGCTACAATGCAAGTAGATTCTTATTCTTGGTACTTTGGTGATGGTACTTCTGGACAAGATAACGATACTGTTTTTCCAGAGTTTAAAAAAGCAGGAAATTTTATGGTTGATTTGAAAATTATAAACAATGCCACTCAATGTGAGTCACACACCTTTTATAAAGTAACATCGAAACCCTTACCTGCTCCCTCTTTTTCTGTAAATACTACTAAAATATGCCCAGGGTTTTCAGTTAGTTTTACGAATAATTCCTATGGAATGACCGATTATATTTGGGATTTTGGTGATGGAACTAAATTTGAGGGAAAAGATCCAGGTTCTCATACCTATAAGGCAGAAGGTAAAATGACAGTTTCACTATCCTCCAAATCAAGTAATGGTTGTTCAGGTGCTTCTGTTCAGACTGGTTTGATTGAGGTTGCTAACCCTGTGGTGAAAATTACAGCAGATACTACTAATGGTTGCTCAATATTACCGGTTAAATTAAGTGATTTATCTACGTCAAATGATGAGGTAAATAACCCTATTAAAAGTTGGGAATGGAACTTTGGTGATGGCACAACCTACAATGGAAAGGATCCTGCTGTAATTAATTATGATGTAGGTAAATATGATGTTAAATTGAAAATTATAACTGCTCAAGGTTGTGTGGTTGAAAAAGTGTTTGATGATTATATTAAAATCGGAAAAATCGATAAAGTCGATTTCAAATCCGAACAAACTTCAGGTTGTGCTAACAGTCCTATGAAATTTTCAAATAATTCAACAATAAAAAGTACGCACGATTTAAATGAGCTTACTTTTAATTGGTTTTTTAGCGACTCTTCAACTAATGCTGGTCAAGCAATTTTTCATCGATTTAATAAAGATACTGGAATGGTTAGTGTCAAGTTTTATATACATTTCAGAGGATGTACAGACTCTTTATTTAAAACTGATTTTTTTAGAGTTAAACCACCTCTAGCTAAATTTTCGCCAGATACAACGTTATTTTGTTTTGATAAAAGTAGTTTGCCATATTCAGTTGTAAACAGATTTTCAGATCTTTCAAAACTAGGTAAAAACGGAGATGATATAATTGTAAATTGGGATTTTGGAAATGGTAATAATAGTATTGTTAACAATGTAAATCCCAATTCTAATGAAAAGGGTAGTGCAAGTCAAATGTATAATGATTTTGGTACATATAGGGTATTACAAACAACTCTAAATAACACTACTGGTTGCCAAGATACTATTTCTAATGTTTTTCATATATCATGGGTAGTGCCAAAGTTAGAAGTTTCTGTTGATAGTGTTTGTCAAAATTCTGCTCTACAATTTAAAGATTTCAGTTATTCTTTTGCTAAACACCCACTTGTAAATTATAGTTTTAATACGGGTGAAGGTACATCTGTTTCTGGACAATATGTTAGTTATGCTTATAAAAATTTCGGAAAAATGTTTGTTTCGAATCAGCCAGTAAACAAAGTGGGATGTTCAACTTCAGCAAAAGATTCTGTTATTGTTATCAAATTACCAGATGCTGATGTTGTATCTGATTTGGATTCTACCTGTGCACCTGGCGCAATATTATTTTCTAACAACTCTAAAATTACGGGTAATGCAAGACCATTTAAAATGTTTTATTGGTTAGTACAAAACAAAAACTCTATAGATTCAACAAGTAATATACTTTATAATAAGACACTTACATACAATAATGTAGGAAAATATTTTGTTGCATTAAAGTCAAAAGATGTTTTTGGTTGTGTTTCAAAAATAGATACTGTTTGGGTTGTTTTGTCAAAACCTGAATCAAATTTGGATTTCAAATCTGTAGTTTGTAATAATACTGATTTTAAATTGTTTAATAAGACAAAGAATTGGGTAAATAATACTTGGATGATTGATGGAGTTTTCATCGGTAAAGATAAAGATTCAATTAAATATCAATTTAACGATAATAAGAATGAAGGTATTTTTAAAGATCACATTTTAACTCTAATTTCTCTTGATAGAAAAAAATGTGTTGATACACTACAAAAAATTATTTCTGTTTCAATGCCCCGTCCCAAAGTAAATATCTCGTTTAAAAATTTGGTAGATACAACGAAACAATATGTTGAATTTAAATGTCCACCGCTTACCTCTAATTATTTTAATACGACTGAATCTATTGGTAAAATTGATTCAACATTTTGGTTTTTTTCGAAAAATTCAAAATCAACATTATCTAATCCGCTTAAAATTTATAGTAAGCCCGGTTTATATTCAACCTACATGAGAACAGTTGATGAATTCAATTGTACTGCTGATACCACCATAAAGGATTTTCTAAAGATAAATGGTCCTGTTGGTTATCCTGTTTGGTCTGGCATGGGTGATATTTGTGGACAGCTATATCAATTTGAGGTAAAAAATATGGATAAAGTCTCTTCTATTAAATGGGATATGGGTGATGGAACTATTGTAAATGATTCAATAATATTTAAACATCGATACCCAGGAATTACTTCATATAAGCCTACGGTTACTCTAATTGATTTTGAAAATTGTAAGGTTACTTACTTGATGGAGGAACCAGATACATTAGTTAAAATACCTGAAACAGGAATGAATGCTCAATTTTCCATATCAGCAAGTGAAATTAAATTGGGTCAATTATTACACATAAAAGAACACTCTATAAGTCCAAATCAACCAATAATTAGTTGGAAATGGAATTTTGATTCCCCAAATCTTAACCTTCAAGACTCATCAACTTTCTCAGAGCCTTTTTCTATAAAATATAGTAAATATGGTCAAAAAAATATTTTACTAACTATTACTGATAAAGATAATTGCTCTGATCAAGAAATTGTAAAAGTGAATGTAATAAAGGATTACGATATGCCAAATGTATTTACTCCAAATAATGATGGTCAGAATGATAACTTTGAACTTTTTGATACCATTTTTAAATCATATGATTTATACGTGTTTAATCGTTGGGGAAATAAAGTTTATGAACTCAATAAAGGTGAAGGAACGTATCTCTGGGATGGAACAAATAAGTCCAAGTCACCTCTTGAAAATGGTGAATATTTTTATTATTTAGTGGGTGAATTCGAAGACGGAACTTACTTGAAGAAAAATGGTAGTGTTTCTTTAATTACAAACTAATTCAATACCAAATTCGATAGAGTTTTCATACCAGTTTTTATAGATTGATTATCTATATCAAACATTGGATGATGAACTCCATAATTGGTTGATTTCTTATTATTTCCTACTCCTAATCTTAAAAAACATACTGGTATTTTCTGTGAATAAAAAGAAAAGTCTTCGGAGGTTAGTCTAATTGGTAATTCTTCTACATTTTCTTCACCTAGTACATTAATTAACTTTTCTTTCGCTTTATTGGTAAGGAATTCATCGTTTATCAAACAAGGATAACCTCTACTTATTTCAATTTCTGCATGAGCTCCAAAAGATTCAACGATATTAAGCACTTGTTTTTTTAATATGACGATTGCTTGCTCTCTCCACGTTTCATCCATAGTTCTAAATGTTCCTTTCAAGATAGCTTTTGATGGAATTACGTTTGTAGCACCTAGCGCTTCAAAATGACCAAAGGTTAATACACAAGGAATTTTAGGATCACAATTTCTACTAACAATTTGTTGTAGTGTGGTAATAATTGTTGAACCAATTACAATAGGATCAATACATTGGTGAGGCATAGCACCATGACCTCCTTTTCCATGTATTGTAATGTATATTTCATCACAAGATGCCATGTAAAGACCTGGTTTATAACCTATTTTACCTGTGTTCATCTCAGGGTAAACATGAAGTGCATACATATGACTAACCTTAGGGTTATCCAAGATTCCTTCGTTGATAAGTATAGATGCACCTCCAGGATTCTTTTCTTCTCCAGGTTGGAAAATTAATTTTATTGGATGTGGTAATTCTTCTTTTATTTCATTTAAAATCTCAGCAGTACCAAGTAATATACTCGTATGCACATCATGTCCACAGGCGTGCATAACTCCTTCATTAACTGATTTATAAGAAACTTCATTTTCTTCATAGATTGGAAGTGCGTCCAAATCGGCTCTTAATCCTATAAATGAATCTTTAAGTGAATGATTTTTACCTAATATAAGAGCTGTAACTCCTGTTTTACCAATACGCTCAATATGTTGTATACCAATATTATTTAATATTTTTTCAACAAAATTAGCTGTTTCATATTCTTGAAAAGATAATTCAGGATGTTTATGTAAATACTCTCTGTATTCAACAACTTTTTCGAATATTGAATCAACTTTGAGATTAATTATGTCTTGTAGTTTATTCATTACCTAAAGAATTATAACCAGAAATAATCATCTTAAAAGCTACATATACCATTAATATTCCAAATGATAATTTTACGATTCCTGGATGTAGTTTTAAAGAAACTTTAGATCCAAAGAAGCCTCCTATAACAAATGCGGCTGCTATAATTCCTCCATACCACCAATTTAACTGACCTGCCTTATGATAATTCATCACTGCTAAAATTCCAATTGGTGGTAACATTAATAGTAAACTTGTACCTTGTGCTTGGTGTTGTGTTAACCCTAAAAAATAGACAAGTGCAGGTACAATGACGATTCCTCCACCAACACCAATAAATCCACTGATGATACCTGCTAATAATCCAATAAGAATAAGAATAAATATAGTTTGTAAAGTCATTTTAGGAAATTTCATAAAGTAAATATAAACAATATAGACTAATTATACTTTTGTACTTTAACTAAGTAGTAAATTACAACCTCGAATATCGGAGTTATCAAATCTACCCATGAGTTGAAATTGACTTGCATTTGTTTTGCCTAAGTCTTGAGTAGAAATAAAGGAACATGAATATAGATTAGCTAAATCAATGACATTGATTCCGCCGGTTTTACCATCTTTTACATAATTGAATGGATCGTTTACTTCACGAACTAAAATTTTCATCCAAGTTGGTGATTCAAATATACCATCTTTGTTGCTATAACTTTGAGAAAGTAATTCGCACATTCCATATTCCGAGGAAATATAAGGAACTTTTAATCCTTTAATTAGTTCATTATGTAATTTTTCTTTGGTTAGTTCTTTCCGGCGACCTTTCATTCCACCGGTTTCAATTATGATAGCTTTTTCTAAATCTATACCTGTTTCAGCTAAGTCTAAAAGTGCATAACTAACTCCAAAAATGACTACTTTTTTATTTTCGTTTAGTGCTTGATTGTATGCTTTTTCGATTTCAATTTTGTTCTCTAAATAATAACCTGAAATTGGATTTTTAGTAAGTTTTATTAGATTGTCGACCATGTAAATCAAACTAGATTCTCCTTGGGAAACGTAATTTGGTAATAATGCTATAATTACTTGTTCTTCAGGGTTTCCTAGTTGATTTCTGTAAGTTATTTCAAATGATTTATGATACAATTCTATTTTTTCAACCAAATGTCTACTTCGATCTCCACCCGTACCGCTACTTTTAAATGTTTGTTCAATTTCGAAAGTATTCGTTCGTATATTATGTGTTTTAAAAAATGAGATAGGTAAAAAAGGAATGTCTTTGATTGTTTTAGGGTTAGATCTGTTTAATTGTTTTATAAATGATTTATAAACAGAATTGTGTATTGATTGAAATTTATAAATTTCTAAAGACAATTTTTCAAAATCTTTTTCAGAATTTATTTCATAAATGTTTTTTTCAATATCAAACATTTTACAAAGATAAAATGAATAAACTAGCTTTCGCGTTTATTCTTTTTAAGGGACTCAAAAATCGCAGTAATTGGTAGTAATAAAGTCATATTATAATAGATATCTTCAACGGGTATTGTGATAATTCTCCAACCAACAATGTGTTTTTCACTATACCAAACAATTGGTTTTGATGTAACTGCTCCAGTTAAAATTCCATTTACTATTAAGAATGGAATTAAGGCCACTAAAAAAGCAATCACAAACCAACCATACCAATCTTTTTTTAAATAAACTCCAAATATCAATACCAACAAAATTCCTGTGGTAACTGCAGAACAGGTGTACCAATTTCCAATTCCTCTAATTATGAGAATAATTCCTAACCCTATAAATGTTAAATTAAATGGTTTGATGAACTTTGAAACTTTCAAATTTGGAAAATAATATTTTACAACTTCATAGATGAAGACACATGCAAATGGAACTAATATAAAAAAAAGCACTTCCTCAATGGGAAGATTAACTAGTTTGATGGTTGAAATATATTCTTTTGTAAACCCCCAGATTTGGTTTTTTGTAAATAAAATATCCCATATAATGAAAATAAAAGAAATGGGAAATATTGACTTGAAAAGAGAAGAGAAGTAAGTGTGAAAATGAACTTTTTTATCAAAACTCAGGGTGAGAGGGCCAAGAATAGTACAGATCATTACCCAACCATACAAACTCATACTACTGGTTTTTTTCGTTCAAAAATTAATTTTGCTTCTTTATAATATTTTCTTGGTACCACCAACATGCCAAAACATTCTCCATGTTCTTTGCCAATATGTTTGTGATGAACTTTATGTGCTTTTCGAATAGCCATAAAATAAGGATGGTCAATATCTCTAAGCCACTTAAATCTTCTGTGAATATAGACATCATGTATCATGAAATAAGTAAAACCATACAATGCGATACCATAACCCAACCAAACAGGAACGTAATTATCATTCATCATTCCTAACATGATACATAACCACGAAGGAATAGCATAAATTAAAAAGAAAACATCGTTGCGTTCAAAAAATCTAGGTTTAACATCATGATGGTCTTCATGGAAATACCACATCCACCCATGCATTAAAAACTTGTGTGTTGCCCAGGCCATAAATTCCATTCCAACAAAGCTGACTAACATTACAAGAGGACCCCACCAATACATATTGATAATAAATTAAAATAAGATCTATAAATGAATTAGTTGAAGTGAAAAAAACACTACTAATACAATATATAGACAATTATACACACTATTTTGTTCAGTTAACTTTATTTTCTGATAAATAAAATGAATTATCAATGAAATAAAAAACCAACAAACATAATTATAAAAAGGAATTACATTATTTTTCCAAACCCAATAGTCTGATTTTATTGCGACTGGTTCAATAAATATGTCTAAACCTACCATAAACAAAGAAGCTAAAATAGGTGTAAATAATTTACTTTTAGTCAATGCTAGTGCAACACTATGAGTTACCAAAATGAGTACTACCCAATTTATACCGATGATGGGTGGTATTTCAAAAATTTTGACACCTAAATTGTTACCATAACTGTAATTACCAAATAACAAATGCGTATGGACACCTATCCATTCAACTAAATAACCTAAAACAAAAACTATTGAGATAAAAATGAAAAAGGCTGCCTTTTTGTTTTTAGCAGCTAGAATGACAACAATGAATGACAACAGAAGATTGTAAGGACTAAGACTTAAAAAATAAGATTTATGTTTTGCTAATGATAAACCGATACTCCCTACAAAGTGAAAAAGAATCACGATTCCGATAAGTATTTTGGTTTTGTGTTTTTCTAGCCAATTCATATTTAATTTAACAATCTTAAATAGAATATGTTTTTAATATAAAAAGTGATGATAGGGATATCTTACCTTAAAAATTTCTTTTACTGCTTCGTAAATAGTATGTTTTAATTCTTCGATATTATCTTTATTTTCAGCTGAAATGAACACACAATTTTTATTGTTCATTTTTGACATCCAAGTTTTTTTCAATTCCTCTAACGAAATATTTTCTCTCAAAATAGGTGAGGGATCATCTTCTTGTTTTGGAACATGATTGTAAGCATCAATTTTGTTAAATACTAAAATTGTCGGTTTTTCAGTATCTTCTAGCTCAGCAATAGTTTCGTTTACCACATTGTAATGTTCTTCAAAGTTGGGGTGAGAAATGTCTAAAACATGCACTAATAAATCTGCTTCTCTTACTTCATCTAAGGTAGATTTGAAAGATTCAATCAATTGATGAGGTAGCTTTCTGATAAATCCAACGGTGTCTGTAAGTAAAAAAGGCAGATTATCAATTACTACTTTTCGCACAGTCGTATCAAGTGTTGCGAATAATTTGTTTTCCGCAAAAACATCTGATTTACTCAACATGTTCATAATCGTACTTTTGCCAACGTTAGTATAACCCACTAAAGCTACACGAACAATTTGTCCTCGATTACTTCGTTGAGTTGCCATTTGTTTGTCTATCTCTTTGAGTTTTTCTTTCATCAAAGCGATTCTCATTTGTATAACTCGTCGGTCGCTCTCTATCTGACTTTCACCTGGACCTCTTAAACCAATACCTCCTTTTTGTCTTTCAAGGTGGGTCCACATTCGGGTCAATCGAGGAAGCATATATTGTAGTTGAGCAAGTTCAACTTGAGTTTTAGCATGTGAGGTTCTTGCTCTGCTAGCAAAAATATCTAAGATTAAAATGTTTCTATCAAGAATTTTACATTCTAATTCTCGTTCAATATTTCTAAGTTGAGAGGGTGATAATTCATCGTCAAAAATGACCAATTTAATATTTTCTGCTTGTATGAATTCTTTGATTTCCTCTAGTTTTCCAGAACCAACAAATGTTTTAGGGTTAGGTAGAGTTAACTTTTGTATAAATCTGTTTTTGGTAATAGCTCCAGCAGTCATTGCCAAAAATTCTAGCTCATCTAAGTGTTCTGTAGCGGTTTCTTCACTAACTTGTTGTGTAATTACCCCAACAAGAACGCAATCTTCTTCAACTGCATCAACAGTTACATGTCCTTCGCTCATTTATTTTCTTAACGTTTTAACGTAATCTACTAAAGACTTAATATCCTTAGGGTTTGTAATCATATCTTTAAAGGGCATCATCCCTTTTTCATTCCCATTTAAAATTGTATTTTCAATTTCTTTGTCAGAAAGTTTACTAATTGACAAGTTTGCAGCTCCTGAGACACCTGCTTTACCATCAGCACCGTGACAAGCATCACAATGTATAGCATATAAGGCTTTTGGATTAGATGGTGTATTGTCTTTTGAATTGCTATCTATTGTTGATTGATTATCTGTATTACAAGCAATCAACAATAGAAATAGACTAATACATAAAGTGTTATTTAAAACCATGCAGCTGCTAAATTTGCTCTAAAAGGCCAAGGAATACCTGCTAATAAAATAATTAAACCAATTAAATACCATTTAGAAATGTATTGGTGTTTTGTAAAAGGGGCTTCTGCTTTTTCGGCTTTTTTACGTCCAATCGTAATAATTACGATAGCAGCGACCATCATTAGTACATGTTCCATACCATAGAATCGAGTCATTGCATTTTTCATCCATCCTGGTTCAAAACTAACTTTACCACTATTAAAATATAAAATGAATCCAATTAATAATTGAGTGTGAAGTGAAATCATAGCAAAAAGATTAATCATTTTGTCTTTCTTTTCATACAATGATGTTCCTTTTTTTGTAAATGCATTTACAATAGCAAAAATAATTAAGATCAATGCGATCCATCTTAAGCCTGAATGTGCGTGAATTAAAGCGTTCATGTTTTATCTTTTTAAAATTTCAACTAAAGTATCTAATTCTTCGACATCCTCGTCTAATTTTTCCATTTCTTCTTCTAAGGCTTTATCTTCTTCAGACATTTCTATCCCTGGTTTAGTTTTAGACTTCGGTTCTTCATTAGATTTACAACTAATAACACTGAAACCAAGTAAAAGTGCTATGACAAAAAATAAATTTTTCATTTTGTTTCGATTTTTAAGTATACAAAAATACATAAAAAAATAGCGAACAAAATTTTTGAAAGCGTGTTTGATTAATGATAAACATTTAAATTTACACATCTAAAATTAAAATTTATTACAATGGCTTTTGAATTACCAAAATTACCTTATGCATACGATGCATTAGAGCCTCATATTGATGCAAGAACAATGGAAATCCACCATTCTAAACATCATCAGGCTTACATTACAAATTTGAATGCTGCAATTGCAGGTACAGATTTGGAAGGAAAAACAATCGAAGAAATTCTTCAAAATTGCGCTGATAAACCAGCTGTTAGAAATAATGGTGGTGGTTTTTGGAATCATAACTTATTTTGGGAGGTAATGGCTCCTAATGCAGGAGGACAACCAACTGGTGAATTAGCTGACGCTATCAACGCTGCTTTTGGTTCTTTTGATGCTTTCAAAGAAGAATTTGCAAAAGCAGGTGCTACTCGTTTTGGTTCTGGTTGGGCTTGGTTATGTGTTGAAAATGGTAAATTAGTAGTTTGTTCCACAGCTAATCAAGATAATCCACTTATGGGAGAGGGTTGCAAAGGAACTCCAATTTTAGCTATGGATGTTTGGGAACATGCTTATTATTTACATTACCAAAATAGAAGACCTGACTATATTAATGCATTTTTTAATGTAATTAATTGGTCTGTTGTTGCTGATAAATTCGCAGCTGCTAAGTAAATATTTTCATTTATAAACTAAAAAAGAGTGCTTTTAAGCACTCTTTTTTAGTTTATAGTTGTTTCTACATTTTCTACTGATTCAACCCCAATTATTTCAGGCGCAACTTTTTTTAATGCTTCTTCTAATCCCGCTTTTAAAGTCATCATACTCATTGTACAAGAGCTGCAAGCACCTAATAACTTAACTTTTACAACACCTTCATTAGTGATTTCATGTAATTCCATATCGCCTCCATCTGCATTTAAAAAAGGACGAAGCTGTTCAATGGATTGATTTACGATTTCTATTAATTCCGCTTTAGTACGTGTCATTATTTTTTTATCGTTTCTAAGGTTTTTATGAAGGTATTCGTTAATGCTTCAAAAGCATCAGAGGTAGGGGTGTTGTCTTGAAAAACAGCTGGTCTACCTACATCTCCCGCTTCTCTTACACTTTGCACAAGTGGAATGTGGCCAAGGAAAGGTACTTTCATACCTTCAGCTAGGTTTTTTGCACCATCTCTACCGAAGATATAGTATTTATTATCAGGTAGTTCTGCAGGTGTAAACCACGCCATATTTTCAACAATTCCTAATACTGGTACATTTATATTATCTAATTTAAACATATTTACCCCTTTTCTAGCATCAGCTAGCGCTACTTCTTGAGGGGTACTAACTATTACGGCACCATCTAGTGGAACTGTCTGCACTAAAGATAAATGAATATCTCCAGTACCAGGAGGTAGGTCAATAAGCAAATAATCAAGTTCTCCCCAGTGAGCATCAGTAAACATCTGAGTCAATGCCTTTGCTGCCATAGGTCCTCTCCATACAACAGCATTATCTTGATCAGTAAAAAAACCAATGGATAAAAGTTTTATCCCTAAATTTTCAACAGGGTTGATTTTACCAACGCCATCAATATCAATCATAGATGGTCTTTCTCCGACTACATCAAACATAGTAGGCATAGAAGGCCCATAAATATCTGCATCTACAATACCCACCTTATAACCTAGTTTTGTTAGTCCACCTGCTAAATTTGCGGTTACAGTAGACTTTCCAACACCACCTTTTCCAGAAGCAACAGCTATTATATTTTTGACATCAGGAAGTACTTTTCTTCTTGCGGCTTGACTTTCAGCAGGTAAACCTTTAATGATAGTGATGTATTCAATGGAGTTTCCAAATGATTGTTTTAAGTTATATTCTATAACTTCTTGAAGTCTTTTTCTAGCATGCAATGCAGGGTTACTGATATAAACTTCAAGTTTGATTGATGAATCTGTAAATTCAATATTTTCAACCAAATTTCCAGAAACTAAATCTTTCTTAAGATCAGGTTCTATAACATTTTTAAGAATTTCTAATATACTTTCTCTTGATATAACCATAATTTAAGAATTTTGACTGTTAGGTTTTAATGATTCGAATGATTTTTCAAGCAAATCGACAATTCTCTTTGAAGAACCTTCATCATTGTTTTTAAACAGATAAACGATTCCATTAATTTCTTTCATTTGGCAAATATGATAAGTTATGTGTTCTGTACCAACTTTATTAGATGCTTTTTTACTACCACTAACTTTTAATTCTCTTTTATAAATAATTAAATTATCTGTGTTTTTTAGGTAAGAAATTTCATAAAATTCAAGATTCTGTAATTTGTCTTTCTCGGCTTGAAGTATTTGTTTATCGTCTCCCCAATCATCAATTCTAAATTTAAAATTTGGACCTATAGCAATATCCCATTTGAAATCTCCTTCAACATGATTAACTTCTACTTTAGTTGATGCACCTATATTGAAAGTTTCATCTGGCAATAAAATAGTTGCCGGGATTTCATATTCATTCAAGTTTAATGGAGTAAAGTCATAAAGATTTATACTTTCATTCTCATTATCAATAGATTTTTCAGAACAAGATGATAACATTAAAAAAATACCAAAAAGGAAAAATAAGCTAGCCTTCATCAGAATTAAATTAGTTCGTTAAAGTTTTATTTAATTAATAATGCAAATATAAAGTAATTCATTATAATTGAAGTTGAGCAAAACTGTATCAAAAAAATAAATTTTAGAAGTTAAGTCTTAAACAATTTTTTATTTGTTTTGTTTTGATAGCTATGGGAGAGTACAAAATTCGTGATTTAGAGCAATTAACAGGAATAAAAGCTCACACAATAAGAATTTGGGAACAGAGATATAATTTATTGGAACCTTCTAGGTCTAATACTTCAATAAGGTATTATTCAGACGAAGAATTGGCTTTTATACTAAAAGTTGCTCTTCTAAATAAAAATGGGGTTAAAATTTCTAGAATTGCTGAAATGTCTAGCGATGAGATTAACTCTAAAATCGAAACGCTAAACAAATCTAGTAATACTCAAGATCATTACTTTGAAGTTTTATTACTTGCTCTTGTTCAGATGGACGAAAGACTTTTTTCTGAAACTTTAAATGAACTTATATCCGAATTTGGACTTTTTCACACGTTTGATAAATTTCTACTTACTTTTCTCGATAAAATAGGTATCATGTGGGTCGTAGGCTCGATCAATCCTGCTCAGGAACATTTTGTTACGCATTTAATTAGACAAAAAATTATCGTTGAAACAGATAAACTTTCCATCACAGAATCTGATGATGTTTATTTCATTTACCTACCTGAGAATGAATGGCACGAATTAGGTGTTCTTTTTTATAATTATGTTTTGAGAAATCAAGGCAAAAAAACGATTTACTTAGGTCAAAGTTTACCTTTAGATTCACTTTTTCAATGTATTAAAAAATATCAACCTAGTGTTTTAGTAACGTCCGTTGTTACAGCGATGGATGATAAATCTATTGTGACTTATTTTTCAAAAATAAAAAACGAGTTTCCTGATATTCTAATTTATGCAGGTGGTTATAAATTAATTCATACCGATTCTAACTTGGATCTGTATGTAACAAAAATTAAAGATTCTACTTCTTTTGATTTAATGATTAATAAGAAAACTAAAAATTAGTTTTTAAAAATTACCTTTTCTTTTGTTAACAATCAATCACCATTAGACGAAACAATTTTATCTTTACCTCGTATTTGATTTTTTATCGAATAGATGTAAAACCTTTAAATTTTTAGAATGAAATTTTTTGTCTTCAATTCACTAATTTTATTTTCCACAATTCTTTTTTCTCAAAAAAAAGAACTTACATTAAGTGATGCTGTTCTTCAACAATATAGGTCTCTTGCCCCAGAAAAACTTTATGGTTTTAGTTGGATTCCTGAAACTTCAACATATTCATACTTTGATAACAAGTTTTCAATTATTTATTCTTCGAAAGTAGGTGATTTTTCCCCAAAAAAAGTTACGGATACAAAAGAGATTTCAGAAATTCTCAAAACTGAAATTAGATTCATTGGAGGGTTGAAATGGTTTAGTAAAGAGCAATTTATTTTTAATAATGGAAACAAATACTTTGTTTTTAATCCGTTTAAAAAGGAAGGGAAATTATTTTTTGAATTAGATGAAAAAGCTGAAAATATAACGATTGATAATAAAAATAAATTAATTGCCTTCACTAAAGAAAACAACCTTTTTTATCTAGATGATACAAACCAAATTTCTATCACGAATAATTTAAATAAATCAATAGTCTCTGGGCAACATATTGCAAGAAATGAATTTGGAATAAGCAAGGGTATTTTTTGGTCTGCTAAAAATTCTAAAATTGCTTTTTATCAAAAAGACCAATCTGAAGTTGCTGATTACCCTTTGCTTGATATTGAAACAATTCCAGGAAGTCTTAATTCTATTAAATATCCAATGGCAGGACAAGCTTCGGAAAAGCCTAAGGTTGGAGTTTATGATCTGAAATCCAAAAAAACAGTATTTATCTCTCCAAGAAATAAGTCAGATGATTATTTAACGAATTTAGCATGGACACCAGATGAGAAATTTTTGGTTGTTGTTGAGATAAACAGAGAACAAAATCATTTCTGGTTAAATGTATATGATGCTGAAAATGGAGCTTTTGTTAAAACTTTGTTTGATGAAAAAAATGAGAAATGGGTAGAACCAGAAAATCCTGTTTTTTTTCCTTCGAATTCTAATAATGATTTTATATGGATTAGTCAAAAAGATGGATTTAATAATTTATATTATTACGATTGGAATGGTAAACTCAAGTTGCAATTAACAAAAAATAAGTTTGTTACTAAAAATATTATTGGTTCGATTAATAACGGTAAAGAAATTGTTTTTTCGGCAACAGGATCTAGTCCATTAGATTTTAAATATTTTGCTGTTTCATTAAAAGGTAGACAACGTGAAATTACAAATATCTCTGGTACTCATACATTAACCATAGGTTTGGATGGTAAGTATTTCTTTGATGAATATTCAAATCATTCTGAACCTTCAGTATCTCAAATTTTGGATGCAAATGGGAAAGTTTTAAAAGAATTGGTTAAAGGCCAAAATAAATTAGCTGAATATGCAATCGGAGAAACAGAAATAGGACAAATTAAAGCGAATGATGGAGTTACTACTTTATATACTCGTTTAATCAAACCAAGTCATTTTGATCCTTCAAAAAAATATCCAGTAATGGTGTATGTATATGGTGGGCCACACGCTCAAATGATTCAAAATGAATGGTTAGATGGGTCGAATTTATGGATGCATTGGATGGCTGAAAAAGGTTATCTTGTATTTACAGTTGACAATAGAGGATCCTCCAATCGAGGTTTTGAATTTGAAAGTGTGATTCATAGACAACTTGGTACTATAGAAATGGAAGATCAATTAGCAGGTATTAAATATCTTAAATCATTAAAGTTTGTTGATACAAACCGTTTAGCAATTCATGGTTGGAGTTTTGGTGGTTTTATGACTACCTCCATGATGTTAAGAAATGCGGGTGTATTTAAAGTTGGGGTTGCTGGAGGACCAGTAACTGACTGGAAATTTTATGAAATTATGTATGGTGAAAGGTACATGGATATGCCAAATGAAAATCCAAAAGGATATGAAAAAGCTAGTTTGTTGAATTATGTAAAAAATTTAAAAGGAGATTTACTGCTTATTCATGGTACTGCAGATGATGTAGTCGTAATGCAACATAATTATGCCTTGATAAAAAAGTTTGTAGAAGCAGGAGTACAAGTTGATTTCTTTCCATACCCCATGCATAAACATAATGTAATGGGAAGAGATAGGGTACACTTGATGGAGAAAGTTCTAACTTATATTTTGGAGAATAACAAGTAAATAGTATGTCACAACCAATTTCAAAAGATATATTTTTAAAGGCTTTTCGTTTAATGGCTACTGCTAAAACGATGGCTGAAAAATACGAAGCAAATAAAGAAATTACATCTAAATATGTCCACGCAACTTCTAGAGGACACGAAGCAATTCAGTTAGCTTTAGGTACTCAATTATTACCACAAGATTGGGTTGCTCCCTATTATCGTGATGATAGTATTTTGTTAGGTATTGGTATGACTCCTTATGAGTTAATGCTTCAAGTTTTTGCAAAGAAAGATGATCCATTCTCAGGAGGTAGAACCTATTATTCGCATCCATCATTGAATAGAGCGGATATGCCTAAAATTCCTCATCAATCATCTGCTACTGGTATGCAAGCTATTCCAACTACGGGAGTTGCAATGGGTATTCAATATAAAGAAAAAATAGGATTAAGTGAAGATTACAATGGATTAAATCCGGTTGTAGTTTGTTCTTTAGGAGATGCTTCTTGTACAGAAGGTGAAGTAGCAGAGGCATTTCAAATGGCTGCACTTAAACAATTCCCTATTTTATATTTAGTTCAAGATAATGGTTGGGATATTTCTGCAAATGCAGAAGAAACGAGAGCACAAGATATTACAGGTTATGCACAAGGATTTCACGGAATTGAGGTGAGATCTGTAGATGGAAGTAATTTTGAAGAGTCTTATTCTACAATTCAAGAAGTTTTAGAAATTATAAGAAAAGAAAGACGTCCATTTATAGTTCATGCTAAAGTTCCTCTATTAGGTCATCATACATCCGGTGTAAGAAAAGAATGGTATCGTGATGATTTAGAAGAGGCAGCAACCAGAGATCCCTATCCAAAATTAATGACGAAATTGTACACGCTTGGGGTTACACCTTCTGAAATTGATACTATTGAGAAAGAAGTATCTATTTATGTTGATGAATGTTATGATAAAGCGTTAAATGCAGAAGATCCAGATCCATCTTCGATTCAAGATCATATTTTTGCACCTACACCAATTACTGAAGAAATAGGAGAAAGAGCACCTCAGGGAAAAAGGAAAACGGTAATGGTGGATAGTGCTTTATTCGCTGTGAGGGAATTGATGTCAAAGCATCCGGAAGCCTTATTATATGGTCAAGATGTCGGTGGAAGATTAGGAGGTGTATTTAGAGAAGCTGCAACATTAGCACAAACTTTCGGAGATGATCGTGTCTTTAATACGCCAATTCAAGAAGCGTTTATCATTGGTAGTACCGTTGGAATGTCTGCTGTAGGTTTAAAACCTATTGTTGAAGTTCAGTTTGCAGATTATATTTGGCCAGGATTAAACCAGTTATTTACAGAAGTAAGTCGTTCATATTATTTGTCAAATGGTAAATGGCCTGTAAGTTGTATCATTCGTGTTCCAATCGGTGCATATGGTTCAGGAGGACCTTATCATTCATCAAGTGTAGAGTCTGTTTTGACAAATATCAGAGGGATAAAGGTAGCTTATCCATCAACGGGGGCTGATTTGAAAGGTTTAATGAAATCGGCATTTTATGATCCAAATCCTGTTGTTATTTTAGAGCATAAAGGATTATATTGGTCTAAAATTCCTGGAACTGAAGGGGCTATGTCGGTTGAGCCAGATGAAGAATATGTAATACCCTTTGGTAAAGCAAGAGTCGTTAAAGAAGCTGATGCAACGAAAGTTGAAAAAGGTGAAACTTGTGCTTTAATTACTTATGGTAGGGGAGTATATTGGGCATTAGAAGCCGAAAAACACTTTGAAGGAAGAGTCGAAATTATTGATTTAAGAACCTTGAACCCTGTAGATTTTGATGCTATTAATCAAGTTGTTAGAAAACACAATAAAGCAATATTAGTTACAGAAGAATCTATTGAAGCTACCTTTACACTTGGATTAGCGGGAAGAATTCAACGAGATAATTTTGAATTTTTAGATGCACCAATTAAAATAGTTGGTTCAGTTGATACTCCTGCAATACCTTTAAATTCAACATTAGAAGCTGCATTATTAACTAATGCAGACAAGGTGAAAACGAGTTTAAGAGAGCTGTTGAATTATTAAATGTCTTCTTTCAAAATATCATTTAATACTAGATGGGCTGCAAGGGTAATTTGAGTGTAATTTTGAGAAGAATTTCCAAATGCGCCAGCACTTGTAGTCCACATTTTTTGTATTAACTCTTGTCCACCTGTTGTAGGCTGAATTTTCCGCATCACAGCTGAAACGTTTCCTGAACCAGCGTGATATACATGCATAACGAATAATCTAAACCATAAATCAGATTCATTGAATTGGATGTTATGTCTATTCAAAATATTTTTTGCTTCAGGAATACATACTTGTTTGATCAATTTTGCAGCCCCATATGCTGAACGTTTAAAGTCAGCGCGTTCATCAACATAGTTATTAACTTTCAGTCCATAAGCTCTAGCCACAGAAGGCATTAACTGAAATGGACCATAAGCACCTGATTCAGATTTTTTCATTTGTGCAGGACTTTCAATCATTAGGATCGATTGTGCGTACCAAGGATCTACCCCTAAATTTCTGAATTCTCTTATTCCATCAGAAATCGTTGGTGTTACCTCTTTTATTTTATAGAAATCATTTTTACCAAAAGTTACGTTAATTCTTATGCTTGGATCTAGACCATAAACTTTTTTTAAACTGTCCTTGTATAAATCTTTTTGGTATTCAGATTGTTTAGTCCAATCAGCAAAAGCCATCTTATGTAAAATTTGTCTAGTATTAGCCACATTTATTAAACAACTATCTTTCGAAAGAGTCAATACTTGTTTCCAAAAAATAGTCTGTGGCAATGCATCCCATTTATCTTGGATGATAATTCTAGGATTTACTAATACAAACTGATTTTCAGTTAATAGTATTTCTTTATCCCACCAATTTGAAGTTGAGAATTGAGATTGAGCTTGAAAACTGATTACAACAAGAGCTAAAAAAAGTATTTTTTTCATAAACTCAAAAATAAAACAACTATTACTATTTTTAAAATTTAATTTACAAACCTGTTAACATGATAATCTTAAAAAGAATGATTTCTATACCTATTTTATTAGTAATCAATTTTTACAGGTATTTTATTAGTCCTATTTTTCCTTCTACTTGTAGATATAATCCCACTTGTTCCGCTTATTTTAAAGAATCAGTAGAAATTTGGGGACCAATAAAAGGAACAATATTAGGATTCAAACGTGTTTCTAGATGTCACCCTTGGGGCGGATTTGGTGAAGATCCAGTACCAAAAAAATAACTATTTTCCTTTTGCTTTAAGAATGGTTATCAACGTGTAAAACATAATCTTGAAATCTAAAGCTAATGATCTATTTTTTAAATAAAGCAAATCAAAACGCATGCGCTGAATCATTTGTTCTACATTTTCAGCATAACCGTATTTAACTTGTCCCCATGAAGTTATTCCAGGTTTGACTATTGTTAATTGTAAAAAGGATGGTTCTTTTTCTGCGATTTGCTTTATGTAAAATTGTCTTTCTGGTCTTGGTCCTACAAGTGACATTTCTCCTTTAATAACATTCGCAAATTGTGGGAATTCATCTATTCTAGTTTTTCTTAAAAATTTTCCAAACGTAGTAATTCTTGAATCGTTTGCACTAGATAATTGCGGACCATCTTTTTCTGAATCAACATACATTGTTCTGAATTTTATAATTTTGAAAGGTTGTCCATTTTTACCAATTCTCTCTTGTTTAAAAAATATCGGACCTTTTGATGTTCGTTTTATTATAAAAGCAATTAAAAAGAACAAAGGGGTTAAACAAATTAATGCAATCGTTGAAATTATAATATCTAATAGTCTTTTTATACTTTTTTGCCACAAAGGCATTGGTTCAAATTTTATTTCCTTGATCAACAATCCGAAAATATTATTTTGTTTTAATGTTCCCAGTGCAATATCAAAATCGGATGCTTTTATTTTTACCGAAACTCCAAGTCCTGATAACTTTGCGAGTAATAGTTGAAGTTGTTTTGAATTTATCTCATTATCGATAATGATTACTTCTTCAATATTCTGATTTTCTATGAAATTATCTAATTGATCTAGTTTAACTAATGTTTTTTTGTTGAAGTCTTCAGTAATGCATTCATTATCATTAGTTAAAAATATTCCAATAATTCTATTACCTATACTTTTTTTAATTGAATTTAGTTCATTGTCGAATTCTAATACCTGTTCTTTTTTTCCAATAACAATTGTATTAAAATGATCAATTTTATTTTGAATTCTCTTGACCTGAATTGAAACGAAAAATAGCCTTACTAATATGATTGATATAAATTGAATCACAAAAAGTAAACCAATTGAAGTATAATAATTTTGGTAAGAGTAAATTTTATCATCTATAATTACGAAAAAGAATAAAATACAAGTGCCTAGCAATGTTCCAATAAAACTTTGATTAAAAACCTTAGAACGGTATAGTCTTTTGATATCAATGTAGGTTCCTTGAATTGTGTAAATGAAGATCCAAAAAAAAGGTATGATACATACTCCTTTTAAAAACTGAATGTCAGTTCTAAATTCGCTGTGTTCTATAATAGATTTACGAGCGAAATAAAATAAGGACCAAGATATTATGCAAACTATAAAATCAATCAATATAAATGAAATAGTTCTTTTCTTATTTTTCATTATCTATAAATCAATTTGATGTTATCAATTAACACAAAACTTGAATCTGCAGAACTATTATTCACTACGTTAAAATATTGTTCAAATATGGAACCATACATAGAATATGAAACCATTTGTCTTAAGTCAATATATACTTTTTTCCATTTTAAGTTTGTTTTATCTTGTGCATTTAATGTTACATTAGGATTGTATGATACACCTGATGTATTTGTAATGTGTATTCCGGTTAGTAAATTTGTTGTGTTTAAATAGTCTAGCTCTAAATAAACATTTTTTCCTTTTGGTAAGCTACTATTTGTTGTTGTTTGTCCTTGCCAGTAAGGATTTTTAGTTGTTACTAAAATTCGTCCGTAATTATTTCCAAATTTCAAGTATTTTTTATCATTTCCAGTTGAAAAAAGATCTTCATAACCGCTATCAGACCTAAGTTTTATCCCTGCATCTTCAAAATCTTCGATCCAAAAGTTACAATCAGTATAATACGATGTTTGAGGGGATATGACAGTCGTTTTATTTTGGGTTAATTCTATATCTAATTTGAAAGGAGTACAGAACGGATAAATCGTCTTTGATGCAGAAATACCATTATTGAGTACAACAGGATAGATTTTTATTGTGTGATTTCCAGTTTCAAGAATTGGCAATTGAATGGGTAATTCGAAAAAACCTATAGTTTTATCATCAATTTCAATATAAGCGTTTGAAAAATTATGACTTAATTCTCCTTCTTTGTTTGTTTTATTTGAATTTAAATTCCACTCACTGATTTTCAACCAAGCAGGTTCAGGATTCTTTTTTGAACATGAAATTAAAAAAAGTAGGAAAAAAGCACTAAAAATTTTAAGCATATTGTTTAAACGAGTAAAAACGTTTTTTATTATGCAAGTTTAGTAAATATTTCATTAAGGATTCTTAATGAGGTAAGACCATCTTCAATAGAAGCTTTTGGTTCTTTGTTGTTAATTATATTTTCTTTAAAATCTTCAATTTGTATTTTAAAGTTTTTCATTTCATCTAATTCTTCATTGTATGAAAGAGCTTTAAATAAATTTTCTCCAAATAATTCAATTTGATTTATGTCAACAGGGAAATTAGATGAAAATAGAAGTTTAAAAATGATTCCATTATCAAGATCAATTCTACAATCAATTGTCTCTATTGGATTTTGATTTTCAGGAATTACAAATGTTTGAATTTTTCGTGTTCTAGCTTTTATTATAGAAATAAAACTATCTATTTCATTAAAAAGTAATTCTTTAAAGTAAATTGATGGTTTATTTTTGAGTGATTTTCTAAAAGAAATTAATTTGAATCTGCCTAATGAGTTAATTATATCTTTTGCTTGATTTTCAAAATGTAATGGCGAATTTACTTGTATTATTGTTTCAGCTTCAATAGCTAATTTGAAAAGTTTTTGTGCACTTTCGAAGTTAAGTTCGTAAAAGTTTACTATAAATATAGGTGTTGATTTTTTTATGTATGATTCTAAATATTGAAAATTATTTTGATTTATTTTTATAACAATGCCATCAATATCAGTTGAATTTTCTTCAGAAATCCAGGTAATATCATCAAATAATATAGTATCAATATTAATTGCTTTAAAAAACAGCATACTTTTAAAATATCTTAATACAAAGATATCTCGTCGTTAATATCAATCAACTTTATTGAATATAACTTGTAAACAAGTCGTTTTTCATATTGTGTTTGATAATAAAAGCCTCCGAAGAGGCTTTCATTATTGAAACATATCTTTTACTCGTTGAAAAAAGCCTTTTTCAGAACCATCAAGTTTAGGTTGAAAATTTTCACTGTTTTTCAATTTCTCAAGTAATTCTTTCTCTTCTTTATTGATTTTTGTTGGTGTCCATACATTAATATGTACAAATAAATCACCTGTTCCATAACCTTGTAATTGAGGTAATCCTTTTCCTCTTAATCGAAGCATTTTACCACTTTGAGTTCCTGGTTCAACCTTTATTTTAGCTTTTCCGTTTACAGTAGGGATTTCAACACTTTCACCTAATACAGCATCAACGAAGTTTATGTAGGCGTCATAGTGTAGATTTTCACCTTCTCTTCTTAATGATTCATGAGGAATTTCTTCAATAACAACAATAAGATCACCAGGAATACCATTGAAAGGACCAGCATTTCCTTTTCCAGTAACACTTAATTGCATTCCTTCCTCAACACCAGCAGGGATATCGACATCAATAACTTCTTCTTTGCGTTTTAAACCGTTTGCATCGGCATCTGCTGGTTTATAGTCGATAACTTTACCAGACCCTTGACATGTTGGACAAGTAGTTTGTGTTTGCATGTTCCCCAAAAATGTTTGTGCCATTCGGGTAACTCTTCCAGCACCATTACATGAAGTACATGTTTTAGTGGTAACACCTTCAGCATTCACTAACTTGTTTACTTTTATTTTTTTCTTAACACCTTCAGCAATTTCTTCCAATGTTAATTTCATTTTTACTCGAAGATTAGTTCCTTTGACCACTCTCGATCCTCCTCCTCTTGAACCACCAAAACCACCAAAAGCACCTCCGAAAACATCTCCAAATTGACTGAATATATCATCCATATTCATACCGCCACCACCAAATCCGCCGCCGCCATTCATTCCAGCATGACCAAATTGATCGTATCGAGCTCTTTTATTTGAATCGCTTAAAACTTCGTATGCTTCAGCAGCTTCTTTGAATTTTTCTTCCGCTTCTTTATCACCTGGATTTTTATCTGGGTGGTATTTCAAAGCCATTTTACGATATGCTTTTTTTATTTCCCCTTCGTCCGCACCTTTGCTAACTCCAAGTATTTCGTAGTAATCTCTTTTCTGACTCATCTTAATTGTAATTATTGTCCTACAACAACTTTTGCGTATCTGATTACTTTTTCATTAAGGTAGTAACCTTTTTCAACGTCATCAATGATTTTCCCCTTTAAGTCTTCTGTTGGTGCAGGAATATTTGCAATAGCTTCATGTAGCTCACTATCAAAAGCTTCACCCTTAGCAATCATAGGTTTTAAACCTTTTGATTCTAATTGATTTTTGAACTTATTATATATCAAGTGAAAACCTTCTTTAACACTGTCAATATCAGTCGCGTTTTCGTTGTTTGATATTGCTCTTTCGAAATCATCTAATACAGAAACTAAATCTTTTAATATACCTGCATTTGCATTTGCAATTAAATCTAGTTTTTCTTTGTTAGTTCGCTTTCTATAATTGTCAAATTCTGAATATAATCTGACAAATTTGTCATTTAATTCAGCGTATTTTTCATCTGCAGTTGGTTCTTTTACTTCTTCATTTGAATTTTCATCTGAAATTGTTTCAGTTTCGGTCTCGTTAACTACAGATTCTTCTTGTTGATTTTCAGTGTTTTTTTGCGTAGTTTCCTCTTCTTGTATTTTATTTTCTTCCATCATAATTTCTGTTTTTTCAAATTTTTAGACAAAGATGTTGCCAATTTGAAATTGTTGTCAGTTTGTCAGTTATTTAAATAACTTCTCAATTTCAATATGTAATCCCAATCCTCTTAAATCTTGACCTTTTGCAACAATTTTCCCCTCACCATCGATTAAAAATGCCATTGGAATAGAAGTTATTTTATATTGTTTTGCAAATTCACCGCCTTTATCCCAAACATGTGAATCCCAAGTCATGTTATCTTTTTTGATTGCTTCTAACCAAGCTTGTTCATTCTTGTCTAAAGAAACACTAAACACTTCAAAACCTTTAGCATTCGTAAATTTTGATTTGTGATATTTGGAAAATGCTTCAACAACATTTGGATTTTCCCTTCTACAAGGTCCACACCAAGATGCCCAAAAGTCAATTAATACTACTTTTCCTTGTAAATCAGATAATTTAATCTTCTTGCCATTTTTATCTTTCAGTTCAATCTCCGGAGCTTTTTCTCCTACTTCTTGTCCTAATGAGTACAAAGATGAAATTGTAAATAAAAGGAATAGTAGGGGCGTGTATAATAATTTTTTCATTATCCAATTCTTCTAATGTCAGCACCTAAATTGCGAAGTCTTAAATCGATATCTTGGTAGCCACGGTCTATTTGTTCTATATTTTCGATAACGCTTTTACCTTTCGCAGAAAGAGCTGCAATTAACAATGAAACACCTGCACGAATATCTGGGGAAGACATCGTAATGCCTTTTAATGAATGTTGATTGTTTAATCCGATTACTGTTGCTCTGTGTGGATCACAAAGAATGATTTGTGCGCCCATATCAATTAACTTATCAACGAAGAACAACCTAGATTCAAACATTTTTTGGTGTATCAATACACTTCCTTTCGCTTGTGTTGCAACAACTAAAATAATGGATAATAAATCTGGAGTAAATCCTGGCCAAGGTGCATCAGCAATGGTTAAAATAGATCCATCAATAAACGTATCAATTTCATATGAATCTTGAGCAGGAATGAAAATATCGTCTCCTCTTCTTTCTAATTTAATACCTAACCTTCTGAAAACATTTGGTATAATACCTAAATCATCGTAGCTTACATCTTTGATGGTGATTTCAGATTTAGTCATAGCTGCTAATCCAATAAAACTACCGATTTCAATCATATCTGGAAGAATACGGTGGTAGCAACCTCCCAAAGTTGGAACTCCTTCGATATGAATCATATTTGAACCAATACCTTCGATTTTAGCTCCCATCGAATTCAACATTTTACTTAATTGTTGAATGTAAGGTTCACAAGCGGCATTGTAAATGGTCGTTTTTCCTTCAGCTAACACAGCAGCCATAATGACGTTTGCAGTACCTGTTACTGAAGCTTCATCTAAGTGTATATAGGTTCCTTTTAATTTTTCTGCTTCAATCGAGTAAAAATGTTCTCCAGCATCATAGTTGAATTTAGCACCCAACATAGCAAAACCTTCAAAGTGCGTGTCTAATCTTCTTCTTCCAATCTTGTCTCCCCCCGGTTTAGGAATAAATCCTTTTCCAAATCGAGCCAACAATGGTCCTACAATCATAATCGATCCACGTAATGAAGCGGCACGCTTTTTAAATTCCTCTGTTTCAAGGAAAGGTAAATCAATATCTTTCGCTTGGAAAATATAGGTTCCTTTTTCTACTTTTTCAATTTTTACTCCCATCGCTTGTAATAAGCTAATCAACTTATTAACATCAATAATGTCGGGAATATTAGAAATCGTTACTTTTTCTTCCGTTAAAAGAACAGCACAAAGAACTTGTAATGCTTCATTTTTTGCTCCTTGTGGAGTAAGTTCACCCTTTAAAGGTTTCCCTCCGTGAATTTCAAATGATGCCATAGACTAATATTTTTTCTTGAATTTAAATTTGTTGTTTTGGTTGTTTTTTCCTCCCATATTTTTGCGACGATTATTAGGATTGTTTTTCCCCATCGTGCGAAGAATATGGTTCGTTTGCATCAATGAATCTGGGTTTTCTAGAGTTAATTCTCCATTGGTTATTTCAGATAAATGCTGTGCAATCACATTGTTTTCAACAGCATCGTTGTTGTATGCAAGGAATTGTTTTTTCATAAAGTTTGCCATCGTGTTGGTCAAGTATTCCTTCACTTCTGCATCCTCTTCTTTTACCGTCTTACGTAAGATGGATTCTGTATATTTTCCGTAGTGTCCAAATTTGATATTTCCAGTAGGATAATCCATGTGATGTGGTTTCTCATACAAGATTTCTAAATTTGGTTTGTCGTAAGGGCTATCTACGTCTAATTGAAAATCTGACATAATGAATAAATGTGTCCACAATTTATGGCGGTAATCGTCTTCGTCTCGTAAATGAGGATTTAATTGTCCCATTACTTCAATGATTGCTTTGGCAGCTTTGTTTCGTTCTTCGCGATCTTCAAGTTCCATTGCGTGGGTAATCATCTTTTGTACATTTCTTCCATATTCAGGAAGTAACATTTGAGGACGTTGTGTATTGTATTCCATATTTTTATTTGTAGTTCAAATTTAGGAAGAAACTTTTAGTATCTACTTGAATTTATAAAACGATTTCAACAATTGTTTTTTTATCACGAAATCAGATTTCTAATACCTTTATTTTTTTCCTAGAAATTACTTTAAGTTATTTTTTAAATATTCTATAAAATTTTCAGCCCATTTAACTCTTTCATGTCCGCCTTGATATTTTTGTGATGTAATCTTGACTTTTGGATTACTTTTTAATTTATTTAGACATTGATCTTCTTCAATACAAAATTCTTCTTGATCACCATAAAAGTGATTGTAGTTTATTATTAAATCTTTTTTAGGTGCTTTTTTGAGATATTCTTCAATAGATACACAACTGCTGATTACAGACATGAGAATATAATTTTTAAATAATTCTGGGAATTTGAGACTTAGTTCTACACCAAATGCAGCTCCATTTGATGAACCGTAAAAATATTTTTCACTTTTATTAGTTGAAACAGTATATTTTTTTTCAATAAACGGAATAATTTCATTTGTGAAAAATTGTAAATGCTCAGCAAACAAATTGTGACCATTCACTTTTTTACTATCGGAAATTGATTTTATGTATTCATAATTTCTATATTCCATAAAATCTCCTTCAACTGTTTTTTCTTTTGAATGAACACAAATCATTACTAATGGTCTTATAATCTTTAATTTTACAAGCGAGTCTATCGGTATGAAATAGTGTTTTTCAGTTAAAATTTGCCCATCAGTAGTGTAAATTACTGGATAGGTTTCATTTTTGTCATATGTTTGTGGTAGGTAAACAGTGAATTTTCTGTATTCATTTAAATGTTTGCTGAAAATACTATCGGTTAGTACATTGTAAATAGTATGTTCTTGCGTGAAACTAAAAGATGAAAAAATTAATACGTATATGGATAGAAATTTCATGTTACAAATCTAAGTTAATATATTCTTGAACGCTTTTATTAATTATATCCACTTTGAGATTAATCGTAGTTAATTTTTTAGGAGTTTCTATTATTTGTTTATAAATGAGTTTATTTAAATTCATCTTAAATTGGATAACGATTTCGAAATCACTTAAATTTTTGTTTTCAGATATTAGTTCTTGCTTTTTTGGAAATTTTCCATTAATTATTTCATATTTTTTTTGAGGAGTTTTTAGTTTTATCCATTCAAAAGTTTGTATATTTTCTTCTTTAATGATTGTTACACTATCATTTGGAGAATAAGAAATTTTGAAAAATCTGTTTAATAATTCTTCATTATAATCCCGTATGCTAGTTAAAAAAGAACGATGTAAGATAGTATCTTTTAAATCTGATGAAAGCCAAATTTTTGATATGTTTTTATTATTTACAATTTCATAATTAACTATAAACTGTTTTATTTTTTTAGAAATTATTTTTTCATGATTTGTGTATGAATATACTAGCATTAAGATGATTACAATTGTGATAATTTTGTTTTTTTCTAGTTTCATTGTTTTTAAGTATTCTTACAATTTAAATTGAGATTTAAGTTTTATCACGAAATCTTACTCCAATTCGGTTTCTTTTTCATTATGGAAATAAGTGTTTCTTTGATTAATTGATGTTCTGGTTTTACAAGATTTGGGTCTTCGTTTAATATCTCACGAGCTGTTTCTCGTGATAGGGTGACAAGATGATTGTCCTTAGTTAAATCGGCAATTTTTAAATCGATCATTCCTGATTGTTGCGTGCCAAGTATATCTCCCGGTCCTCTTAATTCTAAGTCTACTTCGGCAATTTCAAAACCATCTTGTGTGCGAACCATCGTTTCCAAACGCTTTTTACTTTCTTTTGAAATCTTATTGCCTGACATTAAAATGCAATAAGATTTTTCAGAACCTCTACCTACACGACCACGCAACTGGTGTAATTGAGATAAACCAAATCGCTCCGAACTTTCTATAATCATAATCGAAGCGTTTGGTACATTTACACCCACTTCTATTACCGTAGTTGCAACCATAATTTGCGTTTTCCCTTCTGAAAACAATTTCATTTCAAAATCTTTATCTTCGGGTTTCATCTTTCCGTGAACCATACTTACCTGATATTGTGGTCTTGGAAAATACCTCGTAATTGCCTCATATCCTTCCATCAAATTATTATAATCCAAGGTTTCAGATTCTTGAATAAGAGGATATACGATATATACTTGTCTGCCTTTTTCGATTTCTTTGCGTATAAATCCAAAAACTTTCAAGCGACTTTCTTCGAAATAATGTGCTGTTGTAATAGGTTGTCTTCCTGGTGGTAATTCATCAATAACAGAAACGTCCAAATCTCCATACACTGTCATAGCGAGTGTTCGTGGAATAGGGGTAGCTGTCATTACTAAAATATGAGGAGGTTGTACGTTTTTCCTCCATAATTTTGCGCGTTGTGCAACACCAAATCGATGTTGTTCGTCAATGACTACAATCCCTAAATTTTTAAATTTCACTTTATCTTCGATGAGTGCATGTGTACCTACAAGGATATGTATATCTCCATTTTCTAATTCCTCGTGTAAAATTCTTCGCTTGGATTGTTTTACGTTCCCTGTAAGTTTTTCTACTTTAATAGGTAGATTTTCAGTTAGTTTAGAAATGGTTTCAAAATGTTGTTGCGCAAGTATTTCTGTTGGAGCCATAATTGCAGCCTGAAATCCATTTCCAACGGCCATCAACATGGTTAAAAGTGCGACTAAGGTCTTACCACTTCCTACATCTCCTTGTAATAATCGGTTCATGTGGTGACCGCTTTTAAAATCCCCTCTAATTTCTTTTAGTACTCTTTTTTGTGCATTTGTCAGGGGAAAAGGGAGGTGATTTTCGTAGAAATCCATAAATATAGAACCAACTTCAGGAAAAATGATTCCTTTCGTTTTTTGTAGAGAAATATGTTTGCGAATCAATAATTCTAATTGTAGAAAAAATAATTCTTCAAATTTTAATCGCTGTTTTGCCTGTTCGGCAATGATAAGGTTTTGAGGGTAGTGGATTTGTTTGTAAGCAGTTTCTCTGGGAAGTAATTGAAATTTAGTTAGAATAGATTTAGGTAATATCTCTCTGATGTGATTGTTTAATTGCTGCGCTAATGCACTGGTTAATTTTTCTAATCCTTTTGAATGCAGACCTTTTGAATTTAATTTTTCTGTAGAGGAATACACTGCTTTTAATCCTTTATTTGGGTCTGCTTGGTCTATTGGGATAATATCTGGATGGGGGATGCTAAATGAATTTCCAAAAAACTTTGCTTTACCATATATCTGGTATTCTCGGTGTAGTTGTAAACTGGGTTTAATCCATTTTATACCTTGAAACCAAGTAAGTTCAATGACTCCTGTGTGATCTTGAAATTTTACTGTAAGTCTTTTTTGTTTTCCTTTCGTGTTTTCATCGATACCAACAATTCTTCCTTTTAATTGAGTATGACCTTCAATGTAAGGTAATTCTGAAATGGTATTATAGAATGATTTGTCAATATATCGAAAAGGAAAATGATTGAGAAGTTGTTCAAATGTGTGAATGTTCAATTCTTTTTTAAGCAATTCTGCACGCTGAGGTCCAACGCCTTTCAGAAATTCGATGGGTGTGCTTAAAAAATCATTCATCTGTTTATTTTATCTCAAACATTTAAAATAATCAAAGGGTTCAAGACACTGATTGCATTGATAATGAGCCTTACATGCTGTGCTACCAAATTGACTAACCATTTTTGTATCTGAACTCGCACATTTTGGACAAGGAACAATTGTTGGTTTTGCAAAGAGTACACTTTTATCGACCTCGTTTTCAGGTGGTGCTATACCGTATTCTCGTAATTTATTGCGGCCATTTTCTGACATCCAATCAGTAGTCCAAGCAGGAGAAAGGGTGCTTTTGACTTCTGTTTTGATAATTGGATTTATGGTATTTAAGATTTCTTGTTCAATAGTTTGCATTGCAGGACAACCACTATATGTAGGTGTGATTGTAATTGTACATAATTCGTTTTCAATTTCTACGGACCTTACAATTCCTAAATCTACAATACTTAAAACAGGAATCTCTGGATCAGAAACTTTTTCCAGAGATTCCCAAATAATTGAATTTGTTACCATGTTGAATTTGGGTATGTTCTTTGCATAAATTGCATTTCTGCAAGAAGATAACCAAGATGTTCTGTATGAATTCCCTTTCTACCACCAGTTTGGAAGAAAGTTGAAGTTGGAATTTTTAATGTTGCTTCTTTCAGAATAGTATGTACATATTCCAACCAAGATGATTTTATTTCCGAAACAGAAATGCCTAATTCTAAATCTAGTATCTCAGCATATGCTTGATTTTCTTCAAATAATTCATTGGTATATTTCCATAGAAAATCGATAGCAGTCTGAATTCGACTATGAGATTCTTCGGTTCCATCTCCTAATCGAATAATCCATTCTGAAGAATGTTTTAAATGATATTTAGTTTCTTTTAATGATTTTTCAGCGATGGCAGATAATTGTTCATCTTTAGAATTTACTAATTTTTCAAAAAACAATTTTCTAAATGCATCAAAATAGAATTGTCTAGCAAGTGTGAATGCAAAATCGCGATTAGGTTGTTCAACTAAAAGCGCATTTTTGAAATCATTGTCAACTCTTAAAAAGGCAAGCTGATCTGGAGTGATTTCTTTTTCGCTTAAAGTTGAGGCATATTCAAATAAATTATTTGCTTGACCGATAAAATCTAAAGCGATGTTTGTAAGCGCAATGTCCTCTTCTAATATTGGACCATGTCCACACCATTCAGATAAACGCTGACCTAAAATCAAACTATCATCAGCAATTTCTAGTATGAAATTATATAACTGGTTTTTTGTATTCATTTTAAATCAATTACATGTGAGAGATTCCGTCAGGAACATTGTAAAAAGTAGGGTGTCGGTAAATTTTATCCTCAGCCGGTTCAAAGTAAGCATCTGAATCTTTCGGATCAGAGGCAGATATAAGTTTAGACTCTACTACCCAAATACTAACACCTTCTAGTCTTCTTGTATATACATCACGTGCATTTTCAATTGCCATTTCAGAATCAGCAGCTCTTAAACTTCCAACGTGTTTGTGGCTTAAACCTTGTTTACTTCTAATAAAAACTTCCCACAAAGGCCATTCTTTTGTACTCATAAAATATTAATGTGTAGATGTAACAACTTTATTTTTTCTTTTTTCAGCAAAAGCAAGTGCAGCTTCTCTTACCCACATACCATTTTCTTTTGCTTTTTTTCTTGCTTCGATGCGTTCAAAATTGCAAGGTCCATTTCCTTGAACTACTTGATTGAATTCATCCCAATTGATAACTCCGAAGTCGTAATGACCTCGTTCTTCATTCCATTTTAAATCTTTATCAGGAACAGTTAAGCCAATCATTTCCGCTTGAGGTACTGTAACATCTACGAATTGTTGTCTCAAATCATCATTACTCACACGTTTGATTTTCCATTTCATAGATTGCTCAGAATGGGTAGAATCTTTATCACTCGGACCAAACATCATCAAAGCAGGCCACCACCATCTGTTCAAAGATTCTTGTGCCATTGCTTTTTGTTCTGGAGTTCCATTTGCTAGTGTAGAAATAATTTCAAAGCCTTGTCTTTGATGAAATGACTCTTCTTTACAAACCCTAACCATTGCGCGAGCATATGGTCCGTAGGAACAACGACATAATGGTACCTGATTCATAATCGCAGCTCCATCGACTAACCAACCTATACTTCCCATATCTGCCCAAGTCAAAGTCGGATAGTTGAAGATTGAAGAATATTTAGCTTTACCTGAATGTAAATCATCGATACTTTGTTCTCTGTCCATTCCTAAAGTTTCAGCAGCACTATATAAATAAAGTCCGTGACCAGCCTCATCTTGAACTTTTGCTAACAAAACTGCTTTTCTTTTTAAACTTGGTGCTCTTGTAATCCAATTACCTTCAGGTAACATTCCAACGATTTCAGAATGTGCGTGTTGCGAAATTTGTCTTATTAACGTTTTTCTGTAAGCTTCAGGCATCCAGTCATTTGGTTCTATTTTGATATCAGCATCAATTTTTGCTTGAAATCTTTTTTCTAATTCATCTATGCTTAACTTTTCCATAATACTGCGGTTTAGGAGGGTACATAAATATGTATTACAAATCTAACGATTTTATTCTTATTAGTAAATTACAAAAAATAACTGACGTATGATACTTTTATTTTTTATTGATGCTTAAACAATACTTTTTGTAACTTTGTTCCTTATTTTCGAATAAATATTTTTATTTATCTGAGTCTGAATGAAGCCAAATTTTTATACACTTGAAGTCCTTGATGTTAGAAGTGAAACAGCTGATTCTGTTTCGATTTCTTTGAATATTCCTCAAGAACTACAATCTGCATTTAAGTACCAATCCGGTCAATATATAACATTTAAAACTATTCTTGATAACGAGGAAATAAGAAGGTCTTACTCCTTATGTTCTTCTCCTTTTGAAAATGAATGGAGAGTAGCAGTTAAAAAAATTGAGAATGGTAAATTTTCTACCTATGCAAATGACGTTTTAAAAGCAGGAGAATCTGTAGAAGTGATGTCTCCAATGGGAAATTTTCTTTTACCTGAAGAAATTGAAAATAAATCGTTTGTGTTTTATGCATCTGGTTCAGGAATAACCCCTGTATTCTCGATGATTAAAACGATTCTTTCACAGAGCAAAACAGCAGAAGCAACTTTAGTATACGGAAATAAGGGGTTTAATTCAATTATCTTTCGTGAGGAATTAGAAGCTTTAAAGAATTTGTATATGGATAGATTCAGAGTGATTCATATTTTATCAAGAGAGAGTTTAGGAAATAAATTACAATCGGGTAGAATAGACAAAGAAAAAGCGAATGCGATAATCAAGACTTTGGTACCGATTGATCAAACTGATGGGGTATTTATTTGTGGACCAGAATCGATGATTTTAGGAGTAAAAGAAGCGTATGTTGATCATGATTTTGATGCTAAAAAAGTGCATTTTGAACTTTTTGGTACGGTGACAAAAGTCGTTGAGCAACAAGTAAACGAAGAAATAATTACCGCTAGAGTTAAAGTTATTTTAGACGGTGAAGAATTGGATATAAATTTAGCATCTAACGAAAAAAACATTTTAGATGCAGCATTAGATGCAGGTGCAGATTTACCATTTGCTTGTAAAGGTGGGGTTTGTTGTACGTGTAAAGCGAAAATTTTAGAAGGTACAGCGAAAATGACTGTAAATTATGCATTAGAACCTGAAGAGGTTGAAGCAGGTTATATTTTAACTTGTCAAGCACACCCAACATCAGAAAAATTAGTAGTTTCATTTGACGATTAAACAATTTAATATGGGGATTTTTTCAAAAATATTCGGATCAAAACAACAAAAAGAGACACAAAAACACCAAGGTTTTCACAATTTAACTGTGAGTGGTGTTCATAAATTGACAGACGATAGTGTCAAGATTTCTTTTGAATTATCGGATGATATAAAATCAAATTTTGATTTTGTAGCTGGTCAATACCTTACTATAATTAAAACAATTGATGGCGAGGAATTAAGAAGATCGTATTCAATTTGTAGTGCACCTAATGAGCAATTGTCAATTGCAGTGAAGAAAGTTCCGTATGGGAAATTCTCTAATTGGGCCTTGACAGATCTAAATCAGGGTGATGAATTATTGGTTTCTGAACCTCAAGGTAATTTTAAACTTGATTCAAATGCTCGTTTTATCGTTTCATTTGTCGCAGGAAGTGGTATTACACCAATCTTATCGATGGTTAAAAAATTAGAAAACGAAGTAGCTGATTTTAGATTGTTTTATGGAAATAAAACTTCTAATTCGGTGATGTTTAAATCTGAATTGGCTAACTTAAGAAACACTAAAACAACTTTTGCTTATTCACAAGAAAAAGTAGATGGTGAATTGCAAGGAAGATTAACCAAAGAAAAAATCACTGAGATAATAAAGTCTGACCTTAATCTATTGAAAGCTGATGCGTATTACATGTGTGGGCCAGAGGAATTGATTTTAAATGCAAAGACGGTATTGGAAATGTTCGGTGTAAATAAAGATAAAATTCATTTTGAATTATTTACTACACCAGTTTTAATGAAACAAGAGAATACTGAAGCAAAGGAGATTTACTCTGGTAGAACTGAAGTTACCGTTATTTTGGATCAAGAAAAAATTGAATTTGATTATAACGCTAAAGATAAAACAATACTTGAAGCATTAAATGATAAGGGTTTTGATCCTCCATATTCTTGTAGAGGCGGAGTGTGTTGTGCTTGTCGTGCAAAAGTATTGGAAGGAGATATGTTGATGTTGATGAATTATTCGTTGACTGATGAAGAGGTTAAAGAAGGTTATGTATTAACTTGCCAGTCTCACCCAACTACTGAAAAAATTGTATTATCATACGATGCATAAAAATATTCTAATTGTAGGTGCAAGTACGGGAATTGGTGAAGAAATGACCAAATTATTTGCTGCTAATAAACAAAATACAGTGTTAGCGATTTCTAGAAATGTAGAATCAGATGCTGATTTCGAAAAATTAGACAATGTAATATGTAAAAATATAGATCTTGAATCTACGAATTTAAAAAAGGATTTACATCAATTTTTGGATAGTTTTCAGTCGATTGATTATGTCGTTTTTAATGCCGGTAAATTGATAAATAAACCATTTTTAGAATTAACTGAAGAAGAAATTTTATCGAGTTACAAAGTAAATGCACTTTCTGCTTTTAATGTTTTTCAAGTTGTTATTCCAAAAATGAAAAATCCAAATTCTCACTTAGTTACTATTAGTTCTATGGGTGCATTTCAGGGTTCAGTTAAATTTTCAGGATTATCTAGTTATTCATCTTCAAAAGCTGCTTTAACAAATTTGACTGAGATGTTAGCTGAAGAATTTAAGAGTTCAAACATCAGTTTTAATTCTCTTTGTTTGGGGGCTGCACAAACAACTATGTTAGAACAAGCATTTCCAGGATATCAAGCCCCGGTTTCAGCTTCTAAAATGGCAGAATTCATTGTGGATTTTACTTTAAAGGCAAATCAATGGTTAAATGGAAAAATTATTCCTGTGTCTTTATCGACACCTTAACAGTCAAAAAAATAAATATTTATTCCTTTAAAAATTATATTTTTGATAATTTGAGTTTAAAACGAAAACATATGATTAAATATTTAGTGTCTTTTTCTTTAATACTGACTTTGTTTTCTTGCGCAAAATCCAAACATAAGATTGGCGATATGTACAAGGGTGGGTATATCTTTAAGATTAATATGTGGGGTAAAGGATTGTGTGCTGCACCTACGGACAAAAAAGGTGGTCTTAAATGGGGGTGTTATGGTTCTTTGATAGATGGAGCAGATGGTGAAGAAGTAGGAGATGGTGAACAAAATACTAAAGATATAGTAGATATGTGTGAAGAAATGTCAGCAGCTAAATATTGTGATGAATATGAAGTTGATGGATATGATGATTGGTATTTACCTTCTATTGGTGAATTAGAGTTGATGTATAGTCAGTTGCATGCTAATGGTTTAGGTGCATTTTCCTCTGGTAAATACTGGAGCTCTACAGAGAATTTTTCATTGGGTGCATGGCATTTCAATTTTGGAACTGCTGAAAGAGGAAATAATGAGCATAAAGGCACATCTCTAACTTTTAGACCAATTAGATCTTTTTAAATTATGTATTCATTATTAATTAAAGAAATAAAAAGTTTTTTGACCTCAATTATAGGTTATGTATTTATTATAATTTTTTTACTTACCTCAGGTTTATTTCACTGGGTTATTTCCTACAATACAAATTTATTAGAGGGTATGGAGTCTGATTTAATACCCTTTTTCAATCTTTCACCAACGATTTTTTTGATTTTGATTCCTGCTATTACTATGAAGTCTATTGCTGAGGAACGAAAAAATGGAACGATTGAAGTATTATTCACTAAACCGATTTCTGATTTTGAAATAATTTTATCGAAGTACCTAGCATCTGTTGTTCTACTTATCATAGCCTTATTACCTACGTTGATTTATTATTGGTCTATGTATTCTTTAGGAAATCCAGTGGGTGTTATTGATGATGGAGCGACAATTACTTCATATTTAGGACTGATTTTATTAGGAGCTGCGTTTATTTCAATTGGTGTTTTTTCTTCTTCTTTAACTAGTAGCCAAATCGTTGCATTCATTTTAGCTATGTTTTTTTGTTGGTTCTTATACGATGGACTTAATCTATTAGGTTCATTTAATTTAATGGGTGATTTTGATTTAATTATTAGGTATTTAAGTGCTTCTTATCATTACGAATCAATCAAAAAAGGAGTAGTTGATACAAGTGACTTAATTTATTTTATTTCAGTAATTACCATTTTTGTTTTTAGTTCACTAACTGTTTTAAAATCATTAAAAAAATAATCTCATTTTGAAATCGAAAAGAAATATTTTTAATTGGTCTTACCTAACAGTTGTAATTGTTGGTATTGTAATTTTGAATGTGATAGCATCCCTTCTGTATGTTAGGTTTGATTTGACCGAGGATAAACGTTTTTCATTAGCTAAAAACACTGAAAATTATCTTGAGGATGAATCAAATTTTAAAGATCGTGTTTTATTCAAAATTTATCTAGAAGGAAATCTTCCTGCTGAGTTAAAATCATTCAGAAATGCTATAGAAGATAAGTTGAAAGAATTTAAGCATTTTGCAGGAAAGCGAATTGAATATCAATTCATCGATCCGAATGAAGGTTCTGAACAGGACAAGACTTTTTTATTTCAAACTTTATACAGTAAAGGTAAAGGAATCATGCCGATGGATTTGATGTTCATGAAGGATGGTTCTAACAATCAAATGCTTATCTGGCCAGGTGCAGAAGTTGAATATAATGGAAGCACAGTTTCTCATGTTCAGTTTTTACCAGGTACTCCACAAGGTAAATTCTATGAGTTAAATGATCAATTTGGTTCACAAATTCAAAATTCTATTAATAATTTAGAATATATTTTAATTAGTTCTATCAAAAGAGCAACTCAAAATGTCAAACCTCGCATTGCGTTTTTACAAGGACATGGAGAATTAGCTTTTAAACAAACTCAGCGAGTTAGAGCGTTATTATCACCCTATTATTCTGTTGAAGATATTGAATTGAAGGATTCAATAGATGCATTAAAAGGAGTAACAGGTTTAATTATTGCTAGACCTACAAAACCTTTTTCTGATAAAGATAAATACTTAATTGATCAATTTTTGATGAACGGTGGACGTTTAATGTGTTTTATAGACAAATTAGTAATTCAAGAGGATTCACTAAAGAAAAATGGTTACACTCATACTACTCGTCAAAATTTGAATATTGATAAAATGTTGTTTGATTATGGAGTAAAAATCAACGATAATTTGGTTTTTGATGTACAATGTGCTCCCAAATTAATACCTACTGCAAAACAATATTTAATTCCTTGGTTTTATGGAGTAAGGTCTACCAATACTGACCATCCTGTTGCTAGAAATCTAGACCCTGTTCTTTTTAATTATGTTTCTGAAATTGAATTTGTAGGTGGAGATAAAAACAGTAAGAAATCCGTTTTAACTAGCTCAACTAATTCTACTGTTTCTGGTTTAGCTCCAATGATTAGTTTAATCATGTACAAAAATTATGGTCCTAATCCGCGTTTAAATCCAACTCCGGATGACGAATCAAATAAAAAAACGATTGCAGCTGTAATTGAAGGAAATTTCCAATCTCATTTTAAAAATAGAATTGTAGGAGAATTTATAAATAATCCTGCAATAAAATTTTTAGAAAAAAGTAAAAGCGAAGGAAAAATATTTGTTGTTGGTAATGGTAGGTTTATAGAAAACAAGTATGATTCTTTGTTGAGAGGTTCAGATAGTGTTTACATGTATAAACCATCCGCTTTTAATAACTTGAAAATGGATGAGACTATGGCAATGGTTAATATGCAACCTTTAATATATGGAAATCAAGAGTTTTTTCAAAATTTAGTTGATTATATGATGGGAGATCATTCTGTACTAGATATTCGAAGTAAACAAATTGATATTCATGCTATAGATAAAGAAAAAATAAAAAAGGAATCTGGGTTCTTCAAAGTAATTAACACGCTAATACCTTCCTTAATAATAATTATTTTTGGAGGAATTATTTTTTACATAAGAAAAAGAAAATATACGATTAAGTAATGGGAAATAACAAAAAAACAACTTCACTTGTAATTGTAATTGTAATTGTAGGATTACTCGGTTTTTTTGCTACTAATTTAGTTAGAGTGAGAGGAAAATCTGACACTGAATTGTTAGATTTTGAAGTTAAGGATACCTCTAGTGTAGACAAAATTGTTATATCGGATTCCTATAAAAACAAAATTGAATTAATTAAAAAGGAGGGTTTTTGGTCGAATTTGAATGGTGAATGTATTACTCAAGCTCCGATTCATACAATGTTAGAAACTTTTAAAAATATTCAATTTAAAGGGTATGTTCCTGAAAATGCTAGAAAGAATATAGTGAATAGAATGTTAGGGAATCATACAAAGGTTGAAATTTTCCAAAATGGTAAATGGTTTAAAACTTGGTATGTAGGTTTTTCTACACAGGATCATTATGGCACTTATATGCAGCTAGAAACTCCAAGCGAAAAAAGTGATCTACCAGTGATTATGAAAGTGAAAGGTTTGGAAGGAATTATTGAACCGAGGTTTTTTGCTGATCCTAGAAGATGGATATGTACAGAACTATTTTCATTAGATAAAAATGAAATTTCAAGTGTTGATGTAAGGTTGATTGAAAACCCAAAACGAAGCTTTTCAGTTAAGAAAAATGGTTCAAAATATGAAGTGAGTGTTGGTGGTCATAAGTTGAAAAATTTAGATACAAGTATGGCGATTACTTATTTGAATAATTTTCAAAAAATACATTTTGAGAGTGTTAATTATGTTTTATCGTCAAAACAAGTTGACTCAATCAAACGTTCAAAACCTTTCTGTTTATTTAAACTTAAAGAAACATCAGGCAAGTCTACTTTGCTAAAGATGTATAGAATTCCATTTGAAAAGAAAACGGAAGATATTTTTGGAGACACTGTTTCCTACAATCAAGATAGATTTTGGTGTTTAATTCCTGGTGGACAATTAGTAAAGTGCCAATATTTTGTTTTTAACCCCTTACTAATGGGGCATTTATACTTTGCGGTTAAACCTGAATAAACTTTATTTATTATTGCTAACTTTGAAAAAAAATAAACAATGAATTTTATAGTATCAAGTAATTTGCTTTTACGTCATTTACAAAGTATTAGTGGTGTTCTGACAACTAACAACTCACTTCCGATTTTAGATAATTTTTTATTTGAAATAAATGATGGTCAGTTAGTTGTTTCTGCATCAGACGTTGAAACTACAATGAAAACTTCACTTTCTGTAGATGCTAATGAATCTGGTAAAATAGCGATTCCAGCAAAATTACTTCTAGATATTCTTAAAAATTTACCAGAACAACCGTGTACTTTTTTAGTTGATAAATCAAATTTCGGTATTGAAATTTCTTATGATAATGGTAAATCTAAAATGGTTGGGTTCAACGGAGATGATTATCCAAAGTCTCCAGAAATTGAAGGTAGTAATTCAGTGAAAATTTCCGCTGACATTATTTCAAAGGCAATTAATAAAACTATTTTCGCAACAGGAAATGATGAACTAAGACCAGTTATGAGTGGTGTTTATTGTCAGTTTTCTCCTGCTGAGATTATTTTTGTTGCAACAGATGCGCACAAATTAGTTAGATATAAAAGAACCGATATCGTTTCCACCTCAAATGGTGCTTTCATTCTTCCCAAAAAGCCATTAAATTTATTAAAATCAAACCTACGTGGCGACGAAGAAGTTTTAGTAGAATTCAATGATTCTAATGCTGTTTTCACATTTAATGATATTATTTTGACATGTCGTCTAGTTGATGGAAAGTATCCTAATTATGAAGCAGTTATTCCGAAAGAAAATCCCAATGTATTAACTATAGATAGACAACAATTTTTAAGTTCCATAAAAAGGGTTTCTATTTTTGCAAATAAATCAACTCATCAAATTAAAATGCAAATTGCAGGTTCTGAATTATCGATATCTGCTGAAGATTTAGATTTTTCTAACGAATCTAAAGAAAGACTTACATGTAATTATGATGGGGACGATATGGAAATCGGTTTCAATGCTCGTTTTTTGATGGAAATGTTATCAAACATAGAGTCAAATGAGGTGAAAATTCAGATGAGTGTTCCATCTCGAGCTGGATTACTTGTGCCTTCCAATGGAGACAATGAACATGAAGATATATTAATGCTGGTAATGCCGGTGATGTTAAATAGATAATCAACAGCCATCGATTAGATGGCTTTTTTTTTATGTCAATCTTTATATTATGAAACATATTACTCACGAAAGTATTCTTAAAGCAATATCATTAATTGATAATCTTGATGAGAATCAATTTTTAGAACAACTATCAGCAAAAGAGCAAAAACAACCTGTTTTATTAGGTTATCTAATGTCTGCAGCGGAAGAGTATGAGAATGAATTGCTTGAAGGGCTTATCATGTATTATTTTAGTTTAATACTTGAGACATTTAAAAATGAAGGTATTGAAGTAGGTGTTGTTACTGAAGAACAAATTGACGCTTTTCAAGAACCGTTTCACGAAATGTTGGACGAGTATTTTGATACAGATAATGAAGAGATTTTAGATGATTTTTGTGATCAACCTCATTTCACTCGATTTATGATTGTTGAGGTTTCTGAACCAGATGAAGATGGAACAGAATTAGATGATGAAACTGCTACTCAACTTTTCATTGTTGCACTTGCTGCGATTGTTTTATTAACAAGAGCGATAAAATAAACATGAAAACCCCAAGTGAAATAATTGAATTGATGTTGTCTAATGATGCATTTAGCAATTGGCTTGGGGTTGAAATAATTGATCTATTCAAAGGTAAGTGTATTTTAAGACTTAAAGTTAATGATAGTATGCTTAATGGTTTTAACATAGCTCATGGTGGAATCGCTTATTCATTGGCAGATTCTTGTCTTGCGTTTGCATCAAACTCTAATGGTTATAAAGCAGTTACAATTGATACTTCTTTTTCTTATTTGAAAAAAGTAAATAAAGATGATGTTCTTACAGCTATTTCTATCCAGGAAAATGTATCTAAAAAAATAGCTGTATACAGCATCAATATTCTGAATCAGGAAAATGATAAAGTCGCCTTAATGAAAGGAACGGTTTCTATTTCCAAAAATGAATGGTGAAGTTGAATATTTGTGTTTTAATTTAAATCTCCAATATATTTTTTAGTATATTTAAAGAACGAAGTTTAATGCTTCTTTTTTTATATAATCATTCAATAAGATTAAAAAGTCCTTTTATTTTATTGTAAAAAAACACATTAGGAATGAACAGAGCGATTAGAAAAGTTGCGATTTTAGGTTCAGGTGTCATGGGCTCAAGAATCGCTTGTCATTTTGCAAATATTGGTTGTCAAGTGCTACTTTTGGATATTCAACCTAAAGAACTGACCGAGAAAGATGCTAAATTAGGTTTGACTATCGATTCAATCAAATTCAAAAATAAAATTGTTAATGATTCTTTAGATTTTGCTTTAAAATCTAATCCGTCACCTATTTATTCGAAAAAGTTTACTGACAGAATTTCTACAGGAAATTTCACCGATGATATGCATCGTATATCTGATTGTGATTGGGTAATTGAAGTTGTTGTAGAAAGACTTGATATTAAGAAAGTGATTTTTGAAGAAGTAGAGAAATTTAGAAGACCTGGATCTTTAGTATCTTCTAATACATCTGGTATTCCTATTCATTTTATGTTAGAGGGACGATCAGAAGATTTCAAAAGCCATTTTTGTGGAACACATTTTTTTAATCCACCTAGATATCTTCAATTGTTGGAAATAATTCCAACTAATTATACCTCACAAGAGGTTATTCATTTTTTAATGGATTTTGGGAGTAGATTTTTAGGCAAGAAAACAGTACTTTGCAAGGATACACCGGCGTTTATTGCAAATAGAGTAGGAGTGTACTCTATTATGTCACTATTTCATTCTGTAGAAAAATTTAATTTATCTGTCGAGGAAGTGGATAAGTTAACAGGACCTGTATTAGGAAGACCTAAATCTGCTACTTTTAGAACGTGTGATGTAGTTGGTTTAGACACATTGGTACATGTAGCAAATGGGTTAAGAGAAAATTGTAAAGAAGATGAAGAGGTTGATGTTTTTAAATTACCTTCTTACATCGCTAGCATGATTGAAAATAATTGGCTAGGTTCAAAAACAAATCAAGGGTTTTATAAAAAAGCTAAATTAGAAAACGGTAAAAGTGAAATATTAGCATTGGATTTACATACAATAGAATATAAGTCTTCTCAAAAAGTTAAAATTTCATCTTTAGAACAAGCCAAATCAATTGATGATTTGAAAAAAAGAACTTTTTACTTGCTAAATGCTAACGACAAAGCAGGAGAGTTTTATAGAGATATTTTTGGTGGGTTGTTTGCTTATGTTGCGAATAGAATACCTGAGATTTCTGATGAACTTTATAAAATAGACGATGCTATTAAAGCAGGTTTTGGATGGGAATTAGGTCCATTTGAAACTTGGGATATTGTTGGATTTGAGAAGGGGTTAGAGTTTGTTAGTAATGCTGGCAAAAAATTACCGAATTGGATTTCTGATATTCAAAATAAAAAAGAGTTTAGTTTCTACATAAAAGAAAATGGAAATAAATTGTTTTATAATCAGTTTAATAAACTCTATGAGGTTATTCCTGGAACAGAAAAATTAGTAATTCTAGATAATTTAAGAGATACGAATACGGTATGGAAAAATTCTGATACTACGATTGTTGATTTAGGAGACGGAATTTTGAATCTTGAGTTTCATACTAAAATGAATACTATAGGAGGAGGAGTAGTTGCAGGAATTCATAAAGCGATCGATTTGGCTGAACAGAATTATAAAGGGTTGGTTATTTACAATAATGGTCAAAACTTTTCTGCAGGAGCTAATGTTGGAATGATTTTTATGATGGCAATCGAGCAAGAATATGATGAATTAAATTTTGCTATTAAAGCATTTCAGGATGTAATGATGCGTATTCGTTATTCAAATATTCCAGTTGTTGTTGCGCCACATAATTTAGCTTTGGGTGGAAGTTGTGAAATGTCGATGCATGCAGATAAAGTAGTTGCACATGCTGAGTTGTATATGGGCTTAGTTGAATTTGGTGTTGGACTTATACCTGGAGGAGGTGGTACGAAAGAATTTGCGAAAAGACTTTCGGATGAATTACAAGCAGGTGACATAAAAATTAATCGATTTAGAGATAAGTTTTTAACTATTGGACAAGCTAAAGTTTCTACTTCTGCTTACGAAGCTTTTGAATTAGGTTACTTAAGGAAAGGAATCGATGAAGTTGTAGTAAGTAGAGATTTTCAACTGTTAAGAGCCAAACAAGCGTGTTTAGAATTATCAAATGCTGGTTATACTGCTCCAAAACGATTAAAAAACATTACAGTTTTAGGGAAAGAAGCATTAGGAATAGTTTATGTAGGAGCACATTCTATGTTGTCTGGAAATTATATGTCTGAACATGATCAAGTGATTTCGGAAAAATTAGGTTTTGTTCTAGCTGGAGGTGATTTGTCAGAAAACACGTTGGTATCAGAACAATATGTTCTTGATCTTGAAAGAAAAGCTTTTTTAGAGTTGTGTCAACACCGTAAAACGTTAGAAAGGTTAGAAAGTATATTGAAGCTTGGGAAGATTTTACGAAATTAATTAGAAAAATGAATCAAAACGCATACATAGTAGCAGGATACAGAACTGCAATTGGTAAAGCTGGAAAAGGTGGTTTCCGCTTCTCTAGACCTGATGAGTTAGGTGCAGAAGTAATTAAATATATTTTAAAAACGATTCCTCAATTAGATCCAGAACGAATTGATGATGTTATTGTAGGTAATGCTACACCTGAGGCTGAGCAGGGTCTGAATATGGGAAGAATGATTTCTTTAATGGGTTTAAATACAGTTAAAGTTCCAGGTATAACGATTAATAGATATTGTTCTTCAGGTTTGGAAACCATTGCAATGGCGACAGCGAAAATAAATGCTGGTATGGCAGATTGTATTATTGCTGGAGGTGCTGAGTCAATGTCAATTATGGCTATGGGAGGTTGGAGAATTGTTCCTGGTGCTACAGTTGCAAAAGAGCATCCTGAATGGTATTGGGGGATGGGGCTAACTGCTGAATCGGTTGCAAAACAGTTTGGTGTTTCTAGACAACAACAAGATGAGTTTGCATTAAATTCTCATATGAAAGCCTTAAAAGCAATAGAAGAAGGAAGGTTTAAAAATGAAATCGTTCCTATTGAAGTGGAGCATGTGTTTTTAGATACAAATGAAAAACGTCAAGTTAAAAAGTTTATTGTTGATACTGATGAAGGACCACGTGCTAGTACTTTAGAAGCTTTGGGAGCATTAAAGCCTGTTTTTGCCAATGGAGGAAGTGTTACTGCAGGAAATTCATCCCAAACTTCTGATGGTGCAGCTTTTGTTTTGGTTATGTCAGAGAAAATGATCAAAGAATTGAATTTAGAGCCAATTGCTCGATTAGCGAGTTATTCCGTAGTTGGTTTAGAACCTAGAATCATGGGTATGGGACCTGTAGGTGCAATTCCAAAAGCGATTGAAAAGGCGGGGATTAATATAAATGATGTTAGTTTATTTGAACTAAATGAAGCATTTGCTAGTCAATCTGTAGCAGTGATGAAGGAACTCGATTTAAATCCAGATATAGTTAATGTTAATGGTGGGGCAATAGCATTAGGGCATCCTCTAGGATGTTCCGGAGCAAAATTATCTGTTCAAATAATGAATGAGCTTAAAAAAAGAAATCAAAAATATGGAGTGGTAACCATGTGTGTAGGAACAGGTCAAGGTGCTGCAGGTATTTTTGAGATGTTGTAAATCAATTGGATATATACATTAAGGTTGCTTAGTATAAGCAACCTTTTTTTTTCATAACATGTTAAAAAAAAAGAATTAAAATTTCAAACTCAATTCTTTTTTAGATTATTTTTGTTATGTTAATTTAAATTAATTTATATGAATAAAAAAGTATTATTATCCTTTGCGGTATTTGCGGCGGGCTTTGCTGTAAATGCTCAAAAATCCTTGTATAAAGGAATCGCAAGAAAAGCAATCAATACTGAGTTTGTTTCAAATTCAGTTTTTGAAACTAAATCTGAACTTAATCCTGTTGCAATTAGCTCTGTTTCTGCTAAGAAAAGACTAGTTACAAAAACGATTAAGGATACATTGTCTATTGCTGGAAACAAGAAGTCTTATGGACATCCTCACCATGCTTACAGTACAAATAGAACAATGAAATTGAAAATGTACAAATCAGGTAATGATACTGAGTTTTTATCTGCAAACCAAAGATACGATAACTCTCAACCTTTAAAATTGAGCTCGTTTGCAATTTCTTTGACTGCATACCATGATAATACTCCAGTTGTTGCTTTAGTTACGTTAAGGTCAAAGAAAACGAATCAATTAGATTCAATTGTGCCTGTTGAGTTGAGTATTAATAGAGTAAATAATGGTTCTGGTAACCCTACAAGTTCTGCTAGATGGTTTACACCTACTTCTCCGATTAATATTTCAGATACATTTATGATTGAAGTTTTACCAGCGGTAGAAACTGACTCAGTTGGAGTAACTGCAACAGGAGCTTATTATGGTTCTACAAGAGCAGTAGCTAGTATCAGTGGAACAACTTTAACAGTTAACAAGGCAATTTCTAATGATTCTACTTTCGCTGGTTGGGCAACTGATATGTATGGTTATTTCAAAGGAGGTTTCTTTGCATGGGGAGCACCATTCAATAATTTCTTTATCAAAGGTAATGGAGTTTTACCAGGTACTTATGTTACTGCACAAACAGGTCAGTTCACATATACAGTTAACCAATCACAAACAGTTGCAGAAACAGACATTACACAAGATTTAAAAACTTATAATTCTTATGCAGGTTTGTTAGGTGTAGCTTCTAATAAGGGGGGGGTTACATCATTTAACTATTACCCTGCTTTTGATGACGGAGTTGTTGGTTTGGAATCAGATTGGTTAATGTATCCAGTAGTTGAGTATACAGTAGACTCAGATCCTAAAGCAAATGATGTATGTAAAGGTAATGATGGTTCAGTTTCAATTACTTTTGACTCAAAAAATCGCAACGTTCTTGAAAACCCAGTGTTAAATAAATTAGCATTTTTTCAAAAATATTTAGGTTTTGATAAGTCTTTGAATTATTTCTACTCAACTGTTCAAAACGGAAAAGGTTCTTCTAAGTTTGTTGGAATGTTAGATTTTAAATCTCAATCGTTAACAATTGAAACTAAATTAGATAGTTTAACAAAGTTAGATACTTTATTTGCTGTCGATTATGTTGTGCCTTATGGTTATGCTAAAGCTGCATCAACTGTTACATTCGGACATATATTTCCTATTAGTTCTACTTTAGCTTCTACTTCAGCTACACTTGTTGATCCAATTTTATGTAATGGTGGTGATGCAAAAGTAAATGTTACTGGTACTGTAGGTGGTTTTACTCCTTACACGGGAGAAGGCGAACAAACTGGTGTTAAAGCTGGTGAGCGTACATTTGTGGTAACTGATGCAAATGGTTGTTCAAACGAAGCTAAATTAACAGTTTCAGAACCTGCAGCTATTGCACCTGTTGCTACTGTAACTGATGCTAAATGTGCTGGTGATAAATCTAATGTAGAGGTAACAGCTACTGGTGGTACTGGAAACTTATCTGGTTTAGTAAAAGAAGATGTTGATGCTGTTGCTGGAGAAAAAACTTATGAAGTTTCTGATGCTAACGGTTGTAAAGTTACTGTGAAAGCAACTATCAAAGATGCTCCTACTGCAGTTAATGCTGTTGCTTCTTCTGTAGATGCTTCTAATGACAAAACTAACGACGGGAAGGCAAGTGTTATTGCTACAGGTGGTACTGCTCCATATACTTATGAGTGGTCAGCATCTGCTGGTACAACAGCTGAAGTAACTGTTGGTAAAGGTGATTATTCAGTTTCTGTTAAAGATGCTAACGGATGTTCAGCAACTGCAACTGTAACTGTTAAAGCTGGTACTGCTTCTATCGCTGCATTAGCTATTTCAAATTTATCAGTATATCCTAACCCTGTAAAAGAATCTTTAACTGTTAAGTTTGATTCTAAATCTGTTGCTACAGTAGAGTTAGTGAATGTTGCTGGTCAAGTAATTGATTCTAAAGTTTCTTCTGATGTTACATTTAATACTTCTAGCTTAGTTGCTGGTGTTTATTTTGTAAACATTAAAGTTGCTGAAGGAGTATTTACTCAAAAAGTGATTAAAGAATAATATATTCTTAATTTATTAAGAGGCCGGTTTTTCCGGCCTTTTTTTATGCTTATTATTTTCATGTGATACATTATCGTTATATTTGGTTAGTTATAGTATCTCATATGTTTAAGCTGTGTAAAATCATATTTTTATCACTTTTTTTAATTAAAACTTTTAATCTAAAAGCACAAAACTTATTTGTTGAAAATTTTGAAGGTAATATTGATATTACTACCTCTTTACCAAAAGGTTGGACTAAAAAGGGTTTGTCTAATGATAAGATATACCAAGTAGGGGATAGCTTAGATGCTGCTTTTAGTGTAAATGGTGAAACGTTATGGTATGTTCCTGAACATTCAAATTTTGCATTTACAAGTGATATTGCATGTAGTTATACGATAGGAGGGCAAAATTGTGATAAGTCACAAGATAGACTAATCTTACCTGAGCAAGATTTTACAAATATTTCTTCTTCCATTTTATTAAGTTTTGATTCTTTTTATACAGGAAAATTAGGTTCGATTGCATCAGTTGAGTATTCTCTAGATAATGGTGTAAATTGGATATTTATTTCTAATGTGACTCCTAATTTTCGATGGTGCCAAAATCACATAGATCTTACACATTTAGCTAATAAATCAAAAGTGTTGATTGGGTTTAAGTTTAATGATAATAATGCACTAAGAGATGGTTTTGCAATTGATAATGTTGTTTTAAAAAAAGTAAATCCATGGGTAGATTTAAAAATTATTAGTTCTGATTTAACTAAATATTCAATCATTCCTTCAACTCAATTGATTCCTTTACCGCTAAATTGCTTTTTTACAAATCAAGGTTCCAAATTAGCTGATACTGTTTCTTTTTCATTGAAAGTATATAGTACTATCAATCAAAAAAAATTGATTAAAGAGTATTCAAAGATTTATTATTCAATAAAACAAAAAGATACAATTAAAGTGGACTTTGGAAATATTTATTCTAATGAATTAACAGATGCTTTTGAATTTGATTTCTCCGTTTTAAATAAAAAAGATTCAGTAATAGAAAATAATTTCATGAAATTCAATGCAATTGTTTCTTTAAATGAATATGCAAGGGATGATAATCATTTGGTTAGTGTTTTGGGTTTGTCTAGCTCTAATACGATTACTCTTGGAAATATGTTCGAAATAAATAGAGCATCATATGTAGATTCGGTATATGTAATGTTAGATAAAAAAAACATGGCCATAGGTAGCAATTTTCAGGCAGTAGTTTATCCAATAATTAATAAAATACCACTATCCAATCCAATCGGTTACAGCGCCGTCTATACTATAAATGCAGGTGATACTTCTTCTAAAGTTATTCTAAAAGTAACAGACAGCTTTTTAAGTCGGTTGAAACTTGATTCTGGTAATTATTTAATTGCAATTAACAAGTATACGAATGGTTCTTCGTTAGCGGTTAAAATGACAAATAAGTATTTTTCTGAAGAAGCAGTATATGTGAAAATTGGTGATGCAAATTTTCAAACTTTAGATACTTATTTTTCAGGGGCATATAAATTAGTTCCGTCTATTCGAATGTTTTGTTCGCCATATTGTAATTTAAAAGCAATAATAAAAGAAAAAAAAGCAGACTGTATTTCAGGTATTGGCTCACTAATTGCCATTCCTGTAAATGGAAGTTTCCCATTTAAATTTTCTTGGAGTAATTCTACTAAAGATTCTATTTTATCAAATGTTAAAGTTGGACGATATTCATTCTCCCTAGAGGATAAGTTTAGTTGTAAATTTGATACTAATAATATTAATTTAAGATTCAATACATCCCCAAGAATTACAGTAGATTCTATTGCTCATCCTACTTGTCATGGTGCTGATAACGGATTTGTTTCGATGAAAATTGAAGATGAAAATAAGTTGACAAAAATTTTTTGGAATTCTAAACAAACGAATACTGTATTTAATTCAAATATGACAGCAGGTTCTTATTCTGTTAAGGTTTTTAATGATGCTAATTGTTCTGATTCTGCTGAGGTGATACTTAGTTCTCCTGATTCGCTTAGAATAGCTTCAACGTTTACGAATGAAACTTCAAAGTCTAAGGGGGAAATATTTTTATTTGTTTCTGGTGGTATTCCTCCTTACAGCTTTTTATGGAATGATTCGTTGACTTTAAAAAATAGACTTGGTTTAGATGGGGGTAAAAACTATAGTGTAATAATAAAAGATGCTAATGGTTGTGAAAAAAATAGAAGTTTCGTTATAGAAAAATTCCTCTTTTTATCTGAATTTGACATGAATGTTAGAGATTTAATTTATCCCAATCCTACTTATGGTGATGTGTATATTGATAATGATGAGTCAGTTATTTTAACTATAGATGATTTTGATGGTAAATCTATTATGACATTATCTCTAAATGAATTAAACAATAAATTAGATTTGAGTCATTTGGCTAAAGGCATTTACATATTTAGATTAAAGGGAAAAAATAGTACCGTTGTTAGAAAAATCTCGATAATTTGATTATTTTTAAATAAAAAGACTTATGAGTAACTTCAAAAATAAAGGAGGAGCGTTTTTAATTACGAAAACAAACTTCGAAGAGATTTTTACACCTGAAGAGTGGACTGAAGAACAGTTGATGATTGCATCGATGTGTAGTGATTTTATTGATCAAGAAATTATTCCAAACTTGGATAAGATTGATGCAATGGAAGATGGTCTAATGGTTAAAATACTTGATAAAGCAGGTGAATTAGGTTTATTAGGCTTATCTGTACCAGAAATTTATGGTGGATTAGGGGTTGATTTTAAAACATCGTTGCTGGCAACTGAATACTTGGGTAAAGGACATTCTTTTTCTGTTGCTTATGGTGCACATACAGGTATTGGAACTTTGCCATTGTTGTATTATGGGAATGATGAGCAAAAGGGAAAATATGCTCCATTATTAGCGACAGGTGAATGGAAAGCTGCTTATTGTTTAACTGAGCCTTCATCTGGTTCTGATGCTAATTCTGGGAAAACGAAAGCAGTCTTAAGTCAGGATGGTTCTCATTATATTTTGAATGGTCAAAAAATGTGGATTACCAATGGTGGATTTGCAAATTTATATACTGTTTTTGCAAAAATAGATGATGATGCGAATTTATCTGCTTTTTTAGTTGAAGCAAATTCTGAAGGGATTTCTTTAAATCCAGAAGAAAAGAAAATGGGAATTAAAGGATCTTCAACGCGTCAAATCTTTTTTAATAATGTTAAAGTTCCAGTTTCAAATTTATTATCCGAAAGAGGTAATGGATTTAAAATTGCTCTGAATATCCTTAATATTGGTAGAATAAAATTGGCGGCGGGTGTATTAGGTGGTTCAAAAGAGACTATAGCAGATACTCTGAAATATGCTAAGGATAGAGAACAGTTTGGTAGATCTATAAATAAATATGGTGCAATAAGAGCTAAAATTGCCGAGCAAGTTATTCGAACTTTTGTATTGGAATCAGCTACATATAGAGCTGGGCAGAACATTGAAGATACTATAGATGCATTAATTGATGGAGGTTTAGAAAAAAGTAAAGCAACATTAAAAGGCATAGAAGAATTCGCTGCTGAATGTGCAATGCTTAAAGTGGCTGGTTCTGAATGTTTGGATTATGTTGTTGATGAAGCCGTACAGGTATTTGGTGGAATGGGATATTCAGCGGAATCTTCAGTGGAGAGATCTTATAGAGATTCTAGGATAAATCGAATTTTTGAAGGAACAAATGAGATAAATCGTATGCTTTCGGTAGACATGTTGTTAAAAAAAGGTTTAAAAGGAGAACTTGATTTGATTTCAGCAGCAACTAAAGTAGCTAGTGAGTTAATGTCTATTCCTGATTTTTCTTTAGAAGAAAAGTCTAAATTGGTTAAACTGCATGATATTATTGAAAATTTCAAAAAAGCAATTTTATTGGTAGCTGGAGCTGCAGTTCAAAAGTTATCCAATTCTCTCGCAAAAGAACAAGAAATTTTAATGAATATTGCTGATATGTTAATCCTAACTTATCAAGCTGAATCAGCATTATTACGAGTGGAAAAAATGATATCAATAAATGGTGAAGAGAAATCTAAAATTGCCTTTGATATAGTTGAAACATATATTTACGATTCAGCTGATAAAATTGCAAAATCTTCTAAAGATGCATTAAACTCTTTTGTTGAAGGTGATGAATTGACAATGATGTTAATGGGAATTAAAAGATTTACAAAAATTGGAGCTTTTAATCCCAAAGAAGCGAGACAACGTATTGCTTCTCATGTTATAGAGAAAGGATGTTATTCATTTTAAATATTTAGGGCTGTTTACAGCCCTTTCTTTTTATGTCTTTATTGCCATTTTACGATTCTAAATTAATTGAAGCTGGTTGTGATGAAGCTGGCAGAGGTTGTCTATCAGGTCCAGTAGTTGCAGCTGCTGTAATCCTTCCTAAAAATTATGAAAATAATTTATTAGATGATTCTAAAAAACTATCAGAGAAAGCGAGATTTGCTTTAAAAGAAACAATTGAAAGAGATGCTCTAGCATGGGGAGTAGCTTTTGTTGATAACATTAAAATAGATGAAATAAATATTTTAAATGCTAGTATTTTAGCTATGAATTTAGCTGTTAATAAATTAAGTATTAGTCCTGATTTGTTATTGATAGATGGAAATAGATTTAAATCTGACGGTAAACCTTTTCATTGTTTTGTGAAGGGTGACGGTAGATTTTTATCAATTGCGGCAGCATCTATTTTGGCAAAAACACATCGAGATTTATATATGAATAAATTAGATGCTGAATATCCAGTTTATAAATGGTCTAAAAATAAAGGATATCCTACTAAAGATCATTGTGAGGGTATTATTAAAAATGGTTATACTGAATATCATAGAAAATCGTTTGTTGTTAAATCTTTATATCAGACAAAATTAGATTTATGAGTTTAGGTAAAAAATTAGGAATCTTCTTTTTTGTATTTATAACAATTTCCTTCTTCATATACTTTCTTTTTATAAAGAAGCCAAATCTAACACCGAGTGTTTGTTTTGATAGAAGTGATAAAGAACTTTTAATATTGAAAAATCAAAGTATTGATATTGATACTCTTGTTAATAGTTCAACGCGTTTATTTTTTGAAAAAATACAAAATAAGGTAAAGATAAAAAAAGTGTTTTTTTCTAGAACAAAATCAAAAATTTTAATTTATCTTAATGAAAATCAATTAAATGTAGGTGTAGAAAGTGTTTTAGCTAGATTTGGTTTAAAATTTTTCAAGAAAAATGGTTTTTACATATTAAATGATAATTGGAAATGTGTTTTTAATGAATCTTCAATTTATTTTTTTAAAGGGAAATTTTCGGAAAAAGATAGTAAATTGAATTTAGGTTTATTTGACGGTGATTATGCACTTTATAATTTGATTTCAGGCGATGTATACTCATTTTATTTAAAAGAGAATAATTTAATTAAATCATATGGTAATCAATTTAACATACATTTTTTGAATAAAAATGATCTTAAGTTATTTGCTCATTACATACCTAATGGAATTGATAATTACTTTTTTTATCAAAAAAGTTACGCAGAACAAAATTTGGTAATTGAACCGCAAAGTTCTTTTTTTAAAATGATTAAAATAGGTTTTTGTATTTTTAACTATAATGGGCATGAATATATCATTGCTGAAAAAAATGATAATATTGATCCTTATTTACTTTTAGACGAAGAAAATGGAATCAATGAAATTGTTCCTGGATTAAGAAAAAAATATGAAAACACCTTCCTTTGTAGTGAGACCAAAGCATTAAATGATTTCTTTTACCTAGATGTTAATGATAATAAGTTGATTTTTGCTGAATCGAAAGAACAATTTGACATTTTACATAGTTTAATCTCTGAGAAAAACACAATTAGTTTTGCTACTAAAGAACTTGGCTTTATCTTAAAAAATCAACCTAAAGAAGTAGTATATAGAAAGTATGATTTGTTTTCAAGTAATTCATTAGTAGCTAATCGTCAAACTTTATCAGAATATACTTCTTTAAGTAATAAGAAAAGTGTGATAAAACAAGAAAATATTTCTCAATATAATTCAGTGAAAAATTTATTAGTTGGTAAAAAATATATGTTTCTTTTTACTAGCGATGAAATCATAAAATTGCAAAATGATATAGAAATAGAAAGAGTTAAATTCAAAGGAAGTATCATTGGTTCTCCAGAATTATTAGAATTAAAAGGAGAGGAAAAACTTTTTTTTACAACATCTGAAAAATTATATTATTTAAATCAAGATTTTAAATCAGTTGAAGGTTACCCAATTATATTAAAAAATAGACCAAAAATTCCATTTCTTTTTGCTTCATCAAAACAAGAGAAGCTAATAGGTTATTCAGAAAAAAAAGTTTTATCTATTTGTGATTCAGAAGGAAATATAAAAAAAAGGTTTGATTTAGAATTAGCTAAAATTAAAAATCCAATTTCATTTTTTGAGACAGATAATCTTTCAGCAGTTGCATATGATGATAAAAAAGCATATTTCATAGATCTTGAAAAAGATAGGATAATTGATCATGTTGATCTTAGTTTTTCTAATACGGTTTTTCTTACAAATAAAGAAAATCAAGCGTTTTACTATATTGAGAATAATAAGTTATTTAGAAATGGGTTTGACGGTGATCTCAAAACATGTGCTTCAGGGAACAAGTTGTTTTCACTTAAATCATTTTCTAAATTTAATGTCATTGGTGTTCTTTCAGATAAAAATTTAGCTTTATTTGATGTAATGGGTGAATGTGTTACAAAATTAAAATTACCAAGAATAAAAAATATCGATTATACAATTGTTCAAAACTATGATCATCAAAGTTATATTATTATTTTGGACAAGTTGTCTAATCTTTTATATATCTATAACTTTGAGGGTGATAAAATATTACAAACACCAATAAAGGGTTCTGAAATAGTGAATGTAGCTAAAAAAGGGAGGTTAATAAAAATATATACATTATTGAATAATAGACTTTTAAAGTATTTGATTTAATTATGATAAGGTTTGGTAGAAAAAATAGATTTATATTGAGTGTAACATCAGGTTTACTATTAATGTTAGCTTTTCCTGAAATTGGAAATTTACCTTATTTTGCTTTTTTTAGTTTTATACCTTTATTATTTATTGAAAAAGAAATTTTTGATAACAATTATAGGTCGTCATATCTTTTTATTCATTCATATATTGCTTTTTTAATTTACAATGTGGGTACGACCTGGTGGATTTGGAATGCGAGTCCTGGAGGGGCGATTTTTGCATTTTCATTAAATGCATTGATTATGGCTACAACTTTTCAGCTATTCCATTTTACTAAAAAAAGGATAGGTAAATTTGAAGGGTATATTTCGTTATTTTTATTTTGGGTTTCTTTTGAATATATTCATTATCAATGGGAGTTATCTTGGCCTTGGTTAAATTTAGGTAATGTTTTTGCAAATAGTGTAAAAATTATTCAGTGGTATTCGATAACTGGTGTTCTGGGGGGAACATTTTGGATACTTATTTTGAATTTATTGGGTTTCATTTTATTAAATAGATTTTTAATCCAAAAAAAGAAAATTAAGGAATTACTTACTCCTATTGGTATTTATACTATAGTTTTATTAGTACCTATTTTTATTTCTGTCTTTTTATATAATAATTCTGTTGATGAGGGAATAAGTACAGATGTAATCGTTTCTCAACCTAATGTAGATCCATATAATGAGAAGTTTGTCGGTTCTATTGAAAACCAGCTTGATAAGATTTGTGATTTAGTTGATAAAAAAGCTACGGACGAAACTGATTTTGTGTTAGCACCAGAAACAGCATTACCTTTTACTTTTTACGAAGATGAGGTAGATAGAATCATTTACTATCATTATTTAGTTGAAAGAAAAGCGATTTGGGAAAATGCTTCATTATTAATTGGTGCATCTACAAAACGGTTTTTTAAAAATAAAAAATCGCGAGCATCAAGAAAATTATATGATGGTCCAGGTTATGAAGAATTTTATAATTCTTCTATGTTGGTTGATTTTCATAATAAGCCTTCATTCGTTCACAAATCAAAATTGGTTTTGGGAGTGGAAAAGATACCTTTTTCAAATATTTTCCCATGGTTAGAAGAACTGTCCATTAATAATGGTGGAGCATCTGGTACTTTAGGAATAGAGGAATATGCTCAAGTTATGAGATCGCATAAAATGATTTTTGCTCCTGTTGTCTGTTATGAATCAGTTTATGGTAACTATATTGCTGAACAATGTAGAAAAGGCGCTCAATTGATTTTTATCATTACGAACGATGGTTGGTGGGGAAATACTCCTGGACATAGACAACATTTTGCATTCTCAAGACTAAGAGCTATTGAAAATCGAAAATCTTTAGCTAGATCTGCAAACACGGGTATTTCTGGTTTTATAAATCAACGAGGTGATATAATTAAAAAGTCAAAATATTGGAAAGAGGAAGTTTTAAGTCAGAAGCTTCAAAGAAATAATATAAAAACTTTTTATACAAATAATGGAGATTTTATTGGACGTAGCTTTGGAATAGGTGCTTTGATATTATTGTTAATATCTTTAGCAAATTTATTTAAGTCTACTATATATAAATCTAAATTATAGTTTAATGACCTTTGAAGTAAATTCTATTTCCTTTTTCAAATTTATTAATGAAATTATATAAACTCCAGATTCAAGATCGATAAGATTTAATTTTACTTTATTCAATTCTTCTTCCATAACGATTTTACCGTCTATATTTTTAATTTCAATGAAATAAGGTTCGTGTTTTTCATCTTTAAACATTATGTTAATTTGATCATAGAATGGGTTTGGACTGATACTTATTGTGCTAATTTCATTTATTTTTGTTCTTTGCGTTGAATATATATAACATTCTAATGTATCTGTGATTTCGCATTCTTTGTTAGTTATGACTGCTGTATAGCTACCGTCTTTATTTGGTTTATAATTTAACTGGTTATCAGTTGTTAGTGTATCAATTTTCATCGATAAACAATCATACCATTTTACAATATACAAATTTGTATCAATATGAACGCTTAGGGCTCTATTAGTATTACTTATTTTAAGTGTATCTAAGTTATTTTTTTTAATACTAAATATTGAGGTTGTTGCGCATTGCTCTTTAGAAGGTGTAAATAAATAAGTTGAAATAAAATTATTACTATCGGAAAGTTGCCATGTACCGCTTATGTTGTTAGATGAAATCAAGGGTAACTTTTTTAAATTTATTGTATCGCATGTAGTATTAATATTATCGAATTTTGTTTTGATTTTATCGTTTATATTCACAGTGAATAAAGTTGTTGTAGCACATTGATCTGGATTTGGTATAAATTGGTAGGTAGTTGTTTTTTGATTATTAGGTTTAGGTGACCAATATCCAATTAAATCATTTAAAGATGTTGTGGGGAATTCATGAATACTATCTCCAATACAATATGAATTTTTTAAATCAAACAATGGTGATTTAATGTTTTTTTTATCAATTGTTAGTTTGCTTCTATAAAATTCGTTTGTGCAAACTACTTTTTTCACATCCCAATTATAGAAAAAATAATAAAAATCAAAACCAGCATTTTGAGCATTACTTCGTTTAATTGAAATTAGATTTGGAATTTCATAAGGGTATTTTACGCCATTATTACTTCTAGATAAACCAATTAAATTTCCACCAATTCCAAATTGATAATCGAAACCAGGGTCTACTCTAAAATCTAAATTCACTCTTGAAATTCCTGCTTGAACATTTATTTTTTTTGATTGAAGCACTTTTCCTGATGGATCTCTAATTTCAAATAATCGTTCACCTGTAGTTTGAGCATTCACTTCAACACTTTCAATTATAAGAGGTTGATAAACATCAAATATCTGATGTCTAATATTGAAATTATAAAAAGAAGTATTTATAGAACTATTCATGTTTCCAATTCGATAATGATTCGGTTCAAAAATCACCAGGCTATCATGTTCATTATTAAAGGTGTATGTTTGACCAGTTGTAATAAAATTATGATTTGTATCATACCAATTTAGTGTACTCAATGTATCTAATAAAATTGATGGTTTGAAGACACTAGGCAAAACACAAGTTGAATGAGTTAGGTTATTCTCTTTAAGTTCGCTTTTTGTAATTTGTATCAAATCAACTTTAGTAATTGAATCCTTAATCCCACAAATTGTATCACCGAAAGCAATTAGCTTAACACTAAAATTACCTATTTTATTAAATCTATGAGTCGGCTCAAATTCATTTGAAAATGTTCCATCTCCAAAGTTCCATTCAAATCGATTTGCATTTTGAGTTAAATTTAAAAATTTTACATCTAAAGAATCACAGCCTGATGTATACAATGCATCAAAATCTGTTTGAATAAAGGCTTTATACTTATTTCCAACACCAACAGCAAACCAAGCATTAGTTACACTCTCAACTTCTTTTGAACAACTTCCAAAAAGATCTTCTGTTGCTTTAATAGATCCAACTCGAGCATCACTATAATTTGATTGTGGAGTTAAATAGTAAACCAAGTTTCTAAACACGATTTTCGAAGCTTTTTCTAACCCGATTCCATCTACATTAAATGTGTCATTTTTATCATTTATACCAACACCTCCATTTACAAGTAAATAAAACCAATGATTTTGAACACCATTGTTAGAGTGTATTCCGCCAAAATCTGTTCCTCCGATTGGTTTCCAATTTTTTCCAAAGTATGTATCAGGATCATTATTTATTGATGGGTTTTCTAATGATCGAATTAACGGACTTACTTCTTCTGCGACAGTCCAATTTGCTTGATTTGGTCGTGTGTAAAAATCGATTATAACTCCAAAAATATCGCTAAAAGATTCATTTAGAGCTCCAGATTCATTCTCAAGAAGTAAATTTGCTGTATTAGAAGTAAGTCCATGTGTAATTTCATGACCAATAATATCTAAAGAAACTAAAGGACCGATTTTATTATCTCCATCACCAAAAATCATTTTTGTACCATCCCAATATGCATTTACAAAGTTTTGACCGTAGTGAACAATATTTGTAAGTCTGTGACCTTTGTTATCTATGCTATTACGATTATGTTGATTTAAAAAGTAGTCGTAAGTGGAGATAGCTCCAAAATGTACATCTAATGCACTTCGTTCAAGTTTACTCTTTAATGAATTCCAATTATTTGTACTGTCAACAATTGGTTTAGCATCCGCAATTGTTGTTTGATTTTTTAAACTTAATGTTTCTATTCCTTTACCTCTAGTACTATCTAATAATGAATAAACTCCATTAGTTAAGTCTGTGTATATTATTCTTTTTCCGCTTAGGTTTGTTTCAACTTCAGTTGGAGTAGTTATGAAATGTTGCAAGTTAATAGTTCTTACTACAGCATTGGTTTCAGTATTAATGTATATTTTTTCTTCATTAGTATTTGATTTATTGTTTGTTATAAATTCATAACATAATTCTAAGTAGCCATCTTTATTTTCAATGTATACTGGGTTTGAATTGTATTTTCTAATTGATTTGTTTTGATCATTTGTAATTTTTCTTCGGGCTTTTTCGACTGACAAGGTTTTTTTAGGTATAGTTGGTGAAATAGTATACATATAACCAGAAACAGATTCAATCAAATTGTTTTTCATGTGAAGAATATAAACAGCATTTTCGATTTTTATGTTGTTATAATATTGATTGATTTTTATATGTTTAAAACCTAAATCATCACTTGTTACGTCATCTATTTTAAAGGAGTAATTCTTATCTTGTGTTATGTCGTCGAACCAATTTTTAAATTTATCGATAGTTAAAGATTGATTTTTAAGGTTTTTAAAATGAGGAAAGGATTGTTTGTTGATATTTTGTGAAAATGAGACAAAGTTTATGAATTGGTAAACTAGCAAGCATAATATTCTTGTTATTATTTTTAGTGGCATATTTTCTCAATTTAATGTTTTATAGTTATTAATCCATTCTTGGTTTTGAATATCCATCAATAATTTCCACAAATATTCATCTTTAAAATAACTATTTTCAAAAGTAATTAAATTGTAATTTTCTTTGAGATATTTAAATTGTTTTTCTGAGGGACCATAATTCCCTTTCGCCCAACCTGTTTCAGGGTTGTTTGAAAATGGAAAATAAATATATTTTAACTTCCATACAGAATCCAATGGAACACAAAAAGTATGATTCGTAATATTATTTACATCTTTTAATGTTCCACATTCTATATTATTTAGTTTGAAATAATTTATTTTTTCTGGGTTATAAATACTAGGCCAAAATCCTGAGGCGAAACGAATAAATTCTTGTTTTGTTAAAATCCTTTGATGAGTTAGAGATCTCCCATTATCAATAAATCCATACAGAGTATAAAGTGAACCATCTCCTTGAATACCAATTTTTAAAGCAAAAACCCCCTTAGGTTCTTCCTTTGGAATTATAGAACAACAAATCTCCCAAACTAAAATAATCGTTATAAATGCTTTAAAACTCATTAGTAAAATATACGAATAAGTTGGTTATAAGTTACTTTAATCAGGCTTTTTAAATAGTTTTTTTAAAATGAATAAAATGAAAATTATAAAAGAAAAAATGATAAAGATGTTTTGTACTACGAAAATTAAAACTAAAAGTGTTGGAACACTAAATAAAATGATTAGATGATATTTACCTTGATGTTTTGGTTCACTTTTCAAATTGATATATAGTTTTAGGAGTGATACAATAGTGCAATTTTACATCGTTCTCGAATATATCACTTATGTTATCAATTGGTTCGAAAAAAGATAGGCCAATAAATAAAGTGTTTTTTCGGTTAAATTTAATTAGAAATTTATCGTATACACCTTTTCCATAACCAACTCTATTTCCTTGATAATCAAAACAGAGTAGTGGTACAAGTACGATTGAGATATCTTCTGTTTTTTCTGATAGAGTTGTTTGTTTCGGTTCTGGTATTTGAAATTCATTAATTATTAATTCACTAATTGAATCAACTCTATGAATAGTTAATTCATTTGATATTGTATTCCATTTTGTACTAAATAACTTAAAATTGAGTTTGTTTTTTAAAAAGAAAAGTTGAAAAGTATCAATTTCATTTTTAGACTCTATTGGTAAAAATGTACAAATGTTATTATTTCTTAAATCGAAATGCTGTGTTAAATTCTCGAAAATTTTACTTGAATTAAGTTTAATTTCTTCTTTCGATAAATGTAATCGTTTACATTGAAATTCTATTCTTAATTCTTTTTTTAACATCTTAAAATTTCGGCAAAAAGTTTAATGCAGATTTAGACATTTCATTTTCATTGAGTTTATTAGCCTCTTCTAATGCTTTGGAAAATGCTACTGAAATTAAATCTTCTAAATCTTCTTTTTCCATATGTTCCATTGATGTATTTATTGAAAATGATTTGAAATTTCGATTTCCATCTAATTCAATTCTAATCAAACCACCTCCAGCTTCTCCACATACAATCGTTTCTGCTAATCTTTTTTTACTCTCTTCTGCTGCATCTTGAATCTTTTTAAACAGCTCATCTTGATTAAATCCAAACATATTATTTAGGGGCTAATTTATACAAAAATAAAGCAATAGTTGCAAATATAAAATTAGGTAACCAAACTGCTAGGATTGGAGGGAAACCTATTTTTAGCGCTGCTACATTCATTACTTTCATTGCAAAAATATATACAAAGACAAAGCCAAGACCAATAGCGATGTTTAATCCTATACCACCTCTTTTTTTTCTACTTGAAACAGATACTCCAATTATTGTTAATATAAACGTCGCAAAAGGTAAGGAAGTACGTTCGTAAAGTGTGATTTTATACATAGGTATGTTTGGTGATCCTTTTTTTTCTTCTTGTTCAATAAAATCTATAAGTTCAGGTTGTGTCATCATTTCTGAACGATTGTCTCTCTGAGCGATATCTGAAACTTTAAAATTCAAAGTTGTGTCAATTTGAGTATAAAACTTTAGTTTTTCAGTGGTACTCGAAATGTTTCTTATATAACATTCTTTTAGTCTCCATCGTTGATTCGAATCAATATTTTGTGCGTTTTTTGCTCTGATGTATGTCTCAGGTTTATTAAATTTATTCCATTTTTCTATGTTAAAATCATAAAAAAGACCATCCTCACTATTATAGTTTGTATAATATATATATAGATTATTTTTCAATTCAGCATGAAAATTATCAATTGAAATGCGATCTCTGTAATATTTTTCTTCAAAGCCTAATCTGATTTTATTTGATAAAGGTAAAATGTAAAGATTTAATATTATTGATAAGAGACATAAAAATGTGGCGCTTATCATGTATGGTCGCATGATTCGTGTAAATGGTCTACCACTATATACCATAGGAATAATTTCAGATTCTTGAGCCATTTTTGCTGTAAACCAAATAACTGCAATAAATATGATAAGCGAAGAAAAAGTATTTCCGTAATAGATTAGAAAATTTAGATAATATTCGATAAATATGGCACTTATTGGAGCATTGTTATCGATGAATTCACTCAATCTTGCAGAAATATCAAAAACCATTGACAAAAGCATTATAACTCCTAACATAAAAAAATATGTTGAAAGAAATTTTTTAATGATGTATTTGTCAAGAATGGTTAATCTCATTACAAGCGAACATTTAGTTTTTTTACCATAGCATCTTTCCATGTGGAAAAAGAACCATCTATTATTTTTTCTCTGGCATCATTTATGAGTTTCAAATAGAAAGCCAAGTTGTGAATGGAAGCAATTTGAATACCTAAATTTTCTTTTGCTTTAATTAAATGTCTTAAATAAGCTTTAGAATAATAATGATCAACAAATGCTGTTCCATTAGGGTCTATAGGAGAAAAATCCTTTTCCCATTTTTCGTTTTTTATGTTTATGGTTCCTTCCGAAGTGAATAATAAACCGTGTCTTGCATTTCGCGTAGGCATAACACAGTCAAACATATCAACTCCCATTGCAATACATTCAAGTAAATTAGTTGGTGTACCAACACCCATCAAATATCTTGGTTTATCTTTTGGTAAAATTGAACAAACCAAATCGGTCATTCCGTAAAGTTCTTCATCAGGTTCTCCTACCGAAAGTCCTCCTATAGCATTACCAATTGCGTCTTTTGAAGCAATCATTTCCGCAGATTCAGTACGTAGGTCTTTGTATGTACTTCCTTGTACAATTGGAAATAATGCTTGATCGAAACCATAAAGTGGTTCACTTCTTTTCATCTCTTCAATACATCGATCTAACCAACGATGAGTCATATGCATTGATTTTTTTGCATATTGATAATCACAAGGGTAGGGAGTACATTCATCAAAAGCCATTATGATATCTGCACCTATATTTCGTTGAATTTGTATTGCTTTCTCAGGAGTAAATGTATGATAGCTACCATTTATATGTGATTGAAATGTAACTCCTTCTTCATTTAATTTTCTTGAGTTAGATAATGAGTATACTTGATAACCACCACTATCTGTAAGAATCGGTTTGTCCCAATGTATAAATTTATGTAGCCCCCCAGCTTTATTTATTGTTTCAATTCCTGGCCTAAGGTATAAATGATAAGTGTTTCCAAGAATTATTTGTGCGTGGATATCATTTTCTAATTCTGTCTGATGAACACCCTTTACTGTACCCGCAGTACCAACAGGCATAAAAATAGGCGTTTGAATTATTCCATGGTCAGTGTGTAATTTACCAACCCTAGCTTTTGTTTTAGAATCGGTATGAAGAAGTTCAAAATGCATATATTTGCTTTTTAATTGTACAAAGATAGTTCTATTAATCAATCTTTATGTACTGATTATTTTGCTTAAAAGAAATATAGATGCGTTTTTTACCCGATTTTGAAATAAATTTTAGCTTTTTTTTATTCATTTTTTTCTGTGCGAATGTTTTTATTCATATCGTATTTATATTTTTTTTCTTTCTAAGACTTCTGTTTTTTAAAATTAAACACCCTAAAACAGAAATAATCTCTCAATTGCCACCAATCTCAATTATCATTGCTGCAAGAAATGAATCAGATAATTTGTTTAATAATCTACCGTTTATTCTTGAGCAAGATTATCCCGAATTTGAAGTAATCGTTGTGAATCATCAATCAATAGATGAGTCTTACCATATTTTGAATGCCTATAAGATGAAATATCCTAATTTAAAAGTTGTTGAAATAGAAAGGAGTAAGCACATTAGGATAGGTAAAAAATTACCGATTACACTTGGCGTAAAATCAGCTAAATATGAGCATCTATTATTGACAGATGCAGATTGTAAACCAAATACATCAAAATGGATTTTACAAATGGCTACATCTTTTGTTTATCAAAAAGATCTTATCTTAGGTTTTAGTCCGTATAGTTCTCAACAAACATTTTTAAATAAGATAATACGTTTCGACACAGCTTTTATAGCGTTGAATTATTTTTCTTTTGCTTTATCAAGAATTCCATATATGGGGGTAGGTAGAAATTTAGCTTATACTAAAACTCTTTTTAAGTCTGTTAATGGTTTTAAGTCGCATTATGCTATCAGTTCTGGAGATGACGACTTATTTGTTCAAGAAGTTGCAAATACTGCTGATATAGGGATTGTAATACATGAGGATGCACATGTTATAACGGAGCCTAAATCTACTTTTTCAGATTGGGTACTACAAAAAACAAGACATTTTACAACTTCAACAAAATATAGTGTTATTAAAAAGATGTTGTTAGGAATATATCCAACAACACTGATTTTAGTAATTATTTCTTTTGTTTATTTGATCTTTGATTTAGACTATAGTATAATAATATTAGCCATACTTGTATTTCTAATTCTTTTAAAATGGTTGGTTTTAGGTTTGTGTTTTAAAAAGTTAAGACAAAACGAATTGATAAAATGGATACCAATTTTAGATTTAGTGTATACATTTTTAATGCCTTTAATTTTTTATACTTCTGATTTTAAAAGTGATAAATGGAAGTAGGAGATAATTTATCTGACAAAGCAAAAGTTGATTTAGTATTACTAGAATCAGCAAGAAATGGTAGTCAACAAGCATATGCACAACTGATGGATAGATATCGTGATTCTATCTACTTTATGATGTATAAAATGGTGAAAAATCAAGATGATGCAGATGACCTAACTATTGAAGCTTTTGGAAAAGCATTTAGCAGATTAGATCAATATTCACCTAATTATGCTTTTAGTACTTGGTTGTTTAAAATAGCATCTAATAATTGCATTGATTTTATTAGAAAAAAAAGAATTAAGGTAACTTCTATGGATACGGGCTATACTACCGATGATGGTGAAACAATCTATTTTGACAAAAGTGCAGATGTTCACAATCCGGAAGAAGCTGTTATTCACAATCAAAAAGTAAAGCTTATGCGCGATTTGGTAACGAAACTAAAACCTCGTTATCGTGAGTTAGTTGAATTAAGATATTTTGATGAGCTTAGCTACGAGGAAATTTCTGAACGATTAAATTTGCCTCTAGGTACTGTGAAGGCACAGCTATTTAGAGCAAGAGATTTCCTTGCAAATATGATTGAGAAAACAAAAGAAAATATATAAAAATAGAAAAAGGAGGCATTTGCCTCCTCTTTTATGATATAGAAAGTATAAAGATTACTATTATTTATTTACAGCTTCAACAACAGCTTTGAAAGCTTCTGGGTGATTTAAAGCTAAATCAGCTAATACTTTACGATTTAGTTCCATACCACTTTTGTGAAGAGCACCCATAAATTGAGAGTAGCTCATTCCATGTTGACGAGCTCCTGCGTTAATACGAGCAATCCATAAAGAACGGAAATTTCTTTTCTTTTGTTTACGACCTTCGTAGGCGTAGTTTAAACCTTTTTCAACTGCATTTTTTGCAACTGTCCAAACGTTTTTTCTTCTACCAAAGTAACCTTTGGCTAATTTTAATACTGCTTTTCTTCTAGCTCTTGAAGCTACGTGGTTTACCGATCTAGGCATAATTTTAGTTTTTTAATATGAAGTGTATCACTGTTTCAGATAGCTTTATATACTTCAATACTGGGTTAAACATGTGAACCTGTGATGAATTACTTCATGCACAATTGTAATTTGATATTTGATTCATCAGAAGTATGAACTAATCCTGCATGAGTCAAATTTCTTTTTTGTTTTGTTGTTTTTTTAGTCAAAATGTGGCTTTTGAAAGCATGCTTTCTTTTAATTTTGCCACTTCCAGTGATCGTAAATCTCTTTTTCGCACTGGATTTAGTTTTCATTTTAGGCATTTCGTTTCTTTTTTAATTTACCTTTCTATATCAAGTTCCTATTTATGACCCTTTTTAGGATTGATCATAATAATCATTTTCTTTCCTTCCAATTTAGGCATTGATTCTAATACTCCAATTTCACCAATTTCTTGAGCAAATCGTAACAATAAAATCTCTCCACGATCTTTAAAGACAATTGTTCTACCTCTAAAGAATACATATGCTTTAACTTTAGAACCTTCTTCCAAAAACTTTTTGGCATGCGATAATTTAAATTGAAAGTCATGCTCATCAGTATTTGGTCCAAATCTAATTTCTTTTACAACAACTTTGGTTTGTTTAGCTTTTAATTCTTTTTGTTTTTTCTTCTGGTTGTAAAGGAATTTTCTATAATCCATTATTTTACAAACAGGAGGTGTGGCGTTAGGCGAAATTTCAACTAAATCCATTTCTTGTTCTTCAGCTAATCTTAACGCTTCAGATGTAGGCATCACTTTAGGTTCTTCGCCTTCTAATACCAAACGAATTTCTCTTGCTGAAATCCCGTTATTAATTTTATGTTGTTGCTCTTCTTGAGCAGGACCCATTTTTTTTCTTGGCTCTTTTCTCATTCAGTTATTTAGAATTGTTTGAAAGTTCTTCGTTAATAGCTTCGTTTACAGTTTTTATGAAATCATCAAGTTTTAATGAACCTAAATCACCTTTACCTCTTTGTCTTACAGAAACTTCATTATTCTCCATTTCTTTCTCACCAACAACAAGCATAAAAGGTATTTTCTTTAATTCAGATTCACGAATTTTCTTACCTATCTTTTCATTTCGATCGTCAACGAATGCGCGAATATCGTAATTATTTAGGAATTTAGAAACTTTTTCTGCATACTCGTTAAACTTCTCACTAATTGGTAAGATACTTACTTGATCAGTTGTAAGCCATAATGGAAAATCTCCCGCGCAATGTTCTAGTAAGACAGCAACAAAACGTTCCATTGAACCAAATGGTGCTCGATGTATCATTACTGGACGATGTTTTTGATTATCGCTTCCAGTATATTCTAATTCAAATCTTTCCGGTAAGTTGTAATCTACTTGAATTGTGCCTAATTGCCACTCTCTACCTAATGCATCTTGAACCATAAAATCTAATTTTGGTCCATAGAATGCTGCTTCTCCATATTCTACAACTGTAGGAAGATTTTTTTCTGCTGCAGCCTCTATAATCGCATTTTCTGCTTTATTCCAATTTTCATCAGATCCGATGTATTTCGATGGGTTATTTGGGTCTCTCAGCGAAATTTGTGCTTTAAAGTTGTCGAATTTTAAAGTTTTAAAAATATAAAGAACTAAATCGATAACTTTTTTAAATTCTTCTTTGACTTGGTCTTGGGTACAAAAAATATGTGCATCATCTTGTGTAAATCCTCTTACACGAGTCAAACCATGTAATTCACCACTTTGTTCATATCGATAAACCGTCCCGAATTCTGCAAAGCGAGCAGGTAAATCTTTATAAGACCTTGGTTTTGATTTAAAAATTTCACAGTGGTGAGGACAGTTCATTGGTTTTAGCAAAAACTCTTCCGTTGCATCTGGAGTTTTGATTGGTTGGAATGAATCAGCCCCATATTTTTCATAGTGTCCTGAACAAACATATAATTCTTTGCTTCCAATATGTGGCGTAATTACTTGGTCATAACCAGAATTACGTTGTGCTTTTTTTAAGAAGTTTTCTAATCTTTCTCTTAGTGCAGCTCCTTTTGGTAACCAAAGAGGTAAACCTTGCCCAACACGTTGAGAAAAAGTGAATAATTCTAGCTCTTTTCCTACTTTTCGATGGTCTCTTCTTTTGGCTTCTTCTACTTTTTCTAAGTATTCAGTGAGTTCTGCTTGTTTTGGGAATGTGATTCCGTAGATTCTTGTTAATTGTTTATTCTTTTCATCACCACGCCAATAAGCACCTGCGATAGAAGTTAATTTTACAGCTTTTATATGACTTGTGTCTGGTATATGAGGACCTCTACATAAATCTGTAAAGTTTCCTTGCGTATAAAAGGTGATATTTCCATCTTCAAGGTTCTCAAGCAACTCTAATTTATAAGGGTCATTTTTTTCAGTAAAATAGGCAATAGCTTCTTTTTTAGAAATTTCCTTGCGTTCAAAAGTTAATTTTTCTTTTGCAAGTTCTTTCATTTTTTGCTCTATTTTTTCTAAATCTTCTTCTTTAAAAGTATATTCTAAAAAATCAACATCGTAATAGAATCCATTTTGTACTGGAGGTCCTATTGCAAGTTTAATTCCAGGATAATAAAATTCGAGTGCCTCAGCCATCAAGTGAGCAGAGGAGTGCCACATGGTGGATTTTCCATCAACATCATTCCATGTAAGTAAACTTAGTGAAGCTTCTTCAGGCAATGTCCTAAATGCATCAACAACTTCGTTATTTACACGGGCAGCAAGTACATTTCTAGCTAACCCTTCAGAGATACTTTTTGCTACATCCAAAGCAGTTGTCCCTACTTCAAATTCTTTAATAGCTCCATCAGGAAGAGTAACTTTTATCATTTTCGTTAATTTTGCAACAAATATAACGTTTCCATTTTTTTATTTTATAGTTTGATTAACAAAGTCTCGTAATTTAAATTGAAACTTCGAAATAATATCATTTTGCTAGTTACCCTTCTTTTTGGTTTGGGGATTTTGTTTGCTGACAAATTAGTTGGAAATTATCATTATCTAGTTTTAATAGGTTTTATATGTGTTCTATTAGGGGGAGTATTATCCCTTTTTAAACCTAAAAAAACAACTGCTTTACTCATATTGTTATCCCCAGCATTAATTTCAATTGGTTTTTTACTTCATTACTTGGAATTAAAAGAAATGAATCGTAGTAAAATTTATTTGAATCAAAATATTATATGTAAATCAGTTGTTGAATCTAGCTCATTTTCAAATGCTGGTAATGTCAAGCTAGAACTAAGATCTGTTTATTTAATAACAGATAAAATTATAAAAAAACAATCCTTTAAGTTTTTAGCTTATGTTGATTCTAAATCTCTAAAAACAAATATTGGAGATACTGTTTATTTTAAAAGTAAAATAAATTCATTTAACTTCTATAACAATCCTTGGGAGTTTGATTTTGGTAAATACAATGAAAGAAAAGGAATAGTAGGTTACGTTTTTCTTTGTAAGAATAATTTTTTGTTTAAAAAAGGAAGAGTTACTTTTTTAGATGGTTATAGGTTTAGAGCTAAATTGAATCAATTACTTACTTCAGATTTAAAAGGACAAGAATTAGAAGTTTGTAAAGCTTTTTTATGGGGGGATCGAGAGGGGTTGAGTGAGGAGGTGTTAGATGCTTTTTCAAATACTGGGACCATTCACATTTTGGCAGTATCTGGTTTACATGTCGGTATTTTATTTACTTTGATTATACATTTTTTTAAATTGTTTGGTAGATGGATTTCTAAATTTCAAGCTACATTAGTAACAATAGTAATAGCTTGGGTATATGCTTATATTACAGGTTTTTCCCCTTCGATTTTGAGAAGTGTAATTGTGTTTTCGCTTATTTTTTTTAATGAAATCACACAGAAAAAAAGAAATGATTTGATGTTGATGTCATTATCAGCCTTGATGTTATTAGTTTATGATTCAAATTATCTTTTTGATTTAGGGTTTCAATTGACATATGCTGCATTAATTGGAATCTATGTGTTTTACCCTTATTTTAAAAATATTTATAAGGTTAAAAATAAATTAGTTGATTATTTTTATTCTCCAATGATGCTTGGTTTTAGTGCTCAATTAACGACATTACCGATCATATTGTTTAATTTCCATCAATTTCCTAATTATTTTACTATTACAAATATATTGTTGGTGCCATTCTCATTTTTAATCATTTCATTAGGAATGGCTTTTTATTTGTTTTCATTTTCAACTTTTTTAAAACTTTGGATTGGTAAGGCTTTATTTATAGTTGTTCACTTGATGATTTCAATTGTTTCATTTTTTGATAAGATGCCTTTTGCTGTAGCGAAACAATTTGATTTTGATTCGTTTGATTTTATTTTGTTTGTAGTAATACTACTGTATTTTTATTTTATTTTACTTACTAAAAATAAACAGCATCTATTTTATTTTACTTTGATTTCTTTTATATTTTGTTCTTTTGTTCAATATAAGCGATATAAAAAAATAGATGAATCTTATGTTGCTAAAATTGGAAATAGTTTTGCGATTTTGGCTAAAAATAATTTTGAATCAAATTACTTTATTGATAAAAATTACCTTAAAGAAGGGGAACTGAATCGAATAAAGAAATTCTACCAGACAAAATTCAATATTATTGATTTAAAAAGGGATGATTATTTACTCATTAATAATTTAAAATTAGTGAATACACCAGTAAATAATTTTGAAAATAAATTTCAGATTTTGAAAAAGTGGTAGAGATTGTTAATGTTTCAATTACTATATTTATAGATTATAACGAAAAATGTATTTTATGAGGTTATTTATTATTTGTTCAATTCTATTTTTTTCAATTAGCTCTTATGCCCAAAAATTCGATTGGAAAGGTCGATTAGGAGGTTTAGATACAGATTCATCTGTTAATATTCAGGTTGATAAGTCAGGGAATGTTTATACATCTGGTATTTTTTATGGCGAGATCGATTTAAATCAAGATACTGTAAAAAGTAATAATTTTAATTCGAAAGGATTAAGTGATTTCTATATTCAAAAAACAAATCCATTTGGAGAGTTTATTTGGGGGAAACAATTTGGTGCAGATTCTATTGATAGAATAACTAATGTGAAATATTTTGATAATAAGTTATTCATTGTAGGTCAATTTAGTAAAACCATTCAGCTTGATAATGTTGAATTAAAGTCTTCGGGTGGGTTAGATGCATTCTTAGCAGCTATAGATACTTCTGGCAAAGTATTATGGGCAAAAGCTTTTGGAGGAGCAATAAACGATCGATTTTCAACGATATCGGTAAATGAATCGGGTATTTATACATCTGGTTTATTTAATGGTAACGTTATAGATACCACAACGAATGGTTCGTTATTAATATCTAAAATCAAATTAGATGGTTCACAAGTTGTTTGGAGAAAAGTTTTGAGTGATTCATATAAAATCAAATCATATAGCTCAGCGTTTGATTTAAATGGAAACCTAATATTAGCAGGTAGTTTTGCTGGTGAAAAGATAGATTTCAATCCCTCTAAAAAAGACTCTTTGCTTTCTTCAGAAAAGAAACCGAGTACAACTTTTTATACGCAAGATGCATTCCTATTAAAGCTGAATCAAGAAGGTGAATTTATTTTTGTGAAAAAGATGGGTGGTACAACCGGTGATGATATCATTTTCGATATTTACGCAACGAAAGGTAATCTAGGTCTAACAGGTCAAATTTCTGGAAGTGTCGTTTTTGGTAGTGGTACAAATTCCAAAACGATTGTGAGTAATGGTAAGGAAGATATCTTTGTAGCTCTTTATACAGATTTAGGTGAATTAACTTGGATACGTAATACAGGTGGGTTAAAAACAGATTTTGGTAAATCTATCTATTTGGATTCAAATTCAAATGTTTACGCATCAGGAACTTTTTTTGATACAGACGGTAAAGGGGTTGATTTTGACCCTTCTGGTAAGGTTTTTAAATTGAATAGTGCAACATCTCAAAATGCATTTATCTGGAAATTATCTTATTTGGGTGATTATTTGTATGCAGGTTCATTTGGCGGCGGCGGTGTTGATAACGGAAGCTATGTTTACGCTAACGATGAAGAAGAGATTTTTGCTACGGGTGTGTTTGAGAGCGAAGCTACCTTTTACGATCAAAAGTTGAAAAGTGCAGGAAAGTCTGATGTATATCTTATAAAGTCTGTTTCTGAAAGAGAAAAAACGTATGTTATTGATTATGCTATTGATGGAGTAAATCCCGATTCAGTTCCTTTTAGATTAGAAGTTGGTAAAAAGGATATTGGTAATCTACCTTGGTATAATAAAAAGTATCTTTTGACAGATGCTATATATTCAAATGGGGATACTAATACCATTTTGATTGATAAAATCCAAGGGCCTATCGATTCTACCTTGATACCCGTAATTAATTATGCTTCTAAAGCTTGTTCAGATTACGTAGTTGGTAAAAAAGATGATTGGTTTCTCCCTTCTAAGCAAGAACTTGATTTGATGTATAAGAATAGAAAGAAAATCGGTGGTATGAAACAATATCCTTATTGGTCATCTACTGAAACGGATTTAAATAATTCGGTATCTATTAACTTTACGGATGGTCAAATTAATTCAGGATCAAATAAAGCGGAAAGAAAATACGTAAGACCTGTTAGAAAGAAAATGAAAAATGATGGGTTGAACGTTAATAATGTGATATCATTCGAAATCACACCAAACCCTACGAATGGACAATCTACAATCTTAATAGATCAAAAATATGTGCAAAATGGAGTAAATGTTGAAATATTAAATACTTCAGGTCAATTGATTCATAGACAAAACCAAAATCAAAACTTAATTAATATCGATTTATCTAATTATGAGAATGGGTTGTATATTATCAAACTATATAACGATTCATTTAATGGAATTACGAAAGTGATAAAAGAATAAACGAAATATAGAATCAAACAAAAAAACCTGCTTTAAGCAGGTTTTTTTGTTTTTATCAAATCTAAATTTATTTAGCTAAGAAAGGATATTTGTAGTCTGTAGGTGGAACAAATGTTTCTTTAATTGTTCTAGCTGATACCCATCTTAATAAGTTCAATGGTGCACCTGCTTTATCATTTGTACCAGAACCTCTAGCTCCTCCAAATGGTTGTTGACCTACAACAGCTCCAGTTGGTTTGTCATTTACATAGAAGTTACCTGCGCTATTTTCTAAAGCAATCAATGCCTCTTGAATAGCATATCTATCATTTGAAATAATAGAACCAGTTAATGCATATTCTGATGTGCCATCTACAATTTTTAGTGTTTCAGAATAGTTATTTTCATCATATACATAGATTGTTAAAACTGGTCCAAAGATTTCTTCTACCATCGTTTTAAAATGTGGATTGGTTGTAACAATAACCGTTGGTTTAACAAAATAACCTACAGATTTGTCATAAGTACCTCCAGCAATGATTTCTGCATCGGAAGCATTTTTGGCGTATTCGATATAATCTGCAATCTTGTCAAATGAACGTTCGTTAATTACGGCATTAACAAAGTTTGAGGTATCAGCTGGAGTTCCCATGGTAATTGAATCCAATTGTTCAACCATAATTCTTTTTACATCAGCCCATAAATTCGATGGAACATAAGCTCTAGATGCTGCAGAACATTTTTGTCCTTGGAATTCAAATGCACCTCTTGTCAATGCTGTTGCTACCTCTGCTGCATTTGCTGATTTATGAACCATTACGAAATCTTTACCTCCTGTTTCACCGACGATTCTTGGGTAACTTCTGTATTTTTCAATATTATTTGCAATGGTTTTCCATAGTTGTCTGAAAACGCCTGTAGAACCTGTGAAATGAATTCCAGCAAAATCTTTGTGATTGAAAATAACATCACCTGCTGTTTCACCACTTACGGTAACCATATTAATTACACCATCTGGTAAACCTGCTGCTTGGAAAAGTTCCATAATAACTTGAGCAGAATAGATTTGAGTTTCTGCTGGTTTCCAAACTACTACATTCCCCATCATTGCTGGTGCTGCTGATAGGTTTGCTGCAATTGAAGTAAAGTTAAAAGGGGTTAATGCGAAAACAAAACCTTCTAATGGTCTATACTCTAATCTATTCCACATTCCTGGTAATGATTCAGGTTGCTCTTTATAGATTTGAGACATATATTGTACATTGAAACGGAAAAAGTCAATTAACTCACATGCCGCATCAATTTCTGCTTGAAATACGTTTTTTGATTGAGCTAGCATTGTAGCAGCATTCATTTTTGCTCTGAATGGTCCTGCTAATAAGTCTGCCGCTCTTAAAAAGATAGCCGCTCTTTGTTCCCATGGTAAACTAGCCCAAGCATCTTTCGCTTTTAATGCAGCCTCAATTGCTTGTTCTACATGTTTTCTTTCTCCTACATTGTAAGTACCTAATGTTTTAGAGTGCTCATGAGGAGGTGTTAAGCTTTTTTTATTCTCTGTAAACACTTTTTCAGAGCCTATGTACATTGGGATGTCTATAGGTGATTGGTTATATAATTTTTCATATGTTGCCAATAACTCATTTCTTTCTGAAGAGTTAGGAGCATATGCCTTTACAGGTTCATTAACAGCTTCTGGAACTGTTGAGATTGAATTTGCCATACTCACATTTTTTTTGCAAAATTAGCATTGTATTTCGACAAATTCGTATCATTTGTTACAAATTATTAATCAGTTTAAAGCGTAGGGAACTTCGAGTTTGAATTTTGGTATTTCTACATTGAAAAAGGCTCCTGTTTTGGCATTTAAAAATTGATAATTTCCGAACATTTCTCCAAATTCTCCTTTGATTTCGGTTCCACTTGTGTATGTAAATACTTCTCCGGTTGTTAATTCTGGTTGTTCACCAATCACACCGATTCCTTCAACTTTGTATTTCATATTTAAACTATCTGTAATAAACCATTGCCTTCGAATCAATTTGATTTCGTCAATACTGTGGTTTTCTATCGTGATTGTATAATGAAAAAAATGTTTAAAAGAGTTAGAGCTAATTGAATTATAGTTTACAACAACTTGTATACTTACTCCATTTGTAATTTTACTTATCATAGCTTAGCGCTTTATTAAGATTTATTGTATAACCACATTTATAATGTCCTTTCGGGCACGCTTTATGTCCATGCAAACCACAGGGTTTACAATCTAATTTCTCTTCTGTTTCAATTACCTTACCATTAGGTCTTGTCGGACCAAAACCAAAAAGGGGAGTGGTAGAACAGAAAAACGCAGATACTGATGCATTCATTGCCGAGCAAATGTGTAACGGTCCTGAATCGTTTACGTAGTTCATTTTTGCATCAACCATCAAAGCTGATGACTGTAAAAAGGTCAATTCTCCTGCTAAATTGATACAATTTGAGTGTTTTGATTTAGAAATAATTCGGTCGCATAATAGTTTATCTCCAGGACCACCAAGCAGATAAACTGTTTCCTGTTCGTTAAAAAGATTTATTAGGTCAACCCACTTTTCTTCCGGTAATTGTTTTGTAAACCAAACCGAAGAGGGAGCCAAACAATAATAGGTTTTCTCTTTGTACTTTTTTACAAATTCATAATCAGAATTTGACGGATATAACTTCGGTTGCGCATCCAACGAACAATCATGATGTTTAATAAGTTTTAAATTTCTTACTATTTCGTGTTCACCATTGCCAATTTCGTGATTGATTTTTAAGGTATAGAAAAAAGATAATGGATTTTTATTGAATCCTACTGTTTTTTGAGCTTTCGAGAGAATAGTGATTATTCCTGAAGATGCAAAACGATGAAGATTAATGATTTCGTCGTATCTATTTTGTCTGAACGTTTTGACAAAATGAACTATTTGTTTGAATTTACCCTGTTTTTTATCCAGTGTATAAACAGTTTTAACATTCGGTTGGTTGGCTAAAAGCGATTCATTTCCTTTTCGAACTAAAAAGTCAATTTCAATTTGCGGATATTTTGAAACAAGTTCAGAAATCAATGGTGTTGCTAAAATGACATCACCAATAAATGCAGTTTGAATGATAAGGACCTTTTTCACAATATATTAGACATAAAAAAAGCCTTAGATTTCTCTAAGGCTTTGTGGGAGATGAGGGGCTCGAACCCCCGACCCCCTGCTTGTAAGGCAGGTGCTCTGAACCAACTGAGCTAATCTCCCGATTTTTAAAAGAACGTTTCTTTTTGTTTTGTGAGTACAAATGTAGTGCTTTTTTTTATTTATGCAAGTGGTTTGAAGAAAAAAAACGAAAAAAGTCATGAATAATAAAAAAACTCCCTGTAATTAATATTGTATCTACTTTATTAACAGATGTTTTTAGCATTGGGTAAATTTCTTCAATGGAAGTAAAGTAATTGGAAAACTTAGTGATTTTCTCAACCTTTTTTTTGAAATCAGCTATTTTATAGGATCTATTATTGGAAAATTCAGAGAAATATAGGGTGGCATGATCAGGAAATAAAGGAATTATCTTTGATAAATCTTTATCTGAACTTGCTCCATAAATAATGTGTAGGTTTCCTTTAAGTTGTTTTTTTACCATTTTTAAACAAGACGAGATTCCATCCTCATTATGACCTACATCTAAAATCACGGTAGGGTCTTCTTGAATTACCTGAAATCTTCCTCTGTATGGAGTGTTTAGGTGAATGTTTTTTATTCCATTGGTTACGCTTGCATCAGAGATAGGAAATATCTTTTTAATTATTTCAATAGCACAACGCACAGTTTTTTCATTAGTATTTAAATAACCATGTTTATAGATAAATACTTCGTTGTTTAAATCAGTGTCCCATGCTTTGGTAAGTGGTGCTATTTTATCTGTTGCAATTTTTTCAAAAGTAGGGTAGGTGTCTTTATTGTATTCGCCTATGACAACTGGAGTATTGTTTTTTAAAATTCCTGCTTTTTCAAATGCAATACTTTCTAATGTATTACCTAGGATATCTGTATGGTCTAAACTAACATTTGTTATGATAGAAAGTATAGGATTGATAATATTTGTAGAGTCTAATCTACCTCCTAATCCCGTTTCAATCACACACACATCACACATTACATTTAAGAAATGATTTAACGCCATAGCGAAGGAGATTTCAAAAAAGGAAGGCGAAATATCTAGTTCAGCTTTTTTAACCTTATCACAAAATGAAATAACTTCATCTTCTGAAATTAATTGATTATTTATAACAATCCTTTCCCTAAAATCTTCGATGTGAGGAGACGTGAACGTGCCTACTTTATAACCTTCCTCAATTAGAATTGAAGATATCATATTGGTAGTAGTTCCCTTTCCATTGGTGCCCGCTACATGAATGTACTTAAGTCTTGAAAAATCGATTTTCAATTTTTCACAAAGTCTGCTTATGTTTGATAAATCAGGCTTATATGCTTTTTTACCAATGTTTTGGTAGGAAGGAAATTGATTGAATAACCAGTCAACCGTATCTGAGTAACTCATTAGGTAGCTTTAACGTCAATTCTCAAACGTTGACTTTGTGGAGAGGTTCCAGGCATTTTGTTATATTTCACCTGTTTTTTTACATTACCCAAGACTTGGTTAATGATACGTTGGTTTGTGATTGTTGTTTCTCCACTTAAATTGACAGCTTTTACAACATCTCCTTCAGCGTTAATCGTAACTTGAATATAAACTACTCCAGATTGATCTGAGTCAACAGTTTCAGGTGATGTCAAACGAGTACGAGCTGCTCTTTCTGTTCTTCCTGAACCACCTCCAGTACCACCTTCACCTGTTCCTGTTCCGTTATCTTTCCCAAAACCAGATCCGCCTCTACCACCTCCATTTCCACCGCCAGATCCGCCAGAACCAAAAGGGTTTTTGGAAGGAGATGTGGAAGTTGTCGTATTAGTAGAATTGTTTTCTGTGTTATTATTATTTGAATTCCCTGAAAAGACTTGAGTTTCAGACGCTGTGTTTTGCGTTAGTAATTGTTCAGATTGAGGTTGAGGATCTGATAATGGAGCATCAGAAGGATCTCCTCCTTCTTGTCCTTCACTTCCTGCTTCATCCGTGATTTTAACATTTGTTCTATCTACTTCAAACATCTCAATTACCTCATCAGATTTTAATGGTGGTAAATCTACTGGTAATGGTGGTTTGATTGAAAACCTCATAAAAATGGTAATAAGAATAAAAAGAATGACACTACCTATCGAATAAATAAGCGCTACTTTTCTGTCTTTTTTGGCTTCCGTATGTTGGATTTCTAATGAATGCATATTACCATTGTTAATCATTAAGCATCTGCCTTAGTAGCAATAATCATTTTTAAATCATTATCAATTCCAATTCTCAAAATGTCAACTAACTCCTGTACTTTTGAATCGAAAGGAATTCTTACTACTACTGAATTATCACCTAATTTTTTTGTTTCCGCTCTTAAAACGGATTCGATTTCTGAAAAAGCTACTTCTTTTTTATCTACAAAGTATTTCTTATCTTGAGTAATCGTTAAACTAACATGTTGTTTGTTCGTTTTTTCATTTGCTTTAGACTCTGGAAGTGGAACCTTAATTACATTAGGGTTAGCTAGAGTAGAAATGATTAAGAAAAACAACAATAAGAAGAACATAATATCACTCAATGCAGAAGTAGCAACTTCCGCATGGAATCTTCTATTTCTTTTAATTGCCATTGCTAGGTCTTTGTATTAAGTTAACAAACTCTAAGTTCATTTTTTGCACTTGTAATGCATATTTATCAATCATACCATTTAGAATATGGTAAACAGCATATGCAATAATACCAACAACTAAACCAGATCCAGAACTGATCATTTTTTCATATAAACCACCCGAAATATTACCAATCGATACGTTTTCAGTGATTGAAATGGAGTAGAAAATTTTAATTACCCCTGAAATTGTACCAATAAATCCTAATGTCGGAGCAATACCAGCTATCAAACCTAAATGTCCAAGTTTGCTTTCCATTTTACCAATCTCAATATTGACAACCTTATCCATATTAGATTCAATTTCTGACATTGGTCTTCCGATTGTTAACACACCCTCTTTTAAAACACTCCCATAAGCTGTTGTATCTCTAGATACTGTTTCTAATACAGGGTTTAAATTACCTGCTTGAAGGTTTGTTTTAATTTCTGACAACATCGAATTGTTGTATTTTGACATTCTTGTAATGTATCTGTATTTTTCAACTGCGAAGAATATGGTGTACATTAATAAAATTACGATTGGAATCAAAAAGAATCCTCCTTTCATAATGAAATCAAATGCCGAAATCTCTTCAGTTAATTTAATCGTGTTTTCAGTAGCATTAGAACTCACTGAAGAAGAGTCTGATTGAGAAATCACCATTGTTGTTGACAATAGTACACCTAATAATAGAATCGATTTACGTATTTTATTCATGATTTTTAAAATTTGTAGGTAAAAATATAAATTGCTAATACTTCTTATTTTATAAATCTATTTATATATTCACACCATAATGTTAATTGTAATTCTGAATAACGAATAAAAATAATTTTTATTGCATTTCAATTTTTTAGGAATAAAAAAAGGCAACTGGTATTAGTTGCCTTTTCATTTAGTGGTGTATTAGGTTTAAACCAATTGATTTAAAGCTATTTCGAATGCGGTTTTTGCAATATCTGTTTTGTTATTGTTTGCTTTATTAGCATTTGCTAAAGCTGTTCTGATTGTCAAGCTAATATCTTCGAAAATTCCTTTATCTGTTAATTCTTTTAAGTCGTTACTCATTAAATAAGCAAAAACTCTAGCCATTCCACAGTTAGAAATAAAATCTGGAATTACTGCAATTTTAGAATCTGCTAACTCAGCTATCGGACCAAAGAAAATTTGTGGGTCAGCAAAAGGAACGTTTGCTCCTGCAGCAATTACTTCAACCCCTGCAGCTATCATTCTATTTAGTTGGTCTTCAGTAATTAATCTTGATGCAGCACAAGGAATAAAAACCTCTGCTTTCACATCCCAGATTTTAGCATTTACTTCTTCGAAAGATAATAAGTTGTTAGCAACTAATTCATTTCCATTCTTATTTAAGAATAAGTCTTTGATTTCTTCGAAAGTGAAACCTTCTTCATTGATTAAACCACCAACTCTATCGATAATACCTACTATTTTTGCTCCTTGTTGAGCTAAATAATAAGCGCCAGCAGAACCTACATTGCCCCAGCCCTGAACAATTACTCTTTTTCCTTTTACTTCACCTCCATAGATGTCATAGAAATGTTTCACTGATTCAGCTACTCCATATCCAGTAATCATATCAGCAACTACGTATTTTCTTTCAATAGAAGGAGTGTAAGTTTCGTCTTCGATTACTTTTAACACACCATTTCTTAATTGACCAATACGATTTATTTTTTGCGCTTCTCTTGGTTGAAAATGACCGTTAAAAACTCCTTCTTGTGGGTGCCAAACACCACATTCTTCAGTCATAGGGATAACTTCGTGAATTTCATCAACATTTAAGTCACCTCCTGTACCATAATAATGTTTTAATAATGGAGTTACAGCAGCATACCATCTTCTTAAAACACCTTCTTTACGCGGATCTTTTGGGTCAAAGTTAATTCCTGATTTTGCCCCACCAATAGCTGGACCAGCAACCGTGAATTTTACCTCCATTGTTTTTGCAAGAGATTCTACTTCTCTTTTATCTAATCCTTGACGCATACGCGTACCTCCACCAGCTGCACCACCTCGTAATGAGTTAATTACTACCCAACCCTCAGCATCTGTTTCAGCATCTTTCCATTCAAAAACTATTTCAGGTCTTTTATTTTCAAATTTTTCTAGTAAGTCTTTCATTTGATTAAACTTTAATTTCAATTTCCGAGTCACAAAAGTAATAAACTTTATTTATCCTTTGAATGTTTTTCTTAATTCAAATTGATTATAAATATCTCAAAATGGAGTGTGTAAAATCCCTCCGATTGAATCTCTTTTTGAACCAGTAACCGAGGATAAACAATTTATAGTTTTTTCTTCATAAAGTGCACCTAACAATCCGAAAATGATTGCTTCTTTGAATTCAATTATATTTTTTTCTGGAATGATTATTTCTGACGAACAATTGCGTTTTATTCTCGAGATTAAATCGTAGTTGTAAGCACCACCTCCAGTAATAAGTAATTTTTTTATATTGTTTTCTTTTGTAATTAAACTGATTTGTATGGAAATATGTTCATTTATGGTGGCTAATTTATCTTCTAAGTTCATATTTCTTTCGTCTATAATAGGATAAAAACAAGAATTTAACCATTCTATCCCCAATGATTTTGGATAGGTTTGCTGATAGAAATTAAGGGTATTAAGTTCTTCCATTAATGCAAGATTTACTTTTCCCCTCGATGCAATTTCTCCGTTTTTATCGTATGTAAGTGCTCTTTCAGAAACATAATGATTGGAAGGTAGGTTACCAGGACAAATATCAAAAGCGACTATTTTATTATTCTTTTCAAAGGAGATATTAGAAATACCACCAATATTAAGAAATCCATCTGCAAAATTCGAAAAAAGGGTTTTATCACCTATCGGAACCAGTGGAGCACCTTGTCCACCTAATAAAACATCTTTGATGCGAAAATCGTTCACCACTTTAATACCTGTCTTAATTGCTATCGCTGTCCCATGTCCGATTTGAGAAGTTACTAGATTATTAGGTTGATGATGAATTGTATGTCCGTGTGAAGCAATTAAATCAACTGAATTTTTGTCTATGTAAAATTCATCAATAAAGTGATTAATAATTTCTCCGTAAAGAACCCCAAGTTCATTATCAAATTTTAAATATTCGAAAGAACTGTAATTTATTGCGTTTTTTAATTGGTTGACTATCTCTGGATCGTATTTGTATGTTTTAGAACAAATCAGATTGAAATTGAAATTATTTTCTTGTGTTTTTTCAAAATTACAATAAGCTATATCAATACCATCTAAAGAGGTTCCGGACATTAAACTGATTATTTTCATGAATTTTATTCTTGATTTGAATTTATTTAGAATTATGGATTCTAAAACGAAATAATTTGTTTTACTTTTACAAACATAGTTGAAATAAATTAAGATATATGAATTTTGAACTTACAGAAGAGCATTTAGCAGTAAGAGATGCTGCAAGAAATTTTGCGCAAAATGTTTTAAAACCTGGCGTAATCGAAAGAGATAGAGAACAAAAATTCGCAACGGATGAAATCAAACAGCTAGGTGAATTAGGTTTTATGGGAATGATGGTAGACCCTAAATATGGTGGTGGCGGTATGGATACAGTTTCTTACGCGATTGCAATTGAAGAAATTTCTAAAGTTGACGCATCTGTATCTGTTTGTTTGTCTGTTAATAATTCTTTAGTTTGTTATGGTATTGAAAAGTTTGGAACTGAGGAACAAAAACAAAAATACCTTGTGCCTCTAGCAAAAGGGGAAAAAATAGGTGCTTTTTGTTTATCTGAACCGGAAGCTGGTTCTGATGCAACATCACAAAGAACGACTGCAGTTGATATGGGAGATCATTATTTGTTAAATGGAACAAAAAACTGGATAACAAATGGATCATCAGCTTCTATTTATTTGGTGATAGCACAAACGAATCCTGAATTAGGTCATAAAGGGATCAATGTATTGATTGTTGAACGTGGTATGGAAGGTTTCATCGTAGGAGCTAAAGAGGATAAAATGGGTATTCGTGGTAGTGATACGCATACCTTGATTTTTAATGACGTGAAAGTTCCAAAAGAAAATAGAATAGGAGAGGATGGATTTGGGTTCAAGTTTGCTATGAAAACGCTTGCTGGAGGTAGAATAGGAATTGCAGCACAAGCTTTAGGAATTGCAGCAGGAGCATTTGAACTTGCAACAGCTTACTCAAAAGAAAGAGCGGCTTTTGGTAAACCTATTTCTCATCATCAAGCCATTGCTTTTAAACTTGCTGATATGGCTACAGAAATTGAAGCTGCAAGATTATTAGTATATAAATCTGCAGTAGATAAAGATCTGAATAGAAATTACGATCAATCAAGTGCGATGGCAAAATTATATGCATCTAAGGTTGCTATGGAGCAAACAGTAGAAGCAGTTCAAATACATGGAGGGTATGGTTATGTAAAAGAATACCATGTTGAGCGATTAATGCGTGATGCTAAAATCACACAAATCTATGAAGGAACTTCAGAAGTTCAGAAAATTGTTATTTCAAGAGGTATTTTAGGATAACAAACTATAATTATCTTTTCTTAAACAGATACGGGCCGGAAGAAATTCCGGCCTTTTTTATAATACATCTTTTAAAGTTTCAAGACCGATGCCTCGGGAAGCTTTTAGTAAAATAAGGTTGTTTTTTATAGTATTATTCTCAAGATATAATCTTATCTCTTCTTTGTTTTTGAAAAAATTAGTGTCAGATTCATTTTTGAATTTATAAAAATGTTCTCCAACGAAAAGGGTATTTAATTTAAGTTCTTTTGTATGCTGTACAACACGTTTGTGTTCTTCTTTAGAATCATCTCCTAGCTCAAACATATCTCCTAAAATCAACAGTTTGTGTTCTGAGACCATTGAGTTAAAACTCTCAATAGCATTTTTCATACTTGTTGGATTAGCATTATATGCATCAAGAATTAGCAAGTTGTTTGCTGTTTTTTCAATTTGAGAACGATTGTTTGAAGGTTGATAATTGATTAATGCATGATTGATCTTATCATTTTCAACTCCAAAATATTTACCAATACAAATCGCTGCTAGAAAATTATAATAATTGTATGAGCCAATCATTTTAGTTTCTAGTAATGGAGATTCATATTCGTAAGTGCTCCATTTCATATTTATAAAAGGAGACATCGAAATTAATTCACCTTTTATATAGCTATTATGTTCAGAAGAATAGGGGATAAGGTTCAGTTTCTGATTTTGAAGGTTCGATTTTAATATCTCATCGTCATAGTTGTAAAAAACGGTTGCGTCATTTTTTGAAAGGAAATCATACATTTCACTTTTCGTTTTTTGAACACCTTCAAATGAGCCAAACCCTTCTAAATGGGCTTTACCCATATTGGTGATAATGCCATGTGTCGGTTCTGCTATTTCTACGAGTTCTTTAATATCTCCTGGCTTATTAGCTCCCATTTCGATAACCGCAATTTCATGCTCTTTATTTAGCTTAAGTAGGGTTAGAGGCACACCAATGTGGTTGTTTAGATTACCTAGAGTATATAGTGTATTGTATTTTTCAGAAAGAACTGATGAAATCAACTCTTTTGATGTCGTTTTACCATTTGTACCAGTAATTCCAATTATTGGTATTTCAAACTGTTTTCGGTGATAATTAGCAAGCTCTTGCAAGTATTTTAAAGAGTTATCTACTACAAATATATTATTGGAATTTATATATTTTTTATCATCTGATATTACATATTTTGCTCCAGAGATTAGAGCTTGTTCTGCAAAGTCATTACCGTTAAAATTTTCACCTTTAAGACAAACAAATAAACAGTTTTTTTCAATTTTTCTGGTATCAATACAAATACCTGATGTTTCGTAATATTTATTAAATTCCATAAAAATAAAAAAGCCTCGATTTCTCGAGGCTAATATTAAGAATTATTTTCCTTTTTTCCTTGCTTTGGCATTTCGATGCTCAGATTCTAAACTTTTAGAACCTCCTAATCTATCCATAGCACATCTAAAACCTAGCGTTGATAATGATTTATCTTCGTCTAAGAATCTTCTTGTACCACCACCTAACCAGTAAGCTCTATCTTTCCATGAACCTCCTTTGTAAACTCTTGATTTGTCGGAAACTAGAGTAGTTGGCCAAGCAACAGTTGTTGGGTTTTCGTCATCAGGGTTATAGCCTTTTTTAACTTCACCTCCCTTTAAATCATATTGTTCGTGTTCGCTTTGATACATGATTAAATTTGGATCTCTTGTTGCTTCATTGATAGCATTTTTTCTATTGTTGTTATCATAGAATATTGAGCTTTCAATATCACCATCAAGATAGTCGATATAATCATCTCTACGATAATTTAGTCTTCCGATATTTTCTTCTTCAGTAACTGTTCTATATTTCAATTTACCAGGAGTGTTCATTACGAATGAACCAAATCCATCTCTTAGCAAAGTAATTACCTCAAAATCATATTCAGTATCTTGTGGACCTTTTCTTAAAGATTCAGCAAAAACTCCGTTAAAAATTTTCTCTTGAACAATGTTAGAAGCCTCATATTCGTATTTATCATTTTTATACATGATAGCAGTATCTAAAATTCCATTGATTCTTGAAATTATAGCAAGCTCCATACTGTCTTTTTTATTTCCGTGAGACACAAAGAATTGATCTGGAGCATACCCTTTTTTAATAGGGTTTCTAGAAATGTTTTTCTTCATTATTCCATCTGGAATTGTCGTGTCAGAAACATCGTGAGATTTAGCTGATATACGTTGGTATCTCACTCTTTCAAACTCATTAAGATATTCCTTCATTCCGTGAACATCATAAGTAATTTGTTCGTTTTTCGCAGCGATAGCACCTTCGTTGTTTAGGATTTTTGTAGTAAACACATTTCCTCTGAAAGGTCTAAACTCATCAAAATCTTCAGTTGATAAAGGTCTATATACATCCATTACCCATTCTGAAACGTTTCCAGCCATGTTGTATAATCCAAAATCATTCGGCCAATATTCGTCGACAGGACTTGTAGCATCGTGCCCATCATTTAGGTTACCAGATATTCCCATGTAATCACCCTTACCTCTTACAAAGTTAGCACGAACCATTCCTCTGAATTCTTCACTATCATTACGAACCCAATGACCATTCCATGGATAAATTTTACGATCTGTATAATTTTCTTGTCCATTATCGATATTTCCAATTAACCCATATGAAGCAAATTCCCATTCAGCTTCAGTAGGAAGACGATATCTAGGTAAAAGGAATCCATCTTCCATTCTTACTTTTCTAGTACCCTCCGTATTTGACGGGTTTAAATCTGGAACTGATGCTCCACCTTCATGTTGTCCTGATAGATAAGACTCAGTATTAAACGTTGTAGGCCCAGTTGCTTCAACATTGTAACCTTCTAAAATACCTTCTCGGATTAATATATACTCATTAACACGGTCTGTTCTCCATTTACAATAATCAGAAGCTTGTAACCACGATACTCCAACTACAGGATAGTCTCTGTATGCAGGGTGACGTAAATAGTAGTCTACAAATTTCTCATTAAAACCTAGTGGAGATCTCCAGCATAGTGTGTCAGGTAATGCGTTTTTGTATACCATAGGGAAATCTGCTCCATACGCTCTTTGAATCCAATAAAGATACTCTACCCAATGGAAATTGGTAACTTCAGTTTGATCCATGTAAAAAGTAGAAACAGTTACTCTTGCAGCTCTGTTATTCCAATCATACATTACATCTTGCTCTGTTTTTCCCATAGTAAAAGAACCACCTTCGATAAAAACAAGTCCTGGACCCGTTTCTTGTTCGTAGTTATTTACCTTTTCGAAACCTCCATTATCGGAGTTGTTATAATCCCAACTTGTAGCTGTAGATGATTCTGAACCACAAGATTGCAAAAGTCCTAATGTTAATATTGACATTGCAATAAACTGATAAATTTTCATATTCATAGTTTTAAATCAGTTGTTTTATTAATATTTAAACGTAAAAAAAAATAAAAGTTACAATTTATATTAAAATTAAAAAGATGGACAAGAAAGATTTCTGTGATTCACAGGTTTCTCACCACAACTTAAATTTAATGCCATCGAAACTTCGTGTGATCCAAAAGACACACCATTATTTAATTTTGATACAGTTATATCATAACTATAACCCATTCTGAATGCTTTAGTACTTATTCCAAGTGATAAAATGAAAGCGTCTCGATTTCTATACCAAGCCCCAAAGGTAAAATTTCCATGTTTAACATATGTTCCAAAATTCATTTCCATGAAACCTTGTTGGTATTGGAAAATAATATTCGGCATTAACGAAGTAGGTTTTGAATATCTAGATCGAGAACCTCCAATTTTGATATCAGCTCCTGTATGGAACGTAAATCGCATTTTTTGTGGAGAAACTCCATTTTTAATTAATGATTCATTAGGCATGTTTAAGTTGTGTACTGCTAAACCTGCAAAGAATTTTTTTGAATAACCTAGAACACCCGCAGAAGCATTAAAAAATTGAACATTAACTTGATTATCGCCTATTTTGTCAGCTGTTGGATAAATAAAGCCCTTGTACCTATCAATCATGTCATTGAAAGTTAGTTTGGTTGGGTCAATGCTCTTTTGAAAATAGGCTGCTCTTGCACCAAACAACATAGAAAACTTTCTGTTAATTTTTTGATGGTATGAGTAAGCCAAACCTAACATTGCAGTATTTATTGTTCCTCTTCCTTGTTGATCATAGGTTGCTAGCAAACCTAAACCTCCGGCAATGCTTTTAACAAATTTATCATATGAAGCACTGTATGTTACATAATTTCCAGATAAATTAGGCCATTCGTTTCTATAATTCATGTTTATTCTAGGGCATTTATTTGAACCTGCAAATGCTGGATTTAAATAAATGGGATTAGCATAAAACTGAGTGAATGTCGGCTCTTGAGAGTTAACACTATTTACATAAAGTGTTAGTAACAAGATGGTTATAAATTTTGTATATATTTTCATCCAATTGTTTTTTTGGAAGTTAACCTCGTAAATGTCCGTAATAGCCCACAATAATACTAATAATTTTCTATATTTTTAACATCTAAAAAACAATAAAGTATTTTTTTTTAAGTTTACCCTAGTTAAAATTGGAATAATTTTTCTTGCAACTTATGTTAAAATTTATCATAAATAATTTAAAGTCTAATTTTTTGATTTTAATTTTATTAGTTTATTTGATTGGAAGAAACAATCTATCTTTTTCTCAAAATAATAACCTTATTCTTGACTGGACTGAAGATACTTTTATGTTGAATGAAAAGTCAATTTCAGTTCCCAAACAATTTAGTTTTGATTTTAACTCTGTTAAAATTTCTCAAAGTTTTAAGGTGATACAACCAAAAATAGTTTCCTTTAAAAATATAACTTATGAAACTGCATCTGAATCTGATTTGGAATTTTTAAAAATTAATCATATTAAAGTAGATACTTCATTTCAGTTTAATTTTCATAACGTTTACGATCAAAATGAACTTTATACAAATGTTAGTTTTTCAGCTTTTGTTTTAATATCAAGCACTATACATAAGATTAAAACTATTGGTTTGGATTTTGTTGATAAGAATAACTCAATGAAAAGAAAAAGAGGATCGCAACTAAATTCGGTTTTATCCGATGAAAATAGTAAGTGGTTTAAATTTAGAATCGAGCGTGATGGATTTTACAAATTAACTTATTCTCAGTTAATTCGATTGGGTTTTGATCCTAAGACAATGGGATTTAATTCTTATCATATTTATGGAAATGCTACTGGTAAATTACCTGAATTAAATTCTGCGTTTAAAGATGTTGATTTGATTCAAAACAGTGTTATTTATCAAGGTGTAGAAGATGGTGTTTTTGATGATGGGGATGCTATTTTGTTTTATGCCGAAGGACCTCATAAAATTGATTTTGATACAGATAGTCTTTTAATACGGGATTTAAATATCTATTCTGATTTTTCTTCTTATTTTCTTAGAATTTCATCTAATACTCCTCCGAAATTGATAGATGTTATTAATAATAATTCTTTATCTACAGACTTTGTATGTGAAACCTTTCAGCATCACGGCATACATGAGTTAGAAGATACTTCTTTAGTATATGCTGGAAAACGTTGGTATGGTGAACTTCTTGATTTTCAAAAAAAAATAGATGTTAAATTTGAAAATTTTAATACAAGTTTAAACGACATTACTATTTTACTTTCTGGTGCAACGAATGCTAGGATGTATGGAAGTTATTTGAATGTATATCTTGATGATCAATTTGTTAAAAAAATAAATTTACCTAGTGTTTCCTCTGAATACATAAGAGTAGAAAATACAATTAAAATCAATAGTAGTTCTGGTTTTGATAAGGTAAAAGTAGAATTGGTTAGAAATAGCCCAGACACTAAATTCTTTCTAGATAAAATTGAAATTAATGCTTTTCAAAATTTTAGTTCATTTATTGAAAATGTTACAATCACTAATGCTGGTAATACAGGTAAAGGTGTTGTCCAATTAAACTTTCCAAAAAATGTAAGTGGATCTTTTATGGACGTGACTATTCCAACTGATGTTAAAGAATTGATTACGAAACAAGAGAATAATGTAACGTTCTTTAAAGATTTGGTAAATGTTCCAAAATTTTACAGGTTTTTTAATCCTCAAAATATTTCAGAAGTAAAATCTAATTTACTACCTGTTAATCCTCAAAATCTACATAATGTAGATTACGTGGATATGATTGTTGTAACTCCTCAAGAGTTTTTAAGACAAGCGAATAAATTGAAGCAGATACACGAAACAGAAGGTTTAAGGACAGTTGTTGTTACTGATCAAGAAGTTTATAATGAATTTTCATCTGGTGAAATGGATCCTACTGCAATAAAACAATTTGCAAGATGTATTTATGAAAAGCAAAAAAATAATGCAAAGGATAGGTTGAAATATTTATTGTTATTTGGTGATGGTACTTTTGATTATAAAAATCGTATTAAAGGAAATAATAATTACATACCTACGTATCAGTTTGAAGAATCTGAAGATTTCTTAAGTGCTATGGTGTCAGATGATTATTTCGGTATGATGGATGATGAAGAATCTTTGAATGGTACAGATTTATTAGATATTGGTGTGGGAAGAATGTTGATTTCAAATCAAAAACAAGCTGATGAAATGTTAGCCAAAATAGTGGAATATATTGATAAGAATCAAAGTCAAACAGATTGGAGAACAAAAATGGTGCTTATAGCCGATGATGAAGAGGGGGGGTATTTTATAAATAATGATACTGAGCCTCAATCTAAGTTTTTGAATCTTAAACATCCTGAAATAAATGTGGTTAAATTATATTCAGATGCTTTTCAACAAATATCTACAGCAGGTGGTGAGAGGTACCCTGCTTTAAATACACAAATAGATAATCAATTTTACAATGGTGCTTTGGTAATTAGCTATGTTGGTCATGGAGGGCCCTCTGGTGCCGCTGAAGAACGAATTTTAACAATTGATCAAGTATCAAGCTATAAAAACATCAAAAATCTACCTTTATTTATGTCATCCACATGTGAATTCACGAAATACGATGACCCTACAAGAGTGAGTGCTGGGGAAGTATTATATCTTAATCCGAAGGGAGGAGCAATAGCTTTAATGACTACTACTAGACCTGTTTTTTTTGGTGTTAATACTATTTCAGGAAATGCATTTTGTAAAAATGTTCTTCAATATGATTCGATATCAAATTCTTCTTTAACTTTCGGGGAAATATTTAGGAGGACAAAAAATCAATCTGGTACAAGTTCGAATCGAAGAAGTTTTACTCTTATTGGAGATCCTGCTTTGAGAATAAGTTATCCAACAAATAATATTTTTATTGATTCTATTAATAATCTTCATGTGAATCAATTCCATGATACCTTAAAAGCGCTTTCTAATGTAAGTATAAAAGGTCATGTCACAAATAGAGCTGGTTTTAAGATTGTTGAAAACGGAAATTTATTTATTACGTTATATGATAAAAAAAATGTAGTAAGTACATTAGGTCAAAATCAGAGTTCTCCTAAAATCAATTTTGATAATCAAAACTCGATTTTATTTAAAGGACTAGTTTCTGTCAATCAAGGTGATTTTAGTGTTGATTTTATTCTTCCTAAAGATATTGATTACAGTGTTGGTCGAGGTAAGATTTCTGTAATCTCATTTATGGTGAATAATCAGGCTATTGGTTATTGCGATTCATTTTTAATAGGTGGGATCTCTAATAATTTCTCTAAAGATTCGATTGGTCCAGATATAGCTATTAGTTTGGATTCATTAAGACAAATTCAAAATGGAGTTTTTTCACCGAATTCTGTTTTGTATGTTGATTTAAAAGATGATTCAGGTATTAATATTTCTAGTTCGGGAATAGGACATCAAATTAGTCTAGTGATTGATGATAAAACAACTGAATCTATCGATCTGAATGGGTATTATGTAGCAGACAAGAATACCTACAAGAGTGGTAAAATTCAATATCCTTTACCAAGACTTTCAAATGGTAAACATAAACTCAGATTGAAAGCTTGGGATGTTTACAATAATTCTTCGGAAAAAGAATTGGTTTTTTATGTGAATCAATCAGACGGAATTACCATAAATAGAATATTTAATTATCCCAATCCCTTTACATCAAAAACATCTTTTTTTGTGGAAAAAGGATCAATCTCAAGCCAAGCAACAATAAAATTAGATATATTGACTATTTCTGGAAAATTAGTTAAAACTGTAATTAAAGATAATATGCAATTTAATTCGAACGTAGAACAGTTTTTTGAATGGGATGGTTTGGATCAATTTGGTGATCAGTTGGCAAAAGGGGTTTATATTTACCGTATTACAATCACTGATGGGCAAACTAGTACAAGCAAAATGGAAAAATTAGTTATTTTTTAATTTATACATAATAAAACTAATTTATATACGTTTATATTTGCCGAACGTAAAAAAGAGTCTAAATGAAAAATGTCTTAAAAGCCTTTTTAATTGTATTGCCATTTTTTAGTAATGCTCAATCTTTTAATGAACAGTTAAAAGATCAAAATAGTAAGTTGAGTATGAACTCTATAACCACTACTATGCCTTTTTTGAGTATAAACCCAGATACTCGATCTGGTGGTATGGGAGATGCAGGGACTGCATTATCACCCACTTGCTTTTCTTCGTTTTGGAATACAGCAGGTATAGTATTTTCCGAAAAAGATAATGAAGTTGGAATCGCCTTTATTCCTTGGTTGAGACAATTAAATTTAACTGATATGAACTTATCTTATTTATCGGGTTATAAAAAGATAGGGGAAAGACAGGCGTTTACTGCAGGTTTGAGATTTTTTAACTTGGGTTCAATTACATTTACAGACATTACAGGGCAAAAAATTAAAGAAGATAAACCCTCTGAGTTTGAATTGTTAGGTGGTTATGCTTTCAAGTTAACAGATAAATTTAGTATTGGTTTAAATGGAAAGTTTGTTTATTCTAATTTAACAGGAGGACAAATTGTAGCAGGTGCTCAAACTAAGGCAGGTGTAGCTGGAGGTGCAGATATTTCTGTTATGTATCATAATGATGAGTTGAATGTTGGAGGAAAGGAAGCTGCATACAATTTTGGGTTAACAATTAATAATATTGCTAACAAAGTTTCATATTCACCGAATGGTCAGGGTGATTTTGTTCCGATTAATTTAAAAATAGGAAATGCATTTACTTCATTTATTGATAAGTATAATGCAGTAACCATGAGTGTGGATTTACAAAAGTTACTTGTACCAACACCACCGATTTATAATGCTTCAAGAAATTTGATAGCTGGAAAAGAAAACAATGTAGGAGTGGTAGCAGGAATGTTACAATCCTTTTATGATGCGCCGGGTCAAATCGCAATGGACGGTACTGATACTCTTTTTAATGATAATAAAACAGCTCAAATTGTAAAAGGATCTGTATTTAAAGAGGAAATGAGAGAAATCAATATTGGTACTGGTATTGAATATGATTACAATAAAACCTTTGCCGTAAGAGGAGGGTATTTTCATGAAAGTGCTACAAAGGGAAATAGACAATTTTTTACTTTTGGTGTTGGTTTAAAATATCAAATGTTACAAATTGATCTGTCATACATAGCAACGATTCAAAGGAATAATCCATTGGCTAATACAATTCGATATTCAGTAAGGTTAAATCTCGGTAATAATAAGTAAAGAATGAATATACGCATAGGTTTTGGAGTGGATGTACATCGTTTAGCTGATGGTTTACCTTTAATTATTGGAGGTGTAAACATACCTTCCGAATTTGGTGCGGTTGGACATTCAGATGCTGATGTGCTTTTGCATGCAATTTGTGATGCGATTTTAGGTGCTGCTAACTTAAGAGATATTGGGTATCATTTTTCTGATAAAGATCCAAAGTATAAGGGAATTGACAGCAGAATATTATTAAAAGATTCGTATGCTTTAGTTAAAGCAAAAGGGTTTAAATTGATAAATATAGATTGTACAGTAATACTCGAAAAGCCAAAAGTGAATCCTCACGTTGAAAAAATGCAAGCAATTATTTCTGAAATATTGGAACTAGATATCGATTGCGTTTCAATTAAAGCGACAACCCATGAGCGAGTTGATTCATTTGGAGAGTCAAAAGCAATTAAATCATACGCTGTAGCTCTTTTAAACAAACTATAAATTATTTTCTAATAATGATAGTTTGTCCTAAAGATAAATTATCTGTTTTCAACCTATTCCAAGTTTTGAGATCACTCACAGAGACATTGTATTTTTGTGCAATGTAGGATAGGTTATCTCCATTTTTTACTTTATAAATGGTGTTTTTTGGTTTGTTAATTTTTTTTACTGGTTTCTTGATGGTATTTAAGGTATCTTTTATAATTGTTAAGGCTAAAGTGTCATGATCTAAAATTTGATGTTGACGTTCTCTTGCTAATTCATAATTCTTTTTAGTTTTTATAGTAGTTTTAGTATTGATTTTGGAATCTTTTTCAATGAGAATGAGTGAGGAATCGTTTATTGATTCTGATGTTTCTATTTTTATGTTTCTATTTCTATTTCTATTTTCATTTCTTAAAATTGTTTCTGAGGTATTAAAGTTATTTTGATGTAATTTACTGGTTTGATTATTGTTTTGTTCCGAATTATTTTCAGTTCTTAAAATATCAGAGGTCGTTTTGGGTTTGGTGGTTCTTTCTCCCAATTGTGAACTTGTCTCTTTTGTTGGTGTAATTTCTTTTTGATATGTGTCAGTTGGTTGAGTATTTGTTAAACTATCTGCAATCACAGGTTTATAAGATTCAATTTTAGAAGTATTGTTCGAATGTGTATCAATTGTTGTATTCTCTTTAATTACAGCAGGATTCGAATCAGATTTTATACTGTCAGATTTAAGTATTTCGTTTTGAAATGATATTGAATTGGAAGAGTCTGAATTTAATTTTTGTTCATTTATTAATTCTCTGTTTGATAAGGTAGTTAATGAATTCAGAGACTGCTTCGTATTACTAACATCTAGTTTTCTTGATTTTTGAGATAAAATGAAATCGTTTTGGTTTGGATTTGATTGTAAGGTTTTTTTTGTGTTTTCAATAGCTTCAAATAATAATTTCCCTTTAATTCTATAACCTGCATTCGTAAGATGAATTAAATCAGATTTTGCTAATCCTTGATTTTGCCAGAGTTTTAACGAACCTTTTCCTCCACTAATCGAGAACCAATCCCAAAATGCAACTTCGGTTTCTTTAGCAATTTTTTTAATTAATTCTGTGTAATTAGAGGTAACATTTAAATTTTTTTGTTTGTAGTAAAGGTCTTGTGTAGTACAAAGAACTATAGAGATTAATGGAGATGTTTTTCTGATATTTGAAATTACATTTTTAATATCTACTTCAAGTGATTCTTTTATAGTGTCAGAAAATAAAAAATCATTTGTGCCAAAATCGAGAATTACTAAATCAGGAGATATTACTTTAAGTTGTTTATTAAAGTTTTCGATGTTTAGAAGTGAATTAAACTTAGCCCCACCAACACCTGATGAATAATAAATTATGCCTTTATTCTCAGGGTTTACTATTTCAAATCCGTGAATAATAAATTGTTTTTGACTATTGGAAGTTTTAAGACATTTAATAGTGATGGAATTTGAGATAGATGGAATTGTAAATGATACATAACCAGTGTTTTGATTGTTTTTGAATACGTCTATTGGGGTCGAATTCCCATCTGTTTCAATAGTAACATCGTAACTTGTTGAATCCGTTTCACAAAATAAATTTATTAAAACGTGATTTGAAGGTGGCTTTGTATTAAATGTTATTGTGAAACTAGCCGCAGAATCAGTTGTTTTAGAGGAAATACCCATAAGTCCTTTTGGAAGATCCTTTGTTAGTTTATTCGATTTTGAATATGACCAGTTACCTAAATGTTTTGTTGCATAATGTATTGATGAATATGTTTTTGCAGTAGAATATGGGAAAACGATACCTCTTCCTCCGTTTCCATATTTTTTTTGTAATTGAACTCTTGTTTCATGAGTAGGAATTTCAGACTGAATATGTGAGTCACCAAAATGTATAATTGAAACTTTATTTTTTTTTGAATTGTTTAGAACATCGTAAAAGTTCGATAAACTATTTTTCGAAAAGTATTGGAAATAATTTAACGATGGCGAAAACCAAGTGTATACATTCGAATCTATTTCTATATTATCTTGAGAATAAGTTTTTAAATTGAAAACAAGAATGATAATTATGATCTGTAGATATTTCATTGGTTGTGTGTAATGTATTACAAATTTAATTGGTTTGACTTATTTAATGATTTTTATAATCAATCATTTGTCCACAAATAAAAATATAAATGTTAATAATTAAAAAAACGTTGATAAAAAAATAGAAAATTAAATTTATCTGTTAGTCTTTATACTAATTTTGGTTTCGAAAAATTAAAATTTATTTGAATATGAAAAAATTAATGTTGTTCGGTCTAGGGGTTATTGCCTCTATATCAGTATTAACTAGCTGCAAAAAAGATGAATTAGCAGCGCCTACAGTTAGTTTTCAAAATGCAAAGACATCTTATGTAGCAACAAGTGCAACAGATACTGTTTTTGAAACGACAATTACAGTGGATGCTCCAGCTAAAATTGAAACCATTAAAATTTACAAAGTAACAGAATCAGGAAAATCTACTGAGAAATTAATTTCGAGTGATTTTACAAGTTCTACACAACATATTTTCCAATATAAATTTAGAGCTGGAAAATATGAAATTGAAGCAACAGATAAAGATAATCAAACGACTTCTGCTTTTTTCACGTTTACAGGGTTTGTTTCAAATGTTGGAGAAATAGTTTCTTTTTCAGCAAAAATAATGGGAGCACAGTTTAATGAAGCTGGAAGCTTTTTGTCAACTTCAAATGGGGTAGTTTACAACAAGACGAATGCAAAAGCAAATGCAAGTATAGTAGATTTTGCATATTCATATAGAGGTGATAATATGTTAGCATTTATTGCAGCACCTTCTGATGCAATTTTAGATACTCCGTTGAACATTAAAGGTGATTCATGGTCAAAGTATAATGACACTAAGTTCAAATTGAGTTTATTAACTACGGATGAGTTTGATGCTATTCTTGATGACTCTAAAATAAGCTCTTTATCTGATTTAACAGAGACTAAAGTATTAAACTTAAAAGTAAATGATGTTGTTGCTTTTAAAACTGCTGCAGGTAAACTTGGTTATTTTAAAGTTAAGGCGATTAATTTAGGAGATGATAACGATCCAAATACAACTTTGACTGAATTTCAAAAGTACCAATTCGGTAGTATTGAAATCGACGTGAAAGTTCAAAAATAATTAAATTCAAATACTTATAGAAAGCGACCTCAAAAGGGTCGCTTTTTTTATAAATATCCTGCAAATTTATAAGTGATTATTCCGATGATTTCATGAAATAAATTATCCCAAACGAATAATATATCTGATTGAGGTAAGAAAATGTTTTTAGGAAGCCATTTTTCTCTTGTTTTTGTTCTTTTTTCATTTGAAATGAATGTTTTTATGCCTTGTTTTTCAAAACATTTTTGCGCTCTGTAATTATGCGTATTTGAAGTGATTAATATTATTTTCTTTTTGTTTAAGTTTTCTTTTTTTAATATTTCAGCTGTGAATTTTGCGTTTTCATATGTGTTATTTGATTTGTTTTCAATAAGTATGTCTTTTTTCGGAATATTGAAATATTTAATCAGGTAGCTCTTTAATAAGGAAGCTTCCCGTTTTTCGGAGTAGGTAACACTACCTGATCCGCCAGAAATAAAAATGACGTTTACTTTTTTGTTTTTATATAATTCTACAGCTTTAGTAATACGATTTACATTACTATTAAATGTTACTTGATTTTTACTGTCATCATATGAAATCATTCCGCCTAAAACCATTGCAATATCTGCTTTTTGATTTTTGCTTAATGATATATGATTTTCAGTTGATGGAATCAATAAAAGTGAGAGGTTTGATATAAAAGGATTTGTAAAAAAGAGTAGAGATAAAAAACCAATTCTTAGAAATTTCTTTTTTCTAAATTCATTTTTTGAAATTATTGCGATTATAAAAAGTGCAATTATCCAATTCAAAGGTGAAAATAAAAAGTCGATTATTTTAGAAATTATAAAAAACATAATCTTTAGTTTGCTTTCAAATAACGATAATTTAGTTCGATTTTCAAAAGTTTAGCTCTAAAAATCAACTTTATTTTATCTTAGGAACCTTAATTTGTATATTTGTAAATCAAATTTTAAGGAATCAAATTTCAGTATATGAAAGTTAATCCCAATTACAACACAAAAGAAACATTGTTGGCTTTGTACAATAAGCCTTTATTAGAGTTGGTTTTTGAAGCGGCGACTATTCACAGACAATATCATAACCCAAGAGAAGTACAAATGTCATCCTTGATCAGCATCAAAACAGGTGGTTGTTCTGAGGATTGTGGTTATTGTCCGCAAGCTGCACGATATAATACAGGTTTGGAAGCTCATAAGTTAATGACAGTTGATAGCGTGGTTGAACAAGCTAAAAACGCTAAAGCAAACGGTTCTTCTCGCTTGTGCATGGGGGCTGCTTGGAGAGAAGTAAGAGATAACAAGGACTTCGATACGGTTGTTGAAATGGTACAAGCTGTTAACAACATGGATATGGAAGTTTGCTGTACACTTGGTATGTTAACTGAAGAGCAAGCTCAACGTTTAAAAAATGCAGGTTTGTTTGCTTACAACCACAATTTAGATTCATCTAAAGAATTTTATAAAGATATTATTTCTACACGTGAATACGAAGATCGTTTAAATACAATCGAAAACGCCCGTAAGGCTGGGATCACGGTTTGTTCAGGTGGTATCATCGGTATGGGTGAGGCAGTTGAAGATAGAGTAGGTTTATTACTAAGCTACATGGAGATGGAAACCCCGCCAGATTCTATTCCTATTAACGCATTGGTTGCGATTGAAGGAACTCCATTAGAACAGCAAAAGCCAATCGAACAATGGGAGTTGATTCGAATGGTTGCTACAACAAGAATTGCTTTTCCTGAGTCTGTAGTTAGGTTGTCTGCTGGAAGAACAAAAATGTCTATGGAAGCACAAGCATTATGTTTTTTAGCAGGTGCAGGTTCAATATTTGCGGGAGATAAATTACTTACAACACCTAATCCTGAGTTTAACGAAGACAAAGAAATGTTTGACATACTTGGATTAGTATCAAAAGAAGCATTTGCTGATGGAGAAAAACCAGTTTCTCATCCAGATCCAATCATAGAAGCGAAAAAAGCAAAAGCGGTGGCTCGTGAAAAAGAATTGGAAGAAGCTTCATTTCAACCCAGAAAAGTTACGATAGAATAATAGTAATGCATTCTTTTGAAAAAAGACTAGCAAAAAGATACGAAGATGGGAGCATACGCTCCCTTTCTTTATTGAGTCAATTTGTAGATTTCTTTTCAAATGACTACTTAGGTTTATCTAGATTTCCTTCATCTCAAACGAAATCAAAAAAAAGGTATAGTAGTACTGGTTCTCGATTGCTTTCTGGTAATTCTGTTGAAGCTGAGAATTGTGAAGTTTTTCTAGCGGAGTATTTTGAATCAGAGGCTGCACTTGTCTTCAATTCTGGGTATGATGCTAATTTAGGTTTTTTCTCGTCTATCCCTCAAAAGGGAGATACAATCATTTATGACGCCTTAATACATGCTTCAGTCCGCGATGGAATTCGTTTAAGTTATGCAGATTCTTTTTCATTTAAACATAATGATATACTTGATTTAGAGTTAAAAATTCAACGGGCAAAAGGAACAATTTTTGTTGCTATAGAAAGTCTGTATTCAATGGATGGTGATTGTGCACCGATTAAGGAGATTTCTAGAATTTGTAAAGATAAAAATGCTTTTTTGATAGTTGATGAGGCGCACGCTTGCGGTGTGTTAGGAGAAAATGGTAAAGGGCTATCATTACCCTATTCTCCTTTTGCTCGACTTATTACATTTGGAAAAGCATATGGTTCGCATGGTGCAGCGATATTGTCTACAAGTTTGGTGAAAACATATTTGATAAATTTTGCTAGATCTTTTATATATACAACAGCGTTACCAAATGAATCATATGATCGAATTCAATCGATTTTAAAAAATTCGAATCAAAATAAACTAAGAGAGATTTTACTAGAAAATATTCATGTATTCAGAGGAGAATTTTCAGAATATCTATTAAGTGATTCGCAATCTCCAATTCAAATAATACCTTGTCCAGGAGTGAAAAAAGCGATTGATTTATGTTCAATAATTCAAGAAAATGGGTTTGCAGTGAAGCCGATATTGTCACCAACTGTTCCTTTAGGGAGTGAACGAATTAGAATTTGTCTGCACTCCTTTAATACTCCCGATCAAATAAAAGGGTTAGTTGCAACTTTAAGGTCTTAATATAAGTGTTGAAGGAGCGTTGTTAAGCCATTCCTCGTCTTCAACTTGAAGTGATTCCCAACCTTCTAAACTAACCAACATCAAGTCGTAATTACCTATTAATTTTTTCTCAATTTCCCATTCACTCAAGATTTGTAGGTGATCTGGAACATATTCTTGAATAAGTGTTAATTTTTGGTTTAGTTCTGAATTGTTTTTGACAAAACCGTTAATATCAATTATCGTGATAAATGCTTCTGTATTATTAATTAGTTTTTGAAAATAATTTACAAGTTTAATGTCTGATTCACAAATGAATGGGATGATAACATGGGTGATGTCTTTGAAATTTTTCTCAATAAAAATACCTAAAGGAATTTTACTTCCAAAAATAATTTCTCTTGTCCGTTCATCAAAATGTGTGTTATTAAATAACTTTTCTTTACCAGTTAATGTTTTCTTTAACAATTCTGGATTCATGATTCGAGTGGTAAAACCCAACACTTTACCAAGGAAACTACCTTCGTATATTGATTGCCCGATACCAACTAAAAGTAAATCATATTCACCTGAATTTGCCTCATCAACAATGTCTGTATTAATATCATTGGAAGCTCTGAAAATAGGCGTAATCGGTTGCTTTAATTGTCTAGCGGTTTCGATTACGGGAGTCATGACTTCTTTCTCTAACTCTTTGATATTGAATTGATGAATCTCATTGGTGGGTTCCAAGTGTAATACATTGATCTCGGCATTGTTATTCATCTTACGAATAAAACTATTAGCTATATGTAGTAAGTTTTTACCCCGTTCATTGTTACCAAATGAGATTAATATTCTGAATTTATAATTTTCTTCAGATTCAACAGTGGTAGGTTTAAATTTCTTGAAAGACCATTCTATAAAGTCTAGAGCTGGACCAGTCATAAAAGTAGTCACTAAGGCCATAATAACCATCATGGCAAATATCTCTGGAGTTAGAATACCTAAATCATAACCTATGTTTAGCACGACTAATTCCATCAAACCACGAGTGTTCATTAGGGCACCAATAATCAAAGAATCTTTCCAATTTTGACCGACAAATCTTGCTGCAAGAGCACTTCCTAAAAATTTACCAGCAACCGCAACAAGTATAATAATACCCGCTACTTTCCATAGATAAGTATCATTCAATAAACCTATTTCTGTTCGTAATCCAGTGAAAACAAAAAATAAAGGTAATAGAAGAACTAGGGCTACATCCTCCACTTTTTCTATAAAAATATCTCTAAATTTTGCACTTTCAGGCATGATTGCACCTGCCATGAATGCACCAAATAGTGCATGAATACCAATTACTTCCGTAGCCCATGCAGAGAAAATTAAAGTAATAAAGAAAATAGCTACAATAGGTTTACTGATATGCGTTTTTTCAGAATTAATTTCACCAATTCGTTTTAAGAATGGACGAACTATTTTTAACATAAATAGGACATACATTGCAGCTAAAGCAATTGTATATAATGCACTTACAAACGAGCCTGCTTTTACAATTGCAATTACAGCGGCAAGTATACACCATGCCGTAATATCATCTGCTGCTGCACATGTAATGATTACAGTACCTAATTTTGTCTTGTGCATACCTCGCTCCTGAATGATTCTTGCCAAAACAGGAAAAGCAGTAATACTCATTGCAATACCTAGGAATAATGAAAAGGACAGGAATTGAGTACCTTCAGGCGCAAAGGCATCATATACAAAATAGGAAAGGCCCATCCCCATAGCAAAAGGAATGATGATACTAGCATGACTTATCACAACAGCATCGTTAGCCTTATTTTTTAAAACTTTGATATCAAGTTCCATTCCTATAACAAACATGAATAGTATCAGTCCTATCTGACTTAGAAACTGTAAATTCCCTAGAGATTCCTTAGGAAATAAAGCAGCTGAAAATTCAGGGAAATACATTCCCACTAGTGATGGACCTAATAATATTCCAGCAAGTATCTCACCAATTACCGTAGGTTGTCCGATTTTTTTAAAAAACCAACCAAAAAAGCGAGCTACTAAAACAATAGTTAGAATTTGCGCTAATAAAATTGCAAGCGGATGTTTGAGACTGTGTGATAAGGTGTTTGTAAATTCAACCCATTGAGTGGTTTTGGATACTGGAAGATTGATTTTTTTACCTAATTCTAATTGCCCCCCAAAAATGATTATCCAATAGATTGCAAATGAAAAGAATCCAATAGTAGTGATATAAAAAATAAGGTTTTTAAACTTCTTCATTTACAGTCAATATACTCAACTTAATAGTGTGCAAAGAAAATAAAAAAAAATTACAAATATATGCCTTGTTAAAATTTAATATTTTGATGTTATTATATTTACTTTATATTGTTTTCTACAATGGGTAACATAGACAATACTTGTCAACGGGTTGTGCTAGGGCATTGATATTGAGGTTATCTGATGCTTTAGCGATGTCAATGATTTCACCGTTCTTTAATAAGATGTTGATTTTTTCTTTCTTCTTGTTATATGCATTATTAGTCTGTTTTCTGTGAAAGATGATATATTCCAACTCTTCATCATTAAATTCAAACTTTTGTTTTGCAATATCTTTTTCTTGTTGTATTCGTTCTTCAGAAAAAGATTCTTTAGCTATTTCTATTTTAAATAATTCTCTGTTGATTAAACGTTTGCATAAAAATGAGAGCACTTTATCATCTGATTCTTGCCAAACTTTTATAGCGCTAAGTATATCGTAATCATCGAGTTTAGAAAAATGAACAAGTGTTTCAGTTCGATTTTTGAAATCGTCCAATTGAATATCATTTTGAAGAAAATAAGAAAGTGAAGGACTAGCAAATAATACCATGCCTCTTGATGATATTTCTTTAGCTCTTTTCATAATATGAATGAGCATTTGCTCTGCTGCAGTGACAGTTTTATGCAGGTATACTTGCCAATACATGATTCTTCTTGCAACAATGAATTTCTCTGCTGAATATATACCTTTTTCTTCTAAAACTAAATTTCCATCTTTTACATTGAGCATTTCAATCAATCGATCTGAACCAATAATTCCTTCAGATACACCAGTGTAAAAACTGTCTCTATTAAGATAATCCAATCGATCCATATCTAATTGACTAGAAACCAATTGATGTAAGAATTTTTTAGGGTGTTTATTATTGAAAATTAATAAAGTTAAATCCAGTTTTCCATCTAGTTTTTTACTTAATTCTTGAATGAAAAATCCTGAAATCTGTTCGTGTGTAACTCCCTTTACAATATCGTATTCCAAAGAGTGACTAAATGGTCCGTGACCTATGTCGTGTAATAAGATTGCTAATAATACCGCTTGCTCTTCTTCAGGTGTGATTTCATGTCCTTTTCTTCTAATAGTATTTATTGCTAAGTTCATCAAGTGCATAGCTCCTAATACATGATGAAAACGTGTATGCAAAGCACCTGGATAGACTAAATTAGTTAATCCTAATTGAGAGATTCTTCTTAATCTTTGGAAATAAGGGTGTTGTATTATATCGAAAATTAATTCATCGGGAATAGTAATAAATCCATATACAGGATCGTTAATTAATTTCTTTTTATTATTGGGTTTTAGATTTGGTCTCAAAGGATTAAATTTAAACTTTTTTCAAAACTATAAATATTCAGTCACATGCATGCTAAAATTCTTTGGGTAGATGATGAAATTGATTTGTTAAAACCACATATTTTGTTTTTAGAAAGCAAGGGTTATTTGGTAGAAACAATCAATAATGGGGGGGAGGCAATAGAATTATGTGCTCAAAATCAATATGATTTAGTTTTATTAGATGAAAATATGCCTGGAGTTTCAGGTTTGGTTGCTCTTGAAAAAATCAAAGAAATTAAACCAGAGTTACCAATTGTTATGGTGACTAAAAGTGAAGAAGAATCGATCATGGAAGATGCAATTGGTAGAAAAATTGCTGATTATTTGATAAAACCGGTACATCCGAATCAATTGCTTTTGAGTTTGAAGAAGAATTTGGAACATGAAAAAATAGTTTCTCAAACAGTAAATTATAATTATCAGCAGGAATTTCGACTTTTAGGAAATCGAATTAACAATTGTGATTCGGTTGAGGAATGGATTGCTATTTTTCAGAAAATTGTGTTTTGGGAACTTGAGCTTCAGAAAATTCAAGATTCTGGTATGAAAGAAATTTTGATTTCACAGAAAAAAGAAGCCAATGATTTGTTCTGTCGTTTTGTGGAAGATAATTATGAATATTGGTTGAAAAACACGGATGAAGCCCCTGAGATGTTACATACTGTTTTGAAAAATAGAGTTTTCAAACAATTACCTAACAATAAAATTTTTTTGTTAGTAATTGATAATCTACGGTATGACCAATGGCAAGTTTTGAAACCCATTTTTTCTAGACATTTTCAGGTTGAAACTGATGAGGTAATTTTTAGTATTTTGCCTACTGCTACTCATTATGCTAGAAATGCTTTTTTCGCTGGCTTGATGCCTTCTGAAATTCAACAGATGTTTCCAAAATTATGGACAAATGAAGAAGACGAAGGAGGTAGAAATCAATATGAAAAAGAATTTTTAGAGGCAAACCTCAAACGCCACGGTAAACAGATAAAGTTAGCTTACACTAAAATAACAAACCTAGAGGCTGGAAAAAAGTATATCGATCAAATGAATCAATTGAAAAATAATCAATTAAATGTATTAGTTTATAATTTTGTCGATATGCTTTCTCACGCACGAACAGAAATGAATATCATCAAAGAATTAGCGGATGATGAAGCGGCATATAGATCCTTGACTCTGTCTTGGTTTGAACATTCTCCTTTAATGGAGATTATTCAAAAAGTTGCTCAACTCGGATTTAAGTTGTTTGTCACTACAGACCATGGAACGGTGAAAGTGAATAACCCCATAAAAATAATGGGTGAGAAATCAACGAATACTAATTTGAGATACAAAGTAGGTCGAAATTTGACTTACAAAGAAAAAGATGTTTTTGTCGTGAAAGATCCGAAACAAATCTATCTACCAAAAGCGAATGTCTCGAGTGAATTTGTGTTTGCCCGTGAAGCTGATTTTTTTGTCTATCCAAATAATTTCAATCATTTTGTAAATCACTACGAAAATACTTTTCAGCACGGTGGTCTTTCTATGGAAGAATTATGCATTCCCTTTGTGGAATTAAAACCTAAAAAGAAATGAAAACATTTTCAGTAAATACGATAGATTCCTTAAAGGAGGTTGCAGTTGAATTGCTGACTTTTTTAAAAGAAAGTCAAGTTATTGCTTTTGAGGGACAAATGGGGGCAGGAAAAACTACTTTGGTTCAACAGATCTTAAAGTCAATGGGGATTGATGATTTAGAAGGTTCCCCGACGTATTCCTTAATAAATCAATATGAAAGTCCATTTTTTGGTTCTGTATATCATCTAGACTTATACAGATTGAATAATTTGGAGGAAGTTTTTGATATAGGCATTGAAGAGTTATTGTATCAAAAATGTATTTGTTTGATAGAGTGGCCAGAAAAAATGATTGAACTCTTGCCAGATAACACAATTTGGGTGTATCTTCGCGTAGAAGAAGATTTATCTAGAACTATAACGATAAAAAATGACGACAAATCCTGATTTATTAAAAGCCCTAATTCAAGATAGTAGTTTATTGCCTCAGGCTGAAACACTTGAGGTTAAACGTAAAAAAGGTTATTTACACATTGGTATTCCGAAGGAAATTGCATTTCAAGAGAATAGAGTAGCCTTGGTGCCAGAAGCAGTAGCTTTATTAGTAGCTCACGGCCATCGTGTGAAAATTGAATCCAAATGTGGGGAAGGTTCTAATTATACGGATAACGATTATTCAGAAGCAGGCGCAGAGGTTTGTTATGATGTTGCAGATGTATATAAATGTGATATCATTTTTAAAGTGGCGCCACCGACAGAAACTGAAGTGGAATTAATGCATGGAAATCAAACTTTGATTTCTGCTTTGCAATTATCCGTTCAGCCTAAAGAATTGTTGAAAAAGCTAATGGAGAAAAAAGTAACGGCCATTGCTTGGGATTACATAAAAGATGAAGATGGATTTTACCCTGTGGTAAGAACGATGGGAGAAATTGCAGGAACAACTTCTGTAACAATAGCAGCAGAATTACTTTCTAATTATGAGCATGGTAAAGGAGTAATGTTGGGTGGAATTGCGGGTGTTCAACCAGCGAGAGTGGTTATTTTAGGTTCGGGTATAGTTGGAGAATATGCTGCGAGAGCTGCCTTGGGATTAGGTGCATCTGTAAGAGTTTTTGATAGTTCTTTATCTCGTTTGAGAAGATTACAAAATAATTTAGGTCAGCGTTTGTTTACTTCGGTTTTAAATCCGAGTATGATGGCTGAATCTGTTCGTAGAGCAGACGTTGTTATCGGTGCGATACGCTCAAAATACGGGAGAACTCCTTGTATCATTACTGAAGAGATGGTCGAAAGTATGAAAGAAGGTTCTGTGATAATTGACGTTAGTATTGACCAAGGAGGGTGTTTTGAAACATCACGTGTAACGAATCACAACAATCCAACTTTTATCAAACACGGCGTTATTCATTACTGTGTACCAAACATTGCATCGCGTGTTTCTAGAACTGCATCTATTGGACTTTCCAATATTTTTTCTCCGATCTTATTAGAAATGGGGAACCACGGTGGTTGCAAAGAATTAATCAAAGACGATGCAGGTTTCCGTTCAGGTGTTTATATGTACAAAGGAACACTTACTTCGGAAGCTTTAGGAAAAGTTTTTGGATTGAAGTACAAGTCGATAGAGCTATTGATGCTGGGAATGTAGTGTTAATGGTTAATGTTTGATTTTTAATGATTAATTAAAGTGTTTATAATTAACGTTTTATCGTTAAACTGATTTTGTAAATAAGGTAGTAAACCTACAATTCTAATTTTTAAGAAAAAAACTAAAAAAAATGAAAAATTCACTGATTTTACTTATGATGTTATTGATGTTTGGATTTGCAAATGCACAAAAGGTTTACAAAACATCTTATAAGTCAGAAGCCGATAAAATTATTTATGTTACGGATTATAAAAGTGAAGCTGATATGATCGTTTATGAAACTAAATATAAAAGCGAAGCAAAATCGTATAGTGGTATATGGTTTTGGACTGACTATAAGAGTGAAGCGGATTGGAAAGTTTATTTTACAAAATATAAGAGTGAAGCAAATCTAAAGGTTTATTTTACAAAATACAAAAGTGAAGCAGGGATGAAGTAGTTGTACAAGTTAATCAAAACTTCAGTGATATTTTGATGAGTTGAGTCAAGTTTGAACGACTTATTCACATTTTGACTTTAAATCAAAGAATCACCATCTACCATTGTCACCCATTTTTTCATCTTTTTTTGAATTACTTTGAAATGATGTTGATCATCCGGTGTAACAAATGAAATCGCTTCCCCCGATGCTTCTGCTCTACCAGTTCTACCAATTCGATGTATGTAGTCTTTTGGAGATCTTGGTAATTCATAATTAATTACATAAGGCAAGAATTGGATGTCTATTCCACGAGCCAATAAATCAGTGGTTACTAACACACGAGTTTTACCAGCTTTAAAACGGTTCAATGCTTCTAAACGTGCTCCTTGACTCTTTTTACTATGAATGGCACGCGCTTCTATTCCGTTTTTGTTTAATTTTTCTGTTACAGAATCCGCTTTGAAGGTCGAAGAGGTAAAGACCAATACTTGCTGCATATTTTCTTTGTGAATCAAAAAACGCAATAAAGGACCTTTTTTTTCTTCCGATATAAAATATCCAGTTTGAACGATTTTGTCAATCGTGTATTCAGCCGTATCTATTTTAATTACCGTTGGCTGATGTAAAACCAACTGTGTGATTTTTTCGATGTCTTCACTTAAAGTTGCTGAAAATAAAATGTTTTGACGTTTATTCGGACACAAAGAAATAATTTTATTTACTTCTTCTTGAAACCCTAAATTCAACATTTTATCAGCTTCATCAAACACCAATGTTTCGACTTCACTTAATGAAATTGCTTTCGATGCTATCAAATCTAGGAGACGACCTGGAGTTGCAATCAATAGTTGAACACCTTGTAGTTTAATCATTTGAGGATTAATCGATACCCCACCATATACAGCCAATGATTTAACCGATTGGCTTAAACCTTCACTAAATAAATCAACAACTTCACCAACTTGAACTGCAAGCTCACGAGTAGGGACCAAAATTAATGCCTTTATATGTCTATTTTTAGCAGGCTTTGAACCTTCTAGTTGATGTAAAAGCGGTAGTACATAACTTGCAGTTTTCCCAGAGCCAGTTTTAGCGATCCCAAGTACATCTTGCTTTTTTAAGATGGCAGGAATTGCCTGTTCTTGTATTGGATAAATTGATTTGTAATCTTGTTTTTCAATATTTTTGAGAAGGATTGGGGAAAGACCCAATGAAGAAAAAGGCATCTTAATTGATTTTTGTAAAGGTAGTAATAAAAATAGACCTTATTAAAATCTGTTTTAATGATAAAAGGTAAATGCTTAAACATTCATCAATAATTAAAAATTAATCATCAATAATTAAACATTATCCAAGCTCCACGCTTGAGGTTTTTCCGCAAACCAAGGTTTTATTGTTGGCCAAATTGTCTGAAAAAGTTCAGAATCCCTGTATTTATTTAGATCTTCTTCTGAATCCCAAAGACTATGGGTAATGAAAACAGTTGGATTGTTGATGTCACGGAGCATATGCATTTTCTGACAGCCAGGAAAAGCGTTTACTTTTGTTACCACTTGATCGAAAAGTGAAAGAAAATCATTTACTTTCTCTTCTTGAAAGTGAAGTTTGACAATTCTTGTGATCATTAAAACAAAGATTCTAGTGTCTCTTTCGAACCACGTGGTGAATATTCTACTCGAACGATGTCGTTTACAGAAATACCAAACAAGGAACTTGCTCCATTTTTTCGATCTTTAGCTCCTTGGTTGATGGCAATTTCAAGTAAGTTGTTAGAATTGAAAATGGCAACTTTCTCTCCTTTAGGTACATCGGTGTAGGAGGTGGAAATTTCATCAATGTAATATTCTTTTTTTCTAAAAAAGATAGTGAAGGGTACATCTTTTCCTGCCTGATAGAAGGTTTCTTTATCTATATTAGTGATTAAATTCCCGAAATGATCGATATGAATAACATTTCCCTTCAAAACATTCGGTTCGATAGTTGGGTGAAATGAAATTTGTCTTTTGAACGTTGCTTGTTGTGTAGCAAAAGTGTCGATTTCTTTTCCTAATGCAAGTTGACATGCAGCAGGTACAAGGATGTTTTTAACAGGGAAATTGAAAACGTTTTTATTGGATAGTACATCGTCTAATCTCCAAAAACCTTCGATTTCATTTTCTTGTACAATTAAACTAAAAACACCATTATCAGTTCCAACAAAATAATGTCCTTTGTACTTTAGAACCGAGGGGTATGAACTCATGTTTTCAGATTCAAAATGAATGATAGGTTCACTATGTACTCCGATAATATGTATGGTGCCTTCTGGAAAATCTTCGAAACAATTTTTAAGAAAATAAGCAGCTTGATTGGTTGAAAATGACTGTACTTCATGTGAGATGTCAACGATATGGACATTGGTAATGCGTTTTAATATAGCACCTTTGATAGCAGCCACATAGTGGTCTTGCGTTCCCATATCGGTAGTTAGTGTGATGATGTGCATACTTTTCGTTACTGTTGATTGACAAAAAAATATAACTTTGTTACAAATTTAAAATTTAATTCAGTTTAATATTCATCAATAGAAATTAATAGATTAACGTTTGGAGAAAGTTATAACCATTGAAGGAATCAATCCCGTAGAGTTTTTTGGTGTAAATAATGTCTATTTACAATTATTAAAACGTTACTTCCCTAAATTAAAGTTGGTTGCTCGAGGAAACAACATTACGGTATTAGGGGAAGAAGATGTGATTGATCTTTTTGAAAAGAAAATAATTCAATTATCTGATTATTACCATCGTTTTAATACACTGAATGAAAATATAATAGAGCAAGTACTTCTTGAAGATGCCAATATCAAACCTGAGGTTACTGGGGATGAAGTCTTGGTTCATGGAAATGGAGGTACTAAAATCAAAGCGAAAACAATTAATCAACAGCGTTTAGTAAGTGCTGCAAGCAAAAACGCGATGGTGTTTGCGGTAGGACCAGCTGGTACTGGTAAAACTTACACAGCGATTGCTTTGGCAGTGAAGGCTTTGAAGGCGAAAGAAGTGAAGCGAATCATTTTGACTAGGCCCGCTGTAGAGGCTGGAGAAAACTTAGGTTTTTTACCCGGTGACATGAAAGAAAAATTAGATCCATACATGATGCCTTTGTATGATGCTTTGCGAGATATGATTCCACCAGATAAATTGCTTCAAATGATGGAGTATGGAATTATCGAAATAGCACCTTTAGCATTTATGAGAGGAAGAACATTGGATAATGCTTTCGTTATACTAGATGAAGCCCAAAATGCAACGGTGATGCAAATGAAAATGTTTTTAACGCGTATGGGACAAACAGCTCAATTCATCATTACAGGAGATATGTCGCAGGTAGATTTACCAAGCAAACAAAAATCAGGATTAAAGTATGCGTTAGATGCTTTGAAAGAAGTGGAGGGAATCGGCGTTATTCGATTGAATCAAAACGATGTAATCAGACATCCTTTAGTGAAGAAAATCATAGATGCTTTTGCTGTAAAAGAGGAGCAAGAGAAGAGTATTGACAAGAGTCTTTAGTGGTTAGTCAATAGTGAATAGTCGTTAGTCATTAGTTAAAAGATATTTTTATATAAAAGTCGTAAATCATAATTCATAAATCATAACTTGATATGAGTAATACAATAAAAAATACCAATTTTCAATTTCCAGGACAATTGTCTGTTTATAATGGAAAAGTAAGAGATGTTTATACCTTAGAAAATGATTTAGTAGTAATGGTAGCATCAGATCGAATTTCTGCTTTTGACCATATATTAACAAAAGGTATTCCTTATAAAGGACAAGTATTAAATCAAATAGCGACTATTTTCTTGGATGCTACAAAAGATATTGTGCCAAATTGGTTGTTAGCTTCTCCAGACCCTACTGTTTCAGTTGGTTTGAAATGTGAACCAATTCGTGTGGAAATGGTGATTCGTGGGTATTTGTCAGGACATGCCGCGAGAGAATATAAAGCAGGTAGAAGAACGATTTGTGGAGTTGAAATGCCTGAGGGAATGAAAGAAAATGATCGTTTTCCGGAGCCTATCATTACACCAACTTTAAAAGCGGATGCAGGTCATGATGAAGATATTTCTAGAGAAGAGATCATTGCTAATAATTATGTCCCTAAGGATATTTACGAGCAATTAGAAGGGTATACTAGAGCTTTGTTTCAACGTGGAACAGAAATGGCAAAAGAAAGAGGGCTATTGTTGGTAGATACTAAATATGAGTTTGGGTTAAAAGATGGAAAAATCTACTTGATAGATGAGATTCATACACCAGATTCATCGCGTTATTTCTATGCTGATGGATACGAAGAGCGTCAAGCAAAAGGAGAAGACCAAAAGCAATTATCAAAAGAGTTTGTGCGCCAATGGCTAATCGAAAACGGTTTCCAAGGATTAGAAGGACAAACAATTCCTGATATGCCTGAAGATTTTGTAAACTTAGTAACAGAACGTTACATTGAGTTATTCGAAAAAATCTCTGGAAGAAAATTCGAAAAAGCAGATAATAGTAACATTACGGAGCGTATTCAGAAAAATGTAGAAACGTATTTGAATACGTTGTAATTCAAAGTGTTTTAAATTTTAAATAAAACTTGTAAAAGGTGATTGTAGCGATACAGTCGCCTTTTTTGTTTTCTGTAAAGGGAGATGATTTAAAAAGTCACCCTCCTTAATTCTCCCTCAAGGGAGGAGATTTGAAATCAGAATCTTGTAATTTCAGTCATACTGAGCGAAGTGGAAGTCATTCTAAGCGAAGTCGAAGAATAACTGACCAAAATCACTTTTTTACCTAATAATCATCACATACCATTTGAAAGTAAAGAGTCAAATTTGTAGAATAAAAATTACAAGTTATGAGTACAAAACATATAGATGCAAACATGGTGACTGAATCAGAGTTTAATAGATTTGGTTTAATAAGTTTAATTATTCTTATCGTAGGTTGTTTTGGTGGAATAGCAGTTGGTTTGGGAGCTATAAAATACATTTCTACCTTGATTTTAGTGATTGTTCCAACAATGGCTACTTTAAGTTTGCTGCTAGCTGTGGCACCGATGAAATGGATTTGGAGAGGCGCAGCAGTTTGTGTAAGTATAGATGCAGTTTTGATTCTATACTTTTTATTGGTTAAGTAAATTTCATAGATCACGTTTGAGTGGTTTGATTTTTAAGTGGGAAGAGCCAGACGGAATGTCTGGCTTTTTTTATGTTTTATCGTGAATGCTTCTTACCTTTACCACGTGAAAAATACATTGATTTTTTTTTTACTGATACTACTTTATGCGTGTAATAGTAAACAAGATAAAATATTGAAGTTAGATGACTTAGTTTTAGGTTCGAAGGGTAAAGTAATTACGAAAGATACCGCTCGAAATCAAGTTGATACAAAGCCAATCACTTATTTTATTAGTTTACTCTGTGATTCTTTACAAATTGATCATGCGTCGGTGGCTATCGATTCAACTTTTATGTTTCCGGAACGATTTCATCCAATAAAGACGGATAAAGTAATTTTTAAGCAGACAGAGTTAATAGCTTACAAACATTTGCAATGGTCAGATTCAATTAGAGCAAATCAAGCTTTTTTTAATTGGTTAGATCAATTTGGAGAACGTAAAAAAAGTTTAGTTGTTGGTGATCAAATCAATGTAATGAAACCCGGTTTTTTACTTTTGTTACAAGATAAAAGCATTGTCTATCTCGAATTTGGTCGTACCTTTAAACCTGAGTACTTACTTCATAAATTAACAAATTGTGGTTTTGGAAGACACTGGAAATATGTTCTGTATCAACAACCACAAAAAAAGACTGTTTGGATTGATTGTAGTACGGATACAACAAATTGTCCACTCTATAACAAAGAGTTATTAAAATTAAGTAAGATAAACATTAAGAAATGAAATTAGTAAACAGAAGTTATTTAACAGTTAAGCCAAAACAAGCGTTTTGGGATTGGGCAAACCCAATTCAAGAAGAGGTTATTTTTAAAGAAGGGGATGATGTAGAATCAAATATCTATTTGGTAGAGGAAGATTTTTATGATTTAATGCCAATCTTAGAAAAAAATTACAAAAAGATTTTTTCAAATGAATTGGCTGCTATTACTGAAGATAATAATTTGTGGCCCGAGAAAGTTAGTTTTGAATTGTTTTTAGATTGGTTTTCAATTGATTTTGGGTCTATGGTTATGGATTTGGAGAAAAGTGATTTAAAAGCTGATTTTGTTGATTAATATGTATTTAAAACATATTTCATTAATCAATTTTAAAAATTACGATGAGGTTTCTTTTGATTTTTCAAAGGGAATTACCTGCTTTGTAGGATACAATGGTATTGGTAAAACTAATATTTTGGATGCAGTTCATTACCTGAGTATGTGTAAATCCTATTTAAATCCTATTGACAAACAAAACATTCGCTTTGGAGAACGTTTTTTTGTGATTCAAGGTTCTTGGGATATAGATGGAAAAGATGTGGATATTTATTGTGGGGTGAAAGCAGGAGAGAAGAAGATTTTCAAACGAAACAAAACTGCTTACGAAAAATTGGCTGATCATATAGGTCAGTTTCCATCGGTTATGATTTCACCATATGATCGCGATTTGATTTCCGAAGGAAGTGAGTTGCGCAGAAAATGGGTAGATGGGATAATTTCGCAATACAATCATGCTTATTTAGATGTGTTAATGCGCTACAATAAAGTACTTGACCAGCGTAACATGTTGCTTAAAAAGTTTTATGAAAACGGCTTTTTTGAGCGAGAAAGTATGGAGGTTTGGGATGAACAGTTGTGTTATTATGGAAATGAAATTTTTAAAGAACGTTTAGCCTTTTTGGAAGAATTTATCCCGACTTTCCAATATTATTATACCTTCATAGGGAAGAATACTGAAAAAGTACAAGTGGAATATCGATCGCAATTAAACGACGAATCATTTGAGAAATTGTTGGAACTGAACCAACGAAAAGATGCATTCGCAACACATACCACCGCTGGGATACATAAAGATGATTTTGTGTTTACGATCAACGAGTTACCTGTTAAAAAGTTTGGATCTCAGGGTCAACAAAAGTCATTCGTGATTGCATTACGTCTAGCACAGTTTGATTGGTTAACCAAAAAATTGAATCAAAAACCGATTTTATTATTAGACGATATTTTTGATAAGCTAGACAATCAACGTGTTACTAAATTGATGCAATTGGTTTCAGACAATGTTTTTGGACAAGTATTAGTAACAGACACAGATAAGGGTAGAGTAGAATCTATTTTTAATTCAATCGATGCCGATTTTCAGTTGTTTGATTTAGAAACATTAAAACTAGAAGAATCCCATGGATGAGAAAAAAAGAAATTCAGGTGAACAACCTTTAGGTGATTTAATCGAAAAATTATTAAAGGCATATCAGTTAGATGATAAGATGAAAGAGTTTGATGTCATTTCTAAATGGGAAGAAATGATGGGACGTGCTGTTTACTTACGTACCAAGCAAATTCATATCAAGAATAAAATTTTGTTTTTGAAAATTGATTCTTCTATCATGCGTGAAGAGTTGAAGTATGGAAAATCAGTCATTATTCAACGCGTAAACGAATACGCAGGTAAAGAAATCATCACCGACGTTTGGTTCTCATAACTTCCCCAAGTCTCTCTGATTTTAATTGTATTTTCACTCTTATTCCGTCTAAGCGAAGTCGAAGACAGAGGATTAAATCTTTTTTTCATTTTTCTTTTGAAATTAAAAAAATAGATATAAATTTACCACGGTAAATAAAAAATAATAAAACTATGAAAAAAGCAACAGTAATGGTAGGGTTAGTATTCGCCCTTTTCTCTTTTAAATCATCTGAAACTGCTACTTGGACAATCGATCCAGTTCATTCAAGAATTGGTTTTGGAATTACACATTTAGGAATCAATGAAGTAATTGGTTACTTCACAAAGTACGAAGCAAAAGTTACTGCTTCTAAAGAAGATTTCTCTGATGCACAATTCGAATTGTCAGGTGATGTTGCTAGTGTAAGCACGGGTTTTGACGGATTAGATGGTCACTTAAAAGCTCCCGATATGATGGATGCTGCAACTACTCCAAAATTTACTTTTAAAAGTACATCTGTTAAAAGCAAAGGAGGTAAAAACCTAGAAGTAAATGGTGATTTAACATTACATGGTATTACTAAACCTGTTACTTTAGATGCTACATTTAACGGTCAATTGGTACATCCAATGTCTAAGAAAAATGTTGCTGGTTTCAAATTAACTGGTAAAATCAACCGTAAAGATTTCAACGTTGGTAAAGATTTACCAGACATGGTAGCTAGTGATATTGTTACAATCAATGCAACTACAGAATTCTCTAAAAACTAACATGAGAAGAATTTTATTTTTGGTAACGCTATCTGTTTTATGGGTAGCGTTTGCTTTTTCACCTAGTGAGAAACATACTTGGAAAATAGATAAAAAGTATGCGGTGAAGTTTTTTAATAAATCAGTAGGAGGTGAGTTTCTTTCTTTCAAAGGAGAAGTTATTTTTAATCCTGAAGATTTAAATGGAAACCGTTTTAATTTGTCAGTTGATCCGCTATCGGTGAATACAGGTAATAAAATGCAGAATGGACACATTCAAAATAAAGAATGGTTAGATTCTAAAGCATTTCCAACGATTGACTTTATTTCATCTTCTTTTGAAAAACAAGGAGAAAATTACACTGTTTTTGGTGAAATGAATATGCATGGGGTGAAACGTAAAATGAAAATTCCATTTACTTATTTAGCAGATGGAAAAAAGAAAGGGTTAATTAAATCAACTTTTTCATTTAATCGTTTTGATTTCAATATTGGTTCACCTGGAGATGGGGTAGATTCTGTGATGACAATCGAAGTGACTATGCCTTTAAAAAAATAGTTAGTAAATAGTTGCTGTTTTTGAAGACGTTTCTTGATGGAACGTCTTTTTTTTGTTTTTAACTATTTTATTCTCCTCCCTTGAGGGAGGATTAAGGAGGGTGACATTAAATTTTAAAGAAATATAATCAATTTTATAAAACGAAAAAAGGTGCCTGAATTCAGACACCTTTTTAGTTTTGGTTTTTTTTTAAATTTAATTTTAACTTGTCAAAACGAGGCATTCAAAGATGATAAAAGCGCAGTTTACATAGGTAAATGAGCATTTTAGCAGCAAGAATAACGAAGTGTTGGCATTGTTAAAATCAAATTTTAATTATTTTTTAGAATCTACTTCCACAGCTGCCAACTCATCAGATTGGTATTCACCGCTATCTAGTTTAGATTTCAATTTTTTGAAAGTATCAATAGTGTATTGAACATCCTCTAATGTATGCGCTGCCGTAGGGATGATTCTTAACATGATAACATCTTTAGGTACAACTGGGTAAATTACAATTGAACAAAAGATATTGTAGTTTTCACGTAAGTCGAACGTTAAGTTTGTAGCTTCCGCTAATGAACCTTTCATGAAAACTGGAGTTACAGGAGAGTTTGTATGTCCGATATTAAAACCTGCATCTCTAAATCCACTTTGTAACGCATTTGTAATTTCCCAAAGTTTATTTTTTAACTCAGGACGAGTACGCAACAATTCTAAACGTTTTCTAGCTCCAATAGTAATTGTCATAGGTAATGCTTTAGCAAACATTTGAGAACGCATGTTATAACGTAAATACTCGATAATGCTTTCCTCAGCACAAATAAAACCACCGATGGATGACATTGATTTAGCAAACGTGCCAAATAAAACATCGATTTCTCCTTGTACACCTTGAGCCTCACCAGCACCTTGTCCAGTTTCACCTAATGTTCCGAAACCATGAGCATCATCAACGAATAAACGGAAGTTATATGTTCCATTTTTTCTGAATTCAACGATTTCTTTTAATTTACCTTGGTCACCCGCCATACCGAATACACCTTCCGTAATTACTAAAATACCACCGCCAGTTTGTTCTGCTAAACGAGTTGCATTTTTCATTTGTTTATCGAAGCTTTCCATATCATTGTGTTGGAAAACAAAACGCTTACCAGTGTGAAGACGCATACCGTCTAAGATACAAGCATGAGACTCACTATCATACACAACGATATCATTTCTATCCAATAAACTATCGATAGCAGAAACCATACCTTGATAACCGAAGTTTAGTAAGATACAATCTTCTTTACCCATGAAATCAGCTAACTCATTTTCTAATTTTTCGTGCTCAGCAGTTTGACCTGTCATCATACGAGCACCCATTGGGTAAGCTAAACCATATTGTTCTGCAGCTTTAGCGTCAGCCTCACGAACTTCAGGATGATTTGCAAGTCCTAAGTAGTTATTTAAAGACCAAACTAAACACTCTTTCCCGCGGAAAACCATTTTGTTACCTAATTCACCTTCTAATTTAGGGAATGTGAAGTAACCATGCACTCCTTTAGAATATTGTCCGATTGGACCTCTGTTTTTCTTGATTTTGTCAAATAGGTCTTGTGCCATATTGTATGAATTAAATGTAAATTACATCTATTAATGTTAATGCAAAATTACAAAGTTTTACATGTAAACGAAAAACCTGATTTATAAATTATCAACAACACAAGGTGTTAATTACCCTTTGTTAGAAAATTCTTCAGATTGATTCTATATATTTGTAAAAAAATAATATTCTCAGGAAATGGCTTTGAAATGTGGTATAGTAGGTTTGCCAAACGTAGGTAAATCAACGCTTTTTAATTGTTTGTCAAATGCTAAAGCGCAATCAGCAAACTTCCCTTTTTGTACAATAGAACCAAATGTTGGAACAATCTCTGTCCCAGATCCACGTTTAGAAAAATTGGAGTCAATCGTTAATCCCGAGAGAGTGGTGCCTACAACCATGGAAATTGTTGATATTGCTGGTTTAGTGAAAGGGGCTTCGAAAGGAGAAGGGTTAGGTAATCAATTTTTGGCAAATATCCGTGAAACTGATGCAATTATTCATGTATTGAGATGTTTTGACGATGGAAATATAATTCATGTGGATGGTTCTGTAGATCCTATTCGAGATAAAGAGGTGATAGATTTAGAATTGCAATTGAAAGATTTAGAATCTATAGAGAAGAAAATTCAATCGTTAGTACGTAATCTTAAATCTGGCGACAAGGAAGTTGTTAAAGAAAATGATTTGGCAGAACGTATCAAGTCGCATTTAGAAAAAGGGCTTTCAGTAAGAAGTTTGGAAATGGATGAAAATGAAAAAGAAATGGTAAAACGTTTTCATTTAATTACTTCTAAGCCTGTGATGTATTTGTGTAATGTAGATGAAGCTTCTGTGAAAACAGGAAATCAATACGTTGATAGAGTAAAAGAACATGTTAAAGCAGAAAACGCTGAGGTCTTAGTTATCGGTGCGAAAATTGAAGCTGATATCATGGAGTTGGAGACGTATGAAGAGCGTCAAATGTTCCTTGAAGAACTTAATTTAGAAGAGCCTGGTGTAAACCGCTTAATTCGTTCTGCTTATTCGTTACTTAATTTATATACCTATTTTACTGCTGGTGTTAAAGAAGTTAGGGCGTGGACAATCACTAAGGGTATGACTGCTCCACAAGCTGCTGGAGTAATACACACAGATTTTGAGAAAGGATTTATTCGTGCGGAAGTAATGAAATACATTGATTATACAACCTATGGTTCTGAATCAGCTGTGAAAGATGCTGGTAAATTTAAGGTTGAAGGAAAAGAATATGTAGTGGAAGATGGTGATATCATGCACTTCCGTTTTAATGTTTAAAATCTTTCTCCCTTGAGGGAAGATTGAGGAGGGTGACAAAATTTATTTATCAACTATCTATTCCCAACTCTACGGAGATCTAAATTGATAATAAAAAAACCCAGTTGAAAAACTGGGTTTTTTTATGCATTCTAATTTTTAATACTCATCCTCGTTAAACAAGAAATCGTCTTTCGAAGGGTAGTCAGGCCAAATCTCTTCAATGCTTTCGTAAACATCGCCTTCGTCTTCTAAGTCTTGTAGGTTTTCGACTACTTCTAATGGTGCTCCATGACGAATAGCGAAATCTATTAATTCATCTTTTGTTGCTGGCCAGGGAGCGTCTTCTAAATAAGATGCTAACTCTAAAGTCCAATACATAACTCTTGTTTTTGATAGTTAAATTTGCCACAAAAAAATAAAAATTATTTCAAAAAATCAATGATTTACATAAATTTAATTTCAAAAAAAAGTTTGGATCTAATTAATTTAAAATCAAAAGGCTATATTTTTATAATTCCAGGTCTGAATTTTGTTAAGTTTTATTGTTAAATGTGGAAATGTTTGAATTGTTATCCTAAAATATTTAGTTAAATTTGCACTCAATTTGTAGTATAGTTTTGTCAAATTGAAATCTAAATAGCGCATTTTATGCCAAAAAACGAATCCATTAAATCAGTTTTAATCATCGGAAGTGGTCCTATTGTGATCGGTCAAGCTTGCGAATTCGATTATTCAGGCTCTCAAGCCGCTCGTTCACTTCGTGAAGAAGGAATAGAGGTAACATTAATAAATTCTAACCCTGCAACCATTATGACAGACAAATTGGTGGCAGATAACGTTTATTTATGGCCTTTGGAACCTGAGTACATTGAAAAAATCTTAAACCTGCATAAAATTGATGCTGTGCTTCCTACGATGGGAGGACAAACAGGTCTTAACTTGGCGATGAAATGCGAAGAGATGGGAATGTGGGAGGAATACAATGTGAAAATGATTGGTGTTGATATTGATGCCATTAATATAACAGAAGATAGAGAACAGTTTAGAGAGTTGATGGGCAAAATAGACGTTCCTATGGCGCCTCAAAAAACAGCTAAATCTTTCTTGGAAGGTAAAGAAATTGCGCAAGAATTTGGTTTCCCTTTATGCATTAGAGCTTCCTTCACACTTGGTGGTGCTGGTGCTTCTGTAGTTCATGACCCGAAAGAATTCGATACTCTACTTGAAAGAGGGTTGCAATTATCGCCGATTCACGAAGTGATGATTGATAAAGCACTTTTAGGTTGGAAAGAATATGAATTAGAATTATTGAGAGATAATAATGATAATGTTGTTATTATTTGTTCGATTGAAAACTTTGATCCACTTGGAATTCATACAGGAGATTCAATTACAGTTGCTCCTGCAATGACACTTTCTGATACGACTTTTCAACGTATGAGGGATATGTCAATCAAAATGATGCGTTCTATTGGGAATTTTGCTGGTGGTTGTAACGTGCAATTTGCTGTTTCTCCTGATGATAAAGAAGAAATTATTGCTATTGAAATTAACCCTCGTGTTTCTCGTTCATCTGCATTAGCTTCAAAAGCAACGGGTTATCCGATTGCGAAAATCGCTTCTAAATTAGCGATTGGTTACAACTTAGATGAGTTGAAAAACCAAATTACCAAAAGTACATCTGCATTATTCGAACCAACATTGGATTACGTGATCGTAAAAATTCCTCGTTGGAACTTTAATAAATTCCCTGGTACTGATAGAAAATTAGGACTTCAAATGAAATCGGTAGGGGAAGTAATGGGAATCGGTCGTTCTTTCCAAGAAGCTTTACAGAAAGCATGTCAATCATTAGAAATTGATCGTAATGGATTAGGTGCTGATGGTAAAGAATTAACCAACCAAGAGCAAATATTACATTCGCTTGAAAATGCTTCCTGGAACCGATTATTCCATGTTTATGATGCAATTAAATTAGGAATTCCGTTTAAAACTATACACGATAAAACGAAAATTGATTTTTGGTTCTTGAAACAAATCGAAGATTTGATCAAATTAGAGCGTAAAATTGAGAAATTTCATTTAGGTAATTTCCCTAAAGAGTTGATGTATGAAGCGAAACAAAAAGGGTATGCTGACCGTCAAATTGGACACTTACTTCGTTGTTTAGAGTCTGAGGTACATGCGAAAAGGACTGAAATGGGGATAAAACGTGTTTTCAAATTAGTAGATACATGTGCTGCTGAATTTGAAGCGAAAACACCTTATTACTACTCTACATTTGAATACGAAAACGAGAGTATAGTAACAGAAAAGAAGAAAATTGTTGTTTTAGGTTCTGGTCCTAACCGTATTGGTCAAGGTATCGAATTCGATTATAGTTGTGTTCATGGTGTGCTTGCAGCTAAAGAATGCGGATATGAAACAATTATGATTAATTGTAATCCTGAAACAGTTTCTACAGATTTCGATACAGCTGATAAATTATATTTTGAACCTGTATTCTGGGAACATATTTATGACATTATTCAACACGAAAAACCAGAAGGGGTAATCGTTCAGTTAGGGGGGCAAACAGCATTGAAATTGGCTGAAAAATTACATCGTTTTGGTGTGAAAATTATTGGTACTAGCTTTGAAGCGTTAGATTTAGCAGAAGATAGAGGTCGTTTTTCTAAATTGTTAGAAGAAAACAACGTGCTTTTCCCTAAATATGGTGTAGTAGAAGATGCTGAACAAGCCTTGAAATTATCAGATGAACTAGGTTTTCCATTATTAGTTCGCCCTTCATATGTATTGGGTGGTCAGAAAATGAAAATTGTCATTAATAAAGAAGAATTAGAACACCATGTAGTAGATATCATCGGCGAAATGGGAAGCAATCAAATTTTATTAGATCATTTTATCGGTGGAGCCATTGAGGCTGAAGCGGATGCTATTTGTGATGGTGAGGATGTGTATATCATTGGTATAATGCAACATATTGAACCTGCTGGAATTCACTCTGGTGATTCATATGCTGTATTACCTCCGTATAACCTAGGTGATATGGTGTTGCTTCAAATTGAAGAGATTACTAAAAAAGTCGCTTTAGCTCTGAAAACAAAAGGGTTGATTAATATTCAGTTTGCAATTAAAGATGATAAAGTATATGTGATTGAAGCAAATCCTAGGGCTTCAAGAACGGTTCCGTTTATCGCTAAAGCTTACGATGAACCGTATGTAAACTATGCGACAAAAGTAATGTTAGGGCATGCTAAGGTGAAAGATTTTAATTTTAATCCGAAAAAAGAAGGGTATGCTATTAAAATACCCGTTTTCTCTTATGAAAAATTCCCTGATGTGAAAAAAGAATTAGGTCCTGAAATGAAATCTACAGGTGAAGGTATTCGCTTTGTGAAAAACTTGAAAGACCCATTCTTTGTCAAAGTTTATTCTGAAAGAAACATGCATTTATCGAGATAATGACTTTAATTGCTAGTATCCAAGGAACATTTAAAATGATTCTGATGATAATCGGTGGCTTTGTGCTACTTCGATTTATAGGTCAGCTTTTAATTGTTAAAAGGAATTTAGCTGATCAAAAAAGACATGAAGATTTTCAAAAAGAATTAGAAAAACAACAGTCTTTTTACAAAAAAAACATAGGAAAAATAAACATACTTGGAAAAAAACAATCAACAAATATCCAAGATGTTGATTATGAAGAAGTATAAATTTAAGTCCACCTAAAAAGTGGACTTTTTTTAGTTTTAATGATTATGAAGGAATTTTTTAAATCAAATTGGAAACATTTTACTGTCATAGGGATTATTATCCTTGTCACTTTCTTTTATTTTAACCTACAATTTCAAGGGTATGGCTTAAAACAACACGATATTGAACAGTTTAGCGGGGCGTCTCATGAAATTCAATATTACAGAGAGCATACAGGAAAAGAATCTTTATGGACAAATTCAATGTTTGGTGGTATGCCTTCTACTCAAATTTCTGTAATTTATGAAGGCAATTATATCAAAAATGCGATCGATGGTTTTTTGAGGTTTCTTCCGCCTCCTGCTGGTCCTGCTATGTTGTATATGATTGGTTTTTATATTCTTATGTTGTGTTTGAATATTAATCCTTGGGTTGGTCTTCTAGGTTCAATAGCGTTTGGTTTTTCAAGTTACGACATTATTATCATACAAGCTGGTCACAATACAAAAGCTCTAGCGGTAGCGTTTATGGCTCCCGTTGTTGGCGCATTCATCATGTCTTATCAACGAAATTTAAAGTGGGGTATTATTTTATCTTCGCTTTTTATGTTGATTGAATTATCGATGAATCATTTACAGGTAACATATTATTTAGGAATTTTACTCGTTGCTCTTGGTGTGGTTATGTTTTTGAATGCCTTATTTAAAAAAGAGCTTAAGCGTTTTTTGTTAGCTTCGCTAGGACTCGGGGTAGCTTATTTCTTAGCATTGTTGGTTAATTTCGGTAATATTTCCATGACCAAAGATTATGCAAAACACACGATCAGGGGTGGAAACGATGTTACTATCTCGCCAAATGGAGTGTCAAATGAAGAGAATTCTACTTCTGGCTTGGACAAAGATTACATCACACAATGGAGTTATGGTGTTGGTGAATCGTTTACATTAATATCCCCATATGTTAAAGGAGGAGGGACAGTAGCCTTAGCGGATTCACCTTTTGCAGAAAATATAGATAAGGTAGAATTATCACCTGAACAACGTAAAAACGTAATGAATACTCCCGTTTATTGGGGGGAACAACCAATGACATCTGGTCCGGTTTATATTGGAATAATAGTTGTGTTTTTAGCGCTCTTAGGTTTAGTTTTTTTACAAAACCCAATAAAGTGGGCTCTTTTAGGAGTTACTTTTTTAACGCTTGCACTTTCTTGGGGTAAAAATTTCATGGGTTTGACCGATTTTTTTCTTGAAAATATTCCTGGTTATAATAAGTTTAGAGCGGTTACTATCATTCTTGTTATGGTGGAATTGTGTGTGCCAATCTTAGGTGTTTTATTTCTTGATTACCTAATTAAGGAAAGAGAAAAAATCAAAGAGAAGAAAAAAACTTTTCTTATTTCATCTGCAATTTTTATCATAGTATTATTTGGGATAAAAATGATTGGTTTAGGAGATGGTTACGCCTCTTCTAATGATCAGATCCAGATTAATAATGTAGAATCTAATATTAAATCTCAAATACTTGGAATGGATCCGTCTGTTCTTCTCTCTCAATATCAGTTAGACGTTAATAATCCAACTCAATTAGATCAATTTATTAAACAACAAAGCGCTCCTTATTTAGAGGGTTTTGAAGGTATGAAAAAAGTACGTGAATCGATTTTCAATGATAGTATGAATCGGTCAATTTTACTGACAATCCTAGCGATTGGTTTAATTGCTGCATTGTTTTATACTGAGATGAAGTCAGAACTAGTTTTAATTTGTTTAGTCATCATTACTGCAATAGATTTGATACCTGTTGCTAAAAATTATCTCGGTAACCAAGAACAAGGCAATGGGTATAAATTTTGGGCGGAAAGAGGTCAAACTTTATTTCCAATGGAGGCCTCTGTTGCAGATAGAAGCATTATGGAAAACGAAATTGCTACTAATCCTAAATTAAAAAGTGTTTTGATGAAGGCTGAAAATGAGGGTATTGCCAAAGCAATGGAATTAGAACTTTCTGGTGCAGCAAAATCTCGTGTTGTTGATGCGTATAAGTTTGCTGAATTGAATATAAACACAAACTATCGAGTTTTTGATATGTCTGGTGGGTTTAATAGTGCAAACTCATCTTATTTTCACAAAGCATTAGGTGGGTACCATGGAGCTAAATTAAGAAACATTCAAAACTTATTTGATTTCCATATCACTACTTCCAATTACAAGGTGTATGATATGTTAAATGTTAAATATTTTATATCAAATGGTAACCAGGTTCAACCGAATCCAACGGCCTTAGGAAATGTTTGGTTTGTAAATTCAATTCGTAAAGTTTCGAATCCAAACGATGAAATTAGAGCCTTAGGTTCTCAACTTGATTTAGAAAACGCTTTCCAAGGTACGCTATTGGTTAATGGAAAAGCTACTAATAAAATAAAAGCGTTTAGTTCGGATAAGATTCAATATATTTTGAAGTCAGACACAATACAAGTACCTATGTCCAATGGTTTAACCGAGGGTTTGGAGGCTATGTTTGTGATGGATGTAAATGGAAAGACAAATTTAGTTCCATTACAAACGTTAGAAATGGATACAGCGAAGTCTTTCTTAAAATTAGTTAAAATAAAAAATGCGAAGGAGTTTAAACCAAATCAAGAAGCAATCGTTTTAACTGATGAATTTTCAAAAATAGGAAAGTTGAAATTTGACGGTCAAGGGACAATCAAAATGTCTAAGTATGCTCCTAATAAAATATCCTATTTATCTGATTCTAAATCAGAGCAATTTGCTGTTTTTTCAGAAGTGTACTATCCGGAGGGTTGGAAAGCAACAATAGATGGAAAAGAAGTTCAGATTGTTAAAACAAATTATTTATTGAGAGGTTTAAAAGTACCTCCTGGTAAACATAAAATTGAATTTGTTTTCGATTTACCAAAATTTCATACCTCAGGAACTTTAGCATCGATAGCTTCAATTCTTGTTTTACTAGCACTCGGTGCTGGAATTTACACAGATAGAAAAAGAAAAATATAGTATAATCGAAAAGCTGTCCATCGGGCAGCTTTTTATTAATCATCAAACATTCATCATTCACCTTTCATTATGAGAGTCTTAGTAATCGGTGCAAGTAATAATCCAGATCGATATGCTTATAAAGCGATTGAAATGTTATTAAAATATAAACATCAACCCATTCCATTTTCTCAGAAAAAATCAGAAGTCTGTGGGTTGAAAATAGAAAATGAATGGAAAAATTGGGAGGGAATACATACTGTTACATTATATATTAACCCTAAACTACAAGAAACGTATTACGATTTAATTATTGGTTTAAAACCTAAAAGGGTAATTTTTAATCCTGGTACTGAAAATAAAGTTTTCCAAGAAAAATTAAAATTAAAAAATATTGAAGCCCTAGAAGCTTGCACATTAGTAATGCTTAGTACAAATCAATTTTAAGAAATTAAAAGTGTATAATCACACAATATACACTTTTAGTTTTTTTATTTTAATATTTTGGAACCCAAGGTTGCTCTGGTGCACCAAGATCTTGAGTTAGTTTTCGAGATAGCACAAATAGATAATCACTCAATCGGTTTAAATATTTTAGAATCACTAAATCTACCGTTTCTTCTTCATTAAGGTGATTGGTCATTCTTTCTGCTCTTCTACAAACACATCGTGCGATATGACAATAAGAAACAGTAGTATGTCCTCCTGGTAAAACAAATGATTTCATTGTTGGTAGAGTAGCATCCATTTCATCAATCCAATCTTCCAACTGTTTGATATCATCTGCTTTTATTTCTGGCAGTTTCATAGTTGATTTAACGGGATCGGAGGCAAGGTGTGAACCAATCGTAAATAATCGATCTTGAATCGTGATAATTTGTTCAATGTAAATCGGATTGATCTGTTGGTCTCTAATTAAACCAAGATAGGAATTTAATTCATCTACTGAACCATACGATTCAATTCGAATTGCATGCTTAGGAATACGAGTTCCTCCGATTAACTGAGTTGTACCTCCATCTCCAGTGCGAGTATATATTTTCATAATTTAATAACGGATAATAAAATGTTCTTTTTCTTTATTGTCTTTAAGTAAAATAATTCCTAACTTAAATAAATCTATTGTTAAATTAAAACGTTTGTCAGCTGTTATTTGTTCCCAAGCATCATACATGTCACCAGACCATCGTATATCATCAATAAGAATAAGGGTTTCATTGTGAGCATATTCTATTGCTTTTTCTAGATGTTTGAAAAGTTTTTCACTCGTGTGATCTCCATCTATAAAAATCAAATCATATTTCGTTTGTGGCTTAGTGTCAAAAAAAGTATCAAAAGTGTTTCTGTGAAATTCTATTTTATGATTGGAGAAATTCTTGAAATTTTTTTGATTAATCTCATATAGGATATTACTTCCTTCTACCGTATCAATTTCTGCAGATGGGTGCCCAAGTGAAAATGCAAGACTACCAAAACCAAAGTTTGTACCCAATTCTAAAATGCGCGTAGGTTTGTAATGTGTTGAAATTTTATAAAGTAACGTCCAATATTTCCCTTTAGTTCGAGCATTTGTTGCATATTGTTTGATTTGTGCGAACGTTTTTTTTCGTTTTGATCCAGCGCCTTGGGTATCAAATTCATAATTATTTTTATCATTATAAAGTGTAGAAGTAAATCGTGCTAACGTTTTTTTATCTTTTTTAGCAACTTTTTGAGAAAAACAAACGTCTACTAATTCATAAACGAAGGGAGAATGTATCTGATATCTTCCTTTGGCTTTTGCAATGTATTTAATATATTCGCATATTATATTCACACTACAAATAAACAAAAAAGATTCTTAATCATGAAGTCCGTGCAAATAGATGTTAATAGTATAGATGCTCAAAGGGAAAAAGTATTTGGTGATCAGCCTGAATTAAAATTGGTTAGCCCTTGTAAATTAGGTGAAGGGATCATCAATTCTGATGAAGAACAAAGAGAGTTACTAATTAATAAATTTGAAAACACGGATTTAAAAACTACCTTTTTTATACCCGCTTCTGGTTCTGGTTCAAGAATGTTTCAGTTTTTATTTGATTTTTTAGAAGATCCCACAGAGGAAAACACGAGTCAAGTAGAACGCTTTTTGAATTATATTGAGGATTTTGCTTTTTTCAATAAGCTACCAATAGATATTCGTAAGAAAATCAAAAATAATGATATAAATTTAGACGAGTTTGTTCGGTATTTATTGACTGAACTAGGAATGGGATACGGTGATTTACCAAAAGGATTAATTCCATTCCATAAAAATGGACCTTTTGTTTTGAATCCCTATCAAGAGCAATTGTTACAAGGATTACAGGTAAAAGAAGAAAACACTGCTTTTCACTATACAATAAAAGCTGCGTTTGAAGAGAAGATTGATCAAGAGTTGTCTAGTTTACAAAGTGTTATTGGTCATGATGTTGATGTTGCGTTTTCTTATCAAGATGCTTCCACTGATGCTATAGCTTTTGACGATGAAAGAAACCCATTGTTTTTGGATAATGGAGAAATTCTTACTAGACCTTCAGGTCATGGTGCACTTTTGGATAATTTAAATACAATTACTTCTGATTTAATCTTCATAAAAAATATTGATAATGTTCAACATTTTGCTAAATCTAAAGTTTCTCAGGAAACATGGAAATACCTGGGGGGTATGGCGATTTGGTTCCAAGAGCGAATTAGTAAATTAATTAAGACTCCATCTATGGATGAATTAATTAAATTAAATAATCGCTACCAGTTTTTACATCCAAATTTAATAGCAGAATTAACCGAGCAAGATATACCTAATTTATTAAACCGTCCTTTTAGAATATGTGGTATGGTGCGAAATGAAGGACAAGCGGGAGGTGGTCCTTTTTGGGTAGAGGAGGAAGGTAAGATTTCCAAACAAATAGTTGAGAAATCTCAAATTAACCTTAAAGGAAAACAATATCGATTAATGGTGCAATCAACTCATTTTAATCCTGTTGTGATTGTGGCTGTAAACAAGGATAGTAACGGAAAACCTTTTGATTTAAGGGATTTTTGTGATGACAGCAAATACTTTGTAGTGAATAAAAAATATAAAGGAAAAAACATTTCCTTCTCAGAATTACCAGGGTTATGGAATGGTTCAATGGCGTATTGGAATACTATTTTTGTAGAAATCCCAACAAAATCTTTTAGTCCTGTTAAAACGGTATTAGATTTACTCGGTAAAGCACATAAGGAAGATTAATTTTACCTACTTTTTCTTCTTTTTAATAGAAATTGTTGCAATAAAAAATCTAATGGCTCGTTCGTATCAATACTAACAAAGTCTATGTTTTGTTGTCCAAGTTTCAATTTTAGGTTTTCAAAATAGGAATGAACCTTTTCTTGATAGTTTGCTTTAAATTCAATCGGTTGTAGTCTTATTTCTTCTTGTGTTTCCATGTCAATCACACGTATAGGTCGATTGGGTAATTGAAAATCAATCTCATGTTCTTTGTCCGTTATATGAAAAACAATAACTTCATGTTTGTTATATTTTAAATGTTGAATTGCTTCTATAAATTCAGGTTCCTTTTCAGGCGAATCAAGTAAATCACTAAATAGAATCACTAAACTTCTTTTGTGGATAGATTCAGCAATCGCATGAAGTGAAGTTATTAAATCAGTAGAATGAGTATGATTTGGTTTATATTCATGGAGGTATTTTTCCAATTCTTGATATAGAAAATGAAGGTGACTCTGAGATGATTTTGATGGTGTATGTAGATTTAAATCCGTATCAAAACAGGTGATACCTACGGCATCCCTTTGTTTTTTTAGTAGTTCCATGATTGATGCTCCTGCAAGAATAGCGTATTCAATTTTGGATAAATTTTCTCCTTGTTGAAAATACATCGAGCTCGAAGTATCGAATAGTAGTTGACAGCGTAAATTGGTTTCTTCGTCGTATTTTTTAGTGTATAGTCGATCGGTTTTACCATATAATTTCCAATCGATGTGCTTAGTAGATTCTCCTTGATTATAAATACGATGTTCAGCAAATTCTACCGAAAAACCATGAAAAGGGCTTTTATGTAATCCAGTGACAAACCCTTCAACAGCTTGTTTTGCTAATAACTCTAGCGTGCCAAATTGGACGATTTCTGACCGACTGATTTTACGCATTGGTTCTTTTCTGATGATAATGTTTCACGACTATATTTAATAATACTCCTGCTAAAATTAAGAAAATACCAGTAAAGGAACTAAAAGGTAAAATTTCATTAAATAAAAATGTACCAACGAGTATAGCATAAATTGAACCTAAGTATTGAAAAGGACTTACGATAGTAACATCGCCGAACATGAAAGCTTTTGTCATAAATACCTGTGCTATTTGCGTGAATATTCCAAGTAATAAAACATACAGCCATTCTATTCCTTTGGGAGTGATGAAGTCAAAATAAGACCAAATTGCCATAACAGGTAAAGAGATCATTGGAAAGGCAATAACTACATGTAAGGGGTGTTCTGAGCTTTTTAGTTTTACAACAGATACATAAGCTAGTCCAGAGAAAATTGCTGATAATACGCCAATTAAAATCCAAGAATACAAAGAAAGTTGATGAGATACACCTTCGTTTTCAAAAGTGTTTTTCCCTAAACCAATCACAAATACACCGCTTAGGGCAATAAATATGCTTAACCATTGTAACCATTTTATTTTTTCTTTCAACCAAATTGTTGCAAATAATAACGTGAAAATAGGTGCTAAATATTGTAGTGTAGAAGAAATCGCAATTGGGAGTGTATGAATTGTATAGAAAAATAATGTCAAAGCAATCATTCCTGATGTACCTCGAATGAGTAGCCATTTTTTATTTTGTCCGATGATAGGTAAGTTTTTTGATTTTAAAATAAAGGCACTGATCGAAAAGGAAATCACAGAACGAAAAAGTACTAACTCATGTATCGGAAATGAAGAATATACGGGAAGTGCACTCGAAGTAGGACCATTTGTTAAAATTTTTACAAAAAAATTGACAAACATGAAACACAATCCAGAACCAATCATGTAAAGTATGCCTTTGTTGACTTTCATTCGGTAAATGTACTTACTTTAACTAGAGGCTGCAATATTATCATTCTGTTAATTCTGTTTAAACCGTAGGCTAAATTTGTGTTATGTGATAATTTTGACTTCACTTTTTAGTTTTTTTTAAAAATTTTGCTCATTAAAGTATAGGTTATGATGAAGTTTAATGTAATATGTGTTTTGTTTGTGTTTTTAACATTTAATTATTTTGCTCAAAAATCAGGTGCTGGCGTTGAAGATATTGAGGGAAATATTTACAAAACAGTAATTATTGGTAAACAAGAGTGGATGGCTGATAATCTAAAAGTAACTAAGTATAGAAATGGACAGCCGATTCCCTTTATTTCAGATAGTACGGTTTGGAGTCAATGGAATGCCGGTGCTTACATGTTCTACAAACACGATGTGAAACATGGTGTACTATACAATTGGAATGTGGTAAATGATTTAAGAAAAGTGTGTCCAGTTGGTTTTCATGTACCAACTAATGCGGAGTGGGATACCTTGGCTAAAAACTTAGGAGGAAATGAGATTGCTGGAGGAAAAATGAAGTCTAAATTACATTGGGAAGCGCCTAATACTGGGGCAACGAATGAAAGTGGGTTTTTTGCTTTACCAAAAGGAAATTATGGAATCAATGGTTCTTTTAATGGAATTGGTCGAAATGCGTATTGGTGGACTGCCTCTCAAAATGGAGAGTTGAGTTCTTGGGGTAGAGAAGTTGGCTATAACGATGTTCAATTATTTGTGGGGCACGCTGACAAACGCGATGCACTCTCTGTTAGGTGTGTGAAAGATTAATTTTTCACCCATTCTTTGTTTTGATAGTTAAGACTTAAAAAGATTATTTGTATATTGGCATTACATTAATTTTTAAATATGCTAATATCAAAAATTTCTAATTTTTTTGTTTTTTTAATTTTTATAACATTTTCATTTTCATTGTTGTCTCAAGAAGAGGATGAGGAGATTGACGATGCTATTTACACTCGTATTAATCCTAAACATTCTTTAACGATTGAGTTGGGCTTGCCTATTGGCATATCTAATAAAGGATTTAAAGGGTTTTTACAAGGTATGGTCAATTTTTCACCATACTATCATTATAATTTTAAAAATAACATCTCAGTAGGTCTCGGTGCCAACTACAATTTCTTTTGGATCAATCACGTCCTTTCGCCGGATAAAAACAACGTAGGTGCAATTCATGCATTAGGAGCTTTTGTTGAACTCGGGTATGAAAAATTTTATACGGATAGGATTGGAACAGATTTCAGTGTTAAAACAGGGTATTCTCAATTAAATTTTTATTCAGTTAATAACAGAGCAATCGGACTTGGTACACCTACCAAAAATATAACTTTCGTTGAGCCAACTTTTTCGTTAATTATCACAGCGGACGAATTTTCATCCTTTCGATGGAATGTGGGGTATGCTTTCCAAAATTATGCTTTTAACCCGACAAGTTTAGGATTTGCCAATGCAAAGGAGTATAGTTCGGATGATTATCAAAAACCTACACAATTCTTTTCTTTTGGATTTGGGTATACCTATTACTTCAAGCAACGTTAATATGTTTGTAATTGAAAATACGGTCTCGGCTATTAAATCGTATATGCTAGAAAGACTTTCGGTTTTTTACACTGAACGAGAAATAACTTATTTTTTTAAAAAAGCAGTTTGTCAACGTTTAAACTTAAGTGACGCTGATTTCTTACTTGCAAATAACCAGCGTTTGTCTGAATCTGATCTTCTTTACTTTAGGAATATTGTAAAGAGACTTTTAAATAATGAACCTTTTCAATATATCATTGGTGAAACTTGGTTTTACGACTTAGTAATTAAATGTGATAAGCGTGCGCTCATTCCTCGTCCTGAAACAGAGGAATTGGTTGATTTAATTATCCAGGATCATCTTAATCAGTCTAATTTGAAGGTATTGGATCTGTGTTCCGGTACTGGGTGTATTGCAATTGCTCTGGCTAAAAACTTAAAGAATGCTTCTGTAATTGGAGTAGAATTATCTCAAGAAGCAATTGATTTAGCAAAGAAAAATGCATTGTTAAATCATGTTTCAGCCTCCTTTTTGAATGGAAATGTTTTGGAAGTTCTTCCTTTGGAAATCACACCAAAATCAGTAGATATTGTCGTTTCGAATCCTCCATACATTCCATTGAAAGACAAAGAAAAAATGGAGAAAAATGTACTTGATTTTGAACCACACATGGCACTTTTTGTTTCTGATAGGGATCCGTTGATTTTTTATGATAGAATTGCAGATCAAGCGAGTTTGGTTTTGAAAGAAAAAGGCTTTTTATATTTAGAAATACATGAAAGTTTTGGTGTTCAAACTCAAGACTTACTAGAAAATAAAGGGTTTAAAAAGATTGAAATCTTTAAGGATTTACAAGGTAAAGATAGGATGATTAAAGCTAGTTTTTAAGTTAAAATGGAATCAAATTTAGCAAAAATAAAAATTGAAAAATTAACCAACGATTTAAATCACCACAACTATTTATATTACGTTGAAAGTAGCCCGCAAATTTCAGATTATGAATTTGATATGTTGCTCAAGGAATTAATTGAGTTGGAAAATAAATTCCCTCAATTTGCATCTGAAACTAGTCCTACGAAAAGAGTAGGGGGAGATATTACCAAGAAATTCAATACCGTAAAACATCGTTTCCCCATGCTTTCTCTGGCGAATACATATTCCAGAGAGGAAATCGTAGAGTGGGAAAACAGAATCAAAAAATCGACTCAAAACACGATAGAATATGTTTGTGAATTAAAATACGATGGTGTTGCTATTGGTATTTCATATAAAAATGGAAAGCTCGATAAAGCAGTTACTAGAGGTGATGGTACTTCTGGAGAAGAGGTTACTTCTAACGTCAAAACCATTCGTTCGATTCCGCTACAGCTACAAGGTGATTTTCCAACTGATTTTGAAATTAGAGGAGAAATATATTATCCCTTGGCAAAGTTTCAAAAAGTAAATGAAGAGAGAAGAGCACAAGGAGAACAAGAATATGCAAACCCAAGAAACCTAGCTTCAGGTACTTTGAAGTTACAAGATTCGAAAGTGGTAGCTGAAAGAGGGTTGGATTGCTTCTTGTATGGTTTGTATAGCGAAGATTTACCGCTTGAATCGCATTTTGAAAGTGTATTGAAAGCAAAAGAGTGGGGCTTTAAAATTCCGCTAATTCACGAAAAATACATTCAAAAAACGGATTCTATTGATGGAATAATGGAGTTTATTGAGTATTGGGACAAACGACGTGATTTTCTACCTTTTGAGATTGACGGAGTTGTCATTAAAGTAAATAATTACGATCTGCAACAAGAGTTGGGATTTACAGCTAAGTCACCCAGATGGGCAATTGCTTATAAGTTTAAAGCTGAACGTGTAGAAACAACCTTGCAATCAGTGGTTTTTCAAGTAGGTAGAACAGGGTCAATTACGCCTGTTGCAAATCTAGATCCTGTGCAATTAGGGGGAACTATTGTGAAAAGAGCATCCCTTCACAATGCAGATCAAATTGAAAAATACGATTTACACCTAAATGATTGTGTTTTTGTTGAAAAAGGAGGGGAAATTATTCCGAAGATTGTAGGTGTTAACCTCGAAAAACGAAATGATGAGGTTTCTAAGATTGTTTTTCCAGAAAAATGTCCTGAATGTGGTTCTGAGTTAGAAAGAAACGAAGGGGAGGCAAATCATTTTTGTCCTAACGACGCTTTATGTCCTCCGCAAGTAAAAGGGCGAATGGAGCATTTTATTGCTCGAAAAGCTATGAACATTGATGGGTTAGGTTCTGAAACGATTGATGCTTTATATAAAGCAGGTTTAGTTAGAAATGTTGCTGATTTATATACTTTGCATTTTGATCAAATTTATAACTTAGAACGTATGGCTGAAAAGTCAGCGAATAATTTGTTAAAAAGCATCGAGGCGTCTAAAAATGTACCTTTTGAAAGAGTACTTTTTGCATTGGGGATTCGTTTTGTTGGTGAGACAGTTGCTAAAAAACTAGCGGATCACTTTGGAACAATCGAAAAACTTCAATTTGCAACTTTTGAAGATTTAATCGCTGTAGATGAAATAGGTGATAAAATTGCTGAATCAATTATTTTATATTTTCAAAAGACTGAAAATCTTGAAATTATTGAAAAATTAAAACATGCAGGTGTTCAACTTGAAGCTGAATTGAAAGAGTTGGCTTCAAATCGTTTTGAAGGTATGTCATTTGTTGTGTCTGGTGTATTTTCTACATTTTCTAGAGATGAATTAAAGAAAACAATTGAAGATCATGGAGGAAAAAATGTAGGTTCTATTTCTGCAAAAACTACCTATGTAGTTGCTGGTGAAAATATGGGGCCAACCAAATTGGAAAAAGCCACAAAACTAGGAGTGAAAATTCTAACTGAAAATGAGTTTATTAAGTTGTTGAATTAAAATTACATCGGTCATTTAATTTTGGTTACTTTCATATCTGTATTAAATCTGTTATTAATTTCACTAAATTTGAAGTGTTAAATTAAATCGTATGAATAAGTTTAAAGGTACGGGTGTCGCTTTGGTAACACCATTCAAATCAGATAAATCAGTAGATTTTGATGCGCTAAGAAAATTGGTTCGTCTGCAATTGACTGGAGGTACTGATTTTTTGGTGGTGATGGGAACTACCGCGGAGTCTCCTACTTTATCATATGAAGAAAAAGCAGCTATTCTAGAAACTGTTTTGGATGAAAATGCAGGTCAATTACCGATCGTTTTTGGAGTTGGTGGAAACAACACAACAGAATTAGTTGCTAAACTTAAGAATTTACCTAAAGGAGTTGATGGTATTCTTTCAGTTTCTCCTTACTATAATAAACCTACCCAGGAAGGTATTTTTCAACATTTTAAAGCAATTTCGGAAGCTTCTCCAGTACCGGTTATTTTATATAATGTTCCTGGAAGAACAGGTTCAAATATGTTAGCTCAAACTACGCTGAATTTAGCGCAACTGCCAAATATAGTTGCTGTGAAAGAAGCATCTGGAAACATGGATCAAATCATGGAGATTATCAGTCAGGCACCAGAAGGTTTTTCCGTTTTATCTGGTGATGATGCAATTACAATGCCCTTAATCGCTTGTGGGGCTGAAGGGGTAATTTCTGTTGTTGCAAATGCACTACCTGAAAAATTAACTTCAATGGTGAAGGTTGCACTACAAGGCGATTTTTCCTCAGCGAAAAAAATTCACAATGAACTTCTTCCTATTACTAAAATGTTTTTTGAAGAAGGTAATCCTGGCGGTGTGAAAGTTGCTTTAGAAAATAGAGGTATCATGTCTCAAGATTTACGTTTGCCGTTAGTACCTGTTTCAACTAATTTGGCGAATAGGATTAATAACGAAATGAAGTCGCTATTGACTTTTGCTTAATATTTTAAAATATAAAAATTAGAATAAGCAGGGTAGATAGTCCTGCTTATTGTTTTAAAGGTGCATCATGAGTATATATCAAGAAATCAAACAATTAGTTGAAAAATCTTCTAAAATAGTCATCACATCGCATAAATCTCCTGATGGCGATTCTATAGGGAGCTCAGTTGGTTTGTATTTGGTTTTAAAAGGACTAGGTAAAGACGTGGTTGTATGTCACCCAGATCCAGCGCCTGATTATTTACATTGGGTACCTAATGTTGGAGTGATTGAGAATTGGGAGGAGAATAAATTAAAAGTGCAACAGTATTTAGATAATGCTGACTTAATTTTCTCGCTAGATTATAACGAGCCTAGTCGATTAGGGGAAGATATGGGTGGGGTTTTACGTGTGTCTAAAGCTAAAAAAGTAATGATCGATCACCATTTACATCCAGAAAATTATGTAGATGCAATGTTGTCAGATACTACTTCGTGTTCTACATGTCAATTAGTTTATGATGTAATAGAAGAAGCAAATTGGAATGATTTTTTAAGTACAGATGCTGGAATTTGTTTGTATTTGGGGATTATGACGGATTCAGGTTCTTTTCGTTTTCCTTCGGTACTTTCTCACACACATGAAGTTGTTGCTAATTTGTTGAAATTAAATATTAACCATGCAGTTATTCATGAAAATATTAATGATACAAATACCCTAGATCGACTACGCTTGAAAGGGTATGCGTGTGCTGAAAAATTGGTTGTTAAAGAAGATCTAAAGATTGCTTATATCTGGTTGACTAAAGATGAATTGAAAAGATTTAATCACCAAAAAGGAGATACAGAAGGTTTAGTGAATACTGCTCTATCCATTTTAGGGATGAAAGTAGCTGTCTTATTTACAGAAGCGGAAGGGTATGTGAAAATTTCCTTTAGATCTAAAGGTTCAGATAATCCGGTTAATGTGCTTGCTTCAACTTATTTTAACGGGGGAGGACATGCCAATGCCTCAGGGGGTCGATTTGATGGTAAAGTTGAGGAAGCTATTGATTTGTTTTTAGAAGTTGCTCCACAATTTTTCAATGTTAATAATTAACTATTAAAAATTCAATATCAACCATTAATCTTTAATAATTCATGCAGGTTTTATTTTTAATTCTAACCTCGATTTTGTTTTGTGCTTGTAGTTCAGATGAGGTGAATAAAGAAATCGATTGGAATAAAAAAAAGTCGATGGAATTAAATCGAAAACTAGCTAAAAAGGAGAAATTAGATATTTTGATGTTTTTAGAAAATCACCCCCAGTGGAAAATGAAAGAAACAGGATCTGGTTTGTTTTATCAAATTGTTGACGAAAAACAGGGTGAAGTAGTTGCTAAACCAGGCCTAGAAGCAGCGGTAAAGTATAAAATTTCGTTTTTAAATGGCGATGTTTGTTATGAGACACCAAAAGAAGAACTATCTTATTTTAAAATAGATCATTCTGATATTGAGTCTGGTGTGCAAGAAGGGGTGAAAAAAATGAGAAAAGGAGAAAAAGCAGTGTTTATCGTTTCATCGCATTTAGCACATGGTATTACTGGAGATCAAAATAAAATTCCGCCTGCAACAACGCTGGTAGTTGAAATTGAATTAGTTGATTTGTATTAAATTGCATTTATGAAGTATATCTATTTATCCTTAGCCGTCCTTTTGTTTTCATGTTCTGTTGAAGGTGTGAAAAATGAAAAAGAAGTTATTCCCAATCCAAAAGTCATTAAGTCGGATTTAAAACAGACTTTTAGTGAAAACAAAACTTTGAAACCAACGAAAATAAAAGATCAAAAATTTTTCGAAAATAGTTTGAAAATCAAATGGTTTAAGCATGGTAAAGGGGAAGAGATTAATAAGGAGGATGTGATTTTGATTAATTACCAAGTTTTTCTTGAAGATGGTACCTTAGTTGATGGAAATGAACTTCTCTCAAGACCTAATTTGCCATTTTTGGTTGGCTATGGTATGCAGACAAAGGGTTGGGATATCGCGCTTACTACACTACGCATAGGTGATTTCGTTGAGATTTTTATCCCCTCTAATTTAGCGAGAGGGAAAGATGGAATCAAAGGTTTAATTCCACCAAATGCAAACAATATCATTCGTTTAAAAGTAGTTAAAAAAATAAATCCTACAAAGATAATTGATGGTGTAAAAGTTTGGTTACTTGAAGAAAATAAGGCTGAAAATAAACGCGCTAGTGAGCAAAATCAAGTTGAATTTCATTACATGGTTGGAACCCCAACAAATCCAAAATACGACATTAGTTACCAAAGAAATAAACCCTTTAAATTGAAGTTTGATGATAAAGGAATTGTTGATGGACTCAAAAAAGGTTTAATAAATTGTAAAAGATCAGATAAACTATGGATTGTCGTGCCTGCTGAAAAGGCATATGGTACTAAAGGATATTTGGATCTGGTTAAACCGAATGAAAAATTATTCTATGACATTTTTGTCATGGAAGTATACTAATTTTACTTCGATTTTTGTATATTTGGGCTTCTTCCTAAATTCTTAAGGAAGAAATAAATAGTTAAAATGCTAAATACAAGTAAATTTCAGTCTTTTTTACTTGATAAATAGATATATATGAGAAAAGTACTTTTAGGTTTATTGCTTGTTTCATCTTTTTATGGTTTCTCCCAAAAACATAGAACAATCAATACCGAAGAAGATTTAATCTTTGACACGGATCAAGAAGAGTTTTTTTTAGATAATACTTTTGATGGTATTTTAAATCATGAAGTACATAGAAAAGTAACACAAGATGAACGTCTCAATTTTTCAATGACTTGGGATAATGATTTTTTATTCGCCTCTAAAAAAAGAAATTCAATCGCAAAATTCGAAGATACACTCTGGTTATGTGTCGGAGATTCTCTTTCGAAGGAATTTCGTGTACCTTTCGATGGTTATTTAACTTCTCATTTCGGTCCTAGACATGGAAGACCACACCACGGTGTTGATATATCTTTGAAAACAGGAGATATGATTTATGCTTCTTGGAGTGGTAAAGTTAGGTATGCTAAGTTTAATAAAGGGGGGTATGGTAATTTGGTGGTAATTAGACATTATAATGGTTTAGAGACTTTTTATGCACACTTGAGCAAAATTCTGGTTTTACCTAATCAAGATGTAGTCGCTGGTGAGCCAATAGGCTTAGGAGGAAATACGGGAAGATCTTTTGGCCCACACTTACATTTTGAAGTTCGTTTCTATGATATTCCAATCAACCCTGAACATATAATTGATTTTGCGAAGAAAGATGTAAAAGATCAGAATGTATTGGTTCACAAAGATTTATTTAAAGTGCATTTACCGGGTGAGCAACCTAAAATTGAATTTCCTGAAAATCAGGAAGAAGAACATGATCATAGTGTAGAAGCGGGTGATGTTTTGGCTGGAGTCGCTTTACCCGTTGCTGAGAAATTGAGTGTTTCAGAAAATAAATCAGTTGCTCCCAAAGAATTTAGAAAATATCACAGAGTACGATCTGGTGATAACTTATCTAAAATTGCAAATCAATACGGAACTACTTTAGATAAAATTTGTGATCTAAATGGTATCAAAACCAACAAAACAATTGATGTTGGTCAAATGATTCGTGTGAAATAATAAATCGATGCGCGCGCTATTTAATTTTCTCTTTATAACTTTCATACTTTCCGCTTGTTCTGAGTACGCTAGGGTAGTAAAATCAGATGATTATGAGAGAAAATATATACTTGCTAATGAGTTTTTTGCTGATAGAAGTTTCGTAAAGGCAATAAATTTATACGAACAAGTCTACCAAAGAAATCCAAAAAATAGCCAAGGAGAAAAAGCGTATTTTAACCTAGCAGAGTCAAATTTTAATTTAGGTGACTACCTGATGGCATCATATTACTATGCTTCTTTTTCTGAAAAATTTCCAGAAAGTACAAAATGCGAAGTAGCTGCGTTTAAAAATTTGATTTGTTTAATTAAAGATACTCCTAAATACTCCTTAGATCAATCAGAGACTAATATAGCTTTAAACGAAATTCAACTTTTTATATACAAATTTCCAAGATCAATCAAAATGGATTCTTGTAATGCTATGATGGATCAATTAAGAGGTCGGCTTGAACTAAAAGATTTTGAGTCGGTTAAGTTGTATGATAAAACTGAAAATTACATTTCTGCTGTCACAACGGCTGAAACATTCATTAAGGATTATCCCACTTCTAAATTCAAAGAAAAAACCTATGAAATATTAATTCGCAATTCTTATTTGCTTGCAGTTAATAGTGTAGAAGAGAAAAAAATAGATAGAATTGCTAAAACTATCGAAAGATATAATAACTTTGTCATTGAGTTTCCTTCAAGTGAATTAAATTTTCAATTATCTGAGAAAATTGCTAAATTGAAGAAAATTATTTAAAATCTTAATTAAATTAAAGATATGAATTTTAAAAACACTAATTCTGAGCGTTCTACAGTAACTAGAGACACAATCAACTTCGAAGAAAAAACAGGTAATTTATATGAATCGATTGTTGTTATGTCGAGAAGATCTAACCAAATCGCTTCTGAGTTGAAAGAAGAGTTGACTAGTAAACTTCATGAATTTGCATCATCTACAGATAATTTGGAAGAGGTTTTTGAAAATCGTGAACAAATTGAAATTTCAAAATATTACGAAAAACTTCCAAAGCCTGTGGCTATTGCAATGAGTGAAATGTTGGAAGATAAAATCAACGTTCGTAAAATTGAAGAATAAATAAAATGAAAGGCAAACGCATCCTTATCGGGATTACTGGAGGTATTGCTGCGTACAAAATTGCTTTTCTGATTAGATTATTAAAAAAACAAGGGGCAGAAGTCAAATGTATAATGACTCCTGCCTCTTCTGATTTTATCCCCCCGCTTACCATTGCAACCTTATCCGAAAATCCAGCTTATGTTGATTTTTGGAATAAACAAAATGGGCAATGGACCAATCACGTTGATCTCGGGTTGTGGCCGGATGTATTTATTATTGCTCCACTGACAGCAAATACATTGGCTAAATTAGCTAATGGTTATTGCGATAATTTGTTGACAGCAACTTATCTGTCAGCAAAATGTCCCGTGATTGTTTCTCCTGCAATGGATTTAGATATGTATGCGCATGAAACCACGAACAACAATTTGAACAAACTTGCTTCGTACGGAGTACATATAATGCCAGCTGAAGTTGGGGAGCTTGCAAGCGGATTGGTTGGGAAAGGGAGAATGGTTGAACCTGAATCTATTGTGAAATATTTAACTGATTTTTTTGTTACACAGAAACAATTTGATGCTAAAACAATCTTAATCACGGCTGGACCAACTTATGAATACATTGATCCTGTTAGGTTTATTGGTAATTTTTCTTCAGGCAAAATGGGTTATGCTATTGCGGACGAATTTCTTAAACGTGGAGCTAAGGTGATTCTCATAACCGGTCCTACAAATCAAACGTTAGTTCACCCCAATTTAGAAGTAGTCTCTGTAGTAACTGCAGAAGAAATGTTCGAATTTGTCAGGTCTCGTTGGGTAGAGGCTGATGTAGGTGTTTTTAGTGCAGCTGTTGCAGATTACAGGCCAGAGCAAATGGAAACATCTAAAATCAAAAAGAAAGACGATAAAATCACGATTAATTTAGTTAAGAATCCGGATATTCTTGCATGGGCTGGTAAAAACAAAACAAAAGACCAATTTCTAGTTGGCTTTGCCTTGGAAACCAACAATGCCATAGAATATGGTAAAAATAAATTAAAGCTCAAAAATCTAAATGCGATTGTAATTAATTCTCTTGCTGATCCTGGTGCTGGTTTTGCTGCTGATACCAATAAGATTTCAATTCTATCTGAAGACGAGCAATTGCTTGATTTTGATTTAAAGTCCAAAGCGGATGTAGCAGTTGATATTGTGAATTTTATTAATACTAAACAATAACTTTCCTTTTTTTCGTTTTCCTTGTATTTTGGAAAATATCTGTCTATTTTTAATCTGAAATTATTTTTTCATGAAGAAAATTCTTACTTGTTTAATTTCTTTCTTTTTAATTGTTTTTGTTTCAGGTCAAGAACTTAATTGTAAGGTAGATGTGTTGGCTGATGCAAAAGTTGTTCTTAGTTCTACAGATAAAGAGGTGATCGAACAATTGAAACAGTCTATGAATGACTTTATGAATAATACAAAATGGACAAAAGATAAATTTGCGACGGAGGAACGGATCAATTGTGTTTTACAATTCCAGATAACAAGCATGCCATCTCCAGGTATTTTTTCAGGAACGATTCAGGTACAGTGTTCTAGACCCGTGTTTAATAGTGCCTATAATACAACTTTGTTAAATATAGCAGATCAGGATGTTACTATCCCTTTTCAAAGAAATACAGTGTTGCTATATACACCAAATCAGTTTCGGGACAATTTGACTTCAGTCCTTGCTTACTATGCATATTTGATTCTAGGTATGGATTATGATTCTTTTTCGCTTAAAGGAGGTTCTGTATATTTTGTTGAAGCACAGCAAATAGTTACTAATGCGCAATCTGCTGGTTTTTCAGGTTGGATGTCGAATGAAACATCGAAAAAAAATAGATATTGGATCATTGATAATGTACAACAACAGTTGTTTGAACCTTTGAGAGAATGTAATTATGAATACCATCGTAAAGGGCTTGATAGATTGTATGATAACAAAATTGAGGCTAAAAAAGCAATCTTCGGAGCACTAGATAAATTAACAAAAATTGCTAGTTCTAGACCGAGCAGTATTAACGTAACCAATTTTGTTCAGTCTAAATCACAAGAGATTAAAAATTTATATTTTGATGCGTCTCAACAAGAAAAAATAGATATGGTCAATCTTCTCAAAAAGTTAGACCCTGTCAATGCTTCTAAATACCAAGAAATTCTAAATTAATGCTAAGTTCTATTGTAGTTCAAAATTTTGCTCTAATTGATCGTTTAACTTTAAATTTTAATAAAGGGTTTACGGTAATTACGGGTGAAACTGGTTCTGGTAAATCGATATTATTAGGGGCATTGAACCTAATATTAGGTGAACGAGCAGATTATTCGGTGATTCGTGATAAATCTATAAAAACCATCGTTGAGGCTAATTTCGATATTCAGAAATATAATCTCAAGATTTTTTTTGATGAAAATGAACTTGATTATTTGGAGGAGACGATTGTAAGAAGGGAAATTACAGCCCAAGGAAAATCAAGGGCTTTTATCAATGATACCCCAGTCTCATTATCGGTTTTAAAAGATTTTTCAGAGAGAATGATCAATATTCATTCGCAACACCAAACGATTGAGTTAAGAGATAGTCATTTTCAATTGGACTTACTTGATACATTAGCTGATTCAGTTTCACTCAGAAATGAATATACTACATTATTTAATCAATGGAGAAAAAATACAAAGGAAGTTAGTAATCTAATTGAATTGCGGTCTAAATTGTTGTTAGATGCTGACTACAATGCGTTTCAAGCAAATGAGCTTGCTGAACTAAACCTTGAAAAAGAAGATTACTCTAAGATTGAAAATGAATTAAATCAACTTGAACATGCTGAGGAGATACAACAGTCTTTTGGGTATATCATAGAAGTACTATCACAAGAAGGAACTTCTGGAAATGTACTTGACACTTTCATTTCTTTGAAAGCAAAAATGGATAGAGTAGTGAGTTTACACCCGGATCTTTATACATTAGGTGAAAGAATTAAAAGCGTTTACATTGAAATAAAAGATATTGGTGAGGAAGCAATTACAGGATTAGATTCGATAAGTGCTGATCCAAATCAGTTACTTGCTTTAAACTCTAAATTAGATAAGTTCAATCAGGCGTTACGAAAACACAATGTGAATTCTCAGGCTGAGTTACTCCAAATTTTTGAAAAATTTAATCATAGTCAAACCAATATAGAAGAGATTGATTTGCAAATTTTAGAGTTGGAGAAGTTAGTAGAGATTTTGCAAAAACAAGTGTTCGAAAAGGCAACGGAATTAGAATTAAAAAGACAAAAAGCGATTCAAGATATTGAAAATGAAGTGGTGGGTTTACTTGAAGAATTAAAGTTGCCAGATTCAAGATTTGTTATACAACTTTCTAATTTAGAACATTTGACGAGTAAAGGTAGAAATGAGGTACATATTTTATTTACAGCGAATAAAGGAATGGAGCCCAAGTCTATTGAAAAAGCGGCTAGTGGTGGTGAACTTTCACGTTTGATGTTGGCACTTCAGTATTTGCTTTCAAAAAAGAAACAGTTACCTACAATTATTTTTGATGAAATAGATACAGGGGTGTCTGGAGAAGTAGCACAAAGAATTGGAAATCTTCTTGCTAAAATGGGGGAAAAAATGCAGTTGTTAGCTATAACACATTTACCACAAGTTGCAGGCAGAGGACAATTTCATTGGAAAGTACAAAAATCACATATTGATGAAAAGACCTTAACTCAAGTACTTATTTTAGATGAAAAACAGCGAGTAGAAGAGATTGCGCGATTAATGAGTGGTGATAATATAAATAAAGCAGCATTAGAAAATGCTAAGGCTTTAATGAATTGATAATTACATGAGAAAAAATATAATAACAACGTCTTTATTTTTAATTGTAACCTCAATTGTTTTGGGTGCTTTTGGTGCGCATGCTTTGGAGAAAGTTATCAAAGAAGCAGATAAACTTCATACTTTTGAAGTAGGGGTAAGGTATCAAATGTACGGAGGTCTCGGTTTATTACTTTTAGGAGCTTTATACGATTATTTTCCGTTTAGCTTAAAAGCAGTTTATCGTTTACAAACGATTGGAATTTTGTTGTTTTCGCTTTCAATTTATGGCTTGGTATTAACACCTTTGTTAGGTTTAAAATTGAAAATGGTTTTTGGTCCATTAACTCCCATAGGCGGATTGTTATTAATCATTGGTTGGGCTGTTTTATTGGTTAAACACCTAAAAAGTAAGTATAATGAGTAAATTATCAATTACGATTTTAGGTTCTGGTACTTCTCAAGGAGTTCCTGTAATTGCCTGTGATTGCCATGTTTGTACATCTAAAAATGCGTATGATAAACGCTTACGTGCTTCCATCTTGGTGAATTTTAATGGGGAGAATTTTGTAGTCGATGCTGGACCTGATTTTCGATATCAAATGCTAAGAGCAAATGTGAAATCCTTAAGAGGTGTTTTGTTTACCCATGAACACAAAGACCACATTGGTGGTTTGGATGATGTGCGCGCCTTTAATTTCAGAGAGTCAAGAGATATGGAGGTCTTTTGCACGAAAAACGTAGAAATAGCGCTTCATCGTGAATACCATTACGTTTTTTCGGAAGAACGTTACCCAGGAATTCCAATGATCAATATAAATAATATCGATTTACTCCCTTTTGAATTACCTGGAGGGTTACCTGTAGTTCCTATCCGTGTAATGCATTACAAAATGCCTGTAACCGCATTTCGTTTTTGTGATTTTACCTACATAACAGATGCTAAAACAATAGAAGATAAAGAAATAGATAAAATAAAAGGCACTAAGATTTTAGTTGTTAATGCACTTAGATTAGCGGAGCACATCTCTCATTTTAACTTGTCTGATGCATTGAGTTTGATTCAAAAAATTGCTCCCGAACGTGCGTATTTGACACATATTTCACATCTGTTTGGATCGCATGACGAGATTAAAGCGCTTTTACCGGCAAATGTATTTCCAGCTTATGATGGGTTAACCATTGAATTAGAAGTGGCATAAATTTCGAAAATAAGCAAGAATTAATCAAATAATAGTACATTTGTACAAAGCTAAATGCTAGAAAACTATGGCAAATAATTTATTAAAAGGTAAAAGAGGAATTATTTTTGGCGCTTTAAATGAGCAATCTATCGCTTGGAAAGTAGCTGAAAGAGCACACGAAGAGGGTGCTCAATTTGTATTGACTAACGCTCCTATCGCAATGAGAATGGGAGAAATTAATAATCTTGCTGAAAAAACAGGAAGTCAAATTATTCCTGCTGATGCTACAAGTGTTGAAGATTTAGAAAACTTGTTTACTCAAGCAATGGAGATTTTAGGTGGAAAAATTGATTTCGTTTTACACTCAATCGGAATGTCTCCAAACGTTCGTAAGGGAAAGCATTATACAGAAAATGATTACAAATTCTATGCGCAAACCATGGATGTTTCTGCCATTTCTTTACACAAAACGTTAGCAACAGCTTACAAATTAGATGCAATCAATGAATGGGGGTCGGTAGTAGCTTTAACGTATATTGCTGCACAACGTATTTTCCCTGATTACAACGATATGGCTGACGCGAAGTCTTTGCTAGAATCGATTACGCGTTCTTTCGGTTACCACTATGGTATCAAGAAAAAAGTACGTGTGAACACAATTTCTCAATCTCCAACGGTAACTACTGCTGGTCAAGGAATCAAAGGATTTACTGAATTTATTAATTTCTCAGAACAAATGTCTCCACTTGGAAATGCAGGAGCTATTGATTGTGCGAATTATACAATCTCTATGTTCTCTGATTTAACGAAGTACGTTACGATGCAAAACTTATTCCACGATGGAGGTTTCTCTAATACGGGAGTAACTCAACAAGTAATTGACAAATTCGGAGACGAATAAGAATCGTTTATTTTATTTTGTTAAAGCGTTGAATCAAAGGGTTCAACGCTTTTTTTGTTTCAGGTGATAAAGTACTTTCGTTTTCTGTGTAAATGCGTTTAGCAATTTGCTCATAACTAGGTTCGTTTAACATTAACTCGTATAGCTGATAATTACTTTCTATATCACCATACTTTGATAAAAAAGTATCGATGGCTTCTGCTGTTTTTATATACCCAAAGCGTATGCTTTGATTGAACCAAAGCCTTTGCAATGCCTTATTTGGATGTGTAGAAAAATGATATTTACTTTCTAAATAGTCTAGTTTCTCTGTGCTGATCGTTTTGGGTAAAAGTTGAATAAATACATACCAATCATCTAATGTATATTTTTTAACAAGGCGCTTAAACTTCTTTATTTTTGAAAATTTACGCTGATAACTATACAATTTACAATCTCTGTGTATGGTTTTATACCTTTTGGATTCAATGAGTAAATCTTGCTTGTTTAATTTACTGTCCGCTAACCAATGTTTGATGTTGTAATTGATGATTTCGTTTTGAATTAAGAAATGGGTTAGTTCACGTTCAAATCGTTCCTTGGTGTTTACTGTTTTTTTCTTATTATAATTAGCTAAAAAGCGTTCAAATAAGGTTCTTCCGATTGTTTTTTCAAGATGATTCAGAAATAAAAAGCCTTTAAGTTGATAATTCATTCTTTCTTGATAATTAATATAGTAGTTTTCTTCGCAAGGCTTACTGTATACATTCGAGAGCTTTATTAGAGGAATGTGTAGTGTTTTTGCATTTTTTCGATTTTGTTCAACATAACTTTTTATTAAAAAATCTCGATATTCAATACTTGTGTTTTTGGTTTTAATAAATAAAGCTAAAAAGCGGTTCATGCCAATGATTAATTGCCGATTAGGCTCACATTTGGTGCTGAACAAGGGGTAGGGCCAAGTTTGAAATAGGTATTCTTGTAAATAATCATCTGAGGATTGGAATCTGCTTAAACTCACTGGGTGTACGAAGGATAAATTGGGGTAGTCGAAGGACTTGAAGGGAAATTTTGGGGGTAAAATACAAAGATTATTTTCCTTACGTTGAAGATCTCCAAATAGGGTTGTCGTTTGATTTTTTAGAAAATTAAAACGTTTAAATTCAGTTGTTATTTTACTTGATGTAAATTGAGGTAAGTAATAGATTGTTATTTCTTTATTTATTTTTTTTGAAGCTAAATTCCCCAAGAAAATACCAATATCATAAACTGCGAGTTTATGGGGTGATTCGTAAAAAAATCGATTGCTATCTAGTTGGTGAAGGTTGGTTGTAGAACCGAAAATAGGAGTTAGGTTACAATCATTTTCAATCTCTATTGAAAAATCAAGTTTGTGGTGACTTACATCTTGAATTGGAATCCAATTTCGAGTGTATTTTTCACCTGGAATGGTGTAAAGTAGGTTGTGAGCTGGTCTTATGCTATCGATGTACCAATGTAAATTGGTTGGTTTCTCTGTGGTTTGGTAATAAATGTTGACGAAACGAGTGTGTTTGGTGATGTTTACACTCAAAGGGGCGCCATGAATACTATCTTCAAGTCCAATTACATAGTCAGTGTTTTTTTCATTTCCAATTTTACCTACTGTCACCTTTTGAATTTGAAGTCCATTGATGTCAAAAAGTATAGTATCGCTTTTGTGTTTTTTCAAACGGTATCGAGCAATACCGTAAATAGATTTATTGCTAAAGTTGATGTCTAAATCCAGGTGAAGTTGTTCGGCAACTACCTGTCTTGTATTGGCATAACTGAAATCATTACCAAGTTCTAAATCAGTGATGCTTGGTTTTATCACCTGTTTTTCCTCATGGTTTATGGTACACGAAACGACAAAACCAACCAAGATCAAAAGACTAGTTGAAACTATATTTTTTTTATATTTTTTAAATTTCAATATATTGAATTTTAATTTGTTAATATTTAAAATATAATTAATTACTTTAATTGTATGTAGAATAAATATTTTTTTAACACCTAATGTCTTTTGTCTAGTGTCTGAAATCTTTTGTCTAATGACTAATGTCTAGTGACTACTGTCTTTTGTCCAATTTCTAATATCTTTTGTCTAGTGACTATTGACTATTGACTAGTATCTATGCTTCTCTTCTCATAAAATGTTGTATCACCTCTGAAGCACCGTGTAAACCAAAAAGTCCAGGCATATAGCTGATGGTACCATAGAATGAGCGTTTAAAATTACTTCCATCTGTAAGTTTTAAAGAGTCTTTAAGTTGTAATTCTGATGAATAAACAGCCTTAACATGTTTAAAGTTTATTTTTTCTCTTTTTAATCTTTTTTTGATAGTTCGTCCTAGTTTGCAATTATGTGTGTTTTCAAGTTTAGTGACTTGTACTTTAGAGGGATCTAATTTTCCACCTGCTCCTAAATGGGTGATGATTTTAATTTTTAGTCTCAGACAGGCTTTTATCCATTCTAATTTTGGTGTAACTGAATCAATACAGTCCATGACATAATCTGGTTTGTATTCTTCAAGTATTTCCCATACGCGTTCTGGAACGACAAATTCTTCAATAATGTTTAATTTGATGTCAGGGTTTATGTCTTTTATTTTTTCACCAAGAACCACAGCTTTATTTCGATCGATAGTTGAATTTACTGCGGTCAATTGTCTGTTTTTGTTAGTTATATCAAAAACATCTCCGTCGATAATGGTCATGGTTCCAATTCCGGATCTAGCTATAAATTCACCAGCGAAGGATCCGATGCCTCCTAGACCAACGATTAATACATGTGCGTCTTTTAATTTTGCTATGTTCTCCTCTCCAATAAGTAAGGCGCTTCTTTCTAGCCAATTTCCCATTTCTTAAATACTGTTTTAAAGTTGTTGCTAATTATGTTTTTCAAATCTAACAAAGAAATCTCTTTTAAGGAAGCAACTTGTTGGTAAACTTCCGCTATATTATGTTTGAAGTCGTTGTCTGTTTCTAAAAACAATCGATCATTTGGAATGGATTTGAGTGTAGATTGTAATTTCTTGTCATGTAAAATAGCAGTTCCAATACTGAGATAGAATCCTTCGTTTATTAAGATCGTTGTTAGGTTAGTTTTTCTGAATCCGTGAATGATCCAAGGTTGTTTAGGCTTGAGTGTTCTTTTTATTTCAATCAATTCATTGTATGCTTTTATGCAATGTATGATGACAGGTAAGTTTAGTTTTTCAGCATGAATTAGTTGTAATTTAAAATCTTTAATTTGTTTATTAATATCTGTTTGAATGGTTTTATCTAAACCAATTTCTCCAATAGCAAAGCAGTTTATATGGGTGCAAATAGTTTCATCAAATAAATATTGATTTACCTCAAATGGTGCGATACCATAACTGAAAGGTGAAGCTAAAACCTCTTTAGCATGTACTATTTCTAACCCAAATTCTGTTTTATGATGCGTATGAAGGTTTATCAACATTGTTCTTCTTTTTTAAACGAAAGATACCAATTTAAAATAAATTTCATATTTTCACATCCTCAATTAAAATTTATAAAATGAGTTCAAACAACGAATTAATTGAAAGAATTGAAGCTAAAGGTTTGATTTTTGGTCATCCGAAAGGTTTATTTTTGTTATTCTTTACTGAAATGTGGGAACGTTTTAGTTATTATGGTATGAGAGGTATTTTGATGCTTTATATGACTAAATTGTGGATGGAAAATGGTTTAAATATAGATAGTCAAAATGCGTCTTTAATCTACGGTTTCTTTACTGGGTTTGTCTATTTCACTCCATTATTTGGTGGTTTAATTGCTGATAGATGGTTAGGTCAGAGATTGTCTATTACTATTGGTGGTATCACTATGTTCATAGGCCAGATTGTATTGTTCACCATGAATACTCATTTTGGGTTAGGATTAGGACTAGTTTTACTAATTATTGGTAATGGGTTTTTTAAACCAAATATTTCTACCATTGTAGGGCAAATGTACAGAGATGGTGATCCAAAAAAAGATTCTGCATTTTCTATTTTTTATATGGGAATCAATTTGGGTGCGCTATTAGCTCCTTTTGTGATTGGCACACTGGCAGAAGATACGATGGCTGTTCGAGGAGCAAATGGTGAAATTATTAGTTATGGTTTCAAATACGGGTTTCTTGTTGCGGCAATAGGAATGGGGCTTGGTCAAATTATGTTTAATACTCTTTCAAAAAAATATTTACTTGAACTTGGTGAAAAACCAGTTGTAAAATCCAAAGAAGAGAAAAAAGCAGAAAAAGAAGCATTAAAGAATGCACCAGTTGACCCACAAATGAAGAAAATCGAAAGACAACGTCTTTGGGTGATTATCATTTTGACATTTTTCGTGATATTCTTTTGGGCTGGTTTTGAACAAGCAGGTTCTTCATTAACTTTATATACTGATAAATATATCGATCGTACTGTTGGTGGTTGGGAAATACCTACAACCTTCTTTCAAGGGTTTAATCCAATTTTAATTGTTGTTTTTGCACCTATTTTTGCTTGGTTGTGGACTACAAAATTGTTTTCTAAAATGAGTACACCGGTTAAAATGAGTTTAGGTATGATTTTATTAGGTGTTGGTTTCTTGTTTATGATTATGGCTACGTTTGAAGTTAAAACTTCAATGGTTAATGGGGAAGAAGTTGTTAAGCAAAAGGCAGCTTTAATATGGTTGCTGTTAACTTATTTTTTACACACGATTGGAGAACTTTGCCTTTCACCTGTTGGCCTTTCAATGGTTACAAAAATGGCTCCTGTTAGATTGGTTTCTTTGATGATGGGTGTTTGGATGTTATCTTCATTTGTTGCTAATATATTAGGAGGGTTTATTTCAAAATATACAGAAGTAATGGGTGCATATACCATTTTCTATTCGATTGCTGTTTTCGTAATAGCTTTAGGATTAATCTTGTTGTTGATCTCAAAAAGAATTTCCAAGTTAATGAACGGTGTAGTTTAATTACTCAAGATCATTTTCTAAAGGGTGTCCTATTATATGGCACCCTTTTTTATGTTTCATTTTCCTGTAATCTTCAAATTTTACACTGAGCTTGTCGAAGTGCTATAATCTTAAAATCTACCATGTCAAAAAATCACCCTAAAGCCTTACCGTTTTTATTCTTTTCTGAAATGTGGGAACGTTTCGGATATTATTTAATGATCGGAATTTTTACGCTGTATTTAAAAGATGCAGTCAATGGATTTGGTATGACCGAAGCCGAAGCGTCCGATTTGTACGGAACGTTTATTGCCTTTGTGTTTTTAACACCCTTTATAGGAGGTTTATTAGCAGATAGAGTGCTAGGTTACAGAAAATCGATTACCATTGGAGGTATCATGATGGGGGTAGGGTATTGTTTGATGTCTATTCACTCATTATCTATGTTATACACTGCAATGTTGTTAGTGATTTTAGGGAATGGATTTTTTAAACCTAATATTTCTACTCTTTTGGGGAATGTATATAACGATGAGAAATACATTCATAAAAAAGATGAAGGTTATAATATCTTCTACATGGGGATTAATATTGGTGCCTTCATCTGTAATTTCTTTGGAGCTGCATTGTATAATATGATTGGATGGGGAGCTGCGTTTATAGCTGCCGGTATAGGTATGTTTATTGGAATTATCATATTTTGGGTTGGAACAAAACATTTTAAACATGTTGATGTAATCAAACCTGCCTCCGATTCGGATATGTCCTTATTGAAAATTTTTGGAGTAATTCTTTTTCCTTCAATCATTTTCGGAATAATTGGGTATTTCTTACCAGAGCCATTAGTAGGTTCACATTCGACAGATGCTTTTTTGTTTGGTTGTTTGCCAATTGTTTTCTTTTACGGTAGATTGTATGTAAAATCTCCGAAAGAAGAGAAAAGACCGATTGCCGCAATGTTGGCTATTTTTTCAGTAGTCATATTGTTTTGGGCGGTATTCAAACAAAATGGTTCAACGTTAAATACCTGGGCAGATCGATATACAAATCGTGAAATTCCATCTGCTATGGTACCAACTTTAAGTTCATTAAAATTAGTAGAAGAAAACAAATACGTGAAAGATACGTTTGTGGTGATGGATAATCAATTCCGAGTTTTAGATAAAGAAAAATTGGAAGTTACTTATCCTTCATATTATAAAAATTTAGCTATAGAAAAGCACCCTCAAGAAGGCGAATCGTTGAATTTGTTTAATACCAACCTATTTCAATCTGTAAACCCTTTCTGGGTGGTTTTATTAACCCCGTTAGTGGTAGCATTTTTCTCGTTTTTAAGAGGAAGAGGGAAAGAACCATCAACACCTGCAAAAATTGCATTCGGGTTAACAATCTCAGCACTTTCCTGTTTTGTTATGGTGGCAGCAGTGTATGCAAGCAATAATGGAATGTCAAAATCTTCCCCTTGGTGGTTTATTTCTTCGTATGGAGTAATCACAATTGGCGAATTGTTCCTAAGTCCAATGGGGTTATCACTGGTTTCTAAACTTAGTCCACCAAGATTGACAGCCTTAATGATGGGAGGGTGGTTTTTAGCAACCTCTATCGGAAACAAACTTTCAGGAGTGCTAAGCAGTTTGTGGGATGGCTACGAACACAAATCAAATTTCTTTTTGGTGAATTTCGTTTTGTTAAGCGTTGCTGCAGCAATTATGTTTTTAATGCTTCGTTGGTTGAATAAAATTTTCAAGGAATATATTGGTTAGGTTTTTTTATTTTTCCCGCAGGATTACAAATCTCAACTGGAGTTCTAGTCTCACTAAAACAAGTAATCATATTTCAATTAATCACTCACGATTAAAAGCCATTCATTTTCTAGTGACTCCGCCGCGGCGGATGATTAAAAACTATTAACTCAAAGATCTAATAACTAACCAACTAAAAAATAAACAAAATATTTATCAAAAAAAGTTTGTTAAAATGAAAAAGAAGTGACTATATTTGCACTCCGCAATCGAGCGGTGATTGA